>Ga0115854_10001_pt1 | contig 73935 bp, 91 predicted proteins | sample InSIn2SAF170_FD_83868 | JGI IMG/M metagenome (GOLD analysis project Ga0115854, IMG submission 83868)
AATTGGTTGACCCTAAATCAGGTGAACCAACGCGCGTAGGCTTTAGATTTGAAGATGGCAAAAAAGTAAGGTATGCTAAAAAATCAGGTGAAGCAATTTAAAGATTAGAAATTAAGAAGGGAGGACACTAATTTATGTCACGCCTTAGTGAAAAATTTAAAAATGAAGTATCACCATCATTAGTTGAGAAGTTTAACTACTCATCAGTGATGGAAGTCCCAAGAGTGGACAAAATTGTCTTGAACATGGGCGTTGGAGATGCTGTCTCTAACACAAAAAACTTAGACAAAGCTGTTGAGGAATTGGCTTTAATTGCCGGGCAAAAACCCGTCATTACTCGCGCGAAGAAATCAATTGCTGCATTCCGTTTGCGTGAAGGGATGCCAATTGGAGCAAAAGTTACCTTGCGTGGAGAACGTATGTACGAATTCCTAGACAAATTAGTTTCAGTTTCATTGCCTCGTGTTCGTGATTTTCGTGGAGTAAGTCCAAAATCATTCGATGGACGTGGAAATTACACATTAGGAGTTAAAGAACAATTAATTTTCCCAGAGATTGACTTTGATGACGTCAACAAAGTTCGTGGGTTAGATATTACAATCGTAACAACGGCTGAAACAGACGAAGAAGGCCGCGAGCTCTTAAAACAAATGGGAATGCCGTTTAAGAAATAACACACATTAGGAGGTAATGAAAAACTATGGCTAGAAAAGCATTAGTCGAAAAAGCGAAGAAGCCTAAGAAGTTTTCAACTCGTGAATATACTCGTTGTGAACGTTGTGGACGTCCACATGCTGTGTACCGTAAATTTAAATTATGCCGAATTTGTCTACGTGAATTAGCATATAAAGGACAAATTCCAGGCCTTAAAAAAGCAAGTTGGTAAACTAAGAAAATAACACGATTAAAGGAGGCGACTAGATAATGGTCATGACAGATCCAACAGCGGATTTTCTAACTCGTGTTCGTAATGCTAATGAAGCGCGTCACGAAACAGTAGAAGTTCCAGCTTCAAATTTAAAAAGAGATATCGCAAACATCTTAAAAGATGAAGGTTTCATTCGTGATGTTGAATATATTGAAGATAACAAACAAGGCGTGCTTAAGCTAACCCTTAAGTATGGACAAGAGGGCGAACGTGTTATCACTGGGATTAAGCGTATTTCTAAACCAGGGTTACGCGTGTATGCTGGTGCTCAAGATGTACCAAAAGTCCTAAATGGCTTAGGAATAGCAATTGTTTCGACATCAGAAGGTGTTGTTACAGATAAAGTTGCTCGTAGCAAGCACATTGGTGGCGAAGTAATAGCTTACGTATGGTAAGATAATAGTAACGTTGAACTTAAAAAATTAACAAGGAGGTGCCGATCAGTGAGTCGTATCGGAAATAAACCTATTGCAATTCCTGAAGGTGTTGAAGTAACACTTAACGGACATGAATTAACAGTCAAAGGTAAAAACGGTGAATTAACTCGTACGCTGAACCAAATCATTAAGCTTAACATCTCAGACGATGAAATCGTATGTGAACGTCCAGATGATAGTAAAGAAGCGCGAATTCAGCACGGAACTAGACGGAACCGTTTTTCTTTAGATAACGGACGTGTTTCCATGATACGAACGATATCGCCTTCTTTTGCGATGTTCTTTTCATCATGTGCTTTTAGTTTAGTTGAGTATTTCATACGTTTTTTATATTTTTTGTGTTGTTTTTGGGTCGCAATCTCAACAGTGATTGTTTTATCCATCTTGTCTGAGACAACTTTCCCAACATACTGTTTACGTTCTTTACGCTCAGTCATGTATATCCTCCTTTGGCAAAACTCGAGTCAACTGACTTACTGCGCTAATTCAGCTTGACGTAAGACAGTTTTCACACGAGCAATATTTTGGCGAACTTTCTTAATTCGTGACGTGTCTTCTAATTGACCAGTCGCCAATTGGAAGCGCAAGTTGAATAATTCGTCTTTGAACTCTTTCTCTTTGTCTTTCAATTCTTGATGAGATAATTCTCTTAATTCATTAGCCTTCATGTGCGTCACCACTTTCTTCACGAGTTACCACACGTGTTCTCACTGGTAATTTCATAGAAGCTAATCGTAATGCTTCGTGTGCAACCTCTTCGGATACACCACCAACCTCAAACATGATTTTACCACGCTTGACTGGAGCGACCCATTTTTCAGGGGCACCTTTACCAGAACCCATACGTACTCCGATTCCTTTAGCTGTTACTGATTTGTGTGGGAAAATTTTAATCCATACTTTCCCACCACGTTTCATGTAACGTGTCATTGCAATACGAGCTGATTCAATTTGTCTATTTGTAATCCATTTGGAATCAAGTGATTGCAAGCCATATTGACCGTAAGCAATCTCTTTTCCACCTTTAGCTTCACCGCGCATTTTTCCACGGTGTTCACGACGATATTTTACACGTTTAGGTACTAACATCGATTATTTTCCTCCCTTCTGATCTTCTTCAATTTCAGGAAGAACTTCTCCTTTGTAGATCCACACTTTTACACCGATTTTACCGAATGTTGTGTCTGCTTCGACGTTAGCATAATCGATATCAGCACGAATTGTGTGAAGTGGAACAGTTCCTTCTGAAAAACTTTCTGTACGAGCCATATCTGCTCCGTTCAAACGTCCCGCAACTTGTGTACGGACCCCTTCAGCCCCAGCACGCAATGCACGTTGGATTGCTTGCTTTTGAGCGCGACGGAATGAGATACGGTTTTCTAATTGTTCAGCAATACTTTTCGCTACAAGTGTTGCGTCCATATCTGGTTTTTTCACTTCGATAATATTGACGTGAACACGTTTGTTTGTCAAGTTGCTTAATTTGTTTCTTAATGCATCAACTTCTGATCCACCTTTACCGATAACCATTCCTGGTTTGGCTGTGTGAATGGAAACATTGATTCGGTTAGCTGCTCGTTCAATTTCAACGCGTGAAACACTTGCTTCTTCAAGATCTTTTGCGATCAATTCACGAACGGCTAAGTCTTCATGTAGTTTATCTGAAAAGTCACTATCTGCATACCATTTAGCATCCCAATCTTGGATGACGCCGACACGCAGACCGTGAGGATTTACTTTCTGACCCATTCTCTATTAACCCTCCTTCTTCTCTGATACCACAACTGTAATGTGGCTTGTTCTCTTGTTAATACGTGAAGCGGCACCTTTCGCACGTGGACGGAATCTCTTAAGAGTTGGTCCTTCGTTCGCGTAGGCTTCACTTACAACTAAATTTTCAATATTCATGTCAAAGTTATGCTCAGCATTCGCAATAGCTGATTTCAAGACTTTCTCTACCGCTTCGGCAGCACCTCTGTTGGTAAATCGAAGGATAGAAATAGCTTCTGCTGCATCTTTTCCTCTAATTTGGTCAACGACGAGTCTAACCTTTCGCGGAGCGATGCGAACCATTCGCGCTGTTGCATGAGCTTCAGTTCTGGAACTTGCCATGATTTATTCCTCCCTTCGCGATTAAAATTTCTTCGTCACTTTTTCAGTTTTGCTGTGACCTTTAAATGTTCTCGTTGGTGCAAATTCACCTAATTTGTGCCCAACCATATCTTCTTGAACGTAAACTGGTACATGTTTGCGACCATCGTATACTGCAATGGTATGTCCCACAAAATTCGGAAAGATTGTAGAACGGCGTGACCATGTTTTGATGACACGTTTGTTGTCTGAGTCCATTGCTTGTACTTTTTTCATTAAATGCTCATCAACAAAAGGTCCCTTTTTCAAACTACGAGCCATGAATTGCCCTCCTTTTGGGTATTCCCCAAGTATTCTTCATTAGTGATTATTTTTTACGTTTTTTCGTACGACGACGACGAACAATAAGTTTGTCTGAGTGTTTTTTACCTTTTCTCGTTTTCTTACCGAGAGTTGGTTTACCCCAAGGTGATACTGGACTTGGCATACCAATTGGCGCGCGTCCTTCTCCACCACCGTGCGGGTGATCGTTCGGGTTCATTACAGATCCACGAACAGTTGGACGGATACCTTTCCAACGATTACGTCCTGCTTTACCGATTCGAACAAGTTCGTGTTGTTCGTTACCGATTGTTCCAATTGTCGCACGACATTCAGCTAAGATTAGTCGGTTCTCAGTTGATGGTAATTTTACTAATACGTATTTACCTTCTTTACCAAGTACTTGTGCAGATGCACCAGCTGATCGGACAAGTTGTCCACCTTTACCTGGTTTTAATTCAATGTTGTGAACCACTGTACCAACTGGAATATCTTTCAGTGCAAGAGCGTTTCCTGGTTTGATGTCTGCATCTGGTCCAGAGTAAATCTCTTGTCCTACTTGAATTCCTTTTGGTGCTAGAATGTAAGCTTTCGTCCCATCCTCGTATTGGATGAGAGAAATGTTAGCTGAACGGTTTGGATCGTATTCGATCGTCTTAACAATACCGCGTATGCCGTCTTTACGGCGTTTGAAGTCAACTAAGCGGTATTTGTGCTTGTGGCCTCCGCCTTTGTGACGAACAGTAATCTTCCCAGCGTTGTTACGACCAGATCCACGTTTTTGTGAAACTAATAAACTTTTTTCTGGCTTGTTTGTAGTAATGTCTGATTGAGAAGAAGTCGTCATATTACGGCGTCCATTACTTGTTGCTTTATACTTTTTAATAGCCACGTCATTTCCCTCCTTATTATAATGTGTTTACTGTTTGAATGTTATTCTTCTGTTTGAAAAATTTCGATTTCTTTTGAGTCCGGTTTAAGTGTTACAATCGCTTTACGTTTTTTCTTTGTGTAACCGACGTAACGGCCCATACGTTTTGGTTTAGGCTTAGTATTCATAATGTTAACTTTTTCTACATCAACATCGAATAACTCTTTTACCGCACGTTTTACTTGGCTTTTAGTAGCGCGAGTGTCCACTTCAAATGTGTACTTGTCTAATTCCATGTCGGCCATAGACTGTTCAGTGATCACTGGGCGCAAAATAATATCTTGTGCTTGCATTATTGAAGTGCCTCCTCTACTGCTTCCAAGGCTGTCTTCGTTAGGATTAAATCGTCATGTGCGACGACATCTAGCACTGAAACATTATCAGGGGCAACTACTTTTACTCCCTCGATGTTACGTGCAGATAACTTCGCAAATTCGTTCTCCTTCTCTAAGACAACTAATGCTTTACGCTCCACTCCAATGTGGTCAAGCATGTGTTGGAAGTCTTTTGTTTTTGGTTGATCGAAGTTAAGTTCATCGATTACGATAATTTCATCATCAAGTGCTTTTTGACTTAATGCAGATAAAATAGCTAGACGACGAACTTTTTTCGGCAATTTGTAGCTGTATGAACGTGGTGTTGGGCCAAAGATTACGCCACCTCCACGCCAGATTGGTGAAGTATTAGAACCGTGACGAGCACGACCTGTTCCTTTTTGGCGCCATGGTTTACGGCCACCACCGCGAACTGCACTACGGTTTTTTACCGCGTGTGTTCCTTGACGTTGTGAAGCACGTTGCATAATAATTGCATCGAACAACACATTCTCATTTGGCTCAATGCCAAAGATATCATTGTTTAATGACACCTCACCGTTTGCATCTCCTTGCTGGTTGAAAACTGTCACTTTAGGCATGTGTTAATCCTCCCTTCCTATTATAATATTAGTCTGCTTTTTTAGCTGATCTGATTTCGACCATTGATTTTTTAGGTCCAGGAACGTTCCCTTTAACTAGGATAACGTTTTTGTCAGCGTCTACTCGAACAATCTCTAAGTTTTGGATTGTTGTAGTCTGTCCACCCATACGTCCTGGTAATTTTTTACCTTTGAAGACGCGTGCAGGGTCAGCCGCTTGTCCCATTGAACCTGGACGACGGTGGTAACGAGATCCGTGAGTTTCTGGTCCACGACTTTGATTGTGTCGCTTGATTACACCCTGGAATCCTTTACCTTTAGACGTACCCGTAACATCGATAATGTCACCTTGCTTGAATGTTTCCACTGTGATTTCTGATCCAACTTCCACATCTCCTAGCTCAGCATCTCGAATTTCTCGAATGAAGCGCTTAGGACTTGTGTCAGCTTTTTTAACATGACCTTGTTCAGGTTGGTTTGACAAGACATTACGTTTGTCATCAAAACCTAACTGTACTGCGTTATAACCGTCTGTTTCGACTGTTTTAACTTGGAGTACGACGTTTGGTTTTGCTTCAATAACTGTTACTGGCACTAGTTCGCCACTTTCAGTGAAGACTTGAGTCATTCCAACTTTTTTTCCTAAGATTCCTTTGGTCATGAGTACACCTCCGTTTTATTATTATAGTTTTTTCAATTTCTAATTATAGTTTGATTTCAATATCAACACCTGATGGTAAGTCGAGTTTTGTTAAGGCGTCGACTGTCTTCGGTGTTGGATTCAAAATGTCTACTAAGCGTTTGTGTGTAAGCATTTCGAACTGTTCGCGTGAATCTTTGTATTTGTGTGGTGAACGGATAATAGTGAACAATTTACGTTCTGTTGGTAGTGGCACAGGTCCAGCTACTTCAGCACCTGTTCGTTTTGCTGTTTCCACAATTTTTGTTGCTGATTGATCCAATACGCGGTGTTCGTATGCTTTCAAACGAATACGAATCTTTTGCTTTGCCATGTTTTTCCCTCCTTCGCTTACTTTTAAAATAAACCTAGCTCCGTGAAAATTTCCTAACACACTCGTTCATGGCAATGCACCCGGGTGTGTCGCAACCTCTCACTTCAACGCTTATATCTGCGCAAGTGGGTACAAAACCTAAGTCACGCAGACACCTAACCATTATACACACAATCTGTCTTAGTGTCAAGAAAAAATAAAAAATCTATTTTATACGATCAATCTTTCTGCCTCATTACCTATTTTTTCTTCAATTAATCTGCAAAACTAAAAACCCACACTGCTTCATGTGAGCTTCTAATGTATGATGCCACTCAAGCGAACGAATGATTTAACCCGTCATCATTTTTAAGAGATTCGCTGTGGAATATGATCATGTTTTTCTTTAATACTGTTCATCAGGCTTTACATACGTCAGATAATTTTTCTTCATTATAGTACACTTAAAACTTACGAAATCGTTCTTGACGTTTTTTTAATCGTTCATGAACGGGTTGCTCAGCTAATTGAGTCATTTTTTCATTTATTTGGCGAGTTAACTGAGATAAGATAAGCGTCTTATCAATAGAATGCCCGTTATTATCGACTTCTTTAATAACACGATCGACAATCGCTAACTCACTCAAATCCTTACTCGTTAGCTTCATTAACTCGGCTGCTTCCGGCGCACGCTTGGCATCTTTCCACAAAATCGAAGCAAATCCTTCTGGTGATAAAATAGCATACACGCTCAGTTCCATCATCCATACTTCATCTGCTAAAGCTAAAGCTATCGCTCCGCCACTGCCCCCTTCACCCAAAATAATGGCTAAAGTCGGCACAGTCAACTCACTCATGATCAGTAAATTACGAGCAATTGCCTCCCCGATTCCTGCTTCTTCTGATTCTGGAGCAGCATATGCCCCCGGTGTGTTAATTAAAGTCAGAACAGGACGATTAAATTTATTGGCTTGTTTCAGCAATCTACTTGCCTTACGGTATCCCGCTGGTGATGCCGAACCGAAATTACATTGAATATTTTCTTCGACCGTTCGACCCTTTTCAATTCCAATAATCGTTAAAGGCGTATTATTAGCTAATCCTACTCCACCAATAATGGCCCCGTCGTTCCCGCTTAATCGATCTCCAAATTGTTCAATAAACTTCTCTTGACAAAGGGCTTGAATCACATCTCGTGTGGAGATCCGATTTATATCGCGGGCGGTTTTAACAATATCATAAGCTTTCATTAACACCATCTCCTGTATGTATTTGAATGAGTGTTTGAATGACGGATTTTTGTCTCTCACGTGGAACAATCCGATCAATAAACCCTGTCTCTAAAACGCGCTCAGCTGTCTGAAAATCAAGTGGCAATTTAGCCTTAATCGTCTGTTCAATGACACGTTTTCCGGCAAAGCCAATTGTTGCGTCTGGCTCGGCTAAAATAATATCCCCCTGCATGGCAAAACTAGCTGTCACCCCACCCGTTGTTGGATGGGTCAAAATCGGTAAATAAAAGAGACCTGCTTGATGATGTTGCTGTACTGCTTGACTAATCTTAGCCATCTGCATTAATGATAAGATCCCTTCTTGCATACGTGCCCCACCAGAAGCTATATAGAGCACAACAGGTAAACGCTGTGCTGTTGCTCGTTCGAATAATCGTGTAATCTTCTCCCCAACGACCGTTCCCATACTGGCCATAATATAGCGACTATCCATCACACCAATCGCAACTGCTTGCTGATTAATCAATACTTGACCAGTAATAACTGCCTCGTTCAGTCCGGTTTTTTCTCGCTGTTGGGCCATCTTTTCAGCATAACGAGGAAAATCTAGTGGATTAGTTGTCTGCAAGGCCGCTTCCCACTCAGAGAAACTGCCCGCATCGACCAACCATTCAATTCGATCATACGCTGCAAAATGCATATGATACCCACAATTAGGACAACAACAATCTGCCTCAATTTGCTTATGCAATAACATTTTGCGACAACTTGGACATCGCTCTACTAAATCATCCGGCACATGAGCTAAACGTTCTTGATCTTTTTCTTCTAAGATTTTATTCAGTTTAATTCCTTTTCGCTTACGAAATAATCCCACTCGCTTCCTCCTTGTCTACTACCTAGTCTGTCATCATCCAGCCTGGTAAGAACTCATCTTCTAGCCACTTCGTATGATACTGATCAGTCAGCACTTCTTCACTATAAGCCAATTCCTCCAGCAACTCAATATTCGTCACTAATCCTTCAACCACCACTTCAACCAGTGCTCGCTGCAATGTCTTGAACGTTTCTTGGCGAGACGGTTTGTGAACAATAATCTTAGCAATCATTGAATCATAATAGGGAGGTAGGCTGTAATTGGGGTACACACCACTCTCCACCCGCAAGCCCATCCCTCCTGAAGGTAGAATCAATCGCTCAATATAACCACTCGCTGGCCGGAAGGATTGTTTCGGATCTTCTGCGTTCAGACGACATTCAATAGCCATCCCATTAAATGTGACATCTTCTTGTGTTATGGCTAAAGGCTGCCCCATTGCAATATTAATTTGCTCGCGAACAATATCAATCCCAGTAATCATCTCTGTCACTGGATGCTCAACTTGCAGACGTGTGTTCATCTCCATAAAGTAAAACTGCTGCTGTTCGTCAACTAAAAACTCAATCGTTCCCGCATTGGTATACCCAATAGCTTTAGCTGCGGTTACTGCAGCGTCGCACAGCGCCTCTCTCACCGACGCATCAAGGAACGTAGCTGGGGCCATTTCGATAACTTTTTGATTATTCCGCTGCAAAGAGCAATCACGTTCGCCTAAGTGAATCACATTACCGTGCGTATCGGCTAACAATTGTACTTCAATATGCTTGGCAGGCGCAATAATTTTTTCGATATAGACATCTTTGTTCCCATAGACGGCCTGTGCTTCCATCATTGCCGCTGAAAACTTATGCGCCAACTCACTCGCATCAGCAACCCGTCGCATCCCTTTACCCCCGCCACCATCAGCTGCCTTCACCATTAGCGGATAACCAATTACTTCGGCCACTTGCTCAGCTTCTTCAACGGTCTGAACTAAGCCGTCACTCCCTGGCGTACAAGGCACACCTGCTGCTCGCATCGTCTCGCGTGCATGTTGTTTATTCCCCATCTGATTAATGACGTGACTACTGGGGCCGATAAAAGTTAAACCCACTTCTTCGCATAAGTCTACGAACTCGCTCTTCTCGGATAAAAAACCATATCCCGGATGAATGGCATCACAGTTCATCTGCAATGCGGCACTAATTACCGCAACTGGATTCCCGTAAGAATCTAGCGTTTTGGCTGGACCGATACAGATCGCCTCATCAGCCAGTTCCGTATGAAGGGCCTGTTTATCCGCACTACTGTATATCGCAACTGACGAAATCCCCATCTCTCGCAAGACACGAATAATGCGGACGGCTACCTCTCCTCGATTGGCCACCAACACTTTTTTAAACATATTAATTCGCTCCAATAATAAAGGTCATATCGGCTTCAGCGACCTTCTTATCTCCTACAAAAGCTCGTCCGCGGCCGATTCCAGCATTCTTCTTTTGTTTAATAATATCCACTTCGATGCGCAGAACATCTCCAGGTACAACTTTTTGGCGGAATTTTACCTTATTTAAACCACCTAAGTATCCTGTCTTGCCTTCAAATCCCTCTTGCTTCAGCAATGGAATACTGCCTGCTTGCGCCATCGCTTCAACAATATAGACACCCGGCAAGACTGGTTCTCCAGGAAAATGCCCCTGGAAAATATGTTCATTAATTGTGACATTTTTTCGGCACACAATGCGCTTACCAGGAACTAATTCATCTACTGCATCGATAAAAAATATCGGGAAGCGATTAGGGATAATCTCCATCACTTCTTGGGCTGTTAATACACTCATCTAGTTATCCTCCTTAATTCGAATAAGCGGTTGATCATATTCAACCAATTCCTCATTGGCAACCAAAATATCCACTACAATTCCACTGCACTCTGCTTTAATTTCGGTCATGATTTTCATCGCTTCAATAATAACAACAACATCTCCTGCTTCGACCCGATCGCCAACTTGAACGTAAGGATCTTTATCCGGTGCTGGTTGTAAGTATGCTACCCCTACCATTGGCGATAAAACTTCTACCCCTACTGACTCACTCACGTCATTTGATGTTTCATTGTGCAATTTGTCATCTGAAACAACTGATGGGACAGTTGGTGTTGTCTCTCTTATTGCTAGTGAACTTACGGAACTCGTTTCGGCTGGCATGGATACTGGTTGAGAATGAGGAACTTCTTTACTTAATTCAACTTTACTCCCGTCATGTTCATACCGAATATAAGCAAGACTTGATTGATCCAATTTATCAACCAGAGCTAGTAGTTGATCGTAATTCACCTTACTTCCCCTCCCAACGTTTGAAGCACAGAATCGCATTGTGTCCACCGAACCCCAGTGAGTTGGATAACACGTATTGCAAGTCGGCTTCACGACCGGTCTGTGGTACATAATCTAAATCACAAGCTTCATCTGAAGTTTCTAAGCCTAATGTCGCCGGAATAAACCCATCTTCCAAGGCTTTCACACAGGTGATCGCTTCAATTCCGCCAGCTGCTCCTAGTAGATGACCAAAGTGACCCTTGGAACTGGAGACCGGAATATTATACGCAGCATCGCCAAGAGCATACTTAATTGCTGTTGTCTCTCCGCTATCATTGGTCGGTGTGCTTGTGCCATGTGCATTAATATAGCTAACTTGTTCTGGTGTAATATTAGCTGATGCGAGGGCCATCTTGATTGCTTCACCTGCTCCACTCCCATCAGGAACCGGTGCTGTCATATGATACGCATCCGATGTCGCACCATATCCCACTATTTCAGCTAAAATGTGAGCTCCTCGTTCTTGTGCACTGTCCAACGATTCCAAGAAGAGCACTCCCGCACCTTCTCCCATCACGAATCCATCGCGATCTTTATCGAATGGACGTGACGCTTTAGTAGGATCTTCATTCGTTGATAAGGCAGTTAAGGCATTAAATCCTCCGATCCCAATCTCATTAATCGTTCCTTCACATCCTCCCGCCAAACACGCATCTAAAAATCCTGCTTGAATTTTCAAGAAAGCTTCTCCAATTGAGTTCGTTGAGCTCGCACATGCGGTAACGATATCCATACTAATTCCTTTTGCGCCTAACTTCATCGAGATATTTCCCGCTGCCATATTCCCAATCGTCAGTGGAACGAATAATGGTGGAATCCGCTTCGGTCCTTTATCAATCATCTTGCGGATTCCATTCTCGATCTCGATTAACCCTCCAATACCAGAGCTAATTAACGTCCCCACGCGACTCGCATTTGCTGCAATATCATATCCACTCATCTTCACTGCCTCAACCGATGCCGCGATACCGTACTGACAGAACAAGTCCATACGTTTGTATTCTTTCCGATCCATCGTCAATGTTGGATCGAAGTCTTTCACCTCACCGGCGACATGCACACCGACTTCACTTGCGTCGAACTTCGTAATTGGGGCAATTCCTGATTCGTTTGCGCGCACTTTTTTCCAAAATTCATCAACATTATTGCCTAGGGGTGAGATTGTTCCAAGCCCCGTCACCACAACTCGATTTAATTTATCCGCTTGTCCCATTAGATGTGTAGGCCTCCATTCACTTCGATTGTCTGTCCTGTCACATAACGATTTTCCATCAAAAACTTAACCGCACTAGCTACTTCTTCAGCTTGGCCAAAGCGTTTCAACGGAATTTCTCCTAACATTGCTTCGGTCACACGCTCACTCATCTCAGCCGTCATATCTGTCTCAATAAAGCCCGGTGCAATAGTATTGACCGTAATACTACGGCTAGCCAACTCACGTGCGAGAGATTTTGTTAAGCCGATAACACCTGCTTTACTCGCCGCATAGTTCACTTGACCCGCATTCCCCATAATACCTGAGACACTGGATACGTTAATAATCGTTCCGCTACGCTGTTTGAGCATAATTGGTGTGGTGTGACGAGCCATGTTGAAACACCCTTTTAAATTAGTGGCAATTACTTGATCGAAATCTTCTTCCTTCATCCGCATGACTAAACCATCACGCGTAATTCCGGCATTATTTACTAACACATCGATACGTCCATATTGTTCTTTCACAGCGGTAATCATCCGCTCTGCATCAGCAAAGTCACTCACATCCCCGACAATTGTTCCTACCTCTAACTTAGCATCGGCGAATTGTTCAAGCACTTCTGACTTGAGTGGGCTTCGACTGTTTAAAACTACTTGGTGTCCGTCATCTGCTAACTGCTTGGCAATTGCCAATCCAATTCCTCTTGAACTTCCTGTCACTACACATACTTGGCTCATTCTTTTTCTCCCTTATTTTCATTTAAAAATTTTTCTATCTCTGATACGTCCTCAACTTGACTAATAGCTAAACATGACGGCGCTTGATCATGGGCCTTGAGCAATTTTTGTAAGGTTTGGCCCGGCCCAATCTGGATCAGATGCGTTACCTTCGCTTGAATCAGCCAGTCAATTGTTTGCTCCCACTGTACGGGTTCGATTAAGTGACGCACCAATGTTGACTTCAATGTCTCTAAATCATGTGGCTCCACCGTTGTATTGCTAATAACAGGAGCACATCCCGGTTGGAGTTCATACGAATCCAGTAGCGCTTCTAGGGGTTGACAAGCAGCTACCATTAGCGGCGTATGGAAGGGACCTTCCACTTTTAAAGGCAATCCTTTACGATAGCCAGCTGCTTTTGCCGCTTGATTGAACAGCTTTAAGCTTGTCTTCGGCCCGGCTAGAATAATTTGCTCGGGCGAATTGAAGTTTGCTAAATAAGTCTGCGGCAAATCTTCCACTAAATGTTCAACCACTTCCCGCGACATACCAATGACAGCTAACATTTGCATCGGTTCATCTTCGACAATCTCCTCACACACGTCACTCATCACTTGACCTCGTTCAAATAATAAACGTAATCCATCAGATACCGTGAAAATCCCACTCGCCATTAGTGCTGCATATTCGCCTAAACTTAACCCCGCCATATAATCAACTTGCGGTAGAGTTTCTCGAATGCTTGCCCAGATTGCTAAACTCACCGTCCCAATAGCAGGCTGGGCGTACTTCGTCTGACGTAACTTCGAAAAATCCTCACTCACTAACTGCACCATATCAAGACCTGTCGCTTCACTTGCTTGGTTAAAGACAGCCCGTGCTTCTGGGAAGTGTTCTCTAAAATCTAGACCCATCCCCTCGAACTGAGCACCTTGTCCATTAAATATGACTGCTACCTTCATTCTTATCCTTCTCCTATCGCCTGATTCAGACACTTCATCTAATACATTTTACGCATCATCTTGGGTAAAACACGCTTGACAACGACGATAAGCTTGTTGGGCACCATCGATATAGTCTTGAATCATCTCTGCCACGGTTTCTTCTTTCTTCACTAAACCAGCGATTTGCCCAGCCATCATTGATCCTTGCTTAATATCCCCTTCGACAACCGCTCGTCTTAGCGCACCTTTGCCTAATTTTTCCATTTCAGAAAAATCTGGTTCATCTTCACTTGTCTGAAGTCGTTCCAGTTCCAAGTAATCAGTCGTTAGTTGATTACGCAAGACACGCACGGGATGACCGGTAATTTGGCCAGTTACAACGGTTGCGATATCGTTTGCCTTTAGAATTTTTTGTTTAAAGTTTTGGTGGGCATTGGATTCTTTTGATACGACAAAACGTGTCCCAACTTGAATCGCTTCAGCTCCTAACATCAAGGCAGCCGCCAATGACTCGCCATTCCCGAAGCCACCTGCTGCGATAACGGGAATGTCAACCGCTTCAACAACTTGTGGTAATAAAGTCAGCGTTGTCGAACGACCAATATGACCGCCTGCTTCCATTCCTTCGATGACAACTGCATCCGCACCTATTCGTTCCATCCGCTTCGCTAATGCCACCGATGCCACTACTGGAATTACGCGGATTCCCGCTTCTTGGAAACGTTTCATGTATTGACTGGGGTTCCCTGCCCCCGTTGTGACAATCTTGACGCCTGATTCTTCAATAATATAGTCAATCACTTCTTCAATATGCGGATTTAACAACATCGCATTAACGGCAAATGGCTGATCTGTCAATTCCTTCATCTTATCAATTTTTTCTTTCACAACTTCGCGCGAATCATGTCCTGTTCCCACAATACCTAACCCGCCTGCGTTAGACACCGCACTTGCTAAATCGGCATCCGCCACCCAAGCCATCGCACCTTGGATGATTGGGTATCGAATGCCGAGTAACTCTGTTATTGCTGTTTTCATAAACACACAATCCTTTATACTCTTAACCGATTAATTGCTCCACGTAATCTACTAACTCGCCTACTGTTTGTAAGTTCAAATCTGTATCAATCGTAATATCATACTCATCTTCAATATCTGAAATAATTTGGAAAATATCTAAACTATCTGCATCCAATCCATTTTCTAAATCGGTCTCTTTCGTTACTTCACTTTCATCGATTCCTAATTGCTCAACAATAATATCTTTCACTGTTTCAAATACCATACGTAATTCCTCCATTTAATTGTTTGTTTTTATTCGTTTTTAAAGTTTTAAATAATTAATTCCATAAGCTAATCCGCCACCGAAGCCAACCATCACAATCTGTTGCTGGCCTGACAGTGTTATTGTCCCTGCCTGAACTAAGTCATCCAACAAGATCGGAATACTGGCGCTTGACGTATTAGCGACTTCTGCAATATTGGCTGGAATCTGCTGTCGATCAATGCCTAATTTCTGGCTCATCACATCGAGTAAGCGATCATTCGCCTGATGACTGAGCACATAGTCATACGATTCATTCAATTCATCGATAAACTTAGCCAAGCCCGGAATCACTGCCCGGACCACAAAGTTGAACACATCTCGCCCTAGCATCGTCAAGTGCTGTCTATCTGGCACCGTCTTATCGAGCGTAATCGCATCCTTCGTATCCTCTAACGCCACTAACTGACTGCGATAGCCCGGCAATCCCGCACCATCACAAGCGATGAGTAAACCGCCCGCTCCGTCACCAAAGATAATGCTCGATGTTCGGTCACTTAAGTCTAGAATTTGACTCATTTTATCTGCACCAATAACTAATACATACCCGGTTTCATACGTTCGGCTCATCCGTTCAGCAATATCAATGGCCATCGTAAAACCACTACACGCTCCACTAATATCAAATCCCCAAGCTTCCGCAATACCCAGATTAGCTTGTACTTGATTCGCTATACTCGGCGTCGGATTTCCACTCGACATACTCGCGACGATAATTAAGCGAATATCTTCTTTAACATCCGGGCCAACGTTTGCTATAATAGCTCGCGCTGCTTCAGTCGCCAAGTCTGCAACAGATTCCCCTTCTGCAAAGCGACGCGCCTTTACTCCCGTTCGTTGAACAATCCACTCATCACTCGAATCAATCCCTGCTTGGGCAATCAACTGTTCATTCGTTAAGCGATTAGCCGGCAAATATTGCCCTGTTGCTACTACTTTACTCACATTAACTACTCTTTTCTTTGCTGGTTTTTGAGATCGTTGAGAAACTCGTGTAAATTACGCAACCCCCGAATAAGCACCTGCGCTTCTTCTGGATCAAATCCCGTCAATGATTCTTCAACCATTCTCATATGAAATTTGTGATGCAATCGGTAAATTAACTTGCCTCGCTTGGTCAACGCCAACTTCACCACGCGCCGATCTGTTTCTGACTTTACTCGGTTAACGTAGCCTTTCTTCACTAAGTTCTGTATCGAGACCGTTAATGTACCCGGTGTAATATCCAAGCGTTTTGCTACTTGGGCGGAATTCAAGTCACCTGAGAGCCCAATCGCTTCGATTGTATGCATCTCTTTTACTGATAAATCCGAGAATTCACTGCGACTGATCGCCTCCTCCTCAATAGACAATACCTCATTAAAGATCATCACCAAGTACTCATTTACCTCATTCATCGTCTGATGATTCATTCTTTACCTCCTTTTTATTTTGATTATCAAACTATTTGATACTCAAATTTTATCGCTTATTTATTTGATTGTCAAACTATTTTGTTAATTTTTTTTAGAAAACTATATTTTTTTACAACTTTCACACTTTATTCCCATCTTATTCACTTCATATGTGCCAATATAACCTTATTTTTTATAACGTACAATTTTGAATTCCCGCTTAATAACTTAAGCGCTACCGCAACTATTTTCACCAAATAAAAGACTCTCAATTGATTTTTAACATAAAAATTGACTATAATAAAATTAGACTAAAGAAAGTAGGAGATGTCTTAATGACTCAATCAGAGAAAAAACATAAAAAAATTATTCTTATCGGAAACGGTGCGGTCGGTTCAGCCTATGCGTACGCGCTCGTCAATCAAAACATCGGTCAGGAATTAGGAATCATTGATCTTGACCCATTCAAAGTAGAAGGAGATGTCATGGACTTAAACAGTGCCCTCGCCTTCACTGCACCAAAAGATATTTACGTTGCTGATTACAGTGATTGCGCCGATGCTGATTTAGTCGTCTTCACAGCTGGAGCCGGCCAAAAACCAGGCGAAACTCGCTTAGATCTAATCCATAAGAATCTAAAAATTACGAAAACCATTGTCGATCAAGTCATGGCTAGTGGCTTCAATGGTATCTTCCTCGTTGCCTCGAACCCTGTTGATATCTTATCTTACGCTGTTCACAAGTTCTCTGGTATGCCAGCTCACAAAGTTGTCGGATCAGGAACTTCTCTCGATAGTGCCCGCTTCCGCATCGAATTGGCTAAACGTCTTAACATCGATGCCCGTAACGTTCATGGCTACATTATCGGTGAACACGGCGATACTGAATTCCCAGTCTGGTCACACGCTAACATTGCTGGTTTGCAAATTACCGAATGGCTTGAAACAAACCCGCTCGAAGACGAAGGCGAATTGCTTGAAATCTTCGAAGCTGTTCGTGATCAGGCCTACCACATCATCGAACGAAAAGGTGCGACGTATTACGGAATCGGAGCAGCTCTGGCAAAAATTACCCAAGCCATCTTCAACAATGAAAATTCCGTCCTACCACTCTCTGTCTTATTAGAAGGCGAATACGGACATGATGATATTTACATCGGTACACCAGCGATTATTAACGATCGCGGCGTCAAACGCGCTATCGAAATTCCGCTAAATGATTACGAACAAGGAAAAATGAACCACTCGATCAATACCTTGCGTAAATTTATCCAAGACGCTCGTGAAAAAGCACCAGAACTCGGACTATAAAAATAGAGTCTAAAAAAGCCAACCCGATCTGTCGTGGTTGGCTTTTTGGTATTGTCATAGAAGGCTTCACAACTCTATCCACTGACAATAATTAAAGTATAAATCGTTAATCATTATTTTTATAGTTCACTTCTATCTAATGACACCTAATGACACGGATTAGTTCAATATGACCAATAGTTAAATCAAATATTTTATTAGTTAGCTTTTAATTTTTATTCTGCCGACACAAAACTATGTGATAGTCTATCAGCTATCAGCGTGCCAAATTTAATAGAGTTGACATGACGTAGATTAATCGCTATACTAAGAGGTGTTATTTAGTAGCGAAGGTATCCCTTTTACAGAGAGTTGGCGGTGGTGGAAGCCAATATATATGCCGGAGTGAATTACATGTATCGCGAGCCAGCGTTATCGGCTAGAGTGAGGCAGTTAAGTGCCTAATGTGGGTGGTACCACGGCTAGAGTCGTCCCTAAGAAGTATTGAGCTTTTTAGCGGGCTTTTTTTATATCATGATTTAACTTTTATAGGAGGAATTCGGATGAATATTATTGATGAATTACAGTGGCGCGGAGCCATTAATCAACAGACAGATGAGGATGGGTTGAAGGAACTAACGAAGAAGCAGTCGATTGCACTGTATTGCGGGGTTGATCCGACGGGGGATAGTATGCATATTGGGCACCTCATTCCCTTCATTATCTTGAAACGATTCCAGATGGCTGGACATAAACCAGTTGTCTTAATCGGAGGCGGCACGGGTTCTATCGGAGATCCAAGTGGGCGAAATTCTGAGCGTCAACTCCAAACTAAAGAAACTGTCCAGCACAATGTTGACAAACTAAGTGCCCAAATGCGTAAATTATTCAAAGCGGGTGAAGCAGAGTCTGGGATTCGTCTCACTAATAATGCAGATTGGCTCAGTCCACTGAGCTTTCTTGACTTCTTACGCGACTACGGGAAAGAGTTCAATATCAATACCATGCTGAGCAAAGATGTTGTGGCTAGTCGCCTAGAACAAGGGATTTCATTTGCTGAATTCAGTTACCAAATTATTCAATCCATTGACTTCTTACACTTATACCGCCATGAAGATGTTCAACTCCAAATCGGTGGGAGTGATCAGTGGGGGAACATTACAGCTGGACTTGACCTGATTCGTAAAAAAGAAGGTCACGAAGCAAAAGCATATGGCTTAACTATTCCCCTCTTGTTAAAATCAGATGGTACCAAGTTTGGTAAGACGGCTGGTGGAGCCATTTGGTTAGATCCTGAAAAAACAAGCCCTTACGAATTTTACCAATTCTGGATCAACCAACAAGATACTGATGTCGTGAAATACTTGAAATACTTCACCTTCTTGGACCAAACAGAAATCGCTGAACTGGAACAGAGCCTCACCGATGAACCATGGAAGCGCCAGCCTCATAAAGCTTTAGCTGAAGAAATGACACGATTTGTTCACAGTCAAGCTGCACTCGATGAAGCTATCCAAATTACCGAAGCACTCTTCTCCGGTGAAATTGCCGACTTAACAGCTGAACAAATTGAAGAAACATTTGGCGACGTGCCAACTTCTGAAGCAACGCGCGGTGAACATGATATTGTCGAGTTCTTAGCTGATATCACCGGCATCTGTAGCTCTCGCCGGGAAGCCCGTGAATTTATCGAACAAGGCGCGATTACAATTAGTGGTGAAAAAGTGACTGATCTTGACTACACCATCTCCAGCACAGATACTTTCGATGATCGCTTCATTATCGTCCGGCGCGGCAAGAAAAAATACTACCGTGTAAACTTAATTGATTAATGAATAAGAGGTTATCCTTCTATATAGGATAACCTCCTTTATTATCTACTATTTTTCAGACTGCTTCATTCTGACTGATAACTCAATTCCCTTGTCGGCCAAGTTTTCTAAACATTCTGCCAGATAAGTTGCATTATGTTCCGGATAAATGGGTTTTGTAGGTGTGACTGGTTCAAGTTCACGATAAGGGGCACAGGACTTCCCCCGATATAACGGATCTTCCCAACGTTCATCTGGCTGATACGTGCGCGACTTCATCTCCTCCATAATGAGCTGATGATACTGATATAACTTATATGGACTATAATCGAACACATATTGAACCGTAGCGTGCGGACGATTCCATCCCTTCCCACGTAATGCACAACACTCGCGATGTTGCCCGAGTAATTGCTGCCGGGGCAAATCACTAATTAATGTTTCGTGCCATAATCTCATCGATTCGATCGATCTCCTTTCTCAATAAAAAAAGCCTACCTATATCATTCATAGATAGACTATCAACCTGTCCATAACAGGTGGGCTATTATTATGGTCCATGCCGGGCTCGAACCAGCGACCCCTAGCTTGTCGAGCTAGTGCTCTCCCAACTGAGCTAATGAACCAATCTAGTTACTATTATACCAACTTTTCCGGATATTGCAACCCCTACAATCAAAAAAATATAATTTCCCTGAAAAAGTGATCAATCATCCTATCGTTTAAAATGCCCCTCTATTTTTCAGCCATTAAGACCCAGTAACCTTTCTCCAAGGCGATTCGCTCCACATTACCGAAGACGGCTTGCATTTTTTTCTTCGCACTCGGCGCGCCTTGCTTCTTCTGGATAACGATGTAGAGTTTCCCACCTGGCTGCAAGTAATCATATGACTGCTCCAGAATGCCGTGCACAACTTGTTTGCCCGCTCGAATCGGTGGATTGGATACCACAGCACTGAACGACCGCTCCACAATATTCTCGAATAAGGATGATTGCTGAATGATGACATTCTCAACCGCATTCACTTCAGCATTCTGCTTAGCTAGTGCGACTGCACGTTCATTAATGTCAACCATATGAATTGTTCGCTCTGGATTAGCTGCTGCCAGCGCAATACCAACAACTCCATACCCACACCCCATATCTAACAACGGCCCGGAACACTTCTTATCCGTCTGCACCGCTTCAATCAATGTTCGTGTCCCAAAATCCATCTGTCCACGCGAAAAGACCCCCGCATCAGACGTTAAGCTAAGCGTTTGTCCGATGACCACTTCTTTAAATTGTTCCGGATTGCTTGTCGATGTCGGCTCTTTTGTATAATAATGATCTGACATATCTCTACCTCCCAACGCTATTATAACACATTTCATCTGTTTATGTCGTATCCTCTCCATTCTATCTTAGAAAGCTAGCGGAATCACTAGCACTCACTGTTTATTTATGAGAAAATGAAAGAACCACTAAAAAGGACGATTTTTCATGACAAAAACACAACGTATGATTTATATTTCATTATTATCAGCCCAAGCCGTGATTCTAGGACTGGTTGAAAATAGCATCCCCTTCCCGTTCGCCTTCGCGCCGGGAGCGAAGTTGGGAGTAGCTAACTTAATTGTTATTATCGCTATTTACACCTTACCCTTAAAGGATAGCTTCAAGGTCTTGATGATGCGTCTATTAATGACCACCCTGTTAGGCGGGACGCTATCAACCTTTATGTACAGCTTCATGGGAGCCCTTCTCAGTTATCTCGGCATGCTACTAATCAAGACACTCGGACGCTCGCAAGTCAGTGTAATTGGCGTTAGTGCAACGGGTGGAATGCTTCATAATCTCGGACAATTGCTCGTTGCTAGTTTTATCGCCCAGACTTGGACTGTGCTGATGTATTTACCAGTCTTGAGCTTCTTCGGCATTCTGAGCGGCATGGCGATTGGAATCGCCGCCAACTACTTGATGGAACATGTCCATACTGTACGGCGCTTCCGTGTAGAACAAGAACAAGCCGATCAAGCGAAGCATTCTTCCCGTCTGTCTTAAGGGACTCAGCTGAACCATTCACTTCTGTTAAGTTCCCTATTTAGTACGAGTTTAAAAAACAAAACTGTTATAGACAGCATCATTCAATATGAGGCTAAAAATGTTATGCGAAAAATTCGTTCTAAGCAATTCAATATTACTGATTTCCATGAAAAAAATTTGAAACCTATAAAAATATGTATCATTCACAAGATACTTCAGAAAGCAGATATTGGCAAGAAAATAATTTGTTTGATTTCAATAATTATTATGATTTATTTATGAAGTCTTGTGACCTATAAACTTATCATACTAGGAGGTCTCTCATGATTGAAGACCGCGATTTTCTGATGCGACAAATTAAACAGATGATTCAAAAATTAGGAAAAATTTTAGACCGCAATACGCTTAGAGAATTATTAACACTAAGCGAAGACGACATGTCCAATGAAGAATTAGACAGCCTTTACCTAATGGGACAAGTTGACATTATTGCCGCGGAGAAGCAACTCACCCCCCAACACTTATTCGTTGACTTGGGTATTGACATCGACCGGCTAGAAGACTTGTTTAAAGGACAAGCATTCCTAACTGAGCCAGAAGCAACGAACGTCCAAAGTTTTCTAGAGACTCAAGACAATTCTGAGCCCACTTAATAAAACGACAATTGATCTTACTAGCCTTTACCAACATTTTTCGATATTATGGGGGTAACTGATGAAAATCTATCATTAAATAAGGAGTGTCACAGATGAGTACAGAACCAATCTTTTTAACCCCAGTTTTACAGGATAAAATTTGGGGTGGCAAGAAATTACAAACTGAATTCGGCTTCGATCTGCCAAGTGATACGGTCGGAGAAGCTTGGGTTATCAGCACCCATCCCCATGGCGAGTCAACCGTCTCTTCTCCCGAACAATACGCCGGCATGGGGCTGAATGAGTTGTATCACGAATATCCGGAACTATTTGGCGCCCAACAACCGGATACATTCCCACTGCTGACGAAGATTTTAGATGCTAAAGAAGATCTGTCTGTCCAAGTACACCCGGACGATGAGTACGGCCAAGAACATGAAGGTGAACTCGGTAAGACGGAATGTTGGTTTGTCATTTCGGCCGATGAGGATGCAACGATTATTTATGGTCACAATGCGCGAACCGAAGAAGAGTTCCGTCGCTTAGTTGAAGCAGGCGAGTGGAGTGAGCTCTTGCGCGAAGTTCCGGTAAAAGCGGGCGACTTCTTCTACGTACCTCACGGGACCATTCATGCGATTAAAGGTGGCATCACCATATTAGAGACACAGCAAAATTCTGATACCACTTATCGTGTCTATGACTATAACCGTACGGACAAAGATGGAAACACACGTGAATTGCATCTTGAAGACTCGATTGCTGTTTCAAACATTCCGCACATCGATCCAGCTATCCAGCAGCAGGAAGATATGGTCGGAATGAGTGCGATTACGCATTATTTAACCAATGAATATTTCAGCGTCTATCGTTGGCAAATTCGCGACCAACTTGTTGTCGATTTAACCGGTGATTATACACTAGTGACGGTACTCGATGGCCAAGGTATGATTGAGATTGATCGGGAATCGTATCCAATTGAGAAGGCCCAATCCTTCATTATCCCTCACGGTGTCTCTTCCGTCACCTTATCCGGAGATCTCGATATGATTGTCTCCAACCCTGAATCATAGATCACGTTCAAGCTACTTCCCTTTAGGGAGTGGCTTTTTTTGTCAGAAAACATCGCTTGCAAATCAGGGAGAAACCCTTTATGATGAAGGTATTGATTCAAGTCTATCCACCATTTAACTAGCGCTAGAAAGTAGGAATAAAGATGAATACATTAAAATGGGGCATTATCGGAACAGGCGGTATTGCAGAAGATTTTGCAGCTGGATTTCAAGATACCGGCATAACGTGCCATGGCGTGTCTTCCCGTTCATTAGAAAAGGCAGAAGCCTTCAAGGAGGCCTTTGGATTGAACGCGGCATATGGTGATTACCAGGAGCTACTTCAAGATGAGGCCATTGATATTGTCTATATCGCCACCCCTCACCATACCCATGCTCAGATTGCAGCTGACGCCCTGCAAGCCGGCAAACATACCGTTGTCGAGAAGCCGATCGTCACTCAGGCAGATGACTTAGCTCAGTTGAAGCAATTAGCTGAGGCGCAAGGCGTGTATTTATTCGAAGCAATGACAATCCATTACCGTCCCGTCTATCAGACAATCCGTGAACTGATTGACCAGAAGGATCTCGGTGCGCTGAAGATGATCCAAGTGAATTTTGGAAGCTTTAAGCCGAAAGATACGGGCTACTTCTTCCAAAAAGACTTGGCCGGGGGAGCGCTACTGGATATTGGTGTCTACGCTCTTAATTTTGTGATGGAATTCTTAAGCACACCACCGACTGAGATGAAAACGCTCGGTTACATCAATGAACAATTCGGAGTTGATGAATCAGCTGGAATTGTCTTGAAAAATGATCAGAATGAACTAGCAACCATTACCATGACCTTTCACGCCAAATTACCGAAGCGTGGGGTGATTGCCTTCGAAGGGGGCTATTTCGAAATTGATAATTACCCGCGGGCAGATCGCGTCACCTTCACCACGCCGGAAGGGAAGACTGAACATTATCAAGCCGGCCAATCCAGTCAAGCACTCCAAGAGGAAATGATCGCAATCACCAACTTGATTGCCTCTGGAACGCCACAGCCTCACCTGACGAAGACCACACATGTCATCGAACTCATGGATGCCATCCGTCAAGAATGGAACTTAACCTATCCCTTTGATAATCATACGTTAGACGCACCGAACCGAGAGAAGGCATAGTATGAAAATTACCCAACAAGCAATGATTAAACAAACGCAAGCTCCTCTACCCTTTTTAATTAAAAGTGTTGGAATCTTGCAACTCAATCGCGTAGACTTATCACATTACATTAGCAATTATATGAGTGAAAACCCACTGATGACCTTCGCGAACGATGATGCCTTAATGTTTGGCAGTGAATCAGGCGCAGAAGGGATCAATCTTGATGAAATCAACGCCTCCACCCAAACCTTATTCGACTTCATTACCGAACAAGTGGAATTATTCTACCGCCAAACACCCCTTCGCGATATGACGATGTGGTGGATTAAACAGCTTGATACAAATGGTTATGTCACAAAAACACTCGAAGAAGCCGTCCAAATCACGGGTGAGAGTGACTATATGGTTCTTGATGGTCTAACCTTACTCCAACAATTGGATCCACCTGGTATTGGCGCTCGCGACCTACGCGAAAACTTAATGCTCCAAACTGAACGCTTAGATAGTGCACCCAACTTAGCCTATATTATTTTAGAAGAAAATTTCGACCGATTAGTGAATCGGCAATGGAGTGACTTAGCAACAATTTACAGAACTGATTTGGCTGATATTCGCGCTATCTTTAAGTTTATCCAAACACTATCGCCAATCCCAGCCAACTTATATCAAGCCCCCCAGACTGAAATGATTTACCCTGAGCTAGAAGTAACGGTGGCTAATCAGCAGCTGACAATTAGCGAAACGCGCTTCCAGACGCCACTGCTCACCTTCGACCAAGCTTACTACGATGAACTAGCCCAGATCGACAAACCAAGCATCCAAGCCTATATTAAAGCAAAAAAACAAGAATTCGACCAACTACAACAGGCTCTGCAGAAGCGAAAAGAAACAATCCTTCGAGTGGGGACTGCTATCTTATCGCACCAAAAGGACTATTTCTTAACTGAAGATGCTTCCTTACAGCCATTACAAATTAATGATTTAGTCAAGCAACTCCAACTACACGAGTCCACGATTAGCCGAGCCATTCGTGGCACCTATGTCCAAACTAATCGGGGAGTTATCGAACTAAAAAGTCTCTTATCAAAACGTTCCGTCGTTAAAGACACCTCGCAAGATGCTATCTTCACTGCTCTCAGTGACTTAATTGAGGGTGAAGATAAAACTCATCCACTATCCGACCAACAACTCGCTGACACACTGAAACAAACCAAACATATTGCTCTTTCTCGTCGCACAATCGCCAAATACCGCAGTCAACTCGGCATCCCCTCCACCCGCGAGCGGAAAATTAGATGACGCCAAGTGAACTATTAATGATAAAACCCATTATTCCTCGGAAACCCGAACATGACATCCTGACTAGACTTATTTCTCCCACATAGGTCTAGTCAGATTTTTTTATTTTGTGTATAATATCTGTATATCACTTATACACTACTAAGAAGGAGTCTATTATGGAGCGGAAAGAAGAAATTATACACTTATTATCAAACCAGCCTGAGAAACTCTTCACCACGCGAGAAGTGGCCGAAGCATTAGGCATTCAGCGCAGTAATGCCTCAAGTTATTTGAACGAACTCACCGGAGAAGGTCGCTTAACCAAATTAGGCGGACGCCCCGTCAAATATACCTTGAACGAACCAAGCTCCCCTTCCTCTATTCCGGCAGACACCGCTCATCCAAGATCAAAAACGACTAGTGACAATCAGCGTGATGTCTTCTCGCAAGTCATTGGTCATAATGGCAGCGTGAAGAATGCCGTCATGCAAGGAAAAGCATCTATTCTTTATCCACCGAATGGATTAAACACCTTAATAACCGGGCCAACTGGTTCAGGAAAATCTTTTTTTGCTAACACGATGTTTCAATTTGCCAAGAATCAAGGACTCATCGCAGCCGATAAGGAACTGCAAGTCTTTAACTGTGCCGATTATGCGAAGAACCCCGAGCTGTTGATGAGTCACTTATTCGGTTATACGGCAGGAGCTTTCACGGGCGCAACAACAGAAAAAGATGGCCTCATCCAGCAAGCCGATGGAGGAATGTTATTCCTAGATGAAGTCCACCGCTTACCACCAGAGGGGCAAGAGATGATCTTCTACTTTATGGATACGGGCCAATATTCACGTTTAGGAGAAGCCGATCGAAAACTGCATGCTTCCGTCCGAATTGTCTGTGCCACCACGGAAGACCCGAAGTCAACCTTACTCGAAACCTTTATTCGTCGCATCCCGATTAATATCCAACTCCCTACGTTCAAGCAGCGTCCGGTCTCTGAACAGATTGATTTATTAAAGCTAATGGTCGGCCTTGAAGCCAAACGCATTAACCGAAAAGTCTCCATGAGCAAGGATGTCGTTCGTACGTTGATTTCGCATGTTGATTATGGCAATATCGGACAGCTTAAATCAAACATCCAACTCCTCTGTGCCCGCGGATTTATGAACCAGCTGCACAATAATGTAATTGAACTCACCACCCACGAACTACCGGAAAACTTAACACGTTCATTTATCACCATGACGAGTGACCGGTCTGCCAGTAGTGAACTCATTCGCCGCTTAGAACCTACTCTTGAGATCCATCCCGAAGATGTGGACATTATTCTAGACCGTGATAGTTATGAACTGCCGTATAATATCTATGACATTATCGCTGATAAAGCGACCCTCCTCGAAGAAGAGCAAATCGATCAAGAAACAATCAACCAATATATCTCAACAGATATCAACTTACATCTAAAATCATTTTATAAAAACCAAGGCTTTGCGCTTCAAACCACCTCCAAACTGGCCGAAGTCGTCAGCCTTGAGATTATTGATTTTGCCCGCGATGTCTTGGCTATGACCGACTTAGAGACCGCACCTGGACAAAGCGGTAGTCTACTCTATGCCCTAAGCCTACACATTAGCTCCCTAATAGGAAAATTGCGCGACGGACAATTGCGCCCATTCAATGCGCGCGTCCGTGACCTGGCCCTAAATACGCCGGATGCCTTAAGCCAGGCAGAAGTTATCAGGCACCGAATCGCTGACCACTTCAACTTAGCTGTTCCCGAATCCGAAGCGTACTATCTCACCGTGTTGCTGACATCTTTTAAAACAGATATGACCCAACAAGTCGGAATTGTTCTAGCAGCACACGGTCCGTCTACTGCCAGCAGTATGGCTAAAGTGGTGGCAGAACTCTTAGAAACACCGCCTATCCCAGCTATCGACATGCCCTTATCGATGTCGCCAACAGAAGCCTACACCAAGATCAAAGAAGCCGTCAAGCACGCTGATGACGGAAGTGGTGTTTTGTTATTAGTCGATATGGGATCGCTAGCAACATTTGGGACTAAACTGGAACTCGAGACCGGCGTAAAGGTAAGAAGCCTTGACATGGTATCGACTGGAATCGTCTTAGAAGCGGTCCGCAAAGCATCAATGACGACAACCACACTTGATGAACTGCATCAATCACTTAAACACTTTACCGGTTATCATCAAATTAATACCGAACCGACAACTTCACCGAATCGCTTAAAAGAATCGGCAATTTTAGCGATCTGTGCGAGTGGTGAAGGAACTGCTAAAAAAATCAAAGAAATCGTGGAAAAACCGTATGCGAATAAAGCCAACATGCCGTATCAAGTCATTGTAATGTCTGCTGTGAACCTACAGGAGCACTTACCCAGTGTCTTAAGTCGCTACAATATTATCGCTTCGACCGGCATTATCGACCCAAAAATCGCAGCGCCATTTATCCCGCTTGAGACCTTTATTAACACCAGTGCATCGCAGTTAAACCAACTACTCTTAGACACTCATGAGCCGACCAAAATAACAGACCAAACCCAAGCCCAGCAGCTTATCCAAACCTATATAGAAGATAATCATCTTTATTTGAACCCAGCACGCATCACGCCCATTCTTTGGGATTTTGCTGAAAGACTTCAAGAGTGCCAAAAGCAGGAGAAGGGATTCGCTTTTCATGTCAACTTATCCCTCCACTTAGCTGGGGCGGTGGAGCGAATTCTGACGAACTCCACGATTGAATCAGCTAGCGAATTACCTACTGACTTAACCGAAGACATGAAACAATACATTGACCGCCACATCATACAACTTGAACGGCAATTACTCTTGACACTGCCAGACGAAGAAAAAGAGTACATCTACTACTACGTCAGCAAAGATGCCGGTGAAATTGATGAGTTCGATAACTTGTTGGATTGAATAGACGCCTGAGATAAGAATAGTGTATAATGAAGCTAAATGAATGAAATGGGGAATTAATATGGAAGCTCTAATAATTTTAGACGTACAAGAAGGCATGTTGAAACACGGTGATTACTCGCAGATGTTGGATACTATTCAATATTTAGTCGATGATTTCTCTAGAGAAGATAAACCAATAATTTCCTTCAGGCACATCGATGACAGTGAAGAAAGTTCGATTTACAAAAGAAGCACGGGTGCGGAGTTGGTCAGTGTCGCTAAAGATCATAGTGATTACATCATTGAGAAGCGAACACCTGATATATTTTCGGGGACAGAACTCCAACAGATACTGGAAGAACACAATATTGACGAAGTGGCCATTTGTGGCTTTAACGCCGAATTCTGTTGCTTATTTAGTGCCATTATCCTGACACACAACGGAATTAAAGTTAATTATATCGAAGACGCTACCGGTAGTGTCAATGATGGTGACGTGTATGAGATGGCCGACTTGGATATTGTTGATTTTGTCGGGTGTGTCTTGGATTGGTCAGGAGTTGTGGACGTATTTTATTATGAAGAGTATAGAGAAAAATAAAAAAATTGATGATATTATTCGAGAATAAGCGAGTAGTAACACTCGGGTATAAGGATTTCAAATAGTTTGCTGACATACTGAATTGAGTTATATCTAGCTGTATCAATGTTGACGGAATCAAAGAGAAGCCCTAAAACAAGGCTTCTCTAATAACGTATTACATCATAATTATAGGGGCACTAGGATTTACTAGCAATATTAAGCTGTGTGGTTTAAACATTTAATCGTGCAGCTTAAACTTTATTTGAAATCAGTAGAACTGCTTGCTTTTTCTTTAGACGCTTTCAATCCATGTTTAACGCCGAAATAGATAGCCAAATATAATCCTACAAACTTCAGAAGGTACCCAACTAATGTTATGATCATGGGCAACCATACGCCAAATGATCCTTCAAATATATTCATGATTATCTCACTGTCCTCTCTATATTTACTATGCGAATCATTTCATGATGCCTTATCACCCAAATACAAATCCATACCAAACGAGTAAAATAAACACAACATAAAATGTGATAAATGTTCCAATCAATAACTTCCATTCTCTTGCAATGACGCATAAAACTAATGTTAGGTAAAAAAACTTGAAAATATGATTTGGTTCCACAATATAAATATTGAATAACCCTTCTACAACTAAACTCACAAAAGGTGCAAATAATGCCAACATAATTACTGACAGATGAGCTATTTTACTTAGGAAAGACAGGTTTTGCCACTTTTTTATCCATTTTTCCTTCATCTTAAATCACCTAACCTAACTTTGGAATAATCCATACATTGACGTTCATTAATATGTTAAGGTAAATATGGAGCTAGAGCAGGAAACTTTTCTGCTAATGCTTGAGTTCCTCCTACTTTTCCTGCAAATAACAATACAGCAGCTTTTGCATAATTCTTGGCATAAGCACTAATATTTTTTATTGAGTCGAAATTTCTCCCAATATTATGCACAAAGTTTATATCACATTGCGTATTCCCCCAACCATTTGCAGCATAACATTTATCATGTTTTTGGCATTGTCGATCTAGTAAATCGATAGGCGGAGCACCTTTATCTCCTTTACCGCACCAATTACCGTACTTAGTTGCTTCACTGATCCATGATCTTCGTTGTTCTACAAGCGCATCATGTTCTCCTTGGTTTTCTAATCGAACCATTTCATTGTAAATTCTTCCTGTTTCAATAGTGTCTTTACTTGCATTATCTTCTCTCGCTAATGATTCATCAAATTTCTTATCACCGTCCATATCAATATATTGTTCTACAGTTTCTAAAGATTTTTTGAGCTCTGATGATCCCTTCTCATTATTCTCTACAACACCAGTATCGTGTGCATAAACTTGAATATAATTATTACTAAATACAGTTACCAAACTTATTAATGCAACCAGACTTAGAATAACTACTTTTTTATATTTCTTACGCATAACTATTTCCTCCCTTTATATCATATAGAAATACCCAACATATTTTTGTGCCCCTATTCTCCTTACAACTACACCCTACCACAAAAAGAAATCGGTTACAAGTGTATTTGCTATAAATATTAAAGATAAACTCAATGACTTATTAGATTAAATAGACTCCCGAGATAGGAACAGTGTATAATGGAAGTAATTCTAACTAAAAGAGCCATTAAGAACGGAGGCACCACAATGAAACAGACACTATTTAACAAGAATTTTATATCACTTTGGACATGGGATTTATTCACATTATTAGTTGTCAAATTAAGGGGCATTATTATCCCCTTAGTGATACTAAACGCTACATCATCTTCGCAGACAGTTGCTAGCGTGTCATTAGTCCAGCAAGTTGTTATCTTTTCACTCATGATACCTGTTGGGGCCTAGGTTGAACGTAGACGAAAAATTAAGACAGCGGTTATATTCCGACTGCTATATGGTGTAGGACTATTTTTACTCGCGGTGGTTCTTACAGTGGGCGGACTAAACATCACACTCATGACTGGCTTACTCGTCTTTGTCAGTGTATGTGGTATGGTAGCGTCAACAGCATTCAATGCCATGATCCCCCAAGTAGCCGGCCGGTCCAAATTACTGCAAGCCAATACTTATCTGGAAGGAGCGGAATCAATCGCAACGTTAATCGGACCTGCTATTGGCGGGTATTTACTGGGGAGCGTTGGTGTCAGTACTGCGTTGTTTATTGCTTCAGGTGTATCAATTATCTCCACTATATGTGCGATGAATCTTACCTTTGACGATCATCACAGTCACTGTCAAGCAACTGCAACCAAGAAGGCGAGCTTCTGGCGACACTCACTAGAAGGATTCAATTACTTAAGAAAGTATCCCCAGCAAGTGATTAATACGTTAATATATTGTGTACTGGAATTTTCAACGGTTTATATTGAAATGAGTTTATTGTTTTACACGACTGTTAATTTGAATTTATCTGAAAATAGTGTAGGAATAATCTTCTCTAGTGCAGGTATTGGGACGATTGTAAGCTTACTGATGGTTAATTTCTTCAAGCATATCAACTGGGTGAAGGCATTAATGATCTTATTGGCTGGAGCGACTCTAGGCACTGCTATCATGATCATGTCAGATAATCACTATATGATCGGACTCGGCATGGCGATATTTGACGGTAGCTTAGCGATGGGCTACATTATCCAAAGCACCATTCATCAAGGACTATCTCCCGACAATATTCTAGCCCGAGCCGGAAGTGCTTATTACTTGATCGGAGGCTTATTTTCAATGATCGGAACGGCCGCTGCAGGACTCCTACCTGATTTGTTTAACGGACACATCGCCTTAATGATCGGAAGTGTTGTACTAGGCATTATAGCATGCGCTATGTACCTATTTAGAGACTACGGACAACCCGTTGATGAGATTGACTTGATTGTATTGGAGGAAAAATAATTATGGTAGCTAATAAACAAATTATTGAATTAAAACAGTATCGGATATTACACAACCACCCTGCAGAATATTGTGTTATTGACAGTCTGCAGGATCGTGTGCTATTTTTAGGTATTGAACGAGACAGTATTCATCTAATCGTAGAAGCAAAAGAAAATAAATTAGCATTTCACCCTGGATACGGAGTTTATATTTCATATCTGGAGGATAATCAATTTGAAGTTGAGGTTGAAGAATATGACTAATATTGGACGTTGCACAATCACATTAGGAAAGTATACTATTGAATACACGGATTACTTAACGTGTTTTTTAGATATAGATAAGCAAATGGCTATCTTCACCCCACAGAATTATAATGATTTGAACCTGATTATGCAATTAACTGAAGGGACATTAATGATTCAGCCAGAGAGCAATATTAAGATACACTACACGGGTCCGTATAGTTATTTTCTCGACGTTAATTACGATCCGCGACGTGATAAGGCGGTGTGGGAATGAGTAAGATACAAGTAGGTAAATATACGCTGTCAAGTAGTGATCAAGTTGTCGCTTTCTATGATGAAAAGCAGTCGCGCATCACTTATCTGACTGAGATATACGATGAAGTCTATCTCGTCATTGAATGTGCGCAAGATGAATTGATATTTTACCCAAGATACAATGTACAGATTAATCAACTAGATGAGAACCATTTTTACATCGATATCGCGAGTAATTCTAATGTTCCCCCATCATTGAATTGGTTGAAATAATACGAGATGCCAGAAAATAACAAAACTTCCTATTCAGCTTAATAATGAAGTAACCCCCCTAGAGTAGACATGAAAAAAAGTTTACTTTAGGGGGGTCTTTATGTGATCAAATCGAAATCACAATACTCAAGAATGGTTTTTTGCCGTCATAATAACGGTAGTGACAACATAGGGTTTCAAATGGTTGTTTGGTAGTTTAGCTAGTTTGATTTTGGGATTGATCGTAAGTTATATAGCTTCCCAACGAGTTTTAAATTATTTGCACAGAATTTAAAACTATTCTAGCCAGTTTCTCGAGAAAACTTTCTCATCTCTTAATTCAATATATTATCCTGTTTAAGAAGTATAGCCGTAAAGCTGAACAAGTAAACATTAAGAGCTTATACTAATCCTGCAGAAAGTTCATACTAGGTAGGATTAACTGTATGCATCTATACACAAACCACTCTAATATATACACTTCTTTTGTGTATATAATAAAGTGTATGTCGAAAGAAGGCTGTCATACAAGCATCGACAGTCTTTTTTATATTGGCACGGTTTTTGCTTATTAATAAGTGAGAGGTGACGTGTGTTTAATGTATACAGACAAGGAGGACACGATGGGGATCGAATTTGCACGGATTGATGACCGACTGATCCATGGCCAAGTTGCAGGACCGTGGACGAAACATTTGCGCATTAATCGCATCATTGTGGTCAATGATCAAGTGGCTAATAGCGAGTTGCAGAAAGTTCTCTTAGCCCAAGCTGCTCCACCAGAAGTGAAGGCAAATGTCGTCACGGTGGAGAAGTTCATCCAAGTGGCCAAGCATCCCTTAATTATGGATGCAAAGATTATGTTGCTATTCAAAAATCCACAAGATGTCTTACGCGTCTTAAAGCGGGCAATCTTTATCCCCTCAGTCAATGTTGGCGGGATGAAATTCACAGCTGGAAAACAAATGTTGACACATTTTATTTCGATTGATGAAGCTGATATTGCCGCCTTTCAAGCATTAGACAGACGACACGTTGAACTCGAAATTAGAAAAGTTCCTTCAGATCGGAAGCAATACTTAATGCCACTATTGAAAAAGGGACATTTCATCTAACTTACATTACTTAGGAGGGAAATTATGGTTGGAATTATTTTAGCCAGTCACGGCGAATTTGCTAAAGGAATCTTGCAGTCCGGTACGATGATTATCGGAGAACAAGAGCAAGTTGAAGCGGTGACGTTAATGCCGAATGAAGGTCCGAATGATATCCGCGAAAAATTACAGCAAGCTGCAGAATCATTCGACACGGATGAGGTACTATTTTTAGTTGATTTATGGGGAGGTACACCATTTAACCAAGCTAGTGCACTCTTTGAAGGGCACGAAGATACTTGGGCAATCGTCTCCGGATTAAACTTACCGATGTTACTAGAAGCACTGGGCGCACGTTTCTCAACAGACTCAGCCCATGAAATTGCTCGATCAATTGTTCAATCAGCAAAAGATGCCATCTTGACCAAGCCGGAAGATCTTGCCCCTAAAGCAGAAGTCAACACGGCAGATGCGCAAGTTGAACCAACCGGCGCACTACCAGAAGGAACCGTTGTCGGAGATGGTCGCATTGATATTGGTCTCGCTCGTATTGACTCACGATTGTTGCACGGACAAGTTGCGACATCATGGTCCAAAGATGTCAAACCGACCCGTATTATCGTTGTATCAGATAACGTAGCCAATGATGAGTTGCGTAAGAACTTGATTACTCAAGCCGCACCACCAGGCATTAAGGCGAACGTCATCCCTATCCAGAAGATGATCGATGTCTGGCATGACACTCGCTTCGGCAAGACTCGCGCACTACTTCTATTCGAAAATCCACAAGATTTACTAGAAGTCATTAAAGGTGGCGTCGGAATTAACGAAATCAACTTAGGTTCAATGGCACACTCAGAAGGAAAATCTATGATTACCAATGCCTTAAGTGTCAACCGAGAAGATATCGACACCTTCAAGGAATTACGTGATCTAGGGGCAACATTCGATGTACGAAAAGTCCCAAGTGATTCACGTGCTGACTTGTGGAAATTATTGAAAAAAACAAAATACATGGATTAATATAAGGAGGGAATATTGATGGACTTTATTACATTATTATTAGTTATCATTGCTGCGATGTTAGCCGGGATGGAAGGGGTATTGGATCAATTCCAGTTCCACCAGCCGATTGTCGCTTGTACATTAATCGGTCTAGCTACCGGAAATGTTGAAATGGGGATTTTACTCGGAGGAAGCTTACAGTTTATTGCAGTAGGTTGGATGAATATCGGAGCAGCGATTGCTCCAGATGCAGCGATGGCTTCTGTTGCCAGTGCAATCCTAGTTACCTACCACGGTGCCAGTATTCAAGAAGGGATTGCCTTAGCGATTCCACTAGCTGTTGCCGGACAAGTATTGACGATGTTCGTTCGTACCATTACTGTTGCTTTATCTCACGGAGCTGACCGCCAAGCAGAAAAAGGCTCAATCTTCGGAGTCGAAATGTACCACTACTCTGCACTACTCTTACAAGGATTACGTATTACTATTCCAGCAATTATTATCTTAAGTGTTCCACCACAATTAGTAACAGATGCCTTGAACTCTATTCCAGACTGGTTGACCGGTGGATTAGCAGTCGGTGGTGGTATGATCGTAGCAGTTGGTTACGCGATGGTTATTAACATGATGGCAACTCCAATTCTTTGGTTATTCTTCGCACTTGGTTTTGCATTAGCAGCTGTCAGTGAATTGAACTTAATCGCGATGGGAATTATCGGTGTTGTCGCAGCACTTCTCTACATCCACTTAGCACCACAATTCAACCAAGGTGGCGGTGGAGGCGGGAACGCATCCGGCAATGACCCACTCGATGATATATTGAATGATTACTAGAAGGAGAGTTGACTAATGAGTGAACAACAAAATCAATCCATTAAATTAACAAAAGCTGATCGATTAAAAGTTTTTTGGCGTCACCAATACTTACAAGCTGCCTGGAACTTTGAACGTATGCAGAACGTTGGATTTGCTTATTCTTTAATTCCGGCGATCAAAAAATTATACAAAGATGATAAAGACGAACAACGTGAAGCCTTGAAGCGTCACTTAGAATTCTACAACACCCACCCTTACGTCTCTGCTCCAGTTCTTGGGGTCACCTTGACCTTAGAGGAAGAGCGTGCGAATGGGAAAGCGATTGATAATGCCGCGATTCAAGGGGTTAAGATCGGGATGATGGGCCCACTTGCTGGGGTTGGAGATCCTATTTTCTGGGGAACCTTACGTCCAGTGCTTGGTGCCTTTGCCGCTTCTCTTGCACTGACTGGAAGCTGGTTAGGGCCACTATTCTTCTTCTTCGCATGGAATATTATCCGTATGTTATTCTTATGGTACACACAAGAATTAGGCTACATTCAAGGAGGGAACATCACCGATAACTTAGGTGGTGGCTTGATGAAAAAACTAACCCAGGGCGCTTCTGTCTTAGGGATGTTCATCATGGGGGTTCTCGTCCCACGATGGACCAGCATGAACTTCCCAATTGTCCTCAGTCAAGTAGATGTTGCAAAAAATGAAATGGTTGACTTCTCAGGAATTGCTGAAGCCGCGAATAAAGGCATTCTATCTGGCGATCAATTGCGTGAATTCTACCACAGCTTGTCTAGTGGTATGAGTATTGATCCGATGAAGACTGTTACACTTCAGGGGACCTTAGATGACTTACTACCAGGGATTGCACCACTACTCTTAACCCTTTTCGTTGTCTGGTTACTCCGTAAGAAAGTTAACCCAATTACAATTATCTTAGGCTTATTCGTTGTCGGAACCATTGCTTACGTTCTCGGCATTATGGCTTAACTAGATCTTTTTAAATAAGATACTGATGTTCAACCGAGATGACTACCGGGTGATATTCGGTTGAGCATTAAAATAGCCCCTTTTCTTCATGCTAGTCTTTCATCTACTGAAGAAAAGGGGTTCATTATTTATAGCCATGGAAATCATAAGATATTATTGTTATTGCTAAATATGTTCGGTATAATAAAGCTAATCATTCACTCATTAATAAATAACCGAAAGGTAGGATATGATGGCTCTCATTAATTATAAACAAGCACAACTATTAGAATATTCACTGGAAGTGTTCAATGCAGCACTCCGCGTCAAAAACTATACCCAAGAACAAACATTTGAACCATTAACGATGGTCTTTAAAGATGATACGGACATTTTTATAGCTCATTCATTACGATACAAAAAACTGGGCTCATTTGCATGTGGTAATTTTGATGCTAACTCGCTTCATGTCAACGAAACCCAACATGACTTTAGAGACTGGGAAACCGAACCATCACTGAAACATATTCGCCATAAAATTGATGCAATAACTAACGGTAACAAAAATATTGATAAGCTATTAGACTATCCAGAATATTTAATGGAATTCCTAGTCGACTTCGTACACACTCACGAAAACCCGATCGACCAACCCCGTTATTGGTATAATTACCGCTCACTCAAGCATAACATTACATTTGATTTTAAAAAACATATTGATGGCACAAAATACGAACCCATTAGTATCATATACCAGAGTGAATCATCTAATGAATGAACGATCCACCATAGAATAACTTATATCACCTATCGAGTAGGTGACTAGCCATTAATTGGCTAGTCGTCCTCTCACACTACCGTACATACGGATTCGTATACGGCGGTTCAACAATTTGAGTCTCTAAGCTGGTAAAGTAGATTGATACCTTTCAATCCCAACTTTATCAGTTTTTCTGTTTTTATTGCTAAATGAAATTGTATGGTTTATTTGACCAAAATTTACAGTTTTGTTAACATTTAAATGTGAAATGGTGACTTTAGCAGGTTTGAAATCAGTAGCACCTGTGTACGATCCTAAAGCAATTTTGTGGGTACAACAAAATTGGGGATGGTTATCTACACTAGGAGCAGCTGCTTTCAGAGAGCTTGACAAACAGTTTGGTTAATACTAATGATATGTACTAGACTAGAAGTATTGGTACTTCTAGTCTAGTTTTCTGAAAGGGGTAGTTTATGAAAATTAAGCAACTAACACATCACTACGGAGATTTTTCGTTAAAAATTAAGGATATAAATCTACCTAAAGAACATATTATAGGGCTTATTGGAGAGAATGGCTCAGGGAAGACAACTTTAATAGAAGCCATTGCGGGAGTCATCCACCCAGATCAATTTCATAAGCATGGTTCTCCGGAGCGGATACTCTATATCCCTTCAAATTTATCGCCTTATGGGTATTTAAGAGTTGGAGAATTTTGCCGGTTAGTGATTAAATATAGTAATAAACAAATTAATATAAACACATTATTGGATAGATTGAAACTCTCTGATAAACAAGATGCAAAGATTTCAACATTATCGCAAGGGATGAAGAAGAAATTGACCTTGATTAAATTATTTGTAGATGATTATGATCTTGTGTTATTAGATGAACCATTTCATGGAATTGATGTCAAATATATGAAAGATTTAAACCTGATATTATCAGATATTAAACAATCAACAACCATTGTCATTACATCACATATTGCTGATAATTTAGTTCATATATGTGATAATTTCGTTCACTTAAAAGATGGGCAAGTGACGTCTATGTTTGATAATCCAGGGAATGTAGATGATATCAAGGAGTTTATGTATGATTGAGGTATTGCAAGTGAAATTTTTATTGATGACTCGCCGATTAGGACTAGAAAAATTATGGCAGTCACTTATTGTGCATGGGTTCATCTTACTACCTGTTGTTATTGTAAAAGGGTTGAGTTTGCTCTTGCCCAATCAGTTTCGCGTGGCCAGTTTCGCGCTATTGGCTATTGTGTTCCTTGGTGGATCACAGTGGGGTGTATCTACCATCACGCAAGATGAACAGCGTATGAAAATGTTCTTCAGTGGATTAGGATTGAAAAAAATTGAACGGTTTTATCGATGGCGAAAGCCTGCGTCATTGATGCTTTTGACAGCTATGTTATTATTTCCAGCATCTTTTTCACCATCAGCTATTGCTTTTTATTTGTTTTTATTAGTTGTGTACTTAAGTGTTGTTTGTTTAGAGCTTGCGAGCACGTTAGTCTTCAGAAAGCAGCCGGCTAAAAAGATTAATGCCTTTTTTCGAGTGGGGTATTTTGGACTCCATTATCTCATTATTGATGATATTGAAGTGATTCACGAGTGGTTAATACAATTTGATGGGACACCAATGTTAATTGGATTACTCAGTTTAGGCATTATTTTAGTGAGTGTGAATTTATATGCTACGTTAAACATACCACGAAAGATGGACAATGTATGATACGATTCATATTACGCGTCGTTAGCCGAACTGACGTGAAGTATGAATTGCTATCCTTGGTGTTGATGATATTTTTTGGATTGACAGATACATTATTGTTAGAAGTATCAGTGATCGTAACAGGGATACTCATGTTGGGGCGTGTGTATTACGCAAGTTTAAACGAGATGACTGTGAAATATTTATTCTTCTATTCGGTAGAAGATTATAAACAAGTGAAATATGCTATGCTGAACGCACTATTGGTGGTCACAATATGTGTGGTTGGTGTGATATATGGGATAGATTATATATTTAGTCTAGGTGCATTTTCACACCAATTAATCATGTCCATCGCGATATTTTTTGCGGTTAGCTACCTGCTTCCCATTCATATTGAGCGAGCTGTAGACAAAACGGAACCATTTATGACGAAAACAGATTTGTTGCTATTATTGACTTTGACATATGTTGTGAATTTTGGGCTGGCTTTTTTGATGAACAAGTAGTCATTATGATTAATACACTTATAAAAAAACTCTAGGGTGCGACAAAACGTTAGTCGCCTCCCTAGAGATGTTTTGTCTGTGCTACGCCCCGCATGGAGATAATTTAGTGGTGTGAGAGGACGATTAGTCAATTAATGGCTAGTCTCTTGCTTGATTTCTGTGGTTCAATAATAAGATAACGCCCTCAGGTATCTCGACTACTAAATCCAATAGACTCCACACCCCCGCCTTATCCAATTGATCACCTAATGCTAGTGGAGAGCTGGACAGTTTCTTAAGCTTACTAGTGTCTTTATTATAAAGGAGATTGTTGCTTGTCTTCCGGTACCCAGACCGAAATTGATCCGCCATTAACCGGGAAGACAGCTGTACCATCTTCTTCGATCGTTATCTTCTCTTCGCGGTGACCGACTAGATCGGTATATACTTCTCCCGCATGGTGCTCTCCGACAGACATCTGCTTCGCATTCTCATCACCACTAGAGATCACCACCGCACACCCACACGGATGCTCTGGCGTTCCCGCTCGTGTAAACCCAATACAGCGCGAATCATCCAGGTACTTCTTCATCTCTCCATAAGCATATTCCTTACGCGCATACATTAAGCACTCCAAACAGTCCCGATGCCCCTCATACTCGATATTCTGATACCCATAATAATCCGGATAATACACGCACGGATAACCATAATCACTCAATAGAATAATACCATACGCAATCGGCTTAAACCATGGCTCGATGAAGCTCTCCAATGACTGTCCTGGCTGCGAATCATGATTATCAACGAACGTAACGGCATGCAAGGGATTATCTCGGTAAAGTGTCCCATCAAACAACTGGCACAGATCATATTCATCTGGATTTACCGATGCCTCATGCAACCCATAATGGAACCGCACATCCATCAGATGTATATCATAGCCATGTTGAGCCAAATAATGATTCAGTGCTTCCGGATCCTGATCCCAATACTCCGCTACAAAGAAAAAATTTTCTCCAAACTCTGCTCTCACATAGTCCACCAATTCATCCATAAAACTCGCATGAATATGCTTCACCGCATCTAAGCGAATCCCATCAATCCCAGTCTCTTCGATGAACCACTTCATCCATGCTTTCGTTTCTTCAATAATTTCGGGATGATGATAATCTACATTGGCAAACATTAAATAATCATAGTTCCCAAACTCATCAGACACCTCACCATCTGCTGCCCAACGCTTGCCTTCTCCAACAATGCGATAAACACCCGACTTCCCCGTCTTCACATCCTCTGAAACACCTGTAAAGTGATACCAATGCCAATGAAAATCTGAATAAGTTCCTACCCGTCCCGGAAAAGTAAACTTCGTCCATGATTCAATCTCATGCTCATCACTAATATCCTGGTTCCGATCCTGTTCATCTACCTGTACAGCTGGAAAGGTCTCTGTTGCATCTGCCCCCGCTTTATGATTTAACACGACATCCGCATACGCTCGGATTCCATACTTATGTAGCTCCTCAATTGCTGCTAACAACTCTTCTTTCGTTCCGTATTTCGTCCGTGTCGTCCCCTTCTGATCGAACTCCCCTAAGTCATACAAATCATATACACCATAACCAACATCATCTTGATTCATCGCCTTAAAACAAGGCGGAAACCAAATCGATGTCACCCCAATCTCACTTAAGTGTTTCGCTTCATTTTTTAACCGCTCCCAATGCTTGCCATCATTGGCCAATTCCCACTCAAAATACTGCATCATAATCCCATTTTGCATTTTAAAACGCCCTTCTGTAACTTATTAATACATATCATAACAAAAATTTAAATTTTTTCCCATTTATAGTTTTCTATTAGGAACTTTTCAGTTATAATGGAGACAGCATTAACAAAATATTATACAATTAGGAGGGCACATTATGTCATTTTCATCATTTATTAAAGGAAGCTTATTCGGTGCTGGATTAGCATTGTTATTTGCTCCAAAGAGTGGTAAAGAAACACGTGAAGAGCTACGTCAGAAATTCGAAGAGTCTAAAGAGACTGCCAGTGAATACGCTGAATTAGCACGTGAAAAAGGTGAAGAAGTCGGAGCAGCTGCTTCAGAAGCATCTGAAAACATCCGTATTACTTTATCTGAATCAGCAAAAGACTTGCGCGAATCTTTAAACGAAACATCTGAGCAATTAAAAGAAGACGCGAAAGATCTTAAAAAAGACGTTAAAGATGCGGCTAAAGACGTTAAAGAAGACGTTGAAGACGCAGCTGAAGATGTCAAAGATGAAGCAAAAGACGCTAAAAAAGACGTCGAAAAAAAAGCTAAAAAATAAGCATCAAAAACGGAACTCGGCTATTTAGTCGAGTTCTTTTTTGCGTTATATTTAAGTCACACAAAAAAGTGCCAACAAACTTATCGGCACTTTTTGTCATTATTTATTTGAATGATAGCTTAACTTCATCTGATCAATCTCAACATCGAGATCTTCATAGGGCACATGGGTTGTCAGTAACAGGGGTGTTAACCGATCAAACACTGGGAATGGCCCATATGTGACCCCTATCAAGTTGCTTCCCATTATATCATAATAGGCTGTTCCCACTTGCAAGCGGTACTGCTTATCCGTTCGAGCTTGGCCCTGAATTGTTACGTATACACTATCTGCATTTGTTTCGAGATAGATTTCTTTTTTCGTATTCATCCGCTCTAATGTGGTGTAATTTCCATTATCTGCGTATCGGTAATAATTTTTCAGTTGATCGCCACTAATCTGGGTAGCCTCTGTGCAGTGATCAGGTCGAATCATTAGCTGACCATCCAGTTCAACTTGAATAGTCCTTACACCCAGATGCTGCGTAGCTTCTGGCAGTGAGAAAGTTAGTTCTTTATTTTGGCAAGATACATGGACCGGCTCGCCACTCTCTATTAAGGTCGCTTCCCGCACCGAATTCGCGATTCCACTAATCGTTACATCGCGTCTATCTGCATAAAAGACGTGCACATACAGCCTATTATCTTTCACCGTTAACTCTCCCCAACTTGGCGCAGGTAACTGAGTTCCACTAGTCCCAAACAAGCTCTGGCCATGTTTATCCAACCACTGACCGATTGCTTCTAAAACTTCCCGCTCAAATGGTACCAAGCTCCCGTCCCCTTTTGGCCCAATATTGAGCAAATAATTCCCCCCACGAGCACGAACTGCGATAAGATTCTGAATCAATTGCTTCACCTTACCCGACAGATCCTCACGCACTTGCCACGAACGATAGCCCCACGTCTCATGATAAATCGATGCCGGTGTCTGCCACGGTCCATCCAGAGCTTGAGCTGGAATTTGATTATCTCCTAGCGTCCGAAAATCTCCCTGATTATGCCAAATCCGACCATTAATCGCACAATTCGGCTGAAAATGAGCAACCAATTGCTTCAAGCGTTGACTCTGCTCCAACGTCGGATAGCCCATATCGAACCATAATTCAACAATCTCACCATACTGAGTCAAGAGTTCCGTCAATTGTGCTTCAATATAATGGGCCAAATCAGATGAAATCCGATTATTATTATCATAATCATAGTCATGACCCGCATGCCAATCAACTAATGAATAATATAGCCCAAACTTCATCCCTTGGCGTGCACACTCCTCCGCTAGCTCCCCAACAATATCTCGCTGTCCCGCCATATTATCCACACTATTGTACGATGTCGTCTCCGTCTTCCATAAACAAAATCCATCGTGATGCTTACTAGTTAATACAATATAGCGCATCCCCGCCTGCTTCGCTAATTGAACAATCTCTTGTGGATCAAAATGCTCAAGCGTCATCGCCTGAGCTTGATTCAGATACGCTTCATCAGGAATATCGGCCCACATCTTAATCTGTTCACTATAGCCTTGCTTAACTGGCGTACCCTTATATTCCCCACCAAATGCTGAATACACGCCAAAATGAATAAATAACCCGAATCCCAATGTTTGCCACTGCTTCACTTTCATATCAGATGAAGTGGGGCGAATGCCTTGAATGCTCATCTGCTCTGCCATGTTTATTCCTCCACTCTAACTGGACTAACCCCTTCCAACTCACGTCTACCTACAATTGCTTCTAGAGCTGTCTTAACCGCTTCTGCTGAATTTTCATACGTATTAATCCATCGTTCAATATGCTGGAACTGCCCCCCAACATACGGCTGCTTTAATCCGATGAGATAAACTGGCACTTGCTGGGCTATCCGGCTTATCAACTCAGCAAACGCACTCCCATCAGCTAAACTCTTCACCCCAATAATTACGGCTTCTGCCTGGTCTACTTGTTCTCGCAATGTCGACTCATCGAAGGCCTGCTCATCCACAACAGCTGTCTCTACTTGAAAAAAAATAGTCTGCGCTTGGCGGAATAATAATGACTCACCATCTTGCGTATCTTCTGCTACTGTATCATGATGATCAATGACATCAATCACGAACACAGCTGTATCGGTAGGGATGGATTGACCTGCCACCACCTCTGTCACTGATTGATGATAAATATCGCGTGCCAATGCTTGCTTCTCTTCTGTAAAAAATGATTCACTCGAATAATCCACAGTAAAGGTTATATTTCGGCGCTCAATTAAGTCTTGAATGCGAGACTGAGCTGTTGTTAATCTCTCAGTTGTGATCTGACCCGCTTCGGCAGCTTGATAGACTTGTTCGAGTGCTTGAATTTGCTCCTCATACGTATGCGAAACGATCAACATATCCACACCAGCTTGCAACGCACGTACTGCTGCTACAGCTACCCCAAATGTAGTCGAAATAGCTCGCATCTCCAAACAGTCCGACACCACAACCCCTTGATACCCTAGTTCCTCTCGCAATAAGTCTGTCATAACCGCAGAAGACAGTGTTGCAGGGGTCTGACCATCTGTTTCAAGCGCATCGAAGACAATATGAGTCGTCATAATAGAATCAACATTGTGCTCGATCGCCTCGATAAATGGCTTCAATTCTACCTCGAAGAGTCGCTCACGTTCATGAGAAACATGCGGCAATGCTAAGTGTGAATCTACACTTGTATCCCCATGACCTGGGAAGTGCTTCACCGAATGAACAATGCCACTTGCCTGATACCCCTGAATCGCAGCTGTAGCGAAGGAAGCCACTTTTGTCGGATCTTCTCCGAACGATCGCACATTAATTACCGGGTTGTCGGGATTATTATTCACATCCAACACCGGTGCCAGATTCCAATTAATCCCTAATGTTAATAAATCTTCTCCGGTCGCTTTAGCCACATCGAAGGCCCAAGACGGTTGCTCTGTTGCTCCAATCGCCATCGCTCCCGGATATTCCATATATTGACGAGGAATCCGCTTCACTGATCCATTCTCTTGATCAATCGCAACTAACAACGGTTGCTCGTAACCAGCTGCTTGCGCCTCCGCTTGCAAATCCGACGTCAACTGTCTAATTTGCTCCGGATTAGCCAAGTTCCGCGCAAATAAAATAATGCCCCCCACGTGGTACTCATGAATTAACGACTTCACCTGTTCATTAATCGTCAACCCATCAAACCCTACAACAAATAATTTCCCAACTTGCTTTCTCAACTGATCAATCATCTCACCACTCACTTCCATATAGTTATCTCTGATAGCTCTTACATCTATAGTATATCAAATAATACCAAAAGAAAATAATAAATCCTCTAAACAATTATTTAGCACCACACTTATTTTTCCTAAATAACATGCTCCACTACACACAACAACTAACTGATTTATTTGTATTTTTTTAAATAAAGCGTATAATGAATATGTCTTATTAGTTGTTAGATAGATACGTTATTTTTATAAATACACAATATTATACATGAACAGGAGTGGTTAGGTGGGCCAAGATAAACGAATTCAACCGATATTATTAGGAAGTGACTTTAATGTCTATGGAATGGCACGGGCTTTCCACGAAGCTTACGGCGTGAACTCGATTGCACTCGCCTCAGCACAGTTATCCCCAACGAAATATTCTTCTATTGTCGATGTCCGTCCGCAAGCTGGTTTTAATACACCAGAAACCTTCATCAAGGTCATGCGGGACTTTATCCACAATCATCAACAGGATACCGATACGGCTTATATCTTAATTGCATGTGGTGATGGGTATGCTGAGCTGGTGTCGATGTTTTTGGATGAGTTATCAGATTTCTTTATCTGTCCTTATATCTCACATGACTTGCATCAAAAATTAGAAAACAAAAAGGATTTTTATGCGTTATGCGACACATATGATATGCCTTATCCACAGACAGTCTTTGTTGCTGCAGAAGAGGCTGGTCAGATTGATCAACTTGTTGAAGAATTACCATTCGATTATCCAATGGTACTGAAGCCCAATAATTCGATCTCTTACTTAGAAACAGAATTCGAAGGGAAGAAGAAGGCTTATTTCATTGACACAGCTGCGGAGATGAAACAAGTGCTGAAGCGAATTTATACAAGTGGTTACCCGGATGAGATGATTATTCAAGATATGATTCCTGGTGACGATACCCATATGCGTGTGTTGAATGTCTACGTCGATCAACATCACAACGTTCGGATGATGAGCTTAGGTCATGCTATTCTAGAAGATCCAGCACCAGCTGGCGTGGGTAATTATCTTGCTATTTTACCGGACGAGAATGATGAAATCTGTCGCCGGATCAAGCATTTCTTAGAAGATATACACTATACAGGTTTTGCCAACTTCGATATGAAGTACGATAGTCGTGATGGACAGTATAAACTATTCGAAATCAACCTTCGTCAAGGACGCAGTAGCTTCTTTGTCACCTTGAGTGGTGAGAATATGGCCGCTCAAGTCGTCAATGATTATGTGAAACAAGTTCCTTTCGAAGCAACGACTTATGTGAAAGGAGATGCTGTTTGGTTAGGAGCACCGAAGTCCTTAATTACGCGCTATGTAGATGATGAAGCGCTAGTCAATGAAGTCAATCGCTTATATAAGGCCGGTAATTACGGGTATACAGCCCTTTATAAAGCAGATCGTTCTCCCTTACGTTGGCTTCAACAGACCTATTCATTGTACCGCTATTACTCGAATTTTAAAAAACATTTTAGGAAGAAGACGTTATGAGAAATTTTTTTGTTATCTTAGGAGGTATGGGGACGTTAGCAAGTGAGAGCTTCGTCCACCAACTGAATCAACAAACCCCAGCTACGTGCGATCAAGATTATTGCAATTATATCTTGGCAAACCATGCGACGATTCCCGATCGAACGGATTATATTATCGGTAAGTCGCAAGACAATCCCTTAGATAGTTTGCAAGAAGATATTGAACAGTTATCTGCACTAGCACCCGATTTTTTTGTCTTGACATGTAATACGGCTCATTACTTCCATGATCAACTGCAAGCAGTGACAGACATTCCGATCTTGCATATGCCACGTATTGCTGTTCAAGCGATTCCACCTGAACTACCGCATTCAGCTGAACATCCGCTACGTGTGAGTGTGCTTGGCACTGAGGGGACTATGAAGATTGGCGTTTATCAGCAAGCTGTCGAAGCACAAGGTTATCAATATTGCCCACCAAGCGCCGATTTACAAGCAAAAATTACTCACCTCATTTATCATGAAGTTAAAGGACACAAACGCTTGAATGTCGCCTTACTAGAAGAAATTATTCGTCAAGCTCAGACAGAGTTGAACTGTGATGTGGTTATCTTGGGCTGCACCGAACTCTCATATGTCTATGCTGAGACAGACTGCTTCGGTGGCAATCCTCCCCTGCCAGTTATCGATGCACAAGGTGAACTCGTCACTGCAACCCTTGCTCGCTACACCCATCCCCATCACTAATTTAGTCCTTATCCATTAAAGAGCCCACGTACCAGTTAGCTGGCACGTGGGCTCTTCATCTAGTCATCTAATTATTTTTGTTCTTGCTTAAAGTGATAGACCGCACCAATTAAATTAGCATCATTCTTAAAATGGCAGGTCTGCAGATTAGGTCGATACGGGAATAACAAGTTATACCGATCAACTAAGTCATACATAGTGTCATATAATGAATCAATTAAGTCTGGCTTATTCGAAAAACCGCCACCGATCGCAATAATCTCCGGATCAAACACAAACGTCAAATTGTATAAGCCTCTAGCTAGACTCTCGAATTGATAAGCAACTTCTTCTATTGCAACTGCATCACCTTGCTCGGCCCGTTCGTACACCTCTGTAGCCTCTACAGTCTCGCCAGTACGATTAGCATACCGCTTAGCTAAGTTCACAGGGCTACCAGATTGACTCCAATTATCCCCAGCCTGACCAACTAACATCATTCCGAATTCCCCCGCTGATAAGTTCGCTCCGCGGTATAACTTCCCTTGATGAATAAGCGCGCCACCGATTCCCGTTCCAATAACGACCAACAGCATACTATCGGCATCTTTGCCCACACCACGCCAATATTCCGCTAAGGCCGCACAGTTCGCATCGTTCTCAATCGTCACAGGCAACCCTAACGCATATTCCAGTTCATCAAAGATTGGAAAAAAGTGAATGTATTCAATTGCACTCACGCCAACAATCTGTCCTAAACGCTTATCAACCGTTCCTGGCGCCGAAATCGCAACCCCTTCCAAGTCATAATCAACTGCGAACGATTCTTTAATCTCAACCATCGTCTCTTTCATCTCAGCCCACGTATCTGGTGTAGCGAATGACTGAACTGTGATGCTCTCATCTGTCCACACACCATATTTTACTGATGTTCCTCCAATATCGAATGCAAGAATGGCCATTTGAATTCCCCTCACTATTATCTGTCTCCTCTATTATAAGGGAAATCCCGTGAAAACGATATAGCTAGATGGAAATTTCTATCCGTTGAACCCAAAAATCCCTCACTCTACTTTAGAGTCAGGGATTGGGGATTATTTATTTAATCATTCTTAATGAGGGATTAGTCTTTTCGTGCAAATTTTTTCGTACCTAATCCACTAACTAATGACGTTAGACCAATTAAGCCAAGTGCCCATGCGCCGGTTGCAGTATCTGGCAGACGTACACCAGCTTTCTTTTGTTCATTTTCTTCTTGTAATTTTTCTTCGACAAGAGCTTCTTTCTCAGTTGAACGTGCTTCAGCTGGTTTATCAGTTGCTTTTTGTTTGTCTTGTGACTCTTGAGCTTTCGCATTGTTTGCTTGTTCCTCTTGCGTTGGCTGTTCAGTTGCTTGTTCCGAAGCATCTTCTGCTGGTTGATCGGCAGCTTTTGCTCCGAGACGTGTTAGGCCTAATGCGGCTAAGTCTGAATCTGTTAGAGCTTTATCCGAAATCGTAATTCGGCCATCAACTTTAGGGTTAATCGGTCCTTTTTGTGCCTTAATATGGTTAATAACCGCATCAGAGAAGAGTTCACCTGATACATTTGCAATCTCATATTTAGTGAACATATCATAGCCATCGCCACCTGCTAAGGTGAAATCACTGGATGCCACAGCGTACGTACGGTCCAAGTCAAGTGGTTCATCCCCCACACTAACCCCTACAATACGATCTCCAACTGGTCGAGTCAAGTCAACGGCAACCTCCATCCCAGAGATTTGTAAGAAACCTCCATTCTGCTCTTCTGGCAATAGGCGAACAGAGTGCTCTAGTGCATCTTTAATCTCGCGACCAGGAATGTTAATCGTCTCGACGGTGTTAATGAATGGTAAAACCTCAATCACACTACCGACTGTCAACTCACCAGATGCCAAGCTTGTACGGATACTTCCGCCATTAATTAAAGAAATATCTGCTCCGGAAAATTCACGAATAGCATCTGCGACAAAATTCGCTAAGTTCGTTTCACGTTTACGCACTGCATCACGTGCTCCATTCAAGTCCACACTAGACTCTCCGATGACTTCATTTAGTTTCTCATCCAATGATGCTTTGAACTTATCTAGCATCGCTTTTACTTCTGGATCTTCTTCGACAGTTTCACGCTTAATATCATCCGTATTCCCTACTGTTGAACTTGGGAGAACATCTAAGATATTTTCCTGTTTTCCGCGATTATCTTTCAATTCAAAATTTTCCTCCAAAGTAATTGTCTCTGCTGTTTTCTTCACTAGATTTCCGTCTTCATCAAAATCTAAGTGCACCAAGCCAATCATCTTCCCATATTCCCATGCCTGTGATACTAAGGTATTCCCCACCATCTCGCCACCGATAACAGGCGTGTGTGAGTGTCCACCGATAATGACATCGAGTTCAGGAACTGCTTGGGCAATTTTTTTATCAATATTGTGCCCGACGTGAGTGAGTGCGACTAGATGGCTGAATTGCTCACTTAATTGTTCGACTTGTTTTTTAGTAGCTTCAATCTCATCTGTAAAGCGAATATCTTCTACATTTTTCGGGTGAGTAGTTGTTGGAGTATCTTGGGCCGTAATCCCAAAAATCCCAATCTTGCGTCCAAACACTTCCCATTCGACGAACGAATCAAAAACTTGTTTGCCAGTATTCTTGTATTCCACATTAGACGAAATCGTCTTGAATGTATTCTCTTCATTGTTGGTCAACTCTAAGAGACGATCTAAGCCATAGTTGAACTCGTGATTGCCTGGTACGAAGGCTTTATAGCCTAATTTGTTCAATAAATCTATCGCATTTTTTCCTTCCGACAAGTTCGTTTCATTCGTTCCGTGAATGGTGTCTCCCGCATCTACCATAATAAATTCATCGGCAAGTTCACGATATTTATCAGCTAATGTCTTCACATGAGCAAATCCTAAGTCATATCTAGAATCTCCCTTTGCACTTAAACGCCCGTGAAAATCATTCGTGTGCATAATAGTTGCCCGGCGGTATTTTTTCTTTTCTTTGTTATCTTTATTCTCGACTGGTTTTGTTTCTTCTTGATTGGATGCTTTTTCCTTATCGGTTTCGGCTTTTTCATTTATTTCTTCTGTCAGAGTGGATACCGCCTGTGTATCTACTGTGTCTGCTTCAGTTAGAGGAGTTGCTTCCTCTACTTCACTCTGGTTATTCGGTGTTACTTGTGCTTCAAGTTCAACTAATGCTTCTTCGTGTGTTTGATCATTTGCTTCTTCCGACACTAATTTATCGGTTGTAGCGGATTCCGTAGACTGGTTCTCCACTTCTTCTTGAGCACTTACTGCCTGTGCTCCTAACCCCACAAGTCCTCCTAAGACCGTCACTGTCACGAACTGCTTCTTCACCTTGCGCAACACTTTTCGGTGCACTCGCTCCTGTTTGAACATCCAATCCCTCTTTCTAAGTTTTATATTTAACTCCTACCCCTATTATACCGCAACCGCGTACAAATGAAACCTTTTTATGAATAAAAATCATATAATAATTGCTATTCATGTGAATTATTATAGAAACTCATCCCCGAATAGCCAAAAAAGCCCGACCACTCTAAATAATAGAATCGTCGGGCATTCTGCTGTATTAATCTAATGGATTTCGCTGGCGGTATACTTCATACATTAAGATTGCACTCGCAACACCGGCATTCAAACTCTGGACGTGACCTGTCATCGGAATCTTCAAGACTTCATCCATATTTTCCTTCACCAGCCGGGACAATCCTTCTCCTTCGTTGCCGATCACTAATACAATCGATCCTTGCGTATTCCACTGGCGGTAATCTTTGCCGTTCATGTCGGTGCCGAAGAACCAGAATCCTTCATCCTTGAGCTTCTTGATGGTATTATTCAAGTTACTAACGCGAGCAACGGGAACGTGCTCGATAGCTCCCGTACTTGCCTTCGCTACCGTACTAGTTAGTCCAACTGCACGCCGATTCGGAATAATAATCCCATTAACGCCAGCTGCATCAGCGGTTCGCATAATTGATCCTAAGTTATGCGGATCTTCCACACCATCTAACATAATAAAGAACGGCTCATCCGTATCCTCTCGCGCCTCTGCTAGCAACTCATCCAAACTATAATAATCAACCGGGCTTGCCGTTACGACAACTCCTTGATGATTACCCCCATCTGACAAACTATCCAATTTCGACTTCGGCACAAAGCTCACCTGAATCCCACGAGCTTTCGCCAAATCAAATAACTCACTAATTTTGCCCGAACTGAGCCCATCTTGCAAAAATACCTTATTCACATCACGATCTGATTGCAACACCTCACGCGCCGGATGCCGACCAATCACAAATTCCTCTTTCGAACTCATTCTCTCATCTCTCTTTCATCAATCCACATCAGACACTGCCGTACTAACTCTTGCAATCGGTCAAGTTGATTGGTTAAATATAACCATCCAATCATTGCCTCGAAGCCCGTCGAATAACTATACGCTCGGTGACTTGCGTTCTTCGCTTTCGTCTTCGATTTACTATTGCGTCCCCGCTTAAAGTAAGTCTCCTCATCCGCGCTTAATCGCTCTTCTGCTAGGAGCCAATCCATCACATCCGCTTGATTTTCCGCTGAGACATAACGTTTGGCTTTCCTATGCAACTCATTCGGCTTCGTATCACCTGCCGCCAACAAGTGCTCACGGACGTACACTTCATATATCCCATCACCCATATATGCCAGTGCCAGCCCATTCAGAAGCTCTGCTTGTTTACTCTCCATCTGCATTCACCCGCTTGAAGCGAACACCTTGAGCCGTATCTTCTAGAATAATGCCTTGCTCACTTAGCTGGTCACGAATCTCATCTGCACGGGCGTAATCTTTATCTTCACGTGCTTGTTCACGCTCGTCGATTAAGTTCCGAATGTCTTCATCTAGCAAGGTCTGCTCACTCGTCAGATCTTCAATTCCAAAAATGTACAACCGCTCCTTCAGGTCAGCTAGCAACTGATCTAAGACAGCACCTGACACCGTCGCTTGATTCATATAGCGATTCAAGAAGCGGACCATGTCATAGATATCACTGATTCCATTCTGTGCTTGGAAATCCATATCCATATGAGTATTGAAGCTGTCAAGAAACACTTGCCACTCATCAAGGACTTGTCTATCATCCGGCAACTGACCACTCACATCCACCGCTGAACGCAAACGGTACTCAGCATTCTCATAAGCCGTCTGAATTTTCTGCAAATTCACCTGTGCTTCTTCAATCGCTGCCTCTGAATAGTTAATTGGCTTACGATAATGAGCCGTCGCAAGTAAGAAGCGCAACACTTGCCCATCGAAGTGCTCCAACAAGTCACGCAACAGCTTAAAATTCCCCAGCGACTTGCTCATCTTCTCTGAATCCATCGTCACAAATCCATTATGCAACCAATAATTGGCAAATGATTGCCCCGTCTTCGCCTCCGTCTGAGCAATTTCATTCTCATGATGAGGGAACTGCAAATCTTGCCCACCTGCATGAATATCAATGGTATCGCCTAACTCACGGGTTGCCATGACAGAACATTCAATATGCCAACCTGGGCGTCCTTTGCCCCACGGAGAATCCCAAGACAACTCGCCGTCCTTAGCTGTCTTCCAAAGCGCAAAATCAAGCGGATCTTCTTTCAGCTGGCTGTTAGCTTCATCTAACCGCTCACTCGCTCCAGCTAACAATTCATCCACCGAAATCCCGCTGAGCTTCCCATATGATCCAAATTCACGCGTCTTGAAATACACATCCCCGCCGGATTCATACGCATACCCTCGCTCGATTAATGCCTCATTGAACGCAATAATTTCATCAATATTGTCAGTCACAGTTGGATGAACATCTGCTTGGGCAACATTCAGCGCTCCCGTATCGTCATGATATGCCTGAATGAACCGCTCTGCCAATGTTCTCGGCTCTTCACCCGTCTCACGTGCAGCCCGTAAAATCTTATCATCCACATCCGTGAAATTACTAACATAACGAACTGCATAACCCCGGAACTCCAAGTACTTCCGAATCGTATCGAACGCTACCGCTGCCCGCGCATTCCCGATATGAATATAATTATACACAGTTGGTCCGCACACATACATCCGTACCCGTCCTGGCTCAATCGGCACGAACTCCTCCAACTGTCGACTTAATGTATTATATACCTTCACCACAATTCCCCCAATCTCTATCCAATATTATAACACAACACCCCTCACGGAGAAACATTAACCCCAACTATCAGCTAAGCATCCACTAGACTGATTGTTTGTGAATTGCAACAAAAGATGCAATTCAGAATCTCAAATTACTTTTTTACAAATTTGACTTTCCAAAATTAATTGATATAATAACAATGTAAACGAATACTTAAATAAAAAAGGAGAGATGTGCTGTAAAATGAATAACAAAAAATTTAAAACATTTTTTATACACATGCCAATATCTTGGATTTTCGGAACTTTAATCTGGGGTATTTTTGTTAAAAATAGCGACATTTATTTCATTGCAGAATATTTATCAATGTTGTCTATTTACTACCTAGGATTAAGTATATATAGCCAAAAAAATAAAAATTAAGTTATAAAGAAAATAAAAATATGATATAATGTAATTGCAAATCAACTAAGAACACGCATGGGCTATCACCATGAACAAAACCCCACAAGTCACATCAGACTTGTGGGGTTTTTATCGTTCAGGCTAACTATTACCTTTCACTGTCTAACCACTTCATTTGGTAATGTAGTATAATAGCACCACCCACACATACCAAGCTCCACTAGCGCGGATACGATGCCTGGTGTAAAACGATTTGACCATGTGATTAAACACAAGATGTACAATATTGATTTTGTAGTTACTAACAAAGATATTCCTGATATGCTAGAATAAAGTGTTGCAATTAATTTGACAACTCTGACACACTTATTGAATCATATGTTTTGTTGTATTTTATTTGACAATGAAGGAAACCCACATTCTGTGCAATTTAATTATTGATACTGATACCAACGCATTACTAATACAGAAGTGCTGATTAACACATGTACAATCATAGCGGGATAAATCGATTTGCTCTTCAATGTTAAGATAGATAACCCTATCCCTGTTATAAAACTTTGAGAGATGATATCACCATGAAACCAAGCAAATACAACAGAAGTCCCAAGTATAGCTATCCATTGGGGAATATCTTCTTCAACTAATTGACCTAGAAAGCCTAATCTAAACGTCATTTCTTCTAGAATGGGGCTGAAAATCAACGTATTGAGCCCTGTTATACCGGCTGCAAACATGCCTTCCTCAAAAAAGAAACGATCCTGGATAACACGTGAAGATTCTTGAGGTCCAGCTGCAATGTGTTGTTTCACATATAGAAATACAAGTGATAGTACAAATATAATGATATATCCACCAATACCATAACCCCATATTTTTTTACTAAACACTGAATGATCCATATACGTATTATTGACTGAACGATTCCACCGCTTCAACAACCAAAATATAATGATAAATGCGATGATTGTATAAGTTAACTTTATAATATTGGCAGTAGTTCCTTCCGGGAAAGTTGGAAATAAACGTTCCGCAAATGCCCCCAATGAAACAAAATGTACTAAAATTGTAAACAGCAATGATAATGCAATTATTTTAATAATAGATAAACTTCTCTTGATAAACTCCATCTGTATAGCTCCTTTGTATAATTATTTTTATTGTCAAATTTAAACCCGTTCTATTTCTCCGATATATTCATTATTCCATATGTCGTGAATTTTTGGGACAATTTACCGTGAATTGCCTGTTTTCAATCCGTGAATACTAGAAGATTTTCGTGGAAGCCCTTAATTTATATCTATTATCTGTAGTAACCATCATATTGCTCGTATTTTCAGAAAATTAACAGATTGTTCATTTTTCGTTTACCTAAGCAGCAACGTTTCACTGTATTCATATTTTTAAAAATCTTTATTATGACAATACAATAATAATTAGTAATATCACTTGCTCTTGTAAGTGCTTTTACTGTAAGATGAATGCGTGAGGTAGAAATAAGCCCACCACATTGCTGAGGGTATTAAAGTCATCTACAATGAAGATAATCGAGCCGATCACCTGCGTACTGCGATGCAACGCCGAGATTTTGTCTCATGTATGCCAGGGGGAATTATTGGTTTGCTTCCCGGATCCCAAATTATTGACATTTATAATTTGTTCACCAATGATTTATGATCATTGATAGTAAATGAAGCTTGGAATCAAGTAGCCAATATTTTGGCTGACTTACTTATTGATGCTGGACTCAGCTTCTCTGTTAGTCGAATAGTAGCTGAATTGGGTGTCGGCGCAGCAAACTGTGCATTTTTTGAATAATTAACCCGTCCATTCTCCCTTGTATACTACCTTATATTAAATAATATAAATTGGAAGTGATGACAATCGAACAATTTTTCTACGACTCAACAATTGAAAACATCATTTTATTAATTGGGCTTTTCGGCCCTCTTATTCATGTAGTGCGAACCGTACACCGAATGAATCAGATTACTGTCTCTGGAAAACCTAGTCAATGGAAGCGCCGTTTAAACATTGGATATAGTATTTTTGCTGGAATCGTTGGTGTAGTCTATGCAGTCCTCCAGAAAAATTACTGGGAATTATTACTAGGTCTAGTTATTGTGGTCATTGTTGCCCGATGTATCTCTGTATTTAGTTATGGTTTCTCTAGACATGGTGTTTACTACGAATCAAAAGTACTTTTCCCATCATATGGTTCAAAAGGTTATTTTTTCCCAATACGGAGCATTCAATTTGAAAGATTTGATAAAATCACTGAGTTGGGTGACTACTCGCTGATTAAAGAACAGGATCAATTGGTATTTAAGTTCCATGACCACTTTAACGAAAATGAACTGATTTTTGATCCAAAAGATAAAGAAAAAATTGAACGTATTTTATCAAATCACAACATGATCGATTCATAATAAGTAACGCCCAAGAACTTCTAATGAGAAAGTCTTGGGCGTTTTTCATATAAAAGTCCTCCAGCAACTAGAGAGGCTTATGATTGAGTGACTTAATCACTGACAACATCTGGGGTTTCCGGCAGTACTTGACCACCATCGACGACTAAGGCTTGGCCCGTGATATATTTGCTTTCTTTAGCAGCGAAGAATGCTACTGCTACACCGATATCTTGCGGTTCTCCGAGTGTTTTGGCTGGAATATAATCTGCTGCTTCATTAGATTAAAACCTATCACAATACGACACCCCAACCTCCTTTATATTCATTTTATCTCTATCTATATTCTACCATGGTTATAAATCGCTTTTAAGTGTTTCCAAGATTTCCACTTCTTCTTTATGTTAATGATCTGATAAGAGCAATTTATTGAATTTTTTAAAAGCACCTAGCTTTTTGCTAGATGCTTTGTAGGTGGTGGTAAAAATAATCGAGTAGGCGACTAGCTTGAATGTCACTACATTTTTCACTTAATAATACACCATGATGAATAATATATTAATCATCTGATTTTCTTTTATAATAATCCCATAGACTAATAAAAAAGTAATACAATAGTAATGGGATAAGTAAATCTACCAAATCATTCCAAGTGCCTTTTCGAATCAAAAATACCCAAGTAATAGATCCAAATATCCACCAAAACGGCAAACCTATATAATGTGTTTTGAAATTGTTTTTATCTATTCTCATAAAGCACATTTTCCCCCTATAAATTCATACAACTGCTAACAATACCTTTATCAGTCAGATACAAGCGTGGAAAACAGCTCCTCCTCTCTTATTGTGCTATTATTCTCAGTGAATCCACTACAATTTCATTTTATATTATAATCCACCTTTAAAAACATAAATCCCATATGATTATTCGATTAACTAAAGGCACTCCGTGTTCGGAATGGCTTATCATCATTCATCGAAGAACTTTTTATATCCCCAAAATAGCAGCCCAATCACAACAACCACTCCTACTACCACGATGGCAGTTTCTCCATAAGTTGAGACTCCAAATAATGACCCGCTATATCTGAGAAGCGTCAACAATACCATCGCAATAATGAATACCCAAAATATCGGTGGTCTTTTTTTATTCATAGTTTTCATCCTCCAATAGCCCCATAAATCTACACTCTCTTAAATATCGCAAGTTCTTGCGAGGATAATGTATTTTTACCGATCCAGTCAATTTTTTAATGGCTTTATCTATAAGTTTTGAACTCCACCAATCACTTAAATAAAAGTAAACAGCTTCTTGTTGATAGACAAACGACACACAATAATAGCCATACCGCCTAGTGAACGAAAAATGGTGGATAGCTTCATGGTCAATGGCTTCTAAATTCACACGGGTAAATTCGTGCTGTTCATTTTGGGTCAACAGTATCACCTGACTGGACGTAAAGACTAAAAAGTACGTATCGAGTAACAAATGTCTTAACTGCCAAGAAAAAGCAACGATCGCATGAAAAATTGGTCGATATCCCTTCTCCATTCTGACATAATTGTGATTTATCTCAATATTCTCTCGACGAAGAAATCTCTCTAATTGTGCTGCTTCTTGTTCTATTGTCCAATGCATGATCTAATCTAATCCACACGATACTAACGCAACCGCCGCATTGGTTACGCTCTGCGTACCTTGAGCAATAGTGGGCACCATCAATATCATTGACATAATAATAATCAACAATTTCTTCATTAAAAATCCTCCTCATGAATTATAACTTGTCACACCACAAATCTAAATCTCTTACTCTCCCTTCTTATTTTAATCTCAGATACAGTTTATCACATATACAAATCGTTTTTAAATTGGTTTTTGCTTATATTTTGACTGTATACATAACAACAAAACAGCACCTCCAAACCAGAAGATAATCTAGTCCAGACATGCTGTAGTCGTCTTGCTTAGTCAACCATTATATTTTTCTCTTCACCTTTTAGATAACTAATCGTCGTGTCGAAGACGATTTCGGCACGGTTAGTCATCGCTTCATCAGTCAGGTAGGCGACGTGCGGGGTTAAGATCGCGTTCTTAGCAGACAACAGCGGATAATCGCTTGGTAACGGCGGTTCTATATCGAAGACATCGAGTCCTGCACCGGCAATCTTCTCTTCATTCAACAGTTCTGCCAGTGCCTCGTTGTCAACAATCGGACCACGTGCACAGTTGATTAAGATGGCATCTTCGCTCATCAGTTCCAACTTCTCACGCGAGATAAGCCCACGTGTCTGATCATTATTCGGAATATGAATGGTGATAATATCACTGCGCTTCATTAGCTCATCTAGGGCAACGTATTCAATGCCCAACTCTTTCGCGCGGTCACGCTCACTGCGACTATAGGCAATCAAGTTTACCCCAAATGCCTTAAATAACTCGGCGGTCTTCAGCCCGATATTGCCGGTTCCGATGATGCCGACTGTCTTGCCGTGGAGTTCTCGTCCTTGTACCTGTCCAGGAAACTTATCAGCGCGAACATCTTGGTCGCCACGGGAAATTTGCCGATAAACATCTAAAGCCAAGCCAATGACTAATTCAGCCACGGATTGATCAGAATACCCGGCCGCATTCGCAATCTTGATACCCAACTCCTTAGCAGTCTTCTGGTCAACATGATCAATACCGGTGAAGGCGACATTAATTAACTTCAAGTTTTTCGCATGCTCGAACGCTTCTCTCGGGTACGGATTATTGGCAATCATGACAATATCTGCATCTTCACTGCGTCTTGCTAATTCATCACGGTCCGTCGTCTTCTCCGGGTAATAGATAAATTCATGTCCAAGGTCTTCAATCGGTTGAGCTAATTCGTCAATAAGGTCCTTGCTTACATTCAATGGTTCTAATAAAGCAACTTTCATGCTATCCTCTCCTTTATTCTAATGATCGTATAAGTCGTCTAATTGACCCATCTGATGAACATCTGCCAGCTCACTATCAGCTAATTGGTTGGTTAAGTCTTGGACGGTCTGGTCTAGACCGGGAATCATCAACTCTCCTGCAATCTCCTGCAGTGGCACTAAGACGAAGGCCCGCTCCTGCATGCGCGGATGGGGTACAATCAATGTCTCATTATTGATCTGTTGTTGACCGTACACCAAGATGTCCAAGTCAATCGTGCGTGGCCCATTCTTAATCGTCCGAACGCGCCCGAGTGCTTGTTCAATCTGATGTAAGGCATGCAATAAATCGCTCGGTGATAAGGTTGTCTGTAGTGTAGCCACCATATTATAAAAATCATCTTGAGCTGTATAGCCTTTCGGGGCGGTGTTGTAGACATTGGATATTTTGGCAACGGTAATGCTCGGGTGTGCCTTTAGTTTCTCAATAGCTTGCAATAAGTAACTTGCCTTGGGTTGAATATTGCTCCCAAGTGCGATGTAGACGGTATGCATAGTGAACCAACTCTCTGTATAATCTCACACTCATTTTACCACTGTCACCTGCCTATTGAAAATAAAACGCTTGCGTGGTTAATTTGCTTAAACCGCTTTAAATCTGTAGTATAATTTGTGTGAGCCTTATTAACTGTCCACATTGGCTACATCCTAAGAGAGATTTTCATGAAGAAGCTAATGATCTTATCTTTGAGTAGTGTATTACTATCTAATTCAGTTCAAACTGTTGTCCTTGCTAACGAGAGTGATACCTATGTTCATACGGAGAAAACTTCACCATAACTACCACTCCGAAAAAAACAGTAATTATCCAAAAATTTATAGAACTATTGAACGAATTTAAGGGGAATCTATTATGGTCTTTTCCTTCAAGTTCAAAAAACATTCTGTCGAACTCAAGCAAAAATTAGCTAGCCTACTTCTGAAGCCACTATAATTTCTGCATTAAACAAACTCCCCGTGAAGACTGTCTGTGACAGTACTTTACGGGGAGTGTTTTTGTGTCGTTATTCTGTCCAGCAACTCCAACTATATTCACCGCTTCATCAGATGACTACTGTAAGCTCACTTGACTTCCTGGCTTAATATTCGATTTTTACAAATCGGCTCTTCGCGTTCATGTAGAGGATGATGGCGTACAGTGCGAATAATCCGATCACGATCGAGATAGCGGTGGTGAAGGTGATCTGGCCACTGTAGAAGAGGGTCTTGTAGCTATTGGGGAAAATGTAGCGTAAGGTGTCTAATTTCGCTGCGAGTTCTGCTAGCAGGGAGAAAAAGACGGCGCCCATAATCGTGATGCCTGGCGAAAAGTATAGCGATAAATTGATGGCTACTAGAATAATGATGATATCAATGGCAATGGCTGCGATTAACTCGATTATCAGATAAGACCAGGCCGATGCTCCTGTCGGGATAAGTGCTCCCGAAGCGCCGATAGTAGGGACAATATAAAAATAATAGGTGATAATGGTGGCCATAGCGAGTATCATCATATACACACCGTACACGCCTAGCAAGGCTGTGACTTTACCGGTGAATACTTTCTTGCGATTGATATCCTTGAATAAAAACAACAACCCATTATTGATCTCTACATAAAATATGGTGGCTATCACGTAACTGATAATGATCACTGGAGCGAGCATTTGATTCGCACCAACCAGTAGTTTGCTGTAAGCTTCCAGCAATGTCACGTTCGCCAAATTATCTAATTGCATAAAATTCACTTGAAATAATTGCCCGATGAAGACAAGGAGTGGATACAGCGCGAATGCTAAATAAAGCCAGACCTCCCACTTCATTAAGTAATTTTTTAACAGCACTTGGTTAAATGTTGTCATTAGTCATTCTCCTGATTCTATTCACGTTAATACTCCACCTTGCTAAATTGCCGGTACAATAAGGTGTACGCACTCACGACATACACCACACACAAGAAAACTAGCAGTATAAAACTCATACTAAACGTCATCTGTCCAACATTAAATAGCTCGCGATAACTCATTGGCGATAAGTAATTCAAGCCATCGACTCGGCTAATAGCTTGCATGAGGAACAGGAAGAAAATCGTCCCCAACACTGTGACACCTGTTGAGAATCGTACAGATAAATTAGCTGCTACCAATATCGCCACAATGTTTATCCCGAACAGCCCTAACACGCCTAACACGCTATAATACGTCACAGGTGCTACACTACCTAGAAGCGAAAAGGTGCCACCTTTCATCTGGATAACGAAGAAGTAGTAAACCACTAGCGATGAGAGCATGACCAATAATAGATACAACCCATACGTTTTCATCAGCGAGAACACCTTTGAATTCATAACTTTTTTTCGATTAATATCTTTGTATAAAAATAAAATCCCCTTGTTAATTTCGCCGTAGAACATCGTAGAGGCAATATAGGCAATGACGATAGTCGGCAGAATCATGCCATCAATAATCCCCAGCGTCGTTCCATAAAAATCAAGAAAGTTCATCTCCGAAAAATCGCCCGTTAAGCGTAAGAATTTCGTGTCCGTTAATTCCGTCACAAAAACAAGGAGTGGCAGAAGGGTAAATGCTAGATATACCCATACTTCTTTTTTGCGCAATGTATTGTGAAATACAACTTGGTTAAGTTTACTCATGGTCTCTGCTCCCTTTGAAATATTGATTTAATGCATTTTCTTTGGTGAAAATCTTTTTGATATTATGGCTAGCTGTAATAGTCCCCAAAATTTGGTGGAAGGCTTCACTATTTGAATCGACTTCAATTTGTTTGCCGTCTTCTGAGATGGCCTGAATAGCTTCATATGCACTGAATAACGCGTCTCTGTCTTGCAGTGCATCGACCAATTCAATCACAGTGACTTCAACAGCTGCTTTGCCAAATTGTTTCTTAAGTGCGCCACCCTCAATATACAAATAACGATCACAAATGGCTTCTAATTCATTCAATTGATGACTTGAGACAATAATTGATGTACCACGATCGGCAGCCCACTGCTTCAAAATACGCATCAAATCATTCACGCCATCTGGATCCAATCCTACAAATGGTTCATCTAAAATCATAAATTCAGGATTCGTCACTAAACTCATCGCCAATGACAAGCGCTGTTTCATCCCAAAAGAGAACCCATCTGGCTTAAAATCTTTCTTGTGCCACAACTCAACTGTTTCCAGTACGGACTGAATATTTTTCTTATATTCTGATTGATCGTGAATATCTAAGTAAAATTCTATATTTTGTTTCACTGTTAAATGACTGTAATAAACCGTCTCAATCATCAACCCAAATGGACGCAAGACATTATCTTTTGAGAATATATCCAGCCCTTGATACCGAATCACTCCAGCCGTTGGGAAGTGAGACTTCGCTAACAACTTCAGTAATGTCGTCTTCCCCGCTCCATTCTTTCCGATTAAACCGACAATTTCTCCTTTTTCTATCGTAAAACTGACATCCTTTAGTGAATAAAAATCATTACCACTATATTGCTTGCTTACATTACTTACGTCTAACATGCGAAAAATCTCCTCTACTTAAATATTGAATAAAATATAATACGGATAGATTCAATGCGAAAACAAAAATTAATTGACTCATATCTGCTAATCCTGGTTCAAGTCCCATTGTCATATTCCCGCTACGATATGTGTGCTGTCTAATAAATCCATCAAAATTGATATTATTTTCCATCAGTATCGCAAAAATAGCATAACCTGTCGTTGTAATCGTAGAAATGATACCACTTCCTATTAATACATTCTCTGTTTGTACATAATGATCAATTACTATATTGCCCATTAACGGTAATATATATGATATTACAGCAAACATCAAAAGAGACATTGATACATTTAAATAAATCCCTGTACCAAAAATTATCAATGTACTAATAAGTGACAATAATATTTTTCTATACATTTTACTTACTCCTTAATACAAATTTCCCAATTAACATATTATGTAACCAATGAATAGCAATACAATCTTGTAGTCCATACTTTTCATATACATAATATAACAACATGCTTATCGGAAATTTAGTCATTAAGTTAAATAACAAATTACTTCTTCACATTTTTTCCGTTATAAACTAAGTGGAATCTACCCAAATTAATCTGATTATAACTAAATAATTTTCTTAATGTTTTAAGCATTTTCTTCCCTCCCTTCCGTCTATAATTTATAATACCTTTCTTGTGTTAGTTAGAGAGAATTTTTTCCTATTCGTTATCTTTTGGCTCCTAAACGTAATATCTGTTAAACACCCTAACGGTTAGAAGCATTATCACTACGTTTACGATGACTAAATTACTGTGACCACAATGAATATTAATCTATATATAATTATTATTTGGAGGAGAATTTAATGACAAATCTAATTAGAAAAAGGATATTAAGGTACTTAAAGAACGTGAATTACGTAAAATTTACGGTGGTTATAGTAATAAAATAAATACACATCGTGCTATATTTAACTGTTTACTGTCAAAACATAAAAGATGCTAGACATAAATATTAATAACATGATAAAATACCCTTATATAGATAATTTATAAGGGTGTTTTTATGTTTGTTAATCCAATCATTCTATTTATTTATGAAATATTACTTGACGTATCTTTGTTCTTCACTACGTTCAATTTTTTATTCACTCAAAATAAACCTGTCTTAAAGAGAATTTTTGTAAGTATATCAGTTCCCGTTGTTTGGATTTTTTCTATGATTATACATGATCTTTTTTATGCCACTGATATAGTGGCTTTACTATATGGTTTAGTGTTGTATGGCATATTTTTTTCGTTGAAAAGAATAAATTTCGAAGTACTTAATTCAATTCTTCTACTCGTTTATACTAAAGGAATTATAGAATTCTTGGTTGCTCTCCCCATCAACACCCTAAAATATTACAATTTACATGACCACATATTAGTCATGATTACTACAAAGATACTAACGTTTATTATGTCAATTGCTATTTATAAAAAAATCTACCCATATTTTACATCCAATATTGACCAAGTTAAGGCAAAAAAAATAGTAACATACTCACTATTAATCCTCAATATTTTATTCTCATCATATTTTATCTTTATTCAATGGTTTGATTTGTATCATAAACTTCTTTATTTTACACTTACCATAACTATCATATTTGTAATCATTACTGTAGGTTTTTTATATGCTTTACACAAATATTTACAATTAAAATTCCAACACGAACTATCCAATCAACATTTAGAAGCACTCACTAAATATAATCATATTGTCGAAGAAGAAACCTATAAAACTAAAGAATTTCAACACGACTATAAAAATTTAATGCTATCCACCACCAGTTTTATTGAAAACAATGACTTAGCTGGTCTGAAAGAAATGATGCATTCATTAATCGATTATTCCAAAGACTATTTCAGTCACTCAACATTTCAATATAAAGATATTCATAATATCAAACATCCTGCTCTAAAGAGTATTATTCTAGCTAAATTAGTTACCTTTACCGAATTGGGAATTACCTGTCAATTTGAATGTCGTAAGCCACTAGATAATATATATATAGATACATTTGATTTCATTCGTGTGGTCGGTATCCTATTAGATAATGCACAAGAATACGTTACGACAATTGAAGAAAAACATATTGAAATATTGATTACTAGCCACACCAAAATGATGGAACTTGTTATTTCTAATCCCTACATACCTGATCATTACACCCTCCGTAATTTTAAACAAGAAGGATTTTCTCTGAAAGGGAATGATCGCGGAATGGGATTATCAACAATAACTAAAATTGAGAAAAAACATGATAATCTCACAGTGTTATTCGAAAAGAACACCATTTTTTCTGCAAAAATTATTACTACCAAATTATAATTGAAAGGATTCAGCCAATGTATCCACTCATTATTTGCGAAGACTCAATCGGTCAATTAAACGCAATTAAACAAATTATTAACCTTTATACAGGCTTTTATGAATCTCGTTTTAATGTGTCATTAATAACATCTTCTCCACACGAAGTTTTAGATTATTTAGAAACGTATCAACCCAAAAAAGGAGTCTATTTGTTAGATGTTCACCTAAATAGTACAATCGACGGGTTAGATATAGCAGAAGCCATTCGTAAAAATGATGTAAATGCAAAAATAGTATTTATTACAACGGATGAACACGCTGCTCCTTTAACATTTAAGCGTAATTTAGAAGCTATGTCATTCATTGAAAAACCGTCTAATGTAGAGGAATTACGCAAAAATATTTTTGAAACACTGAACATTGCATATAATAGATTAACTACCTCTCTTGACGAAAAAAAACAATTATTTACTTTTTCTAGATATGGAGAGACAGTTAATATTGATTTTGAGAAAGTTTTATACCTACAGACTAGTATTGAAGAATCACACAAATTAACGCTAACCACTACATTGGGTGAATATGAATTTTCTGGAAGTTTAATAAAGTGCGAAGAAAATTTCCCTGAATTATTCCGTATTTCCAAATCAGCTTTAATTAACCCTGGTAATGTTGTGTCTATCAATTATAAAAATCGTGATATTGTCCTAAAAAACAATCATATTATTCAGTATGCTTTCAGACGTGCTAAATCAATCAAAGAAAAATTTTCTAACCCAAATAAAAACTAATATAAAAGCCGTTACAACTACTTATGAAGTATAATTGTAACGGCTTTTATCTTCAATTCACTAGCTAAGAAATAACTTCCCATAATTTTTGATACGTTCATATTTTATATATTATACTAACTCTTCCGGTCAATTCGATATAAATTATTTTCTATATGTTTTAAAAAGATAAGTGATAATAAAGGGTATTCGGATTTTATGGTGGAAAAGGACTTATAAATCACCCTTCTCCAAATTCTTAATAAGTGTGGAAAAATCGACACCAAAGTTGTCTGTAATGTCGTGATCATTCACTTCATACCAATTGAAAGTATCGTATAACATAGCTTTATTGAAAGCACTTGAATTAAATCGTGGCTTACGCTTTTTATGGAGCTTCTCATTGAAAAGGATTTTGGCTCGTAAGGCATCAAACGAGTAACCTCTACCCATTCGCTCTACCTGCCTAATAATGCTGTTAATTGACTCCGTATAAGCATTAGTGAGCCTTTTATCAAAGTAGTTGAATATTTCGACATGCCAGTTGTCTACGGCTCTCACGAGGTCTTTATATGCGTCTTTAGAGTTGCTGGACATACAACGGTGTCTCCATTGACTATAACGAAGATGACCTTCATCTGGATCAGGAGTATCCCATATCCAGTAAAACTCTTCTTTGAGTTCATAGGCTTCTTTTAAAGCAGGAAGATTACCTAACCAAGTATCTAAGAGGAATGATTCACGTTCATTTAGATCGTGTTTACGCTTTAGAAGGATAAACCTTTCACGCATAAGGGTACGTCTTTCTTTTTGGCTCATATGGGCTTTCAAAGACTTTCTGACGTTATCTAAGGCTTGATTAGCCATTCTAACTACATGAAACTTATCTACGACAACTTTAGCGTGTGGAAGGATAGTGTTCACTGCGTCTTTGTAGGGCTTCCACATATCCATTGTGACGTACTCAATGTAAGTCCTGTCACTGATTTCTGAAAGACGTTGGATGACTGTTTCCTTGTTACGGTTAGGCTTGATGTCATAAATAGTCCTGCGTTCAATATTAGTCAATACAAGCCGAGGTCTACGGATAATATGTATCTCGTCTATCCCAAGCCACTTAGGAGTTTCAAACTGGTATTCACGTTCTTTGAGTGCCACATAGTCCTTAAAAACGTTCCTAATGGTTTTCTCGTCAACACCAACGCTTTCTGCGACTTCTACAAAGGTCTTAGACATGGATTGCTCTTGAATGGACTTTAAAACGCAAAAGGAAGCTCAAGAGTGGCGCTTACGTATGCTTGCCGACTTTGGTAAAGGTTCTATAACTGTTAATAGCACAATGACTTTTAAAAAGTTTCTTGATGATTATTTTATACCAGACTATAAGAGCCAAGTAAGAAAACGTACTTTTGATATGACACAATCAAAATTTAAAAGACTGTCATTTTTTGAGAATATGAAGTTATCGGATATTCAAGCACCTCATGTAAAGAAGTGGCAAAATGCAATGTTTATAGAGGGGTTATCTAATAATTATATTCATTCTGTTCATCAAATGTTACAACAGATTTTTGATTTAGCAGTTAAATTGGGTATGTTGTCAAATAATGTTGCTAAGACGGTAGGAAACGTAAAAAAAGACCGTCCTAAAGTTGATTTTTGGACGGTAGAAGAATTTCAGCTATTCATTAGTACATTTGATAAATCTAATATCTATGAATTATTGTATTTTACTACATTTTGGTTTTTCTTTATGACTGGAGTTAGGACAAGTGAATTACAAGCTATTGAATGGTCGAAAATAGATTTTGAAAAAGGTACTGCTTTAATAAACTGCTCAATGTATTATAAAAGCCAAAAAGAGTGGTATCTTACTGATACAAAATCTATATCAGGTGTAAGGCTTTTGTATCTTGATGATGATACATTAGAACATTTGAAATATTGGAAGAAAGCACAATCTCAAATAGGAGAATGTAAATTTGTATTTTCCATAGCAGATAGTCCGTTGGTAAAATCAACTCTTAAACGTGTTCTAAAATCTCATAGTGATTACGCAAAAATAAAATCAATAAGGATCCACGATTTAAGGCATTCTCATGCCAGCTTTATGCTCTCTCTAGGAATGAATGATTTAGAAATGCAAAATCGTCTAGGACATGCTGATATTAAGACAACACTTGGAACCTACTCTCATTTAAGGCCAAATGCTATGAAAGAAGTAGCTACTAGGATGACTGGGAAAGTAGTGGTGAGTGATAATATTGTCAGAAAAAGTAAATTTAATGGCAATCAGCATACTAAAAATTTTCAATCTAAAGTTTTGTCTGACTAGCGAAGTCTGTCCGATTAAACTTTAGATTCCTACGGTAAACTATTAGTGTTTACCGTATTATTAGTTATAATTCATATAATTCCGAGATTACATTTGAAATACTAGTTAGCAACTCTTGCGAGTTTTCCCTATTTATTGCTCACAATATAAATTGAAAATAGGCATGAAAAAGACGATAGATTTTTTATTTCTATCGTCTTTAATACTTTACGTTCGACAAACTGGGAGTTGTCTTTCCGTTGTTGCCAAGAAAGCCTCAATTTATCTATATTTTTCCAATCTCAATAACCCTTCTTCGTCCGGAAGAGTAATCCCATTCTTATAATTATATCCCATCTTCAAATAAAAAGGTGTTGCAGTTATAGAAGCTGGAATTTCTACTCTTTTTGCCCGAAGGAAAAATTCATCTTTCTCAAGTGTTTCAATAATCATTCGCCCTACACCTTTTCCTTGATAATCCGGTAGTACAAAAATAGTGAAAAGACTACTTTCATCTTCTTTATCCCAATATGGTCCTATCGCCCCACACCCAACAATCTTTTCAGCATCACATACCACATAAAAATGCATCCAGTTTGCTCTTTCTAAAATATTTTGTGGTTGCAAAATCTTTACATCATTTTCTATATACTCTAATGAATAATCTTTGATATTAGTAGTTCTTAAAGTTGTTACAACTAATTCTGACACTTTTTCTGCATCTTTAGGTTCAAATTTTCTCACAAACATCTTATTTTTTCCTCCACACCTTCAAATTTATCATATTATACCATATATACCTATTTAAAAGTAGATTAAAGATAAGTATAGTTTATAGTGAAAATTATAGTTTTGTTGTTAAATTGTTGTTAAAATAAAGTAAAAAGCCTTAGAAAGATTGATTTCTAGGCTTTTTTTAACTCATTAACTCTATTCCCACTCTATTGTTTTAATGTCTGGTAAGGATAATAAGTCTGACATATTATTCATCCTTTATTACTCTGCGGTGTTAAGGTATCAATTATAGATTTGATGTCGAAATCATCAGTGTTAAATTATTTTTGTGACCACAAATGCACTTAGAAAATCCCTTAAAGCATTAGCTGGTTCACTTGAATAGGGAGTTGTAAAAAAGTTCCCTTAGCCTGCACAGCAAGATAATTTCGAAACATCTTTATCAAAAGTTAGGACAGCCAGCTTCAATCCTTCTGCCATTGTTAGATATGGAGCCATCGTTTCTCTCAGATCTCCAACAGTTAAACCGAATTTCACAGCTAATGTTGCTGCATAAATTACGTCTCCTGCGTTTTCTGCCACTACATGCGCCCCTAACACTTTCAATGTTTTCGCGTCTGCCACCAATTTGAAAACACCTGTTGTTTCCCGATTAACGAGCGCTCTTGGAACAGCATCCAACGGCAATACCGATGTTTTCACTTCATATCCTTTTTCTTTTGCCTGTTGCTCCGTTAAACCAACCGTTGCAATCGATGGAGAAGTAAACGTAACGCCTGGAACCACTTCTAAATTGACCTTTTGATTTAGTCCTCCGATTGCATTACGAGCAGCAAGTCCACCTTCATAAGCAGCTACATAAACAAATTGGGGACCGAGAGTGACATCTCCAGCTGAATAAATTCGGGAATTGGTCGTTTTAAGATAATCATCAATGACAATTTCACCACGGGAACCAACTTCAACGCCTGCTGCATGTAAGTTTAATGATTCTGTATTTGGTTTTCTTCCAGTGGCAATTAGCAATTGTTCTGCTTCAATAATTCGCTTTTTACCATTTATCTCAACATGAACTTTTTTAATGTCTCCATCTTGCTCAACTCGTTCATAGGTTGCACCTGTTACTAAATTAATTCCCTGTTCTGTTAAGGCCTTAGTAATGGCTTCTGAAATTTCAGGATCGTATTCTTTTAATAGACGCTCGCTTCTTTGAATCAAAGTGACTTCTGACCCGAGGTTATGAAATAGTTGTCCTAATTCCATGCCGATATATCCTGAACCAATTACGGTAAGACGATTTGGAACCTTCTTTAATTCCAATAAGCTAGTGCTTGTTAAATAATCTACTTCATCTAATCCGGGAATATTAGGTGCAGTTGAAGAAGCACCTGTAGCTATTAAAAATCTTTTGGCTGTGATTTGATTGCCATTTACTTCAACTGTATTTTCATTTACGAATTTTGCTTCACCTTTTATTAATTCAAAACCATAATCATCAATTAAATTCACATATTTTTCATTTCGCATCTCGGTTACTAAATCATTCTTTTGTTTTACTAATGGCGCTAAATCAACATTTGAAGCCGAAGTGTGTAATCCCACAAATGGATTATTTTTTGCTAGATGATTGATTTCCCCTGCTCTTAATAAGGTCTTAGAAGGAACGCATCCGACATTAACGCAAGTTCCACCCACCGTTCCACGCTCAATCATAGCTACTTTTGCCCCGTATTCAATCGCTTTGATCGCAGCTGAAAAAGCCGAACCACCGGAACCAATGATAAGTAAGTCATAATCGCCTTCATTACCTAACACCACATTTTCTTGTGATGATATTTCTTCTATTTCTCCAGGTTGATATTTCGCCTCATCAATAGCCTTTTTTGCACTTTCAATCCCAATATCATCGGGTAATTCAAATAATACTTCACCGTGACGAAAACTAGCTTCTACATTCTTGGCACCAATATTTTCAAGTGCAACTGCTACATGTTCTTCACAACCCATACAAGTCATGCCACTAACTTTCATACTGATTTTCTTAGTCATTTTTTAACACTCCTTTTAATTATCGAAATATGCCACCCGGACCAATCCCCCAATAATAAGAAATATAAATTCCTGAAATTAAAATAACAATGTTGGTTCCATTGGATATTCCACATGCTGAGAGGCTTACAATAGTGAGAGCTGATAATAAAATCTTTTAAAGAACAATATTGATTTCAAATCACTCCCCCCCTTTTTCTTCTGTTTCACTGAATTTAGAATGGCAACAATCCGACTGACATGTATTACGACTACCTCTTCTTTTTACCAACATAATCAGTCCGACAATTAACAAAACAGCACCAAATATCCAAACTTGTTTTCCTATTAAGAAAGCACCCATAGAACTCAATCCAATTGCAATTAAAAGGATTGGTAAAGCGCAACATAGAACCAACAATGCTGGTATTCCTAAAAACAATAATTTATCATTATCCTTTACATTTTTTCGCTTTTGTACAGTCAATTTACATCACCTGCTAAAAAGTTGATTTTAACCCTCAAACATTTTCTCAATAATAGGGCAAGAATATAAACATTCTTCATTCGGACAACATTCTTTTAAATCATTCAACATATTCTCAACACGCATTAAATCTCTAATTTGTTGTTGTACTTCATCAACTTTTTGAGAAACGAACTCATATATATCCGAACACCGCACATCATCCTTATCTACAACACCAAGCAACTTGTGGATTTCACTTAAAGAAAAACCAAGCTCTTGCATCCGTTTAATAAACCATACACGCTTAACATCATCATCTGAATATATCCGATAACCAGCTTTCGTTCGGGAAGGTTCTTGTAATAAATTTTTTCGCTCGTAATATCTGATCGTTTCTTTATTAACTCCACATTTATCTGCAAACTCACTAATGCAATAAATCATCTTATTTCACCCCATGAATATTATAAACCATGTACCATAGTACACGGTCAAGTAAATTGGACTATTTTATTTTTTTCCCAAAGTATCACTCGTATGTGATTGATACTTTTATATAATACTATTGATTATCCTAACATCCCACCAGAAAATCCGATTTAAACACCAGTTGTTTTTAAACTATTAAGAAAGTAATTCCACTATATATTCCGAAGACCCTAAAAATGAAGTAAAAAACAAATAAACTAACAAAAATAGCTTAATATTTGTTTCTATTTTCATAAAAAACACCTCTAAAAATATTCTATACTATAATAAAATTTATCCAACTACTTTAAGGGATTCATTTCGCCCCTTAAACCCCAAACCAGCTGAATCAGCTGGACCATGCCTCTGGAATGAGTTTTTTTTACCCTCTTGCTCTTCAACATACCAATTCAACTGATTGAGACGTTGAGTTAACGTGTCATTTTTATTCTTCAGCTCCATATTTTCACTAGATAATTCAGTGCTCTTTTTTTCTTTCTTGTTAACTTCCTTAGTCTTTTTATTCAATCTCACTTCCAATTCATCTCTAATTTGCATAAATTCTTGAGCTTTATCTTTTTGGGTATCTATTTCGCGTTTCATCTCTTTATATTCTCTATGATTCAGATAAGAATGTGTGCCAACTTGTTTTCGTTCAATCCGCCTCTCGCCCATCAAACGTTCCAATTCAGCAACTTCTCTATTTCGCCAATCTTTAAAATTTTCCTTGGAATGCAATCGATTAGAATTCTTTTGAGTTTTATTAAACCCCATATTCTCTAGAGCTCGATTCATTGACACTTGCTTATCTAGCCCTTTTACGCTCTTATTTTTGTTACTTTTTTGACAAAAGTAAACGTTTTAGCATGTTGTCATTCCAATGTTACCATTTCCACAACAACATATCATCGCTCTTCGAGGACAAAAGAAGAATAAGGAAGGGGTGTTCCCTTCCTTATTCTTCTTTCGATTCTTCTTTTATCCTATCCATTTCTTTTCTTTCTAAATACAACTGTGTTATTACTAAACTAATTAATATTGAAGCTATCATAACAAATATATGGGATTTGTTTTCATTAACAAATAAATCAATTCCCAAAGATATTATTGATAATGACAGAATTATTTGTAATAAGATATTTTTTTTCTTAGACATCTAATCTCCTCCTAAAAAATCAATTAATATACTTTATAATAAAGTATATTAATTGATTTTTCTAATAAATACTAATATTATAAAAATAATCTGAATTGCAACAAGAGATGCAATAACTTTTTGGTGATATTTTCTCTGTATATCGATAGTGCTTTTGGGCCTTTCAGGAGGCAATTGCCTCCTGAAAGGCTTCAAATTTTTCGTTAGCTGATAATCCATCAAATAATAATCGCGGATAGTCATTAATTGTGTTCTCGATTTCTTTTATTTCATTCAAGCTCCATTGACTAATGTCGCTAAATCAACATTTGAAGCCGAAGTGTGTAATCCCACAAATGGATTATTTTTTGCTAGATGATTGATTTCCCCTGCTCTTAATAAGGTCTTAGAAGGAACGCATCCGACATTAACGCAAGTTCCA
>Ga0115854_10003_pt1 | contig 51947 bp, 59 predicted proteins | sample InSIn2SAF170_FD_83868 | JGI IMG/M metagenome (GOLD analysis project Ga0115854, IMG submission 83868)
ATATTGGCCAGAAAATACGTTAACCAGTATAATGAACAAACATAAGGAGCGATTTGATGAATAAACATGAATATAACAAGATGATTCGTGGCGAACTGTATGATCCCCGTGATCCGTACTTGCGCGACTTGATGACAAAACAACATGCCTTAATGGATGCCTTCAACGAATCGGACCGCACCGATCATGCTACTCAAAATAAGTTGCTAGAGAAATTACTGGGCCAATATCATGGCGAAAGCAGTCATATTCGTCGGCCATTTTTTATCGATTATGGCCTCAATATTACGATTGGTAAGCATTTCTTTGCTAATTATAATTGTACAATGCTGGATGTCGCCCCGATTACGATCGGTAAAAACATCATGTTCGGGCCCAACGTTAGCTTGAACACTCCTGAACATCCTCTCTCGGCAGCTGAGCGTAATATGGGATTAGAATTTGCCCGACCGATCACTATTGAAGATAATGTCTGGATTGGCGCTAGCGTCACTGTTGTCGGTGGTGTCACTATCGGACAAGGAGCCGTCATTGCCGCGGGTGCCGTTGTTACTAAAGATGTCCCTGCCAATACCGTTGTCGGTGGCGTTCCTGCACGTGTACTGAAAACCATTGAGAATTGCTAAAAATACTCATTATTTCAAGGGCTAATAATTTAAAAAACAAACATGTTAGCGTATACTTTATAGGAAATAATTTTAAGGAGGAATCATCATGGAGAAAAAAGTAGTCATTGTCACAGGTTCTAGTCGGGGATTAGGAAAAGCAATCGCTCAAAAATTTGCTGATCAAGGTGCCTATATAGTCATTAATTATGTCAAAAGTGAAGATAAAGCCCAGCAATTAGTTCAAGATATAGGTGAAGATCGAGCCATTGCTATTCAAGCTGATGTTAGAGACTCTGAGCAAATTAACCACCTAGTCACTAAAACAATCGAACATTTCGGTCAACTTGATGTTATAGTCAGTAATGCGCTTATTAATTTTAAGTTTGACCCTCATGCTCAACAATCACTCGATACAATAGATTGGAAGAATTATAATGAGCAATTCGAAGGATCCGTTAAAGCCGCTCTTAATCTAGTGCAAGCTAGTCTCCCTTACTTAAAAGATAGTCCACAAGCTCGAATTATTACAATTGGAACAAACTTATTCCAAAATCCAGTAGTACCTTATCACGAGTATACCTCTGGCAAAGCAGCATTATTAGGCTTCACCCGTAATATTGCAAAAGAATTGGGTCCTGATGGTATTACCGCTAATATGATATCAGGTGGACTCTTACAGGCAACAGATGCCAGTTCTGTAACAACCCCAGAAGTCTTCGATCTAATTGCTAATTCTTCTGCCTTACAACGTGTAACTACTCCCGAAGATGTAGCAGAAGTCGTCGCATTTATTGGATCAGAAGCTTCCAGAGGATTAACTGGCCAGAATATTACTGTTGATAGTGGTTTTACAATGAATTGATTAAGCACACAAAATGTTGATTAATTGTGGAAAAATATGTACTTATTTAACCTAAATTACCAAAATACAGGGCTTCTTATAGATAATGTCTCCTAAGAAGCCTTATATAGTCCTCTCAATATCAACTAACTTAAAAAAATAAAATTTCCTACTTGACATTACCTTTAACTATCTGTAAACTATTAATTAATATTATAAGATTATCATTTCAGGAGAAGAGTAGTTTGTAGCGCTGTTTACAGAGATTCCCGTTTGGTGCGAAGGGAAAATGGTTAAGCGAATGAAGATGAGCTCCGAGGATTTGAGCTGGTTCACGCTGGCTCGACGGGTGCGACCGTTATATGGCTAGGCTTATATTTCTGCAAGGAAGTATGTGCTGATGAGGCGCTGCGTTGAAAGACTCAGGCGAATAAGGGTGGTACCACGAACAATACTCGTCCCTTTGTTGACTACACATTTAGTCGACAAAGGAACGGGTATTTTTTTGTAGACAAACATATAAAGGAGAGACAAATAATGGAAAAAATTGCAAGCTTTACAGTGGATCACTTGAACTTAAAACCAGGATTGTACTTATCACGGACCGATCGTATTGGCGAGCGTGAGCTATTCTCGTATGATTTGCGCTTCACTGCACCAAATTATGAACCGGTCATGAATACAGCTGAAATCCACACGATCGAACACATTGTAGCTACGTATCTGCGAAATGATGAGCAGTTCAAACAAGAGATTATTTACTTCGGGCCAATGGGATGTCGTACGGGCTTTTACTTAATTACGACCGATGCGATTGCACCTGCTGATTTACTCGATTTATTAATCCGTGCATTCCAATTCACCGCCAGCTTCCAAGGTGAAATTCCTGGAGCTGATGCACGTAGCTGTGGGAATTATCTCGATCAGAATCTCCCGATGGCTAAATATTATGCCAAACATTACGTCACCATCTTAGAAAATGTCACTGATCTGACGTTTAGTTATTAATATAGTAGTAATATACGGAAATGGAGGGATGATTATGCCTATTGTTTGTGACCAGAATCGTTATGGATCCGACGTGTTTATGATATCTAATGCAGAAATACAAATGAACCGAACTCATCCGATAAAGATTGCTATTTTAAACTTAATGCCAAATAAAATTACTACTGAACACCAATTACTGCGATTACTAGGAAAATCCCCTCTTCCAATAGAGGTTACTCTGCTCTATACGAAGACATACGCCCCAACGCACATGATGGATGATTACTTACAGAAGCAATATCGCGTCTTCGATGATGTGAAAGATAACACATTCGATGCATTCATCATTACAGGTGCACCGGTTGAACATTTATCATTTGAACAAGTGGACTATTGGGATGAATTAACTGATATCTTCACATATGTTCACTCGAATGTCCGCAGCACGCTCTTTTTATGCTGGGCTAGTCAAGCCGCCTTACATTTCTATTATGATATTCCTCGCTTTGGAGTATCGGAGAAGATTTTTGGGATTGAACGATTCAAGACACGTGTGAAAAATAGCTTGACAGATGGATTTGAGTCCTATTTTAATGTGCCTCAATCCCGTTATTTTTATCATCAATTAAGTGATATTCAGAGTCAGTCGGATTTGATTTTATACGCCGGCAGTGAGCAATCAGGTGCCCAAATTGTTGCTAGCAAGGACTACCGATCTGTCTTTATTGCTGGACATTTTGAATACGATGCTGATACGTTGCACCTTGAATATAAGCGCGATCAGGAGCGTGGTTTACACACATCACTACCTACCTGTTATTTCGTTAATGATGATCCGACACAAGGATACTGTTCCACATGGCAGACGCATGCAGAGCGCTTCTTCACTAACTGGATCAAGCATATTGTTGATCCAACCGTTCCAGATGCTTAATCTTATAAAACGATGAATCTAAAAAGACATCCGCTACATATGCTGGATGTCTTTTTAAGTTATTTACTTTAAATTTTCGCAAGTGCTTGCGTTAGATCATCAATAATATCATCCACATTCTCGATACCAATTGATACGCGAATTGTTTCTGGATAGATGCCTCCTGATTTTAATTCTTCCTCTGTTAATTGGCTGTGGGTCATACTAGCCGGATGAACAACTAATGACTTCGCGTCACCAACGTTGGCGAGTAGTGAGAAGAGTTCTAATGCTTCGATGAATTCAACCGCCTTATCGTAGCCACCTTTCACTCCGAACGTGAAGACCGAGCCAGCTCCTTTTGGCAAGTATTTTTGCTTCAATTCATAATAAGGGCTATCCGCTAATCCCGCATAATCCACCCATTCTACCTTTTCATGGTTAGCTAAGAATTGCGCTACTGCTTCGGCATTCTCCACATGACGTTCTACTCGAACATGTAGAGACTCTACGCCTTGCAATAATAAGAATGCATTGAACGGAGAAATAGCTGCCCCCGTATCACGCAGAAGGCCCGCTCGGATTTTAGTCGTGAAGGCTGCATCAGGTACTGCTTCAGCAAAAATCAAGCCGTGGTATGAATCATCGGGCTCTGATAAGAGCGGGAATTTATTGTTTTGTGTCCAGTCGAACTGACCGCTCTCAACAATAACACCACCAATTGAGGTCCCATGACCACCAATAAACTTAGTCGCCGAATGAATAACAATATCCGCTCCAAACTTAATCGGATTCAACAAATATGGTGATGGGAACGTATTATCCACTACCAACGGAATCCCATGTTCATGAGCAATCTCAGCAATCACCTCAATATCAGGAATACTCCCTGTTGGATTTCCGATTGATTCAATAAAAATTAACTTGGTCTCAGGCTCCAGGCTATCTTTAATCGACTGGACATCATTAATGTCGAAGAAGCTTGTCTTCAACCCAATATTTTTTACTTGTTGTGATAAATACGTATAAGTTCCTCCGTAGATACTGCTACTGGATGCAATATGATCCCCCACTTGTGCCAATGTTTGGACAGTGTAGCTAATAGCCGCCATCCCACTTGCGACCGCTAACCCTGCTGTTCCGCCTTCCAAGGCTGCAATTCGTGACTCAAAGACTGTTTGTGTTGGATTATTAAGTCGCGTATAAATATTCCCTGGCTTGCTCAGTGCGAACTTCTCTGCCCCATCTTGCGTATCATCAAATAAGTACGATGTCGTTTGATGAATTGGAACCGCTCGTGACTTCTCTTGCCCCACTGATTGAGCTGCGTGCAATGCTTTTGTTTCGAATCGATGTGTATTTGACATAATCTCTCTCCTTTATACATGCGAGTTAGCTAGCCAAAAATCACTACCTAACAGTGATAAATCAACAACAAGAGGTATAAAAAAAGCCCTCACCCTTTAAGACAATATAATATTGTCTTAAAGGGTGAAGACTTCCACGGTACCACCTTTATTTTCTGCAACGGTCACCCAGCTGCAGCTCCATCAGTACGTTTAGCTCTTCAGAATAATAACCTGCTCCAAGGCAGCTTCACTCTACTCTATACTAAATTATACTGGTACTCTATAACGGGAGTGCCCGGAAGATACTCACTATCGCTTATATCTTCTCACTCAAAGGCCATATTCGGTTGCCTCGCATCGCTTGCTCTCACCAACACAAGCTCTCTGGGCATGGTCAACAACGTACTTACCTTCTCAACGTCTATTATTTAATTATATAGACTTTAGCACACTATAAATTATCTGTCAACAAAAAAATTAAATTTATTTTTTAAACATATTATACCTCTTTTTATACAATATTGATTTTTAAACTTTTTTATATTCAAAGGACACGTCCGTTCTGCCTGTGCGCCTCTAAACTAACGTTGGTATCTGATATCTATCCTGTCTATTAATAATTTTCTTAATTTATCTAGCAGAAATTGCTTAATTTTCTTGACATTTTTTCATAATCTATGTACACTGTTATCAGACATAGAAATAAAAACTTTGGAGAAGAGTAGCTAATGCGTGCATTTACAGAGACTCCCGTTTGGTGTGAAGGGAGAATGGACAAATGAGTGAAGATGAGCTCCGTAGAGTCAGATTGGTTCACGCTGATCAGACGGGTGCGACCGTTACATCGCTAAGCTTATAATGATTAATTCATTATGTGCTGATGAGGCAGTAGTTGGAAGGCTACTGCGAACAAGGGTGGTACCACGATTAATACTCGTCCCTCTGCTTATTAGATTTCTAGTGAGTAGAGGAACGGGTATTTTTTATTATGTAGAAAAGGGGAATGTAGAGTGATCACATTAGATCATATTGATGTTATATTTGGCTCAGGCGAACAAGCCATACATGCGGTTAAAAATGTCTCTATCAAAGTAGAACGCGGTGATATTTATGGTGTGGTTGGTTATAGTGGGGCAGGTAAGAGTACTCTGGTCCGAACCATCAACTTACTTCAGAAACCGACAAACGGTTCTGTCACCGTCAATGGCCAAGATATGTTAGCCTTATCCAGTCGTGAATTGCGCCAGGCACGGAAGAAGATCGGCATGATCTTCCAGCACTTCAATTTAATGATGTCGCGAACCGTGGCGGGCAATATTTTATACGCCTTGCGCGGATCAGGTTTATCGAAAGAAGAAAAGACTAAGCGTGTCCATGAGTTGTTAGAGCTAGTTGAATTGAGTGACAAGCACGATGCTTACCCAGCGCAACTCTCCGGTGGCCAGAAGCAGCGCGTCGGTATTGCCCGCGCCTTAGCCAATGAACCGGAAGTCTTGCTCTGTGACGAAGCAACCAGTGCCCTCGATCCGAAGACAACGAATTCTATTCTAAATTTGTTGAAAAACTTAAATAAACAACTAGGTCTAACCATCGTTGTTATTACCCATGAGATGGAGGCCATCAAGGAAATTTGTAATAAAGTTGCCGTCATGGAACGGGGAGAAGTCATCGAAGAAGGCAATATTGTCCAAATCTTCACTGACCCTGCCAACCCACTGACAAAAGAATTTATCGACACGGCTCTCCGAATTGATCAAGCACTCGATAAGCTCAGTCAGCAGTCAGAGTTAATGGATCTGGATCTAGATAGTGAGATTGTCAAGCTTGCCTTCAAGAGTGACAGCGCCAGTGACCCGATCATTAAGGAACTGTACCGTCGTTTTGAAGTGAATGCCAATATTATTTATGGGAATGTCGAAGTGCTGAATCATACCTTAATCGGCCACCTCATCGTTATTCTAAAAGGCCCGGAAGCCCGACGCTACGATGCCTATGATTACTTAGATGCCCATGATATCAGCGTCCAACTCTTAGAATATATCGATGATGGTGACGAGAAAAAAATCGTCCCTAAACAACGACGCAAACGATAACCTGACGCACACACCTCAATTAGAAAGGAATTTTTTATGACTGAATTACTTAAACAATATCTCCCGAATGTAGTCGGCATTCAAGACCGCATTATCGAAAACATTATCGAAACAGTCTATATGACGATCTCAGCTGCGCTCATTGCCGGTATCTTGGGGATTATCTTCGGAATTATTCTGACCGTAACGTACTCAAGAAGTATCTTAGAGAACAAACTCGTCTACAACATCCTAGATAAAGCCATCAATACCATGCGTTCAATCCCATTCATTATTATGCTCGCTCTCATTTATCCGATTACTCGTTTTTTTGTGAGAACATCGATCGGGACGACAGCTTCGATTGTCCCACTTGTCTTCGCAACTGTTCCCTTCTATGCCAAACAAGTCGAATCAGCCTTGTTAGAAGTGGATAGTGGCGTGGTCGAAGCAGCACAAGCGATGGGATCCAGCCCGATCGAGATTATCTTCAGTGTTTACTTGAAGGAAGGCTTACCCTCACTGATCCGTGTGTCATCCGTCACCATTGTCAGTCTAATCAGCATGACCGCAATGGCTGGAGCTGTTGGAGGAGGTGGACTTGGCGACTTAGCAATCGCCCGAGGGTACAACCGATTCCAGTCCGATGTTACCTTCGTCGCTACTGTTCTAATCATGATCCTGGTCTTCACCTCACAAGCAATCGGCAACTACTTTATTCGAAAAACAGATCATAACAAATAATAACATTATAGAAAGAGTGATATTCATGAATTTCAAACACAAACTACTCACATTACTAGGACTTTTTGCACTTATCTTAGCAGCTTGCACAACAACTGGAGATAACGGTACCACTGACGAAGCAGCAGACAGCGGCCCTATCAAAATCGGAGTCGTCGGAGAAGATAATGAAGTCTGGGAACACGTCCAAGACAAGTTAGCCCAAGACGGGATCACAATCGAAATCGTCACCTTCAGCGACTACAACCAACCGAACAAAGCACTCGCTGAAAAAGAAATCGACTTAAATTCTTTCCAACACAAGATTTATTTGGACAATTACAATGAAGAACATGGTACCGATGTCGTTCCATTAGCCGACACATTCATCGCCCCTCTCGGTATCTATTCAGAAAAAATTACCGACATTTCTGAGATTAAAGACGGGGATAAAGTCTCTATTCCTAATGATGTCACAAATGGTGGCCGTGCCCTACTCTTGCTCCAAACAGCTGGACTTATCGAAGTGGACCCTGCTGCTGGACATACACCAACCTTGGACGACATCACAGATAACCCACACAACTTAGAGATCACTGAACTTGACGCATCACAGACTGCTCGTTCCCTCTCAGATGTGACCATTGCCTTAATTAACTCCGGTATGGCTGTCGATGCCGGTTACATCCCAACCGAAGATGCTATTTTCTTAGAACCGGTTGATGAATCTAGTGATCCATATGTCAACATCATTGCAGCTAACAACGGGGACAATCGTGACGTCTTCCAAAAAATTATCGATGCCTTCCAGACCGATGATGTCGTCGAATTAAATGAAAAAATCTCTAAAGGCTCCTCTATTGCTGTCTGGGACTAATCATTAACCAAATCATTAACCAAATTATTACCCGAATCATTACCCAATCTCTCCAGCTTAGAAAGGATGACTATTCATGTCATTATTTAAAAGTTTACTCATTACAGCTGCAACCCTGCTACTCACCGCTTGTGGCCAACCTAGCGAAACCACTTCTGAAAACAAAACAACTGCCGAAACAGAAGAAACAACCGAAGAACCTACGACTGTCAGAATTGGTGTTGTCGGAGAAGGAGATGGCGATGTCTGGCAAGATATTGAGCGTCGCTTAGAAGACGATGGCATCGAGCTAGAGATTGTCGTCTTCGGAGACTATCACCAACCGAATAAAGCCTTAGCTGCCGGCGATCTTGAATTGAATGCTTTCCAACATACCGCCTTCTTAGCGGAATATGTGCGCGACACCGGAGATGATATCGTTCCGATTGGCTACACTGGCTACTCTCCTGTTTACTTGTATGGAAAAGATGGCATAGATTCCATTGAAGATATCCCAGCTGGCTCCCGTATTGGCATCCCTAATACGGTAACAAATGCTGAGCGATCACTACTAGCACTTGAAGATGTAGGGCTTATTACACTAGCGCCTGATGTAGGCTTCACACCAACCATTGATGATGTTCTAGAGGTTCATAACGACATTGAGCTAGTCGAATTAGACCCTTCACAACTCTACCGCTCACTAGGAGACTTAGATCTCGTCACCTTAAGTTCTGGAGCTGTCATGGATGCTGGGCTAGATCCAGCAGATGCACTCTATAATGATGTAGAAGCCGGAGCTGAGATCAATGATACGAAGAAAAACTTCATCGCTGCTCGCCGTGAAGATAAAGACTCTGAAATTTTTGCCCGCATCGTAGAAGAATACCAAACCGAAGAAACAACCGCTATTCTAAAAAAAGTTAGCGCCTCACTTCCGATTTGGACCGAGAATGATGATCCCTTAGCAGACTTTGAAGCACTTCTAGAAGAACTGAATGCCCAAGAATAAATAAACACTTCTTAATAAACTCGGCTATCCATCAGATGGCCGAGTTTATGATGTTCTACTTGCATTTTGTCAAAAATAATTGGTACACTTAATAAGTATGTAATACATCAATATGTTAGGAGCTTATTATGTCACAACGAATCAAATATACTTTATACACGCTATTAGGTGGGCTAATCGCCTTCCCGACTGCTATCATGCTGACTTCGCACTTCACTGCCGCTCAAAAAGGGATACTTCACGGTACCCTATCACTTATTTTATTTGGGCTGATTGTGTATCTCTGGTGTTCGTTCAAGCCCTTCACTTGGCAAAAAGCAGGACTCACCCTCCTTTGGTTAGCTGCTTTTATTTGGGGCTTACCGCTTGCGATTGAACTGGTTGCTTTTCTTCCAACTGTACTGAAAGGCATTCTCCACGCGGCCCTCATCGTCCTCTTCATCGTCTTATTTGTCATGATTTGGTATAAACCACTCAAATCAACTCAATAGTCACTCAAAAAACCTCGATATTCCACCCACTAACGGACGGAGTATCGAGGTTTTGTCTATCTCTTTAGTGCGTTGCGCCTCCGGTAACTTGCAGATCTTCTTTATCTTTGAAGTTAACAATCGCTTCGATGCTGGCTTCCAGACCACGCGTAATGTCTGCTAGTGACATCGATGCTTTACCCGGCTTATCCACCACTTGCTCTGGCATAAATGGAATGTGGACAAACCCAGCTCGCGCAGCTGGCAAGTGCTGCTCAGCTAGGTACAATGCTTGATACATAATATGATTGCAAACAAATGTCCCCGCCGAATTCGACACTGAACTTGGCAATCCCGCTTCTTTAATCGCTTCAACCATTGCCTTAATCGGAAGTGTTGCGAAGTAAGCGGGTGCACCCTCTTCACGAATAGCAATATCAACCGGCTGATTCCCCTCATTATCTTCAATACGAGCGTCATCTTGGTTAATCGCCACACGCTCAGGTGTAATACCTGTTCGTCCACCCGCTTGTCCAACACATAGCACAACATCCGGCTGGTGCGCCAACATTGCTTCTTCTAAGACAGCTGCCGACTTGTGGAAGACAGTTGGGATCTCTAGCTTAATAATCTCAGCGCCCCTAATCTCATCTGACAAACCTTTTACCGCTTCAATCGCTGGATTCATACTTTCCCCGCCGAATGGGTCAAATCCTGTTACTAAAATCTTCATCTTAAAACTCCTTTTCTGTTCTATCATCTGATTGTTATCCATCATTCACTCTAACACGTCAGTCATCTGTAAGCAATAATCAGCGACTTAGAAGGCCCAGAAGTACATCAGTGGAATATGCGCCAACAACATCCCGAGTGCGACAAACACTTGCTGGCGAATAACACCATACTCATCCTGCATCTCCAATAGAGCCGCTGGTAAAGCATTGAAGTTCCCAGCCATTGGAGTAATCAATGTCCCGCAGTAGCCAGCTGTCAGTGCTAGTGCACTTGCTACAACCGGATCTCCGCCAAGTGCGAAGACGAACGGAATCCCAACACCTGCCGTAATGACTGCAAACGCAGCAAAAGCATTTCCCATAATAATTGTAAAAATAAACATCCCTAAAACATAAGCTAATACACCGAATAAGCGGCTACCTTCTGGAACAACTCCACCAATCATCTCAGCGATCACATCACCGACGCCGGCTGCTGTGAAGACACTGCCTAATGCAGCTAACACTTGTGGTAAGATCCCCGTTGTGGATACTTGTTGCGTCATCCGACTATTCTGGTCCAACACATCACTAAATTCCGGCTTCAAGTAGATCACCATCAGAATAGCTCCTAGTAGCGCTCCAAATCCAATCACCACTTGGCCTGTTGCTGGTAATAACTGTGCCACAAATAAGGCAGTCACTCCCAAGGCTAGTACAGGCAGGAAGACCGTATAGCCATGCTTCTCGGCGCGACGCTCTACCACTTCATCTGCTGTTTCTGGTACGGTTCCGATTTGAACTTGTTTGAATAATGTTAGTAGACCCAAGACACAAATTAAGGCTCCGGATGCTTTATGTGGAATATATGATCCCATAATAAAGACAAATCCTAAAATTGCCCAAAAAGCACTTGTCCCTAAATAACGCGGATTCGATCGATCATGGAATGTCCGGTAAGCAACATGCAAAATCTGAATCCCAATTATTATCACAATAATCTCTAGCATCAGTGGTACATACTGCTCAACCGCTGTATTCCACTGTGCAAGTGTTGCTGAAATTCCCATTAGTTACCCTCCTTCTTATGACGCCCACGAATTTTACGGTCAACGTAGAAGTTATATGCTGTTCCGATTAAAGCACATAGAATCCCCGCTGGAATAGAGGCTAAGGCTAACCCAGCTGGATTCGATTCATATCCCAACTCAGCTAACGTTCCTGCCATCATCAAGACACCTGCACTTCCTGCAAACATATTCTGTCCGAAGAAGTTTCCGAAGTTCTCATTAGCTGCTGCTAACCCTTTCACCGCATCATCTTCTGTATCGCTCAAGAGCTGTTCCTGAGCAGCATCACTCGCCTTAGCCTCACTATCGGCAAGTGACGCATTAATCGCTGCATCTCCCATTGGCTGAACAATCGGACGTACGAATGAAGCGTGACCACCAATTCGGATAGATAACATCCCTGCAATCAAGCGAAACACTAAATAAACACTATAAAATAAGCCCATCGTCAAATTCTTGAATCGCTCGATAAATTCTACCGCCTTAATCTTCAATCCATAACTCTCTGCAATCCCAATAATTGGAATTGATAAGTAAAAAATCGACACAAATCGCTGATTAACAAACGCTGAGCCCAACAACTCGAGAAACTCACCGAAGCCAATCCCCGACACAAGCGCTGTCGCAATTCCGGCAATAATGACCGTTGATATCGTATCTAACTTCAACACAAAACCGACAACAATCACTAGAATACCGATTAATTTAATCCATTCCATAAACAAACCTCCAAAAAAATATTATGTTGTCAAACAACATTCCTTCATTATACACCACAACCCCCAGAATGTATGCATATTCACAAAAAATTAAACGTATTGTAATATTTCTAATAGGAGCTAACATCATATCTTCTGCAGCCTATATTCTTATCAGTTATCTTGAAACAACCGTAACATATTTTCAAGGTAACTAGGAATGGATTCAGTAAGTTCTTCCCTTGTAATATACCCATCGATAATTTTGCCATAAAAATGGGTCTATCAAAATTCTCAATATTTTTTGAAATCGTTTTTTTATATGTTATACTTAATTTGAACAATATTACAAGTGCTTAGATTGAATATTGGTAAGAATAATATTAATTATAGGTAGTGAGCAAAAATGAATAACCAAAAATACCGTACTGGCAGTTTAATAATTCTGATCATTGTAAGTGGAGGATACCATGGCTATTACATTCCAACAGGTGAATTAGGTTATTGGTGGCTCATATTATTTGTTGCGGGGATGATAGCTTTCATTACCTTCTATGTGCGTGAGTCAACTCATCGTAAAGGAAATTCATTAAGAAATGATGTGCTTTGTCTATTGTTCTCATTTGTCTTCCCCTTGTGGAAGTTGCCATATGGACTGTCAATTCTTATAATGTTAATTGTCTCTGGCATATACATCACCTACATTCACTTAAATGAACCATACACTTAACCCGCACATCGCTACGATTAATGATAGTGAGGTGCGGGTTTATACTATATGTTATCGCTCAAATCTACGCTGAACGGCTACGTCTTTGAACACTCCAGGAATGGGTGCACTAGGCTTATGCGTCGTGACAGTCACGGCTTCAATCGCAGGAAACCGCTCAAGTAAGGTCTGACCAATCGCTGTCGTCAGTGCTTCGAGTAAGTTAAAGGGCTCCCCCTCAACAATCTCCTTCGTGCAGGTATAGACTTCTCCGTAATGGACACTATCGGCCATGTTATCTGTCTCTCCGGCTTTCTCCATATTGGTCTGAATCGTCAGGTCAATGATGAAGCGTTGGCCGAGTTGTTTCTCGGCATCGAATAAACCGTGGTGCCCGTAAAATTCAAGTCCGGTTAGCTGGATGATATCTGTCATAAATAGCCTCCTAGTTGAATCTGATCATATCAAGGACTTCTTGACGCAACTCACGAGAGTCGGCAAAGGTCCCGCGCATCGCCTTCGTAATCGTCTTCGCACCGAACTTCTTAATCCCACGAATAGACATACACATATGCTCTGCTTCTAAGATAACAAAGACCCCTTCTGGATTTAAGTTATCACGCAAGACATCGGCTACATGATTGGTAATACGTTCTTGCATTTGCGGACGTTGCGAGATATCTTCTAGAATACGAGCTAACTTACTCAGCCCGATAACCTTCCCATCGCGTGGAATATAAGCAATATGCCCTTTCCCATAAATCGGTAATAAGTGATGCTCGCATGTCGAATTGAAATCAATGTCTTTCACTAAGACCAATTCACTGCTAGACTCATGGAAGTACTTCTTCGTATGCACAGACGGATCACGCTCAAGCCCCGCGAAACGTTCCTCATACATGCGCGCGACACGTGCGGGAGTCTCCTGCAGTCCCTCACGATTCGGATCTTCTCCCACCGCTATCAATATTTCTTTAACCGCTTTTTCAATTCGTTGTTTATCAACCATGCTTATCTCCTTCTGCTAATCTGTCTAATACAACCTTACGCATCTGTCCAACCATATAAAAACTCCCAAAGGCACAAATCACACCTGGCTGTTCTGATTCTGCTGTGAATTGAATTGCTTGAGTCACTGCCTGGTCATAAGACACTGATCCATCCTCTGCATCAACAGCTGCTATAGTGACTGGCTGCTCCCACGCCATCGCTTCCAAGAGGCGGGCCAATTCTTCAGCCGGAAGCCCCCGATCAGAATGAGGCGTCACCGTTATAATATGGTCAAAGTGACTTAACACATCATGCAATGCTTGCTTCACTTCCGCTGTCACTTTATCCGCCAACATACCTACGATCGCACACATCTTGCCCGCATAATGACTATAATCAGTGGCTAAATTTTGACTTAACACGTGCAGGCCATCCTGATTATGTCCGCCATCCATGACGAACGTAACAGACTTCCCTTGAATTGTTTCATAACGGCCAGGAAGCTGGGCTTGCGCAAGACCATTCTGTAAGGCTGCTTCCGTCATTTGCCACCCTTGCTTTTGCAATTGTTTAATTGCTTCAATCGCTACTCCTGCATTATACGCCTGGTGTTCACCCGTTAAGCCCAGTCGATAAGACCGATCTTGGTAATGAACAGACCCGCCCGTAGCGTCTTGCTCATAACGACATGCCTCGGCAGCAACCTCGATCACATCCGCATCCATCTCATGTGCCTTTGCCCGAATAACTTCACGAACAACGGGACGATCTGCCTGAGGATAGACCACGACTGGCACACCCCGCTTCATAATCGCTGCTTTTTCAGCAGTAATCTCTGCCAAACTCTCTCCTAAGATAGCTTGGTGATCGAAGCCAATTCGCGTAATAATTGTCAGCTCAGGTGCATCCACCACATTGGTCGCATCCAGACGCCCGCCCAGACCCACTTCCATAATAGCTACATCACACGACTCATGAACGAATGAATCATATGCCAGAGCTGTAAATAATTCAAACTCTGTAAATGACACATCTTCTCCCACTGTCGCTTGATTCAACCGATCAACAGCCCCCAGTAAGGCCTCATCACTCACGGGATGCCCATCAATTTGGATTCGCTCATTGAACGCAGTAAGCGACGGTGAAGTGAATAGGCCCACCTTATAGCCGGCTTGCCTCAAGACGGCTTGTAAGAACGTAGCAACGGACCCTTTCCCGTTCGTCCCTGCAATATGAATCACCGGCACCTTATCTTGCGGATTATTCAACAATCCCATCAATTCCCGCATCGTCTCCAGCCCCAGCACCATCTCCCCCACTGGCTTCACAGGCAACTTCTCCTCTAGCACATGATACTCCATTGACTCATCCTTTTTATATTTATATAATCGAAAGACCCTTCTTATCTAAGAAAGGTTCTTCCAACATCTTCATAACTCAACATTATAAGTATGCTCTTACATTTTACCATAATTTATAGCTGTAATCGAATGATTCTTCTTTTTCAAATCATGTTGCAATTCAGATTTTCAAATCATAGGTTCCCGTTTTTTACCACGTGGATGCATCAAGGTGATTAGCTTCGAGACAAGGTTATCACATCAGTATAGCCCTCTGTCAACTCAGCTGCTATGTGGTGTTCAATATCAATCATTAATTTATCTAAGTCCATTAACGTCTTCACGATTGCTCTGCCGGTCTCTTTATCTAACGATGACAAGGCTTCATCAACTAATAATCCCTTGCGCTTGAATAAAATAGCACGAGCAATTTCTAATCGTTTCAATTGACCGCCAGATAAATTCTGACCATCTTCACCGATAACATAATTAAGTCCTGTTTTTTTAATCAATTCACCAATCTGCGCCATTTCACAAGCTTTCATAATTTCTTCAGTTGAAAAATCATGTCCTAATGTTATGTTCTTCTCAATCGTATCATCAAACACCAGTGCTCGCTGAGAAATGTACCCAAAACATTGCAGAATATCCTCAATATCTAACTCCCGTGTATCCATCCCATTAATATAAATTGTCCCTGAATCTGGGAGTAATTGTTTTGTTAGTAATTTAAAAATTGTCGTCTTTCCCGACCCCGATTCTCCCTGCAACAACACCTTATCTACACCATTTAATGTCAGATTGAAGTTGTCGAGCACCTTCGTCTCCCCAAAGCTAAATGAAACATCTTTAAACACAACACTTTGAATATGGCCATTTAATTTTTTCGAGCTAGTCGAACGCGGCACAAAGGATAACTCTTTATCAATTTTATCTTTTATTGGTTTTGCGGATTGTAATTCATTTTTTAATCTAACGGTTGTTAACAAGCTATTGATAATCATACTACTCGAATACTGCACAGCCACAAATGTAGCTATAGGTAAATCTCCGGAGATCGTTAAGTACATCCCAATCCCAATCGGAATCATCATCATGGTATACCCCACCATCATAGTGAACATTTGTGCTAAACTAATGGTATTTTGCATCGTTGCATTAGCAGCTTCTTTTTTTAAAATATCCTCTGAAACAGATTTAATTTCTTTATTGGTTGCATGGTAGACCATTAACGTCCAAAAATTCTTAAACAAATCAATTAACGAGTGATTAGCCTTAGCAGTTGCTAGAGTCCAATGCTCCGTAGACTGTTGAATTTTTTTATTCATGAATCCTGAAACAAAATGTGGTACCGCTGCAAAAAGACTAAATATTACGGTTAATAAAAAATTACTGTAAAGTGAAAATGCCAGTACCCCTAACAAAACAATTACTTGTGATATAATTTCAAATTTCTTTCGTAAATAGTTATCCTCAAATAACTTTAAATCATTTTGAAAAAAAGACATTTTATCAGATGAACCTGTATGTTCAAATAATTTAAATTTTTGTTCCTCATTATCTAATATTTTCTTTTGAATAGATGCTTTTTCCTCTTTAACATAGTGATTAATCGTACGATCTTTTATATGTCTGATTCCAGAAAATAAAATATACCCCAGAATAACAACCACTGTATACACGACAACCAAATTCAGTTTCTGCTGTTCAATAATATCAAATACCATGGCATAGGTTGCCGCATTAAAAACTGTTTCTAGCCCACTAATGACAAGAAGGACCCCTATCAGAACCTTTGCTTTTTTATCCATGTTCTATTCTCCTTATTTTATAAATTTCTACCTTCCGTTGAAGACTCCTTCCCTGTTATCACCCCATAAAAAGAGGCACCACCAAATAATAAATGTTGATATCTTAATTGTACACTATTTTTCATTTTTTCTAATATTTTTATTAAATTTTTGTCGTTCTTGAGTCAAAAAAGTCTGGCATTTTAATTTAACCGGTTACATTTTGTTGTTTATTAATTTTACCTCCTATTATTCTTTAACAATTTAAAGAACGAATTCTCGTTATGAGAGAATTCGTTCGTTTTGACCACTTCCGATCACTTGTCCTATGTAGCTGGGAGTTGATGGGTACACAACTCCCAATTTTTAACACCTATTTACTTCATTCTGACCGACTAACCAATCACTTCAAAGGCTTGTTCAATATGACTGATCGCTTTATGTTTGCCTAATAATTCAATCGCTAGTGGTAATTCTGGTCCGTGCTGCTGACCGGTTGTAGCCACTCGAATCGGCATGTACAGGTTTTTCCCTTTCACACCGGTTTCTTTTTGCACAGCTTTAATCGCTGGGAAGATATTATCCTTCTCGAATACATCCACATCAGCTAAGTGCTTCTTGAAGGCTTCCAGGACAGTTGGGACCGTCTCTCCAGACAATACCTCTCTTGCCCCTTCGTCGAACGCTATTCCTTCTCCGAAGAACAAATCAGCTAAACTAACAATCTCTTGCCCGTAGCTCATCTGTTCTTTATACAGATTCGCCAGCTTCGTTACCCACTCCCGATCTGCTTCAGATGGATCAGCTGGGAACACACCCGCTTCCACTAAATGAGGCTGGATCAACGCTACCACATCTTCATCTGGCAGTTCCTTAATATACTGGTTCGTAATCCACTCTAACTTCTTCTGATCAAAGGCCGCCGGTGATGTATTCAACCGCTTATAATCGAACATATCGATAAATTCCTGCTTCGTGAAGATCTCTTCCTCACCTTTAGGAGACCAACCAAGTAAGGTAATAAAGTTGAACAACGCTTCAGGTAAGTAGCCTAGATTATTGTACTGCTCAATAAACTGTAAAATCGACTCATCACGCTTCGATAACTTCTTGCCTGTCTCTGCATTAATAATTAATGTCATATGACCAAATCGTGGTGGCTCCCAGTCAAATGCATCATAAATCATTAACTGCTTCGGCGTATTCGAGATATGATCATCCCCACGTAAAACGTGTGAAATCTTCATATGATGATCATCTACCGCACACGCAAAGTTATATGTCGGCGTGCCATCTACTTTCTGAATGACCCAATCCCCACCAATATCTTTTGATTCGAAGGAGATATCTCCTTTAACCATATCATCGAACGTATAAGTTGTCTGCTCAGGAACACGTACTCGAATAACTGGCTGACGTCCTTCAGCTTCGAACTGTGCTTGCTCTTCTTCACTTAAGTGCGCATGACGCCCATCATAATGTGGCATAACACCATTCGCCCGTTGCTCCTCGCGCATCTCTTCCAACTCTTCGGAACTCACATAACACTTGTATGCTAAATCACGCGCAAGCAACTCATCCACATACTTCTGATACAATTCATTACGCTCTGACTGACGGTAGGGTCCGAAGTCGCCACCTTGCACAGGCCCTTCATCCCAATCAATTCCCAGCCACTGAAGATACTTCAACTGGCTCTCTTCCCCTTCATCCACATGACGCTTCTTATCCGTATCTTCAATCCGAATAATGAACGTCCCATCATTATGTCGCGCGAACAAATAATTAAACAACGCCGTCCGCGCATTCCCAATGTGTAAATTCCCCGTCGGACTCGGCGCATAACGTACACGAATAGCTTCACTCATCAATATCAAACTCCTTATTATAACCTTACAATTTCAATTCTTATATCCACCCCACATCATACCACAAACACCGTCCATAAGCGAACAATTCAAATAACCGCCACGGCGATGTAACTAGAAGGCCACTCCCCAGCAAAAAAGCCTACTCATAAGCTTAAGTAGACTCTGTTTAAAAACCTGCTGTTAGAACCTTACTTTCATCTTACAACCTGCAAAACCAAGCAGATCCCTCAACCTAACATTTATTTATAAGGATTAGCTTGCATCTCATACATCCTGCGATAATAACTATTCGTATCCATTAGTGCATCATGATGATCAAAACCGACAACTTCTCCATCTTTTAACACGAGCACCTTATCCGCCTGTTTCACTAGCGATAACCTGTGTGTAATAAACAGAACCGTCTTGTCTTTACTCATCTCTATAAAACGAGTGAACAATTCATACTCTGTCTGTACATCAATTGAGGCAGTCGGTTCATCCAGAATTAAAATCGAACGATCGGCATACATCCCTCTAGCTAGTGCCACCTTCTGCCATTGCCCACCTGACAACTCTCGACCATCAGAAAACTTGACACCTAACTGTTGATCTAACCCTATATTGAGCTCCTTTGTATCAAACCCTGATTGTTTTAGATACATTCTGACAGATTCATCCGAGTGATTATTCACTAAATCAGAGATCATCACATTTTCTCGCAAACTTAAATTGAATTTCGCATAATCTTGAAAAACTGCTGAGAACTTATTTCGGTAAGCCAATATATCCATTGTTTCAATATCAACACCATCAAACGTAATGGTTCCCTCACCGTACGAATATAGTCGCATAAGCAATTTTACTAAGGTAGATTTACCCGCACCATTTGCCCCCACAACAGCTATTTTCTCACCCTCTGCTACACTAAAAGAGACATTTTTTAACACTAAATGATCTGTATTTGGATATTTAAACGACACATCTTGTAACGTTAACCCTGTGGATGGTTCTCTTGTTAGACTCACATCACGTTCCTTAGTGTCTGCTGACTTGTCAGCCAAAGATAAGAAGGTAAAGTATTTATCCATGTAAAGTAACGTATCATATAGCAAACTTGAGTCTTCTACAAATCGCGTAGAGCTTTGAAGAATATAAATCACACTCGATGAGAAAACCAATATCGAGCCAACACCTAATCTCCCCCGCTGAATATCATTCACAATATACATAAAGCTCCATACACTTGCCAATGACGTAAATATTAAGAAAACAATAGAAGTTATGGCTTGTTTATTTCTATTCTTATCTACGCTATTTTTAATGCGGTGAAAGGCTTGCTTGTATTTCTCTTGGAAAAACTGATATAAATTAAATAACCATACCTCTTTTATCGTTTTTGATTCAATAACAGCTTTCGTGTAATAATTTAACTTTCTGGAATCTTCTGTGTTCGACACCAACGTTTCGAATGCTTGTTGTTGAATTTTGTATGCTAGTATTACTTGAGGTAACAATGCCACGAGTAATATTAGAGCAATAAACATATTCAAGCCCGCCAGCAGTACGATCATTGACACAAACGTAATTAAACTCCCAATAATACTCGTCCCAAACACCAACAAATTAACCGGGCGCCAACTTGCTTCTGAACTTACCAATTCGATATTATTCAAAAACTCACTATTCTCAAAAAAATGAATCGTCTGTAGTGATTCAGATTTTTTCATAATACTCATGTTCAAATGGTAAGTTAAATCATCTGTTAATTTTCCTTGTATAAATGTAATGAACGGAGAAATCACATTCCCTAATAGAAATGTGATCCCCCAAAAGATAACAACTGTATTTACAACATTCCCTGACTCGCTCATTTCATTTATTAAATAATTAGCCAAATAAATAGTTGCTGCAGGAAGAGCCGCTTGCATAGGGACTAATATCAGCATCATGACCGAGAACACTGGCGACGCATCCAATACTAAACGCAAGCTTTTTTTGTACAGTTTTAAATAATTAGAAAATACAGATAATTTTTCTCGTATTTTCTTAACCATACACATCCTCTTTCTCTTCTAACTCAATCATCGACGCAAACATCTGTGGATACTTCACATATATATCTGCCTCATGATTACCAATATCCGTTGCATACTTATAAAATCCTATTGTCCCCATAAATTTCTCCTCCTAATCTTTATATTGAAATAATACCCCTATTATTAAAAAAATCAAATGTTTTTTTGAAAATAATTATTTTTTTATGAGTTTTAAGTGGTAAATTTCATATCTACTTCGGTCTTTCACAATTGTTCGACTAAAAACATGCCATAAATGTTGATAGAACAAACGAGAAAGTAAAATATTACGTATTTTCGAATAAAAAAATCCACTATATTTCCCTGTTCAAGGACTCAAATCCACCGATTCACGAAATATTCCAATGATTTGTTAAATATCTGGTATAGTGAATATATTCATAACAATCTTATTAAGGAGATACACATATGACTAGTTTTATCAAAAAAATAGGTAGTCCAGTTAAAATTATATTTTTAGGTATTATATTTTCTGTGATTGCTACTCTCATTATTTCGGTTGGACAAATCCCCCGAGATATTTTCCCAGCTTTTGTTGAAGATAATATGCCATACATAAGTCGTTATATCTATACAATAGTTGTATTCATACTTTTAATTTGGTTGCTAAAGTGGTGGAATAAGTCGGTCACTCCGATCTATATGAATAATACACTCTTTCAAAAAAAGAATTGGGTTTATGGTATAGGTGGCTATGTCCTAATTTTCATACTTGTTCTTTTATTCATACTAGCAAAAGGTTATATCTTTGGAAGTAACAGTGTCGAAATATCTAAAACACTGCTTGATGAATTTGCATTTGAACAAAATGTGTATCTGGGCAGCTTATCAATCCTATTTTTTATCTTCCTTGGGCCTATTTTAGAGGAATTCATTTATCGATTGGGTATTCTTGGGCAACTAGTTGAAGCGAATACTCCCACATGGCTTGCCGTTATTTTATCTGCATTGATATTCTCGTTCAGCCATCATAATGGCATTATCTCACAACACCTTATCTCAGGACTTGGCTACTCCCTACTTATGATAAAAACAAAGTCAATCTACCCAGTCATAATCGCTCATATCTTATTTAATACAACCACACTTATTTATCGTTGGTATATGCTATATTATTTATAAAGGAGTAATATTATTATGCGAGATACTTTTAAATTTGTTAAACAGCAAGATATTATGGATTGTGGTGTGGCTTGTATTCAGATGATTTTAAAACACTATGACTCTGATATGCCTGCCCATAAACTCCGGCACATGACAGGTACTGATATTGATGGAACTTCTGCCCTAGGATTGAAGTCCGCATTAGAAGAACTACAATTTGAATGTCTAGCTGTTCAAGCAGATAACAGTGTTTGGACAGATCCTGACATGAACTATCCTGCTATTGCCCATGTCTTACTAGAAGACAATCGCCAACATTACATTATAATTTATGGATTCAAGAATAATAAACTTTTAATAGCTGACCCAGCTGAAGGAAAATATAAGATGAGTCCCGAAGAATTTACTACGATTTGGACAAATATTCTCCTTATTCCTAAACCTAACAAACAGTATCAGCCTGTTGTCGAGAAGATTGGTGGATTAACCTCGTTTTTACCGGCTTTATTTAAGTCTAAAAAGATAATGTTTTTTACTATAATAGCTTCATTTTTAGCTACATCACTGAGTATTGTTAGTTCATATTATTTTCAAGGAATTATTGATAGAGTTATCCCTCAAGAGGATCTATCTCTACTCAACATTATGTCTATCGGATTATTAGGTGTGTATTTACTTCGAGTATTGTTTGACTATATTAGAAGTCAGTTGTTAATTATTTTAGGTCAGAGCATGAGTAGTCATATTATGCTAGACTATTTTAAGCATGTCCTATATCTTCCTATGCAGTTTTTTAACACACGAAAAAACGGAGACATTATCTCACGATTTTTAGATGCGAATAAGATTATTCGAGCACTTGCTAGTTCAGCTCTTGCTCTATTCCTGGATATAACGATGGTTGCTATTGTAGGAACATTTTTATTTATTCAGAATAGAATCTTATTTGTCATTACACTTCTATCACTTCCTATATACTTTGTCACTGTGTTATTTTTTGTGAAACGTTATAATAAGGCGAACGAAGAAGAAATGAGTTCCTCAGCAATACTAAATTCAAGTATTATTGAAAGCTTGGATGGCATGGAGACAATTAAGTCATATAATAGCGAACAAAATGTATATGAAACCGTTCAAAATCAGTTCTTAAATCTAATGAAAAAATCCTATAAAACCGTTACATTAGATAATATGCAACGTTCAATTAAACAATCTGTCCAGTTACTCACTAGTGCAGGGGTTTTATGGGCAGGTTCATATTATATTCTTCATAATTCAATGAGTATTGGTCAATTGATTACCTATAATGCATTATTAGTATTTTTCACTAACCCACTAGAAAATATTATTAACTTACAAGCAGAACTACAGACTGCTGAAATAGCAAGTAAACGTATGAATGAAGTTCTTGCCATTGAATCAGAGTACAATCTCACTGATAAGCAGGCTGCTATCACTTTTGATGGAGGGATACGAATAAATCATTTGACATTTTCTTACAACTTAAAAGAGTCTACTCTAAAAAATATTACATGTCATATTCCATTCAATCAGACGGTTGCTCTAGTCGGAATGAGTGGCTCTGGAAAATCTACTCTAGCCAAATTGTTGCTACGACTTCATGAGGTAGCTGAAGGGACTATTCAGTATGATAATATACTGATTAATAAAATTCCACACAACTATTTACGAGACCATGTGACATACCTTCCACAAGAATCTTTTTTCTTCAAAGGAACAATTATTGAAAATTTATTATTTGGGTTATCTCACCAACCTAGTGAATTGGAAATTATAACTGCTTGTGAACGAGCAAAGGTTCGACATGTGATTGACAGCTTGCCATTAGGATTTAACACACCTCTAGAAGAAGGAGCAGCTAATCTATCTGGTGGTCAAAAACAACGTCTAGCTATTGCTCGAGCGTTACTTAGAGATACGAATATTTATATTTTTGATGAAGCGACAAGTAGTGTAGATACAGTCACAGAACAAAAAATTATTCAATCGATTTCTGAACTAAAAAATAAATTAATTATTCACATAACTCATCACCTGCCTATTGCTAAACAATGTGAGCAAATACTTGTAATGCATGATGGTCAACTTGTAGAAGAAGGGACTCATGAGCAGTTGCTAGCCAATTCAGGAACGTACCACACATTATGGCAATCAACTTTCCCATAAACTCAAAAAAGATATGATGCTATCTGTTTGTTATCCATGCATCATATCTTTTTTATTATGATTTATACAGTTGTCTTAATAGTAGTATCCGGCTGGCAGCAATGGTGAACTGTTCATCATTTATCATCGTCACATTTCGTCGCTTATAATCGATGTGCTTGATGTTCACCGGGTTGATCATATCAGATCGTCCAATACGAAGCAGTGTGGGATAATCTTGTTCGATCTGCGCCAATGTGTTAAAAAAATCATACTGTCCCGTGATCGTTTTTAGCGTCAGTCGGTGATCTCCAGAAACTTCAATACTGATCACTTCATCCAAATCGAATTGGTAGGTTAATGTATCAAAATTAAACGAAAATACATCTTTGGTTCGAACCGTTATTTCACTGAAGCGACTGTATGCATCATCTAAGGCACGATGTAGATTAGATTGCATAGTCTCTAATGCTTCATTCTTCATAATATAGGCTAATGGTTCAATATGACGGTTCAGTATATGAGTTGCTTGGTCTTCCTCACTAGTAATGAAGATAATTTTGGACTGAATATCAGTATCACGAATAGCTTCTGCCAGATCTACTCCAGTCATGTCAGCCCCTAAGTTAATATCAATCAAGTAGAGTCCTTTTTTGATTGCTTCTTGTTGGATATAGTTTAAGGTAGTTTGTGGATCGGTGCCTTCATAGACTAGCCTGAATTGATTCTCATGAAACTGGATGTAATTCTGAACGAGCATCGATAGATAGGCTAGTTGCTCTTGGTCATCTTCACAAATAATAATAGAATGCATCTAGTACTCTCCTTCCTCATTCATTATAATCAGAGTGACTTCGAATTTGTCATCAATGCGATAATTAAGGAATACATGATCATATTTGTTTTTTATTTTTTCAACATTCGATAGTCCTAGTCCTGAGTGGTCATCTTTAGATGAATATCCGGGCGTCATGAGTGTCGCAATTGAGGTCACTTGATTGGCATATGTATTTTCGATTTTTATATGGGTTCCACGAGTCGTTTTGTGGACAGATACAGCGATCATACCGTCCTCCATATCCTTCACATGCTCGCGCGCATTATCGATCAGTATGCCTACCATCCGGATTAAATCGAAGTCAGCGATATTCAACGATTCGACCGGTTCAGGGCAAACAAATCGGAACACAATATTCATATGATGAAGTTCCGTTAACTTCGCAATCAAGATACTCTTCAAGAGGGTGTGGTGTACGCGCGCTAGATCACTATATTGCGTATACTCCTTCAATAATTGTTGGGCAGAATATTGTCTCAAGGAAGCTGTTTTTTGTTTGATTTTATCTAAGTCCCCTGCTTCTGCTAAGATAGACAAGCTCAGTAACATATTCTGATAATCATGCTTGAACCGCTTAAGCTCAAGTTGATTCTCTTCAATAATATTCGTGTACTTCACCATATAATCTAACCGCTTGCTAATTGCTTCTTCTCGTGTCTTCGTTTCGGAATAACGCAATACATAGAACACGACCAAGCCTACGACAATCCCATTCCCTACTAGAGCAACACTTGTGAATACTAACAGATCAAAATATAACGCTTGATGCTTCATATACCCAAAGTAAAAAATTAGTGCTAAATTGTATCCTAATAGTACGTGTCTAAGGATGTCTGTTTCATAGGATGATAAGGTAATATTTTTAAAATATTTAATTACTTGCTTGTATGCAATTACTGAGAGACCAACATCAACTATCGACGCTAATAGAAATACGCCGACATGATTATGCAGATGGCCTAACGCAAATAAATTAATTGGTAGAGCAGTTAAAAATTCAATACTTCCTTTTATAAGTACAAACAATAGTATATGAATAAGCTCTCTCTTACGATTCGCACGATCATTTAAGAAATAACGGTAGATGACTATTCCATATAGAACCATTGAAAGGCTACCTATACGTAGATAATCACTTAAAAAGAGTGATAAAAGCCAAAATAGAGTGCCCAAAAGAAATAATCTTGTGATAGATTTTTTTTCAATATTAAATAGATAAATGAAAGCTATTGTCATAAAAATATAATGCAAGCCTATTTCTAATATAACAGCTACCACTGGATTAATTAAAATCACCCTCACCCTTTCGCTATTTTTAACAATTTCTCATTAGGTTGAACAAGCATTTTAGTTTAGCCCACGAGTGACTATTCTTATGAAGCTGTCCACCTAAAATATTTTTCAACTGTTGGGTTGTTAATTTTTTCATCAGAGTTCCTCCTCTCTATTATTCAATAAAATCATATCATAGTCAATCTATCTAGTCACCAAAATTCCGCGAATTGGCTAATATCATTCCCTGAACAAGGGACAAAAATTTAATTTTACTGTTTAGGGACTCAAATCCACCAATTCACGAAAAATGGAAGGATTATAATTTTTTATTGTTATACTAATATTAACGAAGGGGGAATCGTAATGAAAAAACTTACAAATCGTGAATTAAGATTAACGGTTGGAGGATCTTATTCAAGTGCATGTAAACGCGTGTGGAACGCAAAACCTGGTGATATTACAATCGCACTGTACTGTCCATTGCCTAAAGTTAAGTAATATACTTATTAGAAAGGAGCATGCAAATAATGGAACAACCTATAATAGATGTGAAACATTTATCAAAGGATTTCGTTGAATCATTTAATCATTCAGGGAACTATTCGGGTGATACTTATATTTCTAAAAGCTAGTTGTTAGAATTTAGGTAACACTTCATAAGTAAATGAAGTATTAAAAACTTTAGAAGGAGTCGATTACAATGATGAAGAAAAAATTAGGTGCAACAGTTGCTACAGTTTTGTTAGGGGTGTCAGCTATTCCATTCAATGTATCTGCTCACGAGGAAGTAACCACGGAAGAAGTACAGATACAGCATGGAGAAAATAACCAAGAGCATCATGAAGAACAGATAGGACAAATGACACTTGTAAATGAGCATACGGGTGTCTTAAACTTCAATGAAGGCATCACACATGCTTTCAATGGAGATGGAACCGTTACATTAACAGACAGCCAAGGAAATAGCGAGGTGTTGCCACAAGAGACAGTAGACAAGAACGGCGAGAATGTGCGACTAGTCTACGAGGAAGCTCAAAACGGTCAACTAGCCGTAACAGCTGTGTTGCCACAAGAGAATGGACGGCAGAAGCGCAGCGCTGGGAAGTGTCTTGCTGGAATAGGTGCTGGTGCTTTTACAACTGGAACTTCTTTAGGGATTAAAGGAGCTGGTGCAGGGACTGTCGCAGTTCCTGGTGTTGGTACTGTAGGTTTAGGTGTTGTAGGTGCTGTTGGCGGAGCTATCGGTGGCGGACTTGGTGGAGCAGCTGCAAGTTGTTTTTAATTGAAAGGATGAGAAAATATGAGTGATAAAGAAAAAGTGTTGAATGGCTATATGTTCTGTGCAATATTAGTACTTAACATACTTTGGTTTTTATTAAACTATTCACTTTCAGCATTTGACTTTTGGGGAACAGTTTTCTCATTAAATTCGTATATAAGTATCGTAGTGATAATTGGCTACGCATCTATGCTTATTTCTGCTAAGAAAAAAGGCGAGATTGATAGTTACTGGATAAAAGACAATCAGGAGAAAGACAAATAAAATATAATGGGAAGAAAGGAAGTATATTGGTAAAATTTTATGAAGATAAATCGAGTAGGAGACTAGCCATTAATTGACTAGTTGCCCTCTCAAACCACCGTACGTACGGATCCGTATACGGCGGTTCAATACCTTGCATAATCAGACTCCGCTATGGTGGTTAATGATTTTAATCCCCATTTGTGGAGTCTCTTTGTTGTAATTGCCTTATTGACTTCATATGTTTGAGATAGATGCCAATAGGCTTTCCGAGAGAAGGCAATTCGTTTTGCCTCATCTTCTGTTAAACCATATTTCTGAAGCATCTTAATCTTGGTTGAGCATTTCTTCCAACGTTGCAATATAAGCTGTCTAAGTCGCCTTCGCAACCACTCTTCAGTCCTTCTCACGAATCTTTTAACAAAATCTAACCCAAAGTAATTAATCCAACCTTGAGTCACTTGGTTGATCTCTTTTACAATCTCCGTAAATATTCCTGGTCGATTGCGTCTGGTTAATCTCTTAAGTTTTTTTCTTGAATTTTGCTTTCGTTTCGTCCGTCGGTCGGAATCGACAATTGCCGAAGTTGTTGTGGATTAGACAGCTCAAGAACTTTAACTGAGTTGGACTTCCTGTCTTGCTCTTTTCTTGATTGACTTGAAGTTTCAAGTCTTTTTCAATGAATTGAGTTATACTCTTCAGGATTCGTTCGCATACTCGTTTTGATGATTTAAAGATTATAAAATCATCCGCATATCGCACAAATTTATGTCCGCGTCGTTCAAGCTCTTTATCTAGCTCATTCAGATAGATATTACACAGTAATGGTGATATCACACCACCTTGCGGTGCATCAGTTTCACTATCCGTAAATTCGCCAGATAGTTCAATGGTGCCACATCTCAATGATTTACGTATGAATTTTAAAATAGCTTTATCTTGAACAAATTGTTCCACGTGATACATCATCTTATCATGATTAAGTGTGTCGAAGCATTGCTTCAAATCACAATCTACCACATATTTTAAGCCAGATTCCTAATATTCAAGACTTCACCGCTAGGAATTAATTAGATTTAATCACTAGTGGTGAAGCCTTTCTTTTTTGATTACAATATTCAATCATTAGGTGAAAAAAAGATATAAACTTCTGCCAAAATCTTTCCCATAGTCATAAATAGTACCAAATGCTCCAACAAATGCTAGAAATACCAATACACCTATGATAATGTGTATTAATTTTTTATTATCTTCATAAAATTTCATCAATATACTTCCTTTCTTTCCTCAGAGTATAAAATAATAAATGTATTGTGTTATCATCTAACAGATAACACATATACATTTATTATTTTACTAAACATTATGTTAATTTTTTTCTGATGCGCTTCTAATGATCCGTCAATTGCCCCAGCACCGAATACAACTGCTGTACCGACTGCAACTGCAGTAACTACTCCTCCACCAACTATTTTTTCAAGATTTTTTGATGGAATTAATTCAAAATTACTAAGTTTCATTTTATTTTGATTAGACATGTTAGTTCTCCTTCTGTAATTAAGATGTTAAAAAATGATATACGGATTCTCCAAAATCTTTTCCTTTATCATAAACTGTTCCAAAAGCTTCACCTAAGCCTTCAAATACACCACCATGAATTTGTAGTAACTCCTCATTGCTCAATTGTTTCATAATTTCCCCTCCTTCGTTTCCTTTTTTTATAAGTTAGTATTTCCACCACCTTACTTATTTGATAGAAAATAACTATACCTTATACTTCTAGTCTATCATTTCCTTTTCTATTTTTGTTGAAATTTCCTTAATCGACCAACTGTTTCTTAATTATACATATATTATTTGTGTGTTACTTTACGGATAAATAACTTAATTTCTATAATAAAATCCAAATTTATAAACCCATAAAATAAATATACTCTGAACAGTAAACAATGCTATATTTCCATAAACCACATTATTTGCTATAAACATAATCAATATTATTCCTAATGAAATAATGATCATACCAACTAACTGCCCAAAACAACCTATACCCATCAGCGAAGATCTTATTTTTTTAGAGAATGGACTAGTTTTTAGAAAGACATTCATTAAAAAATACAAGACCATACCATTGTACAAGTATCCATTCATTAAAATAATAATAGGCATCGTACCTAAAGCTAGTATATATAACATTGAGGCTATTGTATACATGGGGAGTAATAGTTTAGTCAGTATAACTTTGTAAGCTGCTCTGTACTGAATAGAATTCTGATTATTAGGCACAAATTCTTTCAGCCAAAATGCTTTATAGCTTGTTGAGAATTGAATCAAATGAATAACGGCCGGTAAAGCAAATGTAGTCGTATAAAGGATGAAAAATAAGCTACTGGGGGTATTTTCTAGTATAAATGCTCTTCGTTCACTAGAAATATATACTGGAACCAATACGGCAATCGGAACAATCAACCCCTGAACTAAATTTGGGTATATTTTTGTTTTTAAAACTGTATCACGACTTAGTAATTTCCAATATAGATTAAAATATGGACGTTCTATGCTACTCGCTCTACTTAATATTCTACCTAATTTCATTAATAATGACTGGTGAACAGTCGTATTTTGTCGACTATTTTTTAATAACAAATTTTGTTGAATAACATAGGCTTTTTTGCTATAGAGTACAAAACTCACTATTAAACTAATTATTAGTAACAATGTAAATAATGTGCTCTCCACTGTGAAGCCATTAATTATTCCTTGAAATGGCGCAGCAAACCACATCGGAAATATTAAAAATTGCCACCAAACTAAATTTATCTCGAATGAATTCCCTATGTCGGTAAGATACTCAATTGACTCTCTAAGAATTGTTCCTGATAAAATGGCAACTCCAGCTACTATTACTTGACTAGATAGTAATACTTTTTGTAAATATTGCTCGCCTACTGTATTTATTATTATTAAAAACACTAAATTTATTATTAATAATACACAAATACCTGCAATAATAATGCCAAGAGCAAACAAAAGTGCTATTAAGGAGGAATAAATATATCCTACACGAACGATACTAGGTGCCCCTAGGGAAATACTTAGTAATAGTACATAGAGCCCTATATGCGTAAATTTCGCTACAATGGCAGTTTGGTTTGTTACTGGTTGTGCATTAATTAAAGTTTGCTCAGGTTGTTTTAACAATACATCGGAAAAATATGTAATTAAAATAAAAAACATAAGCCCCATAAACATTGTAAAAAATATACTAAACTGCTGAAATACTGTATCAAAGCGAAATAAATCATATAGTAATATGATTCCTAATGTAGCAAAAATTAAAATCAACCAAATTAGCTGGTTGTTATTTTTGTCTCGCATACCAGGCATTTTGTCTTTTCGCTCATCTAATATCATATTCAAATGTACGATTGCAAAGACTTGATCAGGATTAACGCCCATCATTCTGTAAACTGGAAATAGCCACCTTACCAACATCATATAAGCGGGATAACGTCTATCCGCATGATTTAAAAACTTCCCTTTACCCATTAACTGCCCCACCTTCTTCGTACAAGATCTCTATAAATTTCTGTGCTAGTTCCTCACGTTTATCAAATCCAGTTACGTGATTAAATAGTTTTTCCAAATTATAGTCTGAGCTATCTTTAAGATCTTCAAATGCAGCATCTATCTTTATATGGCCATTATCTAATAAAATAATTCGGTCACTTAACTTTTCAACTGTGTCCATAATATGAGAAGAATAAAAAATAGATTTTCCTTTATCTCTCAATCCGTTTAATACAGCTTTAATAACTTGGATGCTACTTGCATCTAAACCATTAAGCGGTTCATCCCAAAATAAGATATCAGGATTATGTAATAAACTAGCGACAATACTGACTTTTTGTCGCATTCCTTTAGAATATGATGCGATTCGACTTTGAAATTGTTCGTCATCAATATTCAATAGTAATAATAATTTGCTACTGCGATCTACTGCTGTCCGTACGTTAAGCCCATGTAAATCTGCCAAAAATTCAAAATATTCTTTTGCAGATAATTCATCAAATAAAGCAATATTCTCTGGGAGATAGCCAATGCGCTTTTTATAGAGCACATCATCTGTATTTATTTCTTCACCAAATACACGCACTGATCCTTCATCAGCCGATAGTAAGCCCAAAATAATTTTTATAGTAGTACTTTTCCCGGCTCCATTTGATCCAACATAACCAATAATTTCACCGGGATAGACAGCTAACGTAATGTCATCTAATACGACAACTCCATCAAATGATTTACGTATATTTTTCAACTCTAGAATAGGATATTGTTTATTCATCAATTATTCCCTTCTTAATTTAATACTTGACCAACTTCGTTTATAATTTAAATACTTACCCAGTATAGCATATACATTTTTTTATCAAAAAAGTATTTTACATTATTTGGTGTTATATTACTTATCTGATGTAAAAAACACCTAAAAATATTATTTAAGCTATATTTTTAGGGTATTCTTTTTAATTATTGAGAATGTATTATTTAAAACTAATCACTATAAGAGTTTTTGCTACTTCGATCTAGCTAATGATCATTCATTCTTCATAAATTGAGATAAGTAGGATATTTACCTTTGAGTCTTGTAACAGGGGTGATATGTTTTTAACAACAAATAATTTTTACTACATAATGGATTCAAAATATTTTTGCACTTCTTGTTTCATACCTTTTGAAAATGAAATACATCGCCCATCCTTAAATATAATCTGCCGTTTTTTATAATTGACAGCTTCAACATTTTGTGGATTAACTATGTGTGATCTTCCCACTCGAAATAATATTTCATACTGTTCATCAATTTGTGACAAAGTTCCAGAAAATTGATACTCTCTTTCATTAAAATAAATTATTAATTGATGAGCTTTAGCTGTACTTGTTTCAATATAATAAATTTTCTCTATTTCAAATCGAAGGTTTATTGATCTATTTTTAATAGTAAATAATTTTTTCTTGCTCAATGTTAGCTCATTATCAAATCTTCTGGAAATAGTATCTAAAGTATTAAAGATATTTTCTCTTAATACTTCCGAACCTTCCCCTTTATTAATAAAAGAAAATACTTCAATGTTGCGCAACAACATCTCTTGCGTTTTGTTCTTATCCGCGGTGATAAATATAATTTTTCCTAATAAATCCTTTTCTCTAATTTTCTCAGCTATGTCAAACCCATCAATGTCTTTTCTATGAAAATCTACATCAAGTATATATATACCCTTTTCAATTCTATTTCCACAACAGTGTGATAGCAATTCATATGGGTTCTGAGTTGATTTTTTTAAGAGGAAATTTTCTTTAAATAATATATAGTTATTAACTATCTTGGTACCTGCACCTAATTGAACGGGTGAATCATCAAAAATAAAAATATTTCTCATTTCTATTTTTCTCCTTCTAGCACTTAAAAGACGACTAATAACGCTGATTATTACAGAAATCTGGTTTATAATATGATCAATAACTAAATTGATGTACCTATCTTTAATCTGCGTAACATTAGATGAATACAATATAACTAACCTCTATATGAAAGTCCTAATTATTTTAAGTTCAATTAGCAACAATTATGCTATTGAACGAAAGATATAAATTAACAATGCTAGGGATTAATTAGATTTAATCCCTAGCGGTGAAGTCTTGTTTATTCAGGTAAACCGTTCAATTATTATCATGTAAGAATCTATCACCATTCGCATGAATGAAGTACCTAGATCCACTGTGTCAGTGCTTGCCCCACCTTTATGCCAACGTGGTAAATTCCCTGTATTAAGCCCGGAGCGAAAAACAATACAATCAGCCATTTTAACGGTTCTTTATAGTGTTCAATAAAATCTTTCATATTAATTAACCCACTTAGCAATTGCTTGTCCTACTTTATACCCAGCATTATAAAGACCATCAATCAAATCTTTGCCAGGCCAACTCCCACCAATAACTGTTCTTAACTCATTATTATTTAAATGCTTACGTATACGCGTATTCATAATATCTATCCTTTCCTTCCATCGGTATAGCCTACAAAAATGCCACCAATAAATACTGCACCACCAATAATTGTTGCAGCAGTTCCTATCGCTACTCCACCTTTTATGTTCATTAGTTCTGTAGTTGGCAGTTCTTTCATTACTTTGACCTCCTAGTTATTTGAGTCGTATTTAATAGAGTTCTATGTTTGTATAAAATTTGGACAAATTCTCATCAGCGGTTGCCCATTAAATCGAATAGTCTTGCTAATGTTACAAATTATATTAGAAAAGCTTCCACCTGTAATTGAACGTAGATCAATATAGCTTAATGTTTTCAAAATTATTCTCCTTTCATTAATTATGACTATTAAATAAGTGATTTATGCACTAATATATTAAAATTATACTAGCTATTAAATAATTTTATTAAATAATCTGTAATCTTTTTAGTTCCAACTATCGGAACTGGTATAATAGGAGTCATTCCTGCAGATATATTTTTAAGCATTGTAGCATCTATTATTTTCATAAGTATCACCTCCAGTAAATGGATCAGATTAATTTAATAAGTTTACCTACTGGCAACTAGTTTCTAATTACCACTACATCCACTATACCAGATATTTAACAAACCACTGGAATATTTCGTGAATCGGTGGATTTGAGTCCTTGAACAGGGAAATATTGGTGAATTTTCTTGTTCACGGACTGATTTGTTACCTTTTAACGGTCAATGACAGGATCACACCACCAAACCCATAAGCGAACAATTCACATAACATGCGTGGGAGAAAGACGGATTTTGTGAAAAAATCTAGTGGCTACTCCTAGATACTGGTAGCTTTTTGGAACTAGGACAACTCGGGAGAGCAGTCTATTTTTAGAATAGTGCATCTGACAGATATTGTGTAACATTGATTTTTGTGCAACTAAAAGAGCCTACTCATTAAACCCGAATAGACTCTGTTTTAAATCTGCTTTTTAAAAGTTTCACGATAATTTTATAACTTGCATTGTCCCATAAGTATTTCGACCCTTATATCAATAAGGACAGTTCATCTACAACCTTTTGTTCTTCCTTAATCTTTTTATTTTATCTCTCAAAATAGAATTTTCTTTTTTAAGATTTCGAATCTGCTTCCTTTGTAAATAGATTAAACTAAACAATATAAGTACTAATATAATATTTAAAGCTTCCGTATCCATTAATCTTCCACATCCCTTATTGAAGACAATGTTCATAGACACCAGTCACCCCAGTTAGCGTCCCTAAAATAGATCCCAAAGCAGCTAAAGTCCCTTGTAATTTTTCGGTAACAGTAGTAGCTCCTACTAGTAACTTAGCAGCCATCTTAATACCACCTAAAGCAGCAATATAATCTTTTATTTTTGTTATTTGCGAGGCTGGAATACCTAATATAAATATGTCCATTATTTAAAGCATTCTTCTCTTCGGTAATGGCAACTAACTCCCTAATAATCTCTTGACGATGTTTCTGATCAATTTTATTTTTGAAGTTATCAAATCCCCATTCCATAAATAATTCAACCGTCTCTTCTGTTTCTTCTAAAATAAATAATTATAAGCCATAGTATCTGTACGAAAATGAATTTATATCACTAATCATTGTGTTTTTGTTCCTGAACTAGCATTATTGCTAATAAATTCAAAGCTATTATAAACATTAAGATTTTTTCTAGTTCATAAAATTCAGGCCACATATAGCTGACCACTGCAAGCACAAATAATAAAGAAAAAAATGTAATATATAATATTTTTTTCATCCCTGTCATTCCTTTCACAAAAACACTTTTTTGCTTTATTCTAAAAAATCACTAATATTACTCTAGAGTTTGCAACCAACTCCCTGATTATTTTTATTACTGAAACAACCAATTCTTCATTCCATAAATATTTTAACTATATTCTCTGTTTATTCTACTGCTTGTTGATGCATTACCGGTGCAATCCACTGATTTTCCCATTGAAGTTTACAGTCGTTATTTCTTCGATGATGGAACATGGCAAGATGTTTTAGGTAAATATTTTTCTGATTTCGTCTGGGAAGACAACTATTTAAACAATATTTAAAATGTTTAAAATGTTTAAATATACACTACTAAAAGCGCTGCTCCTGAACTACTCAGGAGCAACACTTTTAGTTTTTTATTTAGTCATGATATCCCTTGTGATCTAACGATTTCTGGTTGGTTACTAATTTAGCGAAGATCATGCGGCCAGAATTGGTCTGCAGGGAACTGGTAACAACGACATGTTGGCTACTGCCGATATGTCGTTGGCCGCCTTCAACGACAACCATCGTGCCATCATCAAGATAGGCCACGCCTTGATCATGTTCGGTTCCTTTTTTGACAATATTGACTTTCATCTGTTCGCCTGGAATGACAGCTGGTTGCATAACGCTGGCCAATTCATTAACATTTAGGACTTTGACATTTTGGAATTGGGCAACTTTGTTCAAGTTGAAGTCGTTGGTGATCACGACACCGTGCAATTCCTTCGCTAAGTGAAGTAGCTTCAAGTCAACTTCTTCGGTCTCATGCAAGTCTTGGTCGTTCATCTCTACTTGGATCGCTTCATCACTCTGGAGTTCGTTCAAGATATCCAAGCCGCGACGCCCGCGTGTACGCTTCAAGCTATCTGCAGAATCGGCAATATGTTGCAATTCACGTAAGACGTGCTTACTGACGACTAATGTTCCTTCCATGAAACCCGTACGGACCACATCGAGAATCCGACCATCAATAATCGTACTTGTATCTAATATCTTGTACTTATAGAACCCCTCTGCGACTTCTTTGTCCACGATATTGGTATGTTCTTGCTGGCTACGGAAGATGGCGGTCAATTCCCGGTGACGGCTACTTCCGACATAGAAGCCCAAGTACCCCAGCAAGGCGGCGATTACGAAGGGCAAGTAGTTGCTAATAATAGGAATATTGAATGATTGTAATGAGAAGCTAATCAACCATGAAATGATCAGTCCGAACACCAGCCCAATGCTCCCAAATAATAAATAAGATAATTGCAATTTCGAAAATATATGGGTGACTTTATTCAAGCTGCGTTCGATTGGTTTATGGGTGAATAATCCCGCTAAATAGCCAATTACACCGCCGAGAATCGCTCCGATCCAATCAAATGTAATCGGAATTTTAAACGGCAATGTCACGAATTGCATAATTTCTGGTAAGGTATTGTACCCGATACTACCTAGGACAAAAACCCAGATCATAATAATAATTTTACTCATAACATCCTCCTTTTTATTTTTCTGTTAAATTATTACGTGCAAACGATTAGTTAAATGTTCGCTTCATTACTTCTGAGACAGTGGCACAGCCGATAACTTCGATACCGTCAGGATGCGTCCAGCCATCTATATTATTCTTCGGAATAAAGACACGCTTGAAGCCTAACTTAGCTGCTTCCGTAACCCGTGCTTCAATTTTAGAGACTCGTCGAATTTCGCCAGTTAAGCCAATCTCTCCGATAAAGCAGTCTGTGGCTTGGGTTTCTTTTTCCTTATAGCTGGAGACGATGCTCATCGCGATACTTAAGTCAATCGCCGGCTCATCTAACTTCACTCCACCTGCTGCCTTCAAGTAGGCATCGTAATTTTGTAATAAAAGCCCTGCTCGCTTCTCCAATACAGCCATGATTAAGGAGACGCGTGAGTAATCCAGGCCACTTGCTGTTCGCTTGGCATGACCAAAGGCAGTCGGAGCAATGAGCGACTGAATCTCTACCAAAATCGGACGCGTTCCCTCCATTGCAGCGACAACAGCTGAGCCATTCGTCCCCGCCAGTCGCTCTTCTAAGAACAGTTGACTCGGATTATGCACTTCTTTTAGTCCATCTTCATTCATCTCGAAGATACCAATCTCATTAGTCGAACCGAATCGATTCTTCACGGCGCGCAAGACTCGGAACGTATGATGTTGCTCCCCTTCGAAGTAAAGCACAGTATCCACCATATGTTCTAACATACGTGGCCCCGCAATCGAGCCTTCCTTCGTCACGTGACCAACAATGAAGATCCCAATATCATTCGTCTTCGCGAGCTGCATCAAGGTAGCGGTCGATTCACGCACTTGCGATACACTACCAGATGCACTATCAATATTCGGATGGTGCATTGTCTGAATCGAATCCACAATGACAAAGTCCGGTCGCAACTTCTGAATCGCATCTTGAATATAACTCAAATCGGTCTCCGCATATAAGTAAAAGTTCGCCCCGACAACTTCTAAGCGTTCCGCTCGCATCTTAATTTGGCTAGCACTCTCTTCCCCCGAAACGTAGAGTACTTTCGCCCCTTGATTATTCAAGAAAGCTGAGATCTGAAGCAACAGGGTGGACTTCCCAATGCCGGGATCTCCTCCGATCAAGACGAGTGAGCCCGGAACAATCCCGCCACCCAGCACACGGTTGAACTCACTGAAAGGGACTGTCACACGATCTTCACGCTCTACTTCTACCTCTGTAATTAAGGTCGGTGTCGCTCTCTCCCCTGTTAAGGAGACCCTTTTGCGGTTATCTTTTTGGTCTTCGTCCGCTGCTTTTGGCGCTTCTACGAAGGAATCCCACGCCCCGCAAGATGGACATCTTCCCAAATACTTCGGAGATTCAATCCCACACTCGTTGCACATGAAATTTACTTTTTTCTTCGCCATGAATTTGTGCTCCTTTCAGTTAGTCTACTCTCTGTCGATTATTAGCGCTGATTTATCGTCCACTTGAGCCGAAGCCGCCACTCCGTCGATTCAGTTCTGTTCCTTGTTCATCCGAGACAGTCTTATACGGTGTAAAGATTCCTTGCGCAATACGGTCGCCCTTCTTCACTGTATAATCTGTTCGTCCGTAATTGATCAGTTGAACAAAAATTTCGCCTTCATTGCTTTCATTACCATAATAATCTGCATCGATAACACCGATTCCGTTCGGTAACACTAAGCCGCGCTTCATCGGGTTACTGGAACGATTCGCCAACAATAGATATTCATCATCTGGCATGAAGGCTTTCACCCCTGTTGGAACGAGAACTGAGCCAAGATGGTCCTGACTAGCTGATGGTAGCTCCCCTGCAACTTGTGCAGCTGACACATCATCGACAGCTAAGAGAGCCTTCCAAATCGTTGGAATGACCGTATCTTCTGCTGCTTCAATGTCATATCCTGCTGAAGCAGTGGTTGCCCGTTTCGGTAAGTTAATTCCCTTGTCTTGATAGCGACTGACGACTTCGAATCCACGTTTTTTTGTCATGGTATCATTCCTTTATTTCATTTTTTGTTCGTTTATTTCTCTACTAGATTGGCACTCTATATATGTAGAAAAGCTGAGGAATAATCCCTCAGCCTCCTATTTTACCGTGAAAAATATGTGGGTTCAACTATTGCGATTACTTGATGACTTTCTCTGTCTCTGGATCGAAGAAGTGTCCTTTTGATAATTCAAAGGCCACCGTCATCTTGTCGCCCGCTTGAATTTCTTCACGCGCATCCACACGTGCAATAAATTCTTTATCTGCGATGTTACAGTAGACCATCGTTTCAGCCCCAAGTAACTCCGCAACTGATACATCAATGTCTACCGTCGCTTCCGGTAAAGCATCAATCACCACTTGATCGCTCTTAATATCTTCTGGACGAATACCGAAGATTAATTCATCTCCATCCTTGTAGCCGCGTTCTTTCAATAACTTGAGCTTACCATCTGGAATCTGGATATCAATTCCACCACCTTGTTCAACGATGCGGTTTCCTTTTAAGTTAACGTTGAAGAAGTTCATAGCAGGTGAGCCAATGAAGCCACCGACGAAGACGTTTACTGGGTGGTCATAGACTTCTTTCGGTGAGCCAACTTGTTGAATAAATCCATCGTTCAAGATAACAATTCGGTCGGCCATTGTCATCGCTTCTGTTTGGTCGTGGGTAACGTAGATAGAAGTGGTCTCTAATTGACGGTGCAATTTCGCAATCTCAGCACGCATCGCCACACGTAACTTAGCATCCAAGTTAGAAAGTGGCTCATCCATTAAGAAGACTTTGGCATCTCGGACAATCGCACGTCCCAAGGCAACACGTTGGCGCTGACCTCCTGATAGAGCAGCTGGTTTACGGTCCAATAATTTGCTAAGACCGAGAATTTCAGCGGCTTCTTCTACACGACGTTTAATTTCTTGTTTATCGAATTTACGCAATTTTAACCCGAATCCCATGTTATCGAAAACAGTCATGTGTGGGTAAAGCGCGTAGTTCTGGAATACCATCGCAATATCACGATCTTTTGGTGCCACGTTGTTGACCAGTTCGTCTCCGATGTAGAGTTCACCACTTGTAATTTCTTCCAGTCCTGCAATCATACGAAGTGTTGTAGATTTACCACAGCCAGATGGTCCAACGAAAACGATAAACTCACGATCTTTAATATCTAAGTTGAATTCTTGCAATGAATACGCATCGTTTCCTTCGTATTTTTTGTACATGTCGTTAATTTTAATACCAACCATTGTATCATTCCTTTAATTATATTTCTGCCGGGCACTGCCAGCAGTTGCTCTCTTACTTCTCTTATAGTATATCAACTAACCGTTTTCAATACTATGTCATTTTGCATGAAAACGATTGTACACTTTTCCTAAACGCTGAGATAATCTGTTCATTCTGCCTAAAATATACTGGACAACCCGTTAATATTTACGAATCAGCTTTTTCATAGTACAATGAACGGTGTAAAGCTATAAATTCTTGTCACTAAAAGACCATAAAGAATAAAGGAGACTAACAATGCAATTAACAATTACAGAGACAGCACGCCAATGGTTCGAAGAGTCTTATCCATTAGAAGAGGGCGAGAGCATTCGCTTCTTCGGTAAGTTATACGGCAAAACGGATGTCCACGATGGGTTCTCAGTCGGAATGAAAATAGATAATCCCGCTGAACACGACTTGTTAGCGAAGTTAGAAGAGAACGGCCGCACTTACTTTGCGTCTAAAGATGATGACTGGTTCTTCGCCCGATATGACTTAGAAGTTGACTTCGATACTGAACGCGAAGCCCCAATCTACAACTTCACCGAAAGAGAAACTGACGCCTAGTTCATCTGATACAGTTCTTCAATGTGAACAATATTGTCCGTTAAAGATAACTAAATAACCTCACCCTATGCAGTGCTCTCTCGTCTCAATGGCACTACAAAAACGGGTGAGGTTTTTTCTATATAGTAGGTAACATGGCAATTAAGGCATTCAATCCATATGCTGGCCCTTCTTGACGTGCTGAATGGAGTGTAGGATCTGTAACGGTTGACGCTCGACAAATATCAAGCTGGCTCGACTTAAACCCTAACTGGCGCAAAATAGCGACATTAGCATCCACCATACTTAAGCGGTACTTATCTCCTTGGGGCTGAAAATATTGATCGCGACTCCCCACTGAAGCAAATGCGTCGTAAACTTCTGGACCGACTTCATAATGCGCTTGATCAATAGATGGACCAACGTAGACTAATATATCAGATAATACACAGCCGAAGTCACGTGTCATCCGTTCTACCGCATTCGCTGCAATGTGCTGAACTGTGCCACGCCAGCCAGAATGCACACAAGCCAGTACTTGCTGCACCGGGTCATAGAAGACAAGCGGTGTACAGTCAGCGAACTTAATCATCAGTGCCACACCGGGTTTGTCCGTTATTAACCCATCTGTCTCTGAAAACTGCCGACCAATAATGAATGACTCTCCGCTCATCCCATCGGCATAAGCAATCTGATTCCCATGACATTGCTCACCCGAATAGATCATATCAGGTAATTCGCCGAGCACTGCCAATGCCCGTCTAACATCTCTGGCCAAGTGCTCCTGTTGTGTCTGATATCTAAAGTTATACGGTCGCCCGAAGACTTGATGAGTCACTCCGGCCTGCGATAATAAGCTTGATTTCATAACTTCCTCCTTAGGTCTCTTGTCGTTAAACGACTACTTCAACTTGACTGCCTTGTGTTGTCTTATACACATTAATCCGCGAAGCAATGCGGGTCTTCAATTCCTCCACATGAGAAATAATTCCAATTAAACGTCCTGTCTTATTTAAATCCATCAAAATCTGAATGGCGACATCGAGTGATTCCATATCTAATGTAGCAAATCCTTCATCGATGAAGAGTGTATCCACATGTACCCCGCCTAGTTCATTCTGGATAACATCCGATAGTCCTAATGCAAGTGATAGCGATGCCTTGAACATCTCGCCACCTGATAAGGTGGTCACACTACGGTTCTGTCCAGTATAATGGTCAAGCACATTTAGATCTAAGCCTCGTGCGGCCAAGCCTTTTTGTTGATCTGTATTCGGTCGCTGCAGCACGTAGCGTCCAGCCGTCATCGTCTTCAAGCGACTATTAGCAGCTAGTATAATATGATCAAAATACATACTCAATACATAACGCTCGAATGATACACGATTGGTCTGTTTACTCCCGGAAGCCAGTTCATGCAACTCTTCGTAAATCTGACTATTTTCTCTAAGATCTTGTTGTTCCTGGTTTAAATTAATGATAGCTGTTAAGGTTCGCTGATAACTGTCCAGTCGGCTAATCCATTGATCGCGACTTACCTTCAACTCAGAAGCTTGTTGTAATAATATGTTTAGCTGTTCCTTATACCAGTCTGTCGCTTGGTCAGCATCATATTGCGCTAATTTTTGTTGGAGATCAGCTAATTTACTCTTAGCAATGGCACGCCGCTCTTGAGCTTGATTAATGGTATCTTCCCATTCTTTAGCTGTCTGGTCAGCGACTAAATACTGTCTAAACGTATCATCTAGCTCGCTAGTAGCTAAAGCTTGCTGATAAGCTTTTTCTTGTTTATGATACTTGATTTCCAGCTGGGTGAGGTGTTCTTCTGTTAAGTCGATGCCTTTCTTATTACTGGCTTGCTCTGTTGCTAAGGTCTCTTGGCGCTTGTTCAGAGACTGCTGCTGATCGGTCACTTGCTGCTTCCACTCTTTTTTGTCTGCTAGCTTCTGATCAAGTCCCCCTATCGATGCGTACGTTAATTGTTGCGCTAGTTGCTGAGCTTTGACTGTCAAGGTCGTCAAGCGCTCATTTATGTGCTCTTGACTGCTGATCAATCGTGTCTGTGTCTCTATGGTAGCTTGACGCTGGTGCTCTATATCCTTCAAGTCTTGTTGCCATTGAGGTTCCTTGGCAATATTTTGGCGCAAGGTATCAATTTGTTGGTTAAACGATGATAAGGTCGTATCCAGTTGCTCCACTTGCTGGCGCTTCTGTGTTATTTCCTGGTCCAAGTCATCTCCTTCGGTCGCCACCTGCGTTAAGGTGGCATTGAATGTTTCCCATAAGTGCTCTCGCTTGGTCTTAGTCGCCACCCATGCTTCACGGGCTTGCGTGGCCTCAAGTTCAGCTGCTTCTTTTTGTTCCTTGGTCACGGTGTCCACATGGATAGTGGCACGATCGGGATGTTCGAGCGATCCACAGACTGGGCACGCTTCGCCTGACACCAATTCAGCCGCTAAGCTGCCCGCCAAATTGCTTAAATAAGCTTGTTCCATGCGACTGGCTTGTGCATCTAGTTTGCGGTAATGAGCGTGTTTTTGTTCAAGCGTCGTATTAATGGCAGAAATTTGTTGCTTCAATTGCTGAAGCTGATTTAATGTCTCTAATGTTTGTTCAGCTTGGTGCTTGGTGTTCTTATAGTCAGCTTGTTCGTCCTGTAGCTCTTCTAAGGTCTGGCGCCATTGTTTGATTTGGTTGAGTTGGGCTTCTTTGTCTTCGATTTGATGCGTTAGTTGGTCAACGGCTTGGTTAGTGTCTTCTAGTGTGGCTTGCTGCTCTGACAAAGAGGCTTGCAGTGTTGCCTGCTCTGCTTCTATATCAGCTAATTCCTTAAATAATCGTTGTTCGGCTTGCAATTGTTCAATCTCTGTTTCAACGGTGGGGAGTTGTGCAATCTCTGCTTGCAAGATCGCTTGTTCCTGATCAAGGATAGCTTGCTGTTCCTTAAGTTTTTCTAGTTCAGCTTGATAATGCGTCAATGTTTGCTCCGCTTGGCGGATAGCTTGCACTGTCTCTTGCAGTGGTTGGTACAGTTGATCAAGTGCTCTTGCTTCTCGGTGATTATGCAGCTGTTGCTTTAACTGGGCAATCATCTCCGCTTGGTCATCCAACTGCTGCAGCTTCGTCAGTTGTGCCTTCTGATCTACCCGTAATTGCAAAATCTGCTCATAGCGGGATTGTTGCTCTTGGTGCTTCGCTAGCTTCTCCTCGATCACTTCCCGCTCAACTTGTCCATTAGCTATTAACTGCTGCAATTCGGCTCGCACTACCGGTAGTTGTTGCTTCTCAGCAGCTTCATATAGCGGTGGATGATCAATAGCTTGTTGCATATCTGTCAATACTTGGCTTAACTTTACGGTCAAATCGTGCCGTCTTTCTCTAAACGCATCTGCCTTCTCCTTCAGTTTCATCTGGAAGGTCTCTAACTGATGTGTCTTAAAGATATTACGAAAAATGGCTTCTTTTTCACGGCTACTTGAGATTAATAATCGCCGAAATTCTCCTTGAGGAATCATCACAATTTGTTTGAACTGATCAGCAGTTAAGCTCAAAATTTGTCCAATATAGGCATCCACTTCGGTCTTTTTGGTCGCAACAATTGTGCCATTGATGGCCAGTTCTGCCTCGGTTTGAATATGTTTTGTCTTCGTTCGTACACCAGGACCAATCTGAGTTGGCTTGCGCAGAATCGTATACGTCTTCCCTCCCACATCGAAGGTAAACTTCACATAACAGAGCGTCTCATCATTGGCATACTGTGACTTCAATGTGTCACGCTCTCGAACATCACCGCTCGCCTCATCATATAATGCATAAGCCATCGCATCAAATAGCGTTGTCTTCCCCGAACCAGTCGGACCTGATATGAGGAATAAGCCGGACTGATCGAAAGACGAAAAGTCAATAACCATCTTATCTCGAAATGGCCCAAATGCTTGCAACTCTAACTTCAATGGCCTCATACCGTCTCCTCCTGTTCTACCAATCGCACAATCTCTTGCACCACTTCACGGCGCGGCTCATCCAACGTATGCTCCGTATACTGCTCAAAAAAATCAGAAAATAATGACTCAATCGACTGACGCTTCAGATCTTGTGAACGAGCGGTCTGATAAGTAGACTGATCCGCTCTCAAATTCACATATTCTAACCCCAATACCTGAGGGAACTGTCCCCGCAATCGACTCATTGCATCTTGAATAAACATATCATCCGTCAACTCAATAAAGATATAATCATCCGACCAATCTTGTTGCATTAAGTCATCGAATGCCCCGCGCACAATTCGCATATCACGTTTAGGAATCAGAGGCACCGGGGTCACTTCCAGTGAATCACGATCAATATCAATAATGAAGCTTTTTTTCTGATGCGTTGCTTCTGATTTCGAATACTTCAGAGGCGAACCACTGTAGCGAATACGATTTGAGCCAACTTTTTGTCCTTTATGTAAGTGACCCAATGCAACATAATCGAACGCATCAAAGATAGACTGATCGATCCACTCTGCCGTTCCAATGCTCAAAGGACGCTCTGAATCCGACTCCTCTAGCGATGTGCGGCTCCCACTTATCACATATCCATGAAACATAACCATATTAATCCGACTGCGATCAAAATCATCTGAACTTGTAATCTGTTCTACCTGTGCCGCAACTGCCTCCTCTATCGTTCGAATTTCTGGCTGATCTAAGGCTTGTCGAATCAGCACATGATCCGCGTAAGGCATCATATAAATATCTGCCTCTTTCAATGAGACTTTGCGCGTATGTGCCTTCAAGGTCCCTTCCATGTACAATTGCTTCGCTTCAGCGACTCCCGACAAGTACTCAATCCGCTCATTACTATCGTGATTGCCCGCAATAATGAAGACCGGCACCTCCAACTCATTAATTAAGCGACTCAACGTCTGATTCACTAACGACACGGCTTCCTTTGGGGGCAAACTCCGATCATATAAATCCCCCGCCATCAACACAGCATCTACCTCATATTCCTCCACTTGCTCAATCAACTGCTCCAAGATATACGCTTGATCAGCCAACATAGACTGCTCATGCACAATCTTTCCGATATGCCAATCCGCTGTATGTAAAAAACGCATCGAATCCCTCCTCTATTCGTTTAAATAAACAAAACGGACGTCCACCAACGCCCGCTCTGTCTGCATAACTATTTACTGAAAACTGACAATACTATAATCTGGATCAGCATGTCCCTCCAAGATATTGGTTAATACTGAAGCACGATCGCTTGGAATCTCAACGAAGACAGGCATTAAGCCTTGATCTGGCAACACACCATATTCTTCCGCCGAAAATTGCAGCTCATGCGCTTCTAAAATGGGCTCTCCTTCTGAATCAGAGAAATTCATCGTTAGTGAGAAGTTTTCCTTATCTTGACCGGTTCGATTCGTCACTAAGAAGAGCGTACTTAAGCTACCATCTGGATCTTCCGCCGTTACTCCCGTCCAGTGCAGAGTCATATCCTCTTCAATCGACAACCCCTTCGCTGGGTTTAAGAGCTTATCTGTTAATAATTCCTTAATCTCAGCACTCTGAGGATTGTTCTGAATAACTGGTGGAATAACTAGTTCTAATTCCGGCACATTCCCGTCTTCAATATCTTGACGCAACTGCTGTTCATGTTGTACAGATAGCGTATATTGCGGATGATATCCTGGTGTGAAACCATCTGGGAACGGATTATCTGCTTCTCCTTCTGCACCTTCTGCCTGTTCAGGTTGTTCATAATGGAGGTTGGATAACTCAACAATTGCTTGTCCGAAGTCATAACTATCCAAGTCTCCTCTTAGATCAGTCGACATTTCCACATAGACCGGCATGGCTGTATCAGGCTCTAATGTCCCGAATGCCTGCGAGCCCAGATAGATATCTTCCTGGACGAATGGCACTTCCGTCTCTGATTCACTCATCGTCATCCGATAGCGTAAATTTGTCATCGCTTTGTCTGTGCGATTTGTGATTAAGAAGACACCATATAGCTGATCTTCCGCCTCTAAGTAAGTTCCTGAGAACAACATCGAGACTTCTCCCTCTTCGCCCATTGCTTGCTCATCACCGGCTGCTACTCGGTCTGACAACAACTTCAAGGTTTCATCGTTAAGTGCTGAAACTTGCGCGAAGCGATTCGACTCCTGCAACGAGAATGTCACCTCTGTTTGTTGTTGATCCGCTACTTCTTCCGTTTTTTCATCTTCATTCGGTGTTTCTTCATACAAGCCACAACCGCCCAATAACGCAGCTGCCGCGACTACTGTTACTAATTTTTTCATCGTTTTATATACTCCTTTATCAGTCAATCACCTTCAGTATATCAATTATTTCAACTTTTCGCTAGTTTCATCTCTATAAAAAAGGCCACCTCATCGATCTTCTTGCCAAACTGACAATAATGGATAAGGTCACCTTCTGTTTAAATAATTACATTATGTTTGCTAGTCACTTAAGCTTAAATATACTCCAAAGTCGAGATCGATGATAATAATTTTTGTGTGTACGGGTGTTGTGGGTTGTTGAAAATCGTCTTACCCGAGGCGCTCTCGACCAGTTGACCAGCTTCTAAAACGGCCACATGATCACAAATTTCACTAACCACACGCAAATCATGACTAATAAATAAATAGCTGACATCGAATGTGTCTTGCAATTCATCCAATAATTGCAAAATCTGAAATTGAATCGACACATCTAACGCTGAGACAGCTTCATCAAGAATAATTAATTTGGGTCGGACGATAATTGCCCGAGCGATTGCCACGCGCTGGCATTGTCCTCCTGAGAGTGCGTGCGGGTATTTATTCAAGTGTTTAATCTCTAAACCAACCTTCACGATGGTCTCTTCAATTCGTGCTTGTCTCTCTGCCTTAGATAAATCCGTCTGAATAACCAGCACCTCATCTAATGTATTATGAATGGTAAGACGTGGATTGAGCGATGAGCGTGGGTTCTGATAGACCATTTGGATGGCTTTTTTCTGTGCCATTTCCCGCTTCATACCTAATTCTTCTCCGTCGAACTGAATGGTTCCAGCAGTTGGTTTCAAGGCTCCGACAATAATATTGCCGAGTGTTGACTTTCCAGAACCAGATTCACCAACGAGGCCATATGTTTGCTTCGGTTGAATCTCTAAGCTGACATCATCAAGGGCTTTCACTTGGGCGAATTCTTGTGTAATACCGCGAACGGTTAATAATGGCTGGCTCATCGAATGTCTCCTTTCACTTGATTAGACTGATGCTGCACTAATAATTCATGGCCTGGTGTGACTTCACTGAGAACACCTGGCTGCTCACTGGCCAAGTCCCAGATAATTAAATTCTCGGCGGATAACTTCTGCTGGGCCTCTTCTTTCATCCGTTGAATATGTTCTCGTTGTGGTTGTTTCAAACCAGGAATAGCACTAAATAATTGCAATGTATAGGGATGCAGAGGCTCTGTGAATAATGTTTCGGTTGGTGCTACTTCTAAAATATGGCCATCCTTCATCACAACGATACGATCACATAAAGCTTGAGCAATCGTCAAATCATGCGTAATGAATAAGAATGCCGTATTCAAGTTCTGCTGGATCTCTTTAAATAAATCTAAAATTTGTGCCTGAATGGTCACATCGAGCGCAGTGGTGGCTTCATCAGCAATAAGTAACACCGGATCTTTCGCCAACGCTATTGCAATCATAATCCGTTGTTGCATCCCACCTGATAATTCATGTGGCAATGCATCTAAAAGCTGTTCTGCTCGGCGCAAGCCACTTCTATTCATTAAGTCCAATGCTTTCTCACGAGCTTGTCCTTGACTAATCGATGTGTCCGCCATACGAATGGCTTCAATTAACTGCTTCCCAATCGTCATCAGTGGATTAAGTGACGACATTGGATCTTGGAAAACCATCGATGCGACACCTTGACGGAACTGACGCAATTGTTTCGGCGAATAATCTAGGATATTATCTTTCTTATAATAAATCGCCCCTTCATAATCTGTCAACGTACGCTCATCATTCAAGCGGACAATCGAACGAGCCGTCACGCTCTTCCCACTGCCACTTTCACCAACTAATCCAACAATTTCTCCAGGTTGAATAGATAGATTAATCCCTTTAATAATAGGCTTATAACCATTCGTCGTCGCAAATGAGACATTCAAGTCTTCTAATCTAATAAGCTCTTCCATGGCTAGGCCTCCTCTGACTCAAGTTGCTTTGGATCAAGTGCATCGCGCAAGCCTTCCCCTAATAAATGAAGGGAAATCACTGCCAGCAAGACGGCAATTGATGGGAATAAGACAATGTAATACTGACTAAAGATAACCGTCCGTCCACCCTGGATAATATTTCCCCAAGAAGGTGCCGGTGCTGGAATCCCTGCTCCTAAGAAGCTCAATGTTGATTCTCCCAAAATCGCTCCCGCATACACGAAGGTCGCCTGAACTGCCAGAGATGGAATAATATTCGGGAATAGGTGCTTCCAAATCACCCGTGTATCGCTCGCACCAATTAACTGGATTGCCCCGACGAACGGTTCATTAATCACATCGAGCGCACTAGAGCGAACTAACCGCGCTGTCGACGGGATATAGACAATCGATAAGATAATCATCAAGTTATAGATTGAGCCTCCGAATGCACTCATTAGCGCAATGGCTAACAATAATCCAGGAATTGCCATAATCCCATCAATCACCCGCATCAAGACATTCCCGACTCTCTCATAATAAGCTGAATATAAGCCAATCACCGTCCCTAAAGTAACGGCAACAATCATAACAACTGTTCCTAGTAGTAACGAAATACGCCCCCCTTGTAGCACACGAGCTAACAAATCACGACCATATTCATCTGTCCCCAACAAGTGCGCACCACTTGGCCACATTAAGCGGTTAGATGCATCCACACTATTGGGATTCCAAGATACTAACAACGGCCCAACCATGACGAGCACCACTAAACTGACAAAAATAATACTACCAATGAATAATAATTTATTTTTTGCTATCTTTTTCATCATTATCTAGTCCTTCTTCGCTTCAAGTGCAATACGCGGATCAATCACCGAATACAGTACATCAACCGCTAAGTTTACTAAAATATAACTGACTGCAATCATCAGAATAACGCCTTGAATCACGGCATAATCACGGCGCGAAATTCCATTCACGAGAAGTTGACCGAGTCCCGGAATCCCAAAGATGGTCTCAACCACAATTGTTCCTGACAACAAGCCTCCCAGTCCTTGACCAATCACAGTTAGAATAGGGAGCAAGGCATTTTTTAGCGAATGTTTTAAGAGTAAAGACCGCTCACTTAAGCCCTTCATTCGGCCCGTTAAGATATAATTCGCATCAACAATTTCGAGCAATGATGAACGCGTAATCCGAGCAATCAGCGCTGTCTGTCCAATCGCTATCGCCACACTTGGTAAGAACAAATAACGCAAATGTTGACCTATCCCACTAGAGAGCGGACGATATCCCGACACCGGAAATATCCGATACACGACAGCGAATAAGATTAAGAGCAAAATTGATAAGACAAAACTGGGGGTTGCTTGCCCGACGAGTGTACTACCTACCACTAAACGGTCAACCCAACTCTTTCGATAATAGACCGCCAGTAAGCCAAAACCAACCCCAAAAATAACAGATAAAAAAGTGGCAAACAATGCAAGCGCAACAGTTGGGCCATAGTTCGCAGCAATCGCACTATTGACACTGCGATTCATATAATACGAGTGTCCTAGATCTCCGGTGAGAACTCCACTCAACCAGTTCCAATATTGCACCCAGAACGGATCTTCTAACCCTAACTCTGCATTCAACCGTGCTACTTCTTCCGGTGAAGCTTCCAATCCTAAGATAGCAGCAGCCGGCCCTCCCGGTGTAATATGCATAATGACAAATACAATAAATGTCACAATAAAAATGACCGGAATTAAACTCAACAAGCGTTTACCAATATATTTTCCCATTATTTCACTCTTTCTCTCTTTATTTGCGATCGCGTATATCCACGCGCTATGTCTATATCTATGTACAAGCGCAGCTATCGTATCGACGCTGCGCTTATTGGTTGGGGTATAAATCTTGCTCCCCCAATCATCTCTAATATATTATATCATAACTCTTCTTACTCGACATGTCCTGCGTTCCATAAGATTGGTGCTTTCCAATAATCGAATCCTTCAACGGCACTATTGTAGGTTACGAAGTTGTTATAGTGTCCGATAACAAATCCTGGAATATAATCCGTGTACAAGAAGTCTTGCAATTCAGCGAAGGCTTCTTTGGTCGCAGCTTCATCTTCAGCTGCACGCATCGCATCAATTAACTCTTGTGCTTGCTCATCCATGTCGCCACCCCAACGATCAGTACTTAGGGTCAAGACTTGTTGTGGTGAAGGTTGGAAACTGTGTGACACAATGTAAATCTCATGTCCACTTGGGTCACTCGTATATTCATTGAACGTATTGAAGTCATATTGATTCACAACAGCATTCAAGCCCAATTCAACCAATTGATCTTGAAGCGCAATACTCGCTGAATACATCGAATCATATTCCGGTGTTGTCACAATACGGATTTCTTCGCCATTATACCCAGATTCTTCAATTAATTTTTTCGCTTTTTCTTGGTCATTGGCATTATAGAACTCAGAACTTGTCTCCGTGTAGTAAGGCGTTTCTGGAGATACGTTCTGGGTGCAATATTGGAACTGGTTGAGTGGAGTTCTCACCGGAGATCTAGGACACTCGTATTATATGAATCGCAGTGTCAATAGTGCGATTGCTGCGAACTATGGC
>Ga0115854_10008_pt1 | contig 42704 bp, 39 predicted proteins | sample InSIn2SAF170_FD_83868 | JGI IMG/M metagenome (GOLD analysis project Ga0115854, IMG submission 83868)
GTGTGAGTTGCGAGTATTGATGGAGTTGTTGGAGCAGGATTCCTCGTTGATTCTTTGCGCCTGTTTTTATGACTTCTTTGCTCGCTGTGTTGTATGTATGTATGTGTGTATGTGCTTGATTGACTTCGACTTTCGATATCTTCGTTGCGGATTCTATAGCGATGCGGTGCGGTGGTGTTCAACTTACATGACCTTTGAGAGGACCGACAATGATACCAGACTTCTGAGGCTTCGCCTCTTTCTGTTGAGCTGCCATCTTGAGTATGTGCGATATCACTGTCAAGATGGGATAATTCAACCGTCGTCGTCAAAGTCACAAAACTGCGCAACACAGTAGTTCCCCAAGTGCGAAGACCCACTTTCTGTTTGCAAAATTGCCCAGCCTTGTGCGTGGTTCAGCTTTCACAAAATCTTGGCATTCGATTCAGCCTCGTTTACTCAATCTGTCGGACTAATCGAGAAGGTTTTCCGATCAACCTTCAATTTCCCAAATTGGATTTCAGCCTGGCGCTTTCCCTGATCCGATCAGTCACTAGTTGATCTTGGCATCAGGCTTGGCAAGACCGTTTGTTGTCAAGGGGTACTTAAACCTGTCCTCCCTCCGCCCAAATTTTGTTTCTTCCTTTCTTCATACTTACCTTGGTTAAGCGAGTATGATCAAGAAGATACTTCGCTGTGAGAAATGCTCTTCATTGCACATCGAGGCAGCAGGTCTTACTCAAACTCATTCGTGGGTTTGATAGCCGCATTTTTTGGCTCTGAAATTCTATTATTTCTTTTCATCATTTATGTCGCTTTATGCGATGGTTTGAGGAAGAGATCATCCGTTATTGGTAGATGGGTAGTTGTATACTTGCCAGTTGTTGGCGCTGTGACATTTGAGGCAGACGGCTCGCCGTCAGGCTGGTGTCTACACCTATTGCTGTGATCGTTGGAGCATCTCGATTCCATCCTGGTGAGGACATATCATGTAAGTTGACAGAACGTAACGATCAACAACAACCACGTCAACGAAGGATGGGGACTAGCATTCACAGCTTCCACGAGCTATCCTGGCTTCTCAAAGTAACCACTACATTACCAGCAACCTCATATCAAGACTGACTCCACCAAGTATTCTCACCTCGAAGCTAGAACCACCCCTGCGAGCCTGCTTCGACGACAAATCCATCCATACCTACAGACATTCCTCTCGAGTAACAAGATCCAGTCCCTTCCTGCACCCGCGCTATTGAGCCGCCTTCTGCGTTTGAATAACCTATTCAATCACGGACATATAGCTTTCCACCATCAAAGTAAGGTTCCGGTAGTGTTACGATTATCCTTCGGCTAGCGACGATACATGGTAGGTACTCAGGCAGTCGACGGGCTCGGGTAAGGTAAGAGAAGGGAGATGTTTACATACTTCATGCTTGGTGATAATATTAGGTGTTGTATGGTACTCACAGACGTGGAACCACGACTACATGTAGGAAGACCAGGTGTGGTCGCTATATGGGGCTGAGGTGATGATTGATACTATCACAATGGTACAATTGTTAACCTCGAAGTTGCAGTGTTGACGTCCTCGGCAGTTTCCGAATGGAGAGTCAAGCAAGAAGGGGAAATTTCGAAATGGTTGGTGTATTGAGCTGCAACTTTTGGACAGGTTCTATGTACAAGACGTTCCTGGAAATACACTTGAATACTGCCGCCTGTTTGACATGTCCAGCATACTACATGACACGCTGCAAGACCCATCATTCTGGATACGAATGTGCTCTGTCATAAGTCTCTACTGTCGTGGTGTGTTCAGATCAACGGTGGCTCAGCGTCCACAAGATACATGAGACAACGTGGTAGGAAAGGAGGCGCGTGAATGGCTGCCTACCACGTTCCGTAATGTACCTGCCGCTAGCTTATAACTTGAGCGCATGCTTCACAAGCTTCTGGTAATCCTCTACTGACTGCTCAAGCTCTCCCACTGTCAAACCTTCATCTTTACCGTGCGCAACCAAGATACTGCCAGGTCCGTAGAGATACTTCTTCACGCCATCCGCAAGTTCCAAGTTAGGCACATCAGTGCCGTAATTGACGACAATACTATCGAATCCATCCACATCAGTATCAAGCGGCACAGGCCCATATCCTTGAACGATATCAACCTCCAACAAACCCTGCGGATCAGCACCCGCAACTGCTTTCAAGATGATTTTCTTGACAGACTCAGCATCACCACCCGCAAGACGGAACGACACCTTCGCCTCGGCAAATTCAGGCACAACATTCGCTGCAACACCGCCAGACATATAGCCTACGTTGACCGTGCTGTTACCAAATTCTTTGCTTCGTGGCAGACCACCCTTCTCAGGAAGGATATCACCAAGCCTGTCAAGCGTGTAAAGTGTTGGCAGTATCATACTCGTTGCAGACTGTCCGAGCCAAGGATAGCCAGAGTGCGCGGCCTTACCATGTGCTTTGATGTAAGCCATCGAGATGCCTTTGTGTCCACTTGCAAGCTTCAATTCGGTTGGCTCGCCGAAGATGACAGCTTTGAGATCTGAGTTCGTGTTGTGGAAGAGCTTTGAATTGGAGAAATGTTTCATGCCGTCGCCACGAGTTTCCTCGCCAACCACAAAGAGTAACGCAATATCAGACAGGTCAACTCCGGTGTGGGCGGACTCGCGGAGAGATAACATTGTCTGTATCATTGCCGCTACACATGCTTTGTCGTCGACTGTGCCGCGGCCGGAGATGAGGATGTCTTCACGTTTGTCCGAATTCTTTGGACGGGAAAGCGAGTAGGGAATGAACGGCGGGACTGCATCAATGTGGGAGGTCAGAATGACTTTTGGGTGCGGCTGTTTCTTAGAATTCGAGAGCGCATGTTTCGATGAGTGTGTAGTTGCGTAGATATTCCATCGTTTGAGACTGGCATTATTGACATCTTCAACTTGCTGGGTTGTTACCTTGAAGTTGTGAGCTTCCAGGGTTGAGACGAGGAACTCGCCGATTGCGAGCTCATAGCTTGATGTCGAATCAATTTCAACGAGTGCTCTATGTAATGAAAGAAGTGGTGATTTTGAAATGATCTTCGATAGGTCATCCTTGCTGTTTTCGAAGCTTGCCTGTTGGTGCGGAAGAGGCTCTTGGTGCACGGGAACCGTCGCTGCTGAAATGCTCGAGCTCAACAGCAGCAGGCTTGATACGAAACATTTGAGATTAAGCATTTTGTCCAGGCGGGTTGAGCTATAGTCGTCGTCTTTAGCACGTATCAAGCATGAAGACAAAAGTGAAAGCTTTGGTATAATCTACACAGCTCCAACCGGTACGTCATTTGAAGTTGGGGAAGAGCAGAATCCTAGTGAAGTGCTTGGTCTGCCGTGGTAACTTCAATCTTACCGCGGCCAACACCTCCACGCAATGAACCACGGCGTGCTCATACAGCGCTTCGCCATCACCGTGTTGGTTGACACTCCAGCTCGTGAGTGCATAGAAGTATCTGGCCTGGCACAGGTATATGCAGTACGAGAAGATATAGTAGGTTAATGGCCTGGCCAAGGGGCAAGTTCCATTGTTTGAGACAGCCCCATCCAGACAAAGCTATTTATCTAACCTGCTTTCCTTTGCTCGCAACGCCGTTGACTTGCGATTTCGGCTTCGTCTTTCGCTCCCAAACCATGAGATAACCCTCGCGTGTAAACAAAGTTTCGGCTTCGGCACGCTCAACATACAGATCCTGTATCTCTCTCCACTCAGGCAGGTCTTGTCTCTGCACTACTGCCGCTGCCTTATCTCTCAGCTGAACCTTCCAGTTGACCTTCTCGCCTTCCCCGCCTACAGCTCTATTTGCTGCATCTGCAGCATTAGAATCTTCGCCTCCCTTGCTACCGCTCGCTGCATCTAGAATGATGTTGGCAACCATTTCGTAGATTATTGGCTCGCCAGGAGCGTAAAGATCCGGATTTGGTTCGACAAAGGGGGCCATGTCCAGACCACGGGGCGAGGGAAACGTGACGATGGTGGGGTTTCTTTCAGACACAAATTTGTTCGTGCTAAAACGTTTTATGTGGAACATGAGATATGGTGGAAGTGGGTGTACAAGTCGGTGCCGGACTCTTTGTGCGGACTTTTCGGACGCTTGCAGTCCGCTGTATTTCTGTAACAGTGTGGTAAGAGGAACCTGAGGAATGATGTTCTTTGACTCAACCGAGTCACGAAACAACGGTATGGGAGGCAGGTCCAATGTCAAGATGAGATAGGGACTAACACTGACGTTGATCTGCGAAGATTCTTCGAAACGCAAGCGTTCACCAGATGCTTCGGCTCTCTCCGTAATAGCTTGCGTTTCAATTCGCAGCTTTCCTTGAAACGTTCTTTGCACTATCGAGGAGAGTGGTTTTGTTTTCGAGCCACCTAGTGCGATGTGTAAATGGTTCAGAAACCAGAACAGGAACTCAACAGGGTCTGATTGCTGTGTCAGGGTGAATTTTTTGGATGATCTCAACGCGATCTCCTGTATCAGTTCGTGAGGAGAAACATGGTTCCGAAAAGCTTTCGTATTCCAGATTTTACGAACAAGAGTGCTGAGTCGTATCGGCAGTTGTGTTGTGTTCTCAGGGAAGTCATGCAGCAGAAAGAAATTTCGTATGGGCGCTACGTGGGCCAGTGTCTGCACAACCACATTCAAGTAGTCGTTGGCTTTAATGTTGTTCATGCCAACGAAGCCAGGTCGGTATTTCTTGTTCGATAGATCCACAGATTCAGTAGGTATTTTGTCCAATTTCTTGACCTCATCTTCCGTAAACTTAGGATCGACCACATATTTGATATCGTCTAGGCTCTTGTTTTGTACTTCATAACCTTCGGGCAACACGTATACCTTTTTCGATCCCATATTAATGTAGACATGATGGTCCTCGTCCAGAGCATGAAAGTAGGCGTGCGATTTTGGGCCGCGCCCTTGGAAATACCTCCCACATACTAGGCAAGCATAGACATTTATGTTGGAAAGTGAGATCGAGCAAAGCTTCTCAAAGTCGAAGTCGAGGACAGATCGATTAATGGTGTCGAGGTACAAGTCGCCGAACCCCTGCGCTGGCGCACTCTGCCGCAATGGTGCTGCTGAATCGTCTTCGTCTTCATCTCCTCCCTCTTCCACTTCTCGAATGTCGTCTGCAGTAGGCACTGGCTTACCATTGGTGATCACCCCATTTTCGTGTATGGTTCCGAGGTCTGAATCTTCCACATCGTCGACTCTTGCACGTTTACTTGCAGGCGACTTGGTCAGGAGGGCTTCTAGAGGCTCTTCGGATTTGCGTTTGGACATGTCGAAAGTTGGTTGTGCTGGGATAAATTTCCTTGAGATCGCAAAGTAGGCGCGAAATCCTGTGCAAACAAATCAAACTGCTTCGCCTGCCAGTGGTCACATTTGCTTCCAGTCAATCACTCAATGCACAGTTCCCGGTTATACGCGTATAATGATCTTTTGAACATTGTAAAAAGTGATACCTGGCCTGTTCTCTTACATTTCGACTTCGTAGGACTCTACAGCATGGAAAAGGCGTTGGAGAGAATTGCAACACAGCTTTGTATGCTTGCCAGCCGTCAAGTTGTTACACCCAGCTGATGAATCTAAGAATAAAGGATTGTGACAACTGCATTCTTCGTTGTCTAGTGCATGAGATTCATTGCATCAGGTTGTTTGCTATTCCTTCGCTCTTCTAGTTGCACGGTGCTTTGAGTGATTCAGAATATGCTTCACATTCACGCCTCCCGTTTCACTTCCATGATATCTTTTCAATACGATGGGCCGTGAAGCTTATCTTAATCGCATCGTCCTAGGACGATCTGCGTTCGAAGCGCCCCTCAGAGATGATGAGGGTGACTTCATCCTTGGAGGCCAAGCTCGGCTATACGATGACCGAAGCTATGAACAACAATGGGACGAACGAGGCCATCCCCATAACCCAGAGTCTGAACGCCGGGCAAGAAAATTCCGCCAAGCTCAAAACGAGGTCCTTCAAGCATGCGGAGTCATTGTTCGTAAAGACGCCGCGAAGAACGAGCGTCGTCGGCAAGGAGAACTGCCGCGGTCTACTCAGCTCGCGGATGTTGAGGAAGAGAACAACACCGGTTTTCTCTTTAAAGGTGTTGACAGAATTAATGGTATCATCTGTTCGTGGTGGCTACATGACTTGAGAAAGCGTCTGATGGTAAGCTGGAATTGAGGACCCGAATGCTGGCTGACTCATTGAAGGTCTTTGGAACTTCCAGCACATCACTAGCTGGGATTATCAGCAGTGACTATGGCGCAAGCCCGACCGATTTTCTTTTCGCAGGTCTGCCAAGTGGCCTTATGGCAGGCTTTACTCGGATCATCAGGCAATGTGAAACAGAGGAAACAGGCATCGAGCCTGTTAATTTCCTAGAAGTCAAGTGGGCAGATGCGCCATCCCTCTTCACTGAGAAGGTTCGGCTCTGGATGTAAGTGGCTCCCTCCTTAGCAAAACTACACACGGTACTGATAATGCGAAGTGAATGGGGATTTTTCATGTCTATTGAAGTACCTTTCGAGTTTGCCAGTATCCTTCAGAGTCTCGGCTTCTCAATCTTTCCTGCCTTGGTGGATTGGATCAGAATCTCGTTTCCGCCGCGATCGTCCTTGAGATCCTGGCTCGTCAGCAGCCGCTTCAACAAGGAATTGACCCAATCTCTGTTACTCTACCTTGTATGCGACTGGTTGCATTTTCAGCTTCGAAGAAGGCTCTATCAGTTGATCGGCCAAACGCTAATCCGGCCGATTCGACCGACGAAGATTTGCATTGATGCAGCTGACGCCGATGATATGATTGATGCTACTTCCATTTTTGGCCTTGGACGCAGCTTGGGGACACATACCGACCGCCGATACCTAGGTCCCCAATCCTTCTGGAAGACCTTGCCAGCTGCGTTTCCTTGGCTAGCAAAATTGTTGCCATCGCGATTTGACAGAGAGGAGATCAAGAATGAGACTCTGGCGCGCTGTTTGATGATAGAGGATGATCAGGCAAGGCTACTGCCACATGGTCGACGCTCGCAAGTTCGAGCTCAAAATATTATTAGTAATCTTGAGAGTCTCGACATTGATGTCGAAGAGGATTTCTATGTGGACATGGACCGCTGGACCATGGAGCTCGATTCGATGACACTGACAGATCTTGAACGCCAGGAGCACATAGAGCGTATCATATCTTCCTCGTCCGAGGCAGCTCGAGACGTTGAACAGGCGATGGGAACAGAAGGTCCTAGCTACGACGGTGCTGAAGGGTGGACGAGCGCAGATCGCGATGAGCCTCGGCCTATGCTTGAAGGAGATTCGGACGGCCTCCTATTCCTCAGTCAGGAAGTGGATAACTCACTGCTTCTTACGCAACCGTTATCGACGACGCCCGAACCTGGCATCAGGCGTGCTACGTCGTTGACACAAACCACTCCACGTCCAGTTCGGCGACCTACGGAAACCATTGAGCCCGAATTTGACGAAGAGCTTGCAATGGTTCTGGCAGAAGCCGGCCGTCAGCGTGACGAAAAGGCGAAGCAAAAGCCGAAGGACAAGCGGGAGTTCAGAGTAACAAGACTGAGCGTCTTTGTGGCGGACTCATTTGCATGGCATACCAGCGCGGTGATCACGAGCTTGGCCATGCTCCCACTCGACACCATTTTCTATCAGTCACTGGTGGCTTGGTTTGGTTCATCGATAGCTGTATCCAGCACTGTACCAGATGTTGTGGTTCCAAGCATTTGGTGTGGCGCTAGACGGTTACGGTGGTGTTCATGGTCGGTGTTTAAAACGTTGCTGCTAACTTATGGACTTGAATGCATTGTCCGTGGCACTCTCTGGCACCTTGCAAGCAGGTATGCGCAATGGTATGGTCGCAAGATTAGACCAAAGAACAAAAAGCAGTTATGAAACAGCCTTCCTTGACATTAGGAAAACTCTCGTTCTTGGTCTTCACATATTCGTTCGGCGTTTGCCTCATGGCTGCAGGAGTTTACTGTAGCTTACCTACTGCAGGTAACGAACTTCCAGCATATTTAGCGTAGTATCCACACACGGCTGTTGCCGAAGACGCCGTATGACGCTAATGCAACCTTAATAAAAAAGATTTGGGGAGTACTCCAGAGCATTCTCAATTTTTGTTCGCCTGAAGATTCGCTATTTTCCGTATTCCAACATCTCTCAACGAACACCCAGAATGCGGTAACGTACGAATAATCAAAATGGCGTCTAAGGTGACCACAAAGACAACATTCAAAGAGTATCGTGCTATCGAACCATTCTATACTGGTGGAGAAATTACTGCCAATCAGTCCGGCAGTTTGCTAGCGACGACCGTGGACGATGAGGATTGTTTGATTGTTGACCTGATTTCCACAACGCCATTATGCAGGATCGATGGCGATGGAGAGACTATCACGAGCCTTGCCCTCACACCAGATGCGTCGCACGTCATTATTTGTTCGCGCTCACTGTCAATGAGAATCTTCCAATTAAGTCACGTTGATGGAACTGTTGCAGCTGAATTGTCACGGAGTCTGAAACCTCATACAACTCCGGTGGTTGCTTCGACTACCGACTCTACTGGATCTCTGGTTGCGACAGGTGGAGCGGATGGCGTGGTGAAAGTGTGGGATATCCGTGGCGGTTACTGCTCGCATAATTTTCATAGTCATGGAGGTCTGGTCACGGCTTTAGAAATTTTCGAGTCAAAGTCTGCATCACTGAATTCGAAGTCGACTTCCTCCAAGAAGCGCAAACATGATGTACGGCTAGATGGCGCTTCACAAGGCAACAACCTTTTCCTCGCTTCCAGTGGCGAAGATGGTCGTATCAAAATTCACAATCTGAGTACTAGACAGCAAGTGGCAACCCTAGAATCACATGTTAGCGTTGTGCGAGCTCTGAGCTTCTCAACTGAGCAAGATCTGATTGTTTCCGCTGGTCGCGACAGAACCGTCGTTCTGTGGGATGTGCGATCGTGGACAGCGAAGCGTGTGATACCTGCCACCGAAGAGCTGGAGGCTGCTGGATTCATCCTTGGTGGTCAGTATATCTACGCAGGTGGCGAGCAAGGCAAAGTCCGACTATGGTCCACGAAGAATGGTGAAGAGCTCAAGACACCCGCTGGAAGAGAACTTGAGACCGAGACGATCGTATCCATCATACAGAATCCAGATCAACATGCGCTCATCGTAGTACGAAACAATCAAGTATTGGAACAACTGTCATACCAATCACTTGAAGAGGACGGACCGTTAGCAGCCCAAGCCTTAGTGTCTGCTCGGGTCTTCTCTGGGAACCATGACGAGATCATTGACATGGCTTGTGTAGGCAGATCAGTGTTGGCCATTGCCGACAATACAGAGAGCGTCAAGATTATCTCGATCAGCACTTCAGATGATGGTAGCCAGTCAAAGTTCGGTAGCAATATCGCTACACTTGAAGGTCATACCGATGTGGTGATCTGTATGGATGTCACTCCTGACGGTCGGTGGTTAGCAACAGGATCGAAGGATAATACAGCACGACTATGGAAACTGGATACGGTAGCGTCGAAATTCGAATGCTTTGCAACTTTCGCTGGCCACACTGCGTCTATTGGTGCCATAGCCCTGCCCAAATCAGTTACTACAACAAAGCAGCACATTCCTCAATATCTCATCACTGGCTCCGAAGACAAGACTGTCAAGAAATGGGATCTTTCTAAGAGTCTCCATTCAGATTCGTTGCCTCACGCTATAGCCAAGGCAGCATTCACACGTGTAGCACATGAAAAGGACATCAATGCAATCGACTTGTGTCATACAGCACCGCTCTTTGCCTCCGCCTCACAAGACCGAACCATCAAAATATGGTCCGTCGAGGACGGTTCAACGACGGCGATATTGAGAGGGCACAAGCGAGGAGTGTGGTCGATCAAGTTCTCGCCTGCAGGTGTACCTGCCTTAAATCTATCTGAAGGCGGCTCATCCGGTTCTAGAGGTCTACTTGTGAGTGGATCAGGTGATAACACGGTCAAAATCTGGTCTCTAACTAGCTATGCCTGCCTACTCACATTCGAGGGCCACCAAAATTCCGTGTTAAAAGTATTATGGCTACCTCCACCTCCGATAGAAGACACCGAAGATCCAAGACAACAGCAGGCGACAAACAAACCAATGATAGCCTCCGCATCTTCAGATACACTAATCAAGCTATGGTCCCCATACGTCTCAGCCGACAGCGACCACCTCCTAACGACACTAGACGGCCACACCGACCGAGTCTGGTCCCTAGCAACCCCTCTATCATTCACCCCAACATCATCATCACCAGACACAACCAACACCTCCCTCCCTCCCTACAATCTAATATCCGGCGCCGCAGACGCCAAACTCACCTTCTGGACCGACACAACAGCAACCACAACATCCGCCACCTCCGCAGCCCTAACCGCCCGCGTCGAACAAGACCAGCTCCTCCAAAACCACATCCTCGCCAAAAACTACAAAGAAGTCATCACCCTCGCCCTCGCCCTAAACCACCCAGGCCGTCTGCTAAGAGTCTTCGAAGACGTTGTCAACTTACCGCAGGTTGAGCGCGAACCAAATACCCTCACGGGCCTGCAAGCCGTAGACGATGTCCTCGCCAACTTGAACCAAGAACAGATCTATAAATTGCTGGAACGTATCCGGGACTGGAACACGAATGCCCGAACGGCGACCGTAGCGCAGAAGGTGCTCAATTGTTTGCTGAGGAGATATCCACAGAGCATGTGGACTGATATGGCTAGGGATCGAGATATACTGAGGTTGGCGGCGAGGACGAGAGGCAAAACAAGAGGTGGTAATGGCAATGGAAGTAACGCGATGAAAGATCTGTTCAGAGCGTTGGAAGCGTATACGGACAAGCACTATAAGAGGATGGAGGAGTTGAGTGATGAGAGTTACTTGTTGGATTATACGTTGCGGGAGATGGATGAGGTTGCTGGGACAGTGGCTGTGATGGATGGAGTGCTACAGCAGCAGGAGAATGGTAGGAGTGAGGATGTTATCATGGTGTAAAGGTAGGTAGGTAGTGTACCACCAGTACATCAAATAGGCAATTTAAGGTACCTTAGGCGCGCCTTCGTCATGATGAGTTTCAGCAAAAAGCGAAAGAACTAAGCAACAAAAGATTCTCGAACCTCACTCCAAGAACCAGCTCAGAGATGAACGTATTTCAAGTCATCGGCTTCTATACAACTTTAATAGCGCGCAACCACACCCCAGTCTCAAAGTCCATGCGAATCTTGAAACCACGAAACCCACCTACTGTACCTCCACCATCCATTCTCATCCCACCGAAACCTCTCCTTTCCTCATGCTCCTCATCCATCGGATGACAAAACGCAATCTCCACCAGCACAACCATCATCCAGCAGCACAATCAACACAAAACACCCCCTCTCATATCATCTATCAACCCCACAACACCCGACCCACCCTCCTCGACCATCACACATCACAGTCGCACGTCCCCCCCATCACAGCTCCCAACCCATCACAACCGATCTCAGAAACAGCACCTTCCCAGATCACAGCACGCTAAGATACTACGTGAATGAGGCCACCCTGGTACTAGTTATCAACTTATCAGCCCCGAACGTCCAGAGTGCTCGTAGTTCAATGACAGTACCTAGGTACTCGGGCGAAGAGAGAGCAGTCCTGGGCATTCACTGATTGTCGCTTTCCCAAAACACGTGTCAACTACAGTACCGTAGAGACAGAAAGTGGTCGTTCGGTACCTACGTACCTTCCAAAGACGAGTGGGACATTCTTAGCATCTGGTAAAGTGCAGAAAAATTGTTTAGAGTGAGTGGAGGAATTGGGGGGCATGGTTTTCTTCCTCAGCGTCTCGCTGGTTGAGAATTGATCGAGAACTACTGTACTCAAGACTCAGTCAAGATTTTTATCGAGAACGGTAACCTAATCAGCATCGAGGAAGTAGGTATGTATGTGAATCATATGACGAGGCTATGGATGAACGTGAAACATGCAGTGACGTATCATTATCTCGTACTCCAACGACAGAGATGAGGGGAGTTGGCGTTTATTGCTACGTAGTTTTATGGGCGTGTGTACCGATGAGGATCTGTATCAACTGTAGGTTTGTTTATGGTATAGTAGCATTCAGTCTCCCAGTGCTTTTTCCGTATAACGTGATGTATTGTTCTGTTTCGTGTGTCCTATACCCATCCGCTGTTATATCCCTATGTCTTCCCCAGTACATTTCTCCCTGGCTACCGTACATTCGCCATGCAGGTGATCTTGTTCGTCGCTTGTTGTTGTTCTCATTGAGTTCTGCCTGTCTTGGCTGTGTATATAGTCTCATTTTAGGTTTCAAGGTGTTATTCGTTGTGTGGATGACGTTCGTGAGATTTGAGCTGATTGGACTTAAAGGAGTCTGAATTCTGATTGTTATTGTACTTGTACTTGTATCGGTGTGTGTCTAGAATGGGAGAGTGTTTCAGGAGTCTTTGCTGTGGCGTATTTTTTGTCTCATTGTTGCTGTCGTTGTTGTTGATTTGTCTGCTGTTCTTGGATTATTGCTTGTCTGTCTATCAATCTATCTGTCTTGCTGTTGATTGTCCATCTCTTTGGGTGCCTGTTGTCGTGCTTCGGGTGTTGTTCGTTGTTCAGCATCGGGTGAATCAGGACTGGGAGCTTTAATTCCAGCTCCAGCTGTGCTGGTGTTTCTGGCAGCCTCGCTAGGTAGTCCTTGGAATCATGGTGTTGACGAGAGAAAGGCCACCCTCTAGCCGTATCAATCTTGATGGGATGTATCGTCTTCACCTTCCTTCCTCAATTACCCTCGTAGATTGATGGTACGTATTTATTCGCAATGCTGTGCAATATCCCTCCAGTCTCATGCCAGTAGATCCATTCCCTTCGTCATAAAATCCGGAGCTGACTAGAGTGACTGTCCTGACCAGATCTGACCGAAAATCAGTGACTGTATCGTTCGTCTGTCACTGAGATCGTCACTCCCATCACTCTATCACTTCCCAATCCAGCCACCACGAACAGATCTCCCAAGTGACCAAATCGAGTGACGAAATGCCGTCCAGGTATTTATACCGATCTTCTTTCCACCGGATTTTCTTTCTTCCGGACCCGCTCATACACCCCTTTATCTAACCAATCTACCCCGACCGTCAAAATGTCGACACCAACCTTGACTCCAGAAGACAAGCTCAACTATGTCTTGACTGTGCTCAAGCACACTGAGCTTGCGCAACCACATTGGTTGGCTGCTGCAATTGAATTGGCTGAGAACAATGCTGATGATGCGTAAGTTTTACTCACCTTTCTCTCTCCTTCTTGTCGCTCCATCATTCCAGCAATTGCTAACCTCTTTATTTCTGGAATAGGCAAGGAAAATTTACTGCCATCCTTGAAGGTGCTGGCTTTGCCCTGGTCAACGGCCAGGTTGTTGCAGCTGGAGATGACTTCGCGTTTGATCCTGCCAGTGATACACCTGGTGCTACCACTGTTGGTGCTACTCCTGCTTCTGGTGTTGCTTCCTCTCCTGCTGCTGCCTCAGTTAGCACAACTCCATCCAAAGTTCCACGAAAGAAGAAAGGCATTGCAACCCCTGTCAAGAAGGACAAGTACGCCAAGGCTCCAACTCCAGCTTCAACTGCAGCTCCAAGTGTCAGTAGATATGGTCGAATTGGCGCTGGCGAGCGCAACAAACGCGACATCGACGACCTCTACGAATTGTTCGGCACCGCCAGTGAGGAGGATGGCAAGGATGATGGTGGTGGCAAGACGAAGAAGCAGAAGAAGAGTGACTAGACCGAGAGAGGCTGGAGTGGAGGTCGTGGGGGGGAAAGCGACAGTGCTTGTTATTGTGGTGTGAACGTGGAATGGTAATGTTAATTGCGAATGAACGTGATCCTCGCCCTGGAGTTATGGGATGGCAGTTTAACTGTCTTGAAACTTGGTTGGTTCATGGAATGAGTCAATAAACAAAAGAATCAATGATTGCATGCACGATACTTACCTACTTGACCAAAAACCATTGCTGCTTCCCGTGTAGAGATTCCATGGCTGTAGAATGTGTACGGGCGGCCTCCTGAGAACCACCGAAACCGCACTCAACCTGGTATGATAGTCCATCGTAGCTGCGTGTAGCAAGTGATAGATACTAGCATCAAAATATCGTATTGACATCTCTCGAAATACTTACACGTGGATTGTGTTAGACGTAGGAAAATCGTGAACGAGAAGGCAAATCTCTCTGCTGAAAAGCTCGAGGCAAGCAACCAGAGTCTGTTAAGTCAACGTTTCGTGATCATGAACGTTGTATTGAAGCCGCTCTAAGTCTTCAGTGAGAGTTTTCGTTTCCTATTACCAGGCCTACCTTGATGGTTAGCAAGCACGAAAAGATCCAATTTACCTCCTATCCCGGTCTTTGTGCCGTCGTTCATCCCTATCATAATCCCGCTCCCTATCCTTATGCCTGTCTTTGTAACCATTGCGATCTCGATCTCGATCGTGGTCGTAGTCTCTATGTCGCCGCGAGGAACTAGACTCATATTTGCCATCATCCTCGGCTCGATGTCTTCTGTCTTTCGACCGCGACCTACTTCGCCGCCTTTTCGACCTAGAACTGTCGTAATCGCTATCCCGGTCTTTTTCCTTCCGTGACCTCGAAGATTCATGACCACTATCATCATCCCTTTCACGTCTGGAAGACTTGTTCATGGTCGATTTGTGGCTGTCTCCATTGCGTTCTCGACCATGCTTTTCTAGGTTCCGATCTCTTCTTTCCCTCCAGTCTCCACTGACAGCCTCCTTCTTTCGTCTCTCCATCTCTTCTTCAGTTACCACTTCGCCAGTTTTGGTATCTTTGACCATGAGTGGGGTAAAGAACCCTTGACCTCTATTGTTCTTTCTCATATCCGCCTTGCCCCAAGCACCCAATTCGATGCCATCCATTCCTGGCGCCGCCTTTGCACCAATACCCAAGAACCCTTCTTGTTTCCGCGTCTTGACCTCTTTCTTCTCTGATGCAGGTGTAAGGTCAATAACTTCACCGTTCGCACGACGCTTCTTCCCCATACCACGTAGCATAGCCAGTCCAAATTCCTCGACAGGCATCACCGCATATTCTTCGAGTGTGCTGGGTTCAGGTCGTGACGCGACATCACTACGAAAATCATCTGTCTCGTTATGTGGCCGGAGGGATCTGTTCGTTGAAGATTCGATAATGGCAGTAGATTTCGGCGCGTTCGGATTGTCGCTTAAGATCGCGGCCAAAGCTTCTTCGTCTGCAGTCTTCGGCTTCACTTCCGTGTGCCCGTTGGTAGTCGGTGCAATATCTAGAGTTGAAGATTCAACGACTTCGGTGGTGGCCGCGAATTGTAGCCCACTCGCTGTGCTGACCACGTCCTTCTCGACCACGACCACATTTTGTCCATCCTTTGCCGCACGCGCTTCTTGTGGTAGTAGATCCTTCCCTTTACCTCTTCTTCGCCAATCTCCATTTCCAGAATTCTCGATCACGAGTTCCTTCTTCTCCTCAATAGGCTGTGCTAGAACCGCGCCCGAGATTGAGAACCCAGTAACGGACTCATGTTTTGGCTCTTCTTCGTCCTGGTCTTCGGCGTCTGCATGAAGCACTGTGCGGGGTTTCGGGAGTCTCGAAGTGCCGATTGTAATGGATTCCTTAATGGGAAGTGAAATCGAGGGCGCAGCAGAGGTAGATGGAGGAGCGATTTTGACCTTGCCAAAATTGAATGCTATAGGCTTCGACATCTTGCGACAATACCTGTAAGCTGGGCGAGCTCTGCGCCTGGCCAGCAGGCTTGTACATGAAAATGACTTCAAAGGAAAATATGGTGAAATTGTATAAGGCAGCCTTGCAGCAAAACGAGTTCTGAATGACGTAAGCGCTTTACAGTATTCCGAAGGACCCCTTAGAGAACATACAGTTGATCATGTTAGGTGCTTCAGAGTCAAGAAGAGGAATCAAGTCTATACACTATAAATAATTTATAATTTGTTAACAGCACGAACGATAACCAAGACTTCAAGTCTTCATGCCAAGTGCCATACAGAAAAACCTAGACAACCTCTTCCATTCACAATGGGAGTCGCCTAAATCGCTCATCAACGGGATTATGTTGCATGAATCCTGCAATGTCCTCTGGTGTTAGCTTTCTACCTCGTTGACTTGGTCTCCCTGATCTGTGTTGTGAACTAGAAGCAGAAACACTTTCCTGACTAGGGCCTGCGAAGTCCTGATCGTCCTGCCACGTGAACTCCCCAACAAAAGGAATCTCCATGGTTTCATCGGGATGCTGAAGATACGACTGTGAGTGACCTGCTGACTGGTTAGAGAACGCGTTGTGATCGAGCAATGGTCCTGTCATCATTGCATCTGGTGGAAATGAGTACATCTGTCCGCTGCTGGTTACTGGCGGCATCCACGATGAATCTGAGGAACTCGACATCAGGTCTGCACTCGTATGCCTCGAGGAAAGGGGTCCATCAAGGTTTGTGGTGCGCTGACCTTTTGGTGTGAAGTCAGAGGCACAACACGGTTTCGTGTCAGCACAGATTTGATCGAGATCCACGTCAACGGCATAGGAAACTCGCTTGAGTAGGCGGCGCAGAATCTCAAGACACCTCACCGAGCCGGTGTCTGTTGTGCATGCTGTACACGCAAGCATCCGAATGCCGTTCTCGATGTCCTGCTTGGTATCATGAGCACTTCGGTCGTGTTTCCTTGTCGCATATGCAAAGATGAGACAGACGACTGAAATAAAAACCGTGTAGACCGACGGCCAAGATGCCGGGCATAGAAGACCACGCTGCTGGTGTTTGATCGAGACTTCAACTACCTTGGACGCCATCCTTACGCAGGTCTGTGCGTAACTCATCTGTCTACGACACTCCGCTTCATCATCCGACTGTTTCGCCATGTAGTGAACAAATGGGCGATAGAGAACGATCTGTGCGAAATAGTAGCACAAATGCATTTCGTACTTGATGCTGGAATCGTTTAGCTCGAAAGATTCCGAGAGGTTGTGATACAACTTACCTGGCAGCCTCCACCGTGTCGCTAGAATTGGAGAGAATGTCGGTTAACGATTGCGCCCACTCTCGAAATTGATTTTCCACTTCTTGCATCTTTGCTAGACTAACTGAGATAGTACCGTTCTTTTTTTGGGCATTTGGCGGATCGGTTGGCCTGGGGAATAGGGTCATCTGAGCTTTAAACATAATCCTCATCAGTTCGATGTGCTTAGCTGAGGCTTCGAGTGCTAGACGGTTGTCGATCAACAGTGACTCATTTTCTTGTGCTTCGCGCAATGCGTACTCGATGGTCGCGTCAATTGCAGGATCGACAGCAGTGAGATCCATGAAAGGCGGTAGACCCAGTATGTTACTAACGTACATGTCGAGATTCATTATTGACCAGAACAGTCGACGACGTACTCGTCTTTCAATATCTGGAATGGAGATCTCGTGTGCGGACCTATAGTGCAAGCCTTGGCGCATTGCTGATGCGCAAGCTGCACCAAGGAACGAATATGCAGAGCCCATTCTTGCGGTAGAGATCAAGAATAGTATGAGCGCGATCACGGATTGGAGGGAGACGATGGTCCTTAGATGTGCAATGTCGAGCATTGTTCTTGCGGCAACGAAATGGCGCATCCTGTCCAGGTCAGTGCGTGTCATCCACTTGGCCTGTATCGCTCATCACTTACCCTTGAGCTACTGCTTGCCGACATCCATACTTATCATGCTCATCGCGTGAAAAGAGATAGCCGAGACCAATGACCAGGTTGAACAATGGCAAAAAAGCTTGTTCGGCCTCGTTGTATTCGCTCGGATCTAGAGAGTAGATCTTGTCGGTGGAGGCTTGAAAATCGTTCTCGTGGATAAAGTGAAATAGAGGATATACCTGGGCGAAGACAACCTGGACCAACCTTGAGGCAGTCTCACGTGGAGGTAGAAGCTGAACGATAGGTCCGTCTGTGCTGAGGGTTTGTTTTGGTGGAAGTGGTGCATCGAATAGCTGGACAGTAGCGGAATGGTTGGCCTCACCTTCCTCACTTTCGTCCGAACCCACTGACGCGGCATCTTGAAAGTAGTCTCGTGCTCTCCGAATCCAAGCAAGGCCCGAAGCTGCACCATAAAAGTCGCGCTCGCGGCCACCGCTGCTATTGATGGTCATTTGGCCGTACGAGTCCATCATACTGTCGAGACAGCCTTGGTCGTCTTCGTTGTCCGAGCCATCCTGGCCTTTGGTCTGGGAGTGGGCGTACTCATCCATGGAGCCGAGAAGAGCATCAAAGTTGATGTTGGACAAGGATGGCGTCCGTCTTTGAGCCTCATTGAGATAGGCGCGAGCGCGTCTCAAGCGATCTTCAAGAATGCGTATCCTTGTGCCGGAGCTGGTGCTTCGGCCGGCGGAAAGGTTGTAGGTGCAATCTGCAAGTCAGTCAGGCATACTGTTCGGGCTAAGGCGCCATCTGTTTAAACACACATCTGTCGGTTGTCTGACATGCTTCGCATGGTTGCAAGCCGTCGCATTTGGATTTCCTCATTCGACATTCATCACAAGCGCGTGCTGTTCGTTTGCCACCCCTCTTCCTATGGACTGGCTCGCTCGGAGCGGAATCAATGCTGGACTCCGCCATTTGGTCCCGACACGCGAATACATCAAGGCTGACTCGAAATTCCTTTGGCAAATTTTGGCGCTTCCGTTTGTTATCAAGGTTCGAGGCTGATCGATATGCACCCAAAACATCTGGAACGTGAAAAGACCAAATGAACGCTAGTGCCCGCCAGGAGATCTTTTATGACGTACTGCTGTACCCTTCTGCTCCGAGATTTCCATAATATCGCATATTATCGCGCACTCGGAACAGTATTTCCGGGTGAAGGGATCCCAAAAATAGAGAAGCCGATTAGATGATTGGTGGTCAACAAAGCTGGTGGACCGCTCGTACAGTACTGTGCTGTACAAGGATTGTACGCTGTGGCGGACGCTTCCAGACTGCAATGCTCCTGGGTGCAAGATCCTCAACCTCGCTCGACTTTCCAATGTCTGTACACTACTGATACTTGGTTCTGCCTACCAAGTGAAGACCATCTGGTATACCAATATGTAGGTTTGCATAGTCTATGCATACGTTTTCCCATACAAACGTCGCGACCCCGTGGCATGAGTGCGAAACACAGCAATGAAAGTCGGTATGACCGCACGACAAAGGAAGACCACTTTCAAGTACTGACTATGCACGACAACTGTGGTCGTTGCCCTTAGCAGGCCTGGCATCTAATCACTCTGGTGCCGACCGATACGAGGTGGTTATCCCTACTCCGGATATGTCTTCCCCTACCCGGATAGCGTAATCAGCACGCTAACGTGTCATAACTAGTGCCGTAAGGTAGCTTCAACCAATCGACCGGCTATGGACAAATAACTCCTGTACCTGCAGGAAACGAAGTTGTTGGTTATCACAAGCAGCCTTCTCCCCTGCCGGAATCTTAAGTGTATAGCCTGCTTGATTGGCTACTTGTTGGTGCAGGGGTTCCAAAGGAGCGTTCGCCTTTCCCTGAGGCCGTTATGCTGTGCATCCTACGGCCATCGCTAAATTCTTCCTCGAGTTAGCCGTGGACCTTGCAATGTTCAAACCAGCACGACGGGCCTAGGCGCCAGAAAGGCTGATATGAAAATAGTGTTATCAGAATTGCCACGATTAGTTCAAGCCTGTGGCCTTATTTACATCTTTGCGCATCATTCAAACATCGAGGGTCAATCGTGGGTACAGCAACAGGAGGACACAGGCCCTTGGTCGAGGCTGAAGAAAACAACGATCAGCGGAAAGCACTATAGCACTCTCTGTAGCGGCGTGGAATCCAGGACATCGCAATTGAGTAGGAATCACAAGCTCCGGAAGGGAAATGAAGAACAAAGAAGAATGCTCGGCAAAATCCCAAATCTGTATGACTATCAGGCCGTGCCAACCACATCAACTGGGAACTAACGGTGCATGTGAAACATAGGGTCATTGGGACCTTACGACCGCAGGGCAATCTGAAGGTAAGGGTTTCGACGTGCTCGGTGCATGTACACAGTGGATGGATAACACAATTACCCAGCCACTACGACGTCTGGGACTTCGTCAATAATTAATGATCACCGAATTCCCATTGCGCTCAAATTTAAAACGATAACAGCAGAGCAACCATGTAGGTACCTATGCTTCGTCAGTTTGTATCTTGCTCTTGCAGGTTATTTGAGCTCTGTCGAGATTAAACCTAGCATTTCGCCTGTCTAATCTGTATGGAGCATTCCTGGAAAGTGTGCAGTCAGCAAACTTGAAGCACATCCCAGTTGTTGTCCCCTTTGTCATTCGCACATAGATTGAAGATACAAATTGGAGCATTGTGGCCTGCTTCATACAGACATGAATGAGCACTTTCTTGTCTCGTCACCAACTCAGCTGCGATGGAATCTTTTGACATTGGTAACCAATATTGTTGTTGGCCTCGACTACATGCTGGCACTTTCTGGCATTCGAATCATGAAGATTGTCGCACTGCCTATATGTCAGAGAGTTTTCGCCTGTCGACTGAGTTCTCGCGTGCCTTTACCATTTCCCACAGCCCTTTATTAGGACTAGCGTGGAATGTGCCAAGGAGAAACGCTTCTCGGAATATCTTCGGTTTATCTTGAAACGCGCCTTCCGTTGTCCTTGTGTTCGTCGGACATCTTTACATTATTACCTGTTACTCTGCCACTGTCGACTGCCTACTGATTCTTCACGCCTTGCAAGCGCCCACTCACCCACCGATTCCCTCATCCTTCAACGCAACTTTACACAACACGAACCTATTCACGAACGATTCTGAATCGAAGGATTTCCACTGCCTACAAGCCAACAATATCCCCACCACTAGACGCTCACTGCAAATAACGGCTACAACGACATCGAGGTGTGAAGAGAGCTTTTATAACTGGGGGGTGGAAACGGCACCCCAGCATGGCTGTTGCTGATGATGGGACCATGCAGACTCTACAGGGGCACCTGGAAGACATGCGCAGTCTCACGAACTGCAAGATATGTCTCAATCCTTTCTATGAGCCGTACATACTCGCTTGTGGCCACACATACTGCTACGGTTGCTTGCGAAATTGGTTCGGAGGACAAAGTGGTGGCGATAGACACAGTAACAAGAACTGCCCTGATTGTAGAGCCACGGTTCATGTCCAGCCTGCTCCGAACTATGCACTACGAGATCTCACCCATATGTTTATTCGCCGAGCCGAGCTCATAGCTGAGGACGAGACGGTGGAGAAGCACATGCATGACATGAGTACAGAGGCCGCCTTGCTCGCAGCAGATCGCAACGGGCCTGGTCTCTTTCATGGAATGTTCAAATCCCGAGGGAGGCAATTTGGGAACTTGCTCCCGATTCATGATCATGAGGATAACGTCAGTAGATGTCCCCTTTGCTCATGGGAAATTGAGGATGGTTTCTGCTCGACGTGTGGCTTTGATGTGGAGAATCCTCATGGCATTTCTGAAGGCGATTCGGATGACGATGATGATGACGGCGACGACGACGACGACGATGAAAGTGACGAAAGTTCGGTCAGCTCTGTTACTGTACCATTAACCAACCGTCCCGTCGAGTCCATTCGACAGTTTCATTTCCCACAAATTGACTCAGATGACACCGATGAGGAAAGTGAATTTGACCTCAGCGACATGGACCGTTATGATGAACATGACGATTTCATCGACAATGAAAACGAGGAAGATGCCGACGATATGGACGGTGTTGACAATACGCTCGATTATAGGAGTGAAGTTTCATCGCAATACTCAGATGGCACCATATTACATGACCATGGCCTTGACACAACCCGAACATACCCTCAGTCGCTTTTCGTCAACCACGAAGGTCTTCAACCACAAGACTTAGATGGAGTGGCCACGAATTACGACGAATCCGACGATGATGACGACGAGAGTGTACGGGCCGGTCCCGTTCGACCGGGACACTCAATAAGAAGGAGGCCGATCGTGATCACTGACGACGAAGATGAAGCAGAGGAGGTTTTCCACAATGCTACCGAAGGAGTAACCACAGACGAAGACGATAGTAATGAATCCGATGATGCCTCTGGGTCATCTTCAGCATCATCTTCAGCGTCATCTTCCAACAACGCAGATGAAGACGGCGAAGAATCTGATGACACCGCCATTCCTCCACAATCAGGCCGTAGCAGACGCGCGAGACTAGAAAACCATCGAGCCAGAAGACCCGATAAGAACGTCTCTCGTGCTGGTCGTGTTGCTGTTGACATTCCAAGCAGACCACAGTCAAACAGAGCGATATTTACTGGCAACTCGTTACGTGGTAGCGGACGCAGATCCCGCACCTCGTCTAGGTCAACTTATGTGTGTTAATATCACAAATCGCGCATAAAGAATTTTGGGATACTTTCGGAACGGCGGCAGGAGAGGACGAAAAGCGGTTTGACACAAAGATGGTGGAAAGACATGACACAAGTTACAGCAGTCACGATGCATGAGATTCAATGATACCCATAACCAGTAGCGATTTAGCTTTGACTTGAAAATGAGAGCGGAAGCTTTCTTGATAGTATCTCAATCACAATTCATGATTCATGACCAGATCACGCCTACGCTATGCTTTGTATCTTTTCGAATCGAGCTTGAGTGTGGTGGTCAAGCAAAAACTACTCTTTTCATCCGTAACGCCCACGTACAGTAGACACATATCTGCCCTGGTTCCGCTTAAGCGCTCAGAACCTGCTTGCTTGTATCATACTCGATCTCTTGTATTCCGTCCTTCTTGACTACTTTGACGGTCATGCCTTTGAAATCGATTGGTAATCGCCTCTGCAACTCGTCTGTGCACATTCGGAGAATCTTCATGCCTTGCTCGAACGAGATGTCGGGGTGGTGGTGCTTGTCCAGTATTGATAGACAGTAGTACCTATAACACTCGGTTAGTGACCTACTTCCAAACACAGTGCCCTAATGAATACTTACTGAGCATATCCGTGCGCAGCATACGGCACCTTAGCACTACTCGCCAAATAATCCAACCAATACAAGCTCGGCTCCCTCGTAATCGGATCAACACCCCCAAGTAACAAATTCACATTATACGGCTTCCTGGATCTCAAACTCTTGGCCAACTCGCCTCGGATAAAGCTTGCTACGGCTGAGGGACCGAGATCAGATTCGTTGCGCATCGAGTATAGGGCGATGTTGGCTTGGATGTATTCTGCGAATTGGATTGTGTCGCCGGGCTCGCCAGAGAAGGCGAGGAGGTTGTGTTTGTTTAGGGCGCGGGTTTTGTCGTCGCTGGCTTTGAGGATGGTGGCGCCGCGCATGGCGGCTTTGGAGGCTGCGATCAGCGTGTAGTCGCGGCCTGTGATGCCGAGGAGGATCTCCATTGTGGCCGGTGGTGGTTGTGAGTTTGGATGTGGAGGGTTGGTGGTTAGTGAATGGTTTGAGGTGTGCTTTGCGTGAGAATGTTGTGGTGCAGGGTTTCGATGTGCTTCGTGGTGTAAGGGCTCGGCTGTGTGGAGATATAGGTCTAGGTTGTGTTGTGATTGCGAGATGGATCTGAGCTGCAATGTGAGCGATGGTATTGATACCTTCAAACCAACGCGTCGATAGTAGCCTTCATCCACGAGAAGGGCAGGTGCGGCGAAAATTAGCTTCGGTAGTGGATGTTGTCGGCTGAATCACGGTAGTCGACCATCCTCGAAACTTTTTTGGTGGCGCCGAAACAATTGATGAGCTTGAGCAACAACTCGTCAGGCGTGAGGATTTTCTGGGAAACAGGGATGTCGTCTTTCTTTACAACACCAGCATCGCAAAGAAAACGAAAGCGACCAGACGAGCGAGGAGGTCAACCCCGTAAACGACGAGATGTGGAGCGAAGCACAGACGGAAGAATAAAAAGTTCAGAAAAGCCAAAGCCATCACGAGATGCAGAGCGAGATGAGTCCATTTCTGGCAGCGAAAGTGAAGATGAGATTGAACCAGAAGAGGTGGAGGATTCCGAGGCTACATCTGAGGAAGATGAGACTGCAGCAGAGCGACGAGTCCGATTAGCACAGCGATATCTCGACCGCCTAAAAGGCGAGGTTGATGAAGCCGGCTTTGATGCTGAGGATTTGGATCGAGATATCATATCGAAACGACTACGAGAAGATGTTGATGAAGCGAAAGGGAGGCAGTTTAGGCTTATTGCGAACAAACTGGACCTCGAAAATGCAGATCATATCAATTTTCGCGCCGACACACAATCTACGACAGGGCTTGCTGTATGCAAGCCTTATGTATACACTACAAGCAAGGACAAGACGTTGATAAAGTGGCAATTACTACCACCGAATCGGAGACCACAGAGCGATGGACTCTCACGGAATAGTCATGTTGGGAAAAGGAAGCCAAAGCAGGTAGCATACGTGAAAGGTATCAATGTTCGAGCCTTGGCAACCCAACAACACGGTCATACTGGTGCGATCCTTTCGGTCGCTGCGTCGCCAGATGGCAAATATGTTGCAACAGGAGGTGCAGATAAGAAACTCATAATATGGTCAGCTGAGGATCTTCGGCCTCTTAAAACGTTCACAACACATCGAGACGCCGTGACAGGACTGGACTTCGCTCCCGCACATTCGAATCAGTCCGGAGTTGGCACACAATTATTCAGTGCAAGCATGGACAGGTCGATCAAAACGTATAGTCTTGCTGGGGAGGATAGCATTGCATATGTGGAGACTTTGTTTGGTCATCAAGATCATGTGCTTGGTGTTTCGGCTATGGCTGTGGATCAATGCGTGTCTGTAGGAGCTCGAGATCGAAGTGCTCGTTTATGGAGGGTGGTGGACGAGACGCAACTCAAGTTCTTGGGTGACAGTTCGAGGCACGATGAGTATCAAACAGGCAGCCTAGACTGTGTTGCTGCTTTGCCGCCGCACCATTTTGTGACTGGCTCCGATTCAGGGACAATCAATCTATGGAGTATGCACAAGAAGAAGGCTCTTTTCACCATACAAACTGCTCATGGCGTGGACGACCTTCCGCCTCTCGAAGACGTGACGTCGGAAGCAGACCCTCAAGTTCTTGCAGAGCTTAAGAAGTCAGATTGGAGACGACCACAGCCAAGAGCTATTACAGCCTTGGCGACATTGCCAGGAACGGATGTTATTCTGAGCGGAAGCTGGGATGGTTGGATCAGAGTGTGGAAATTGAGTGATGACAAGAGATCGCTGCTATCACAAGGAGTCATCGGCAAAACAAATGCAGCACCAGAGACAAATGGCATAACTGACGGTGAGATACACGCGGCGCCAGTTAGGCAGAACTTGGGTCCCGTCAGAGGTATCATCAATTCGCTTGCTGTATTTGAGCGACGGAAGGAGATTGTGAATGAGTTCGGTGGTAACAAGGAAGGAGAGTGTCAAGGTCTGTGCGTGGTTGCGGGTACTGGGATGGAGATGCGCCTAGGACGGTGGGTGAAGTCATCCGATGGTCGTAATGGTGCTATGGTGTTTGAGATAGATTTGAAGAGTGATGCTTCATCGTAGTGGCCCGTCTGCAGGTAGTGTAACGTGGCAGATCCGTTCAAGATGCATTCCTCTCTATTGCATGTTAAGCGGTTGTTCAAGGATGTCCCCATTAATCCCACGACTTCTAACTCAATGATCTGGAATCTAGGAGAAGGGAAGAGGTGCCGAAATCGACTCTACAGTGCAGAAGAGGGAGGTTAGCCGATGCCAAGACTCGATGTTTTGATCATTCAAATTCTTGAGCTTTGGCTACAACATTCCTTTTCTCCTCTTTATCAAAAAGTAAACAGAGCCGTATGTACCCTACCTTTTGACTCTTGGTGTGTTTATACTAACAAATGTAGAGCCACGACCGTCGTTACGCACTTTCACAGCGACGTGTTGCCATGGGTCAATTGACTCAGTGGCTCTGGAGATAGATACTTTTCCTTGATAGGAAGTTTCTTCCTCGTTGGGTCTTCTTCATTGAGGGCGATGAGGTTGGAATGTCGATGACGGGATACATACAACTTTGACCGATTGTTTAATGTTGCGATCGAGAGAACACTTCGAGTATCAGCTGTACCTACCGCTAGATGTGTTTTGCAGAGGATAAATGACCAAAAATGCTTTCAACCCGTCCATATGATTTCTCGATGATGAACACAGCAATGTGCACTCGGAGACGTCAGTGCTCACATACCGACAGCTCCTTTTACCTTGGTTTGTCGTTGTGGTTACCAGATTCGAGAAGCATTCCAGACATTCCAAACTTTCGAGCATCAATTTTGAACCCGTCAGAGAACTAGATTTATAGGCACATTTCCTGTGATGGCTGGTAGTCGTTTTCCCTTCACCAGCACACCTCAGTCGTTGCCCAGTCGTTCTTTACCAGCTCTAAGAGCCTAGTCACTCATTAGTGCTAATTCTAATCTTCCTCAAAGGCCAATCCACTTACGTCCATTTACTCTACAACAACAACTTCACCATCAAGATGCAGAAATCATCCACCCGAGGTGCATCACTTGCAGCACTGTTTGTCACAGTTGTTAGCGCTCAAACAGTCACCTCCTACTTCCCTGTCTGCCCAACAGCTTCCTCTACTACCATCACGCTCCCCACCACCGTCACTTTCTGCCCTGGCCCTTACTGCAATGGCGGTAGCTCCGGCCCAATGATCACGGCTGGACCAACTAACGGGGTTGGTATGCCTGGTGTCAACGTCGGTCAGTACACTAGTGTTGGGGCAGACGGCAAAACAACCGTCCTCGGAATCTGGGAGACGGTCTACGATTCCATGTGTGACAGTGGCCTTGTCCCAGCCACCTACACCATCACTGCTCCTTGCCCATGCGAGGAGACAGCTCACCCAACAGTCCTCCCAACCGGCTTCGAAACCACCGTTGTACCTTGCAGCGTCTGCGCAGCAACTGGTGGCCCATCCACAGTCACTATTACTCAACCTTGCTCTACTGGACCATACGCTACACAAACACCAACTGTCGAACAATCATCGGCGGGCGCTGTGGGTGCCTCAGCCATGTCACCTTCGGGCGCTCAAGCAAGTGCCGTTGCCGCCGCCGCCGCAAGTGCAGGTGCAAACAGCGGTTCCGGAGCTTCGTCCGCCAAAGCTATGGCAGCAGCCAGCGCAGCAGCTAGTGCACAAGCAGATTCAGGAGCTGCCTCTGCTTCGGCCAGTGCTGCTGCTGCTGCTGCTGCCAGTGCCCAAAACACAGCAGGTAACTCAGCTTCTACCAACACCGAGGTCGACGCAGAGACTGCTGCTGGCACTGGCACTGACACTAATACCGATACCGACTCTGCCGCTGCTGCAAGTGCATCTGCTCACGGTGCAGGAGTGGTCAATGTTGTGCCACTCAATGGCACCATGTCCAAGAATAGCACGGTCTCATCGATGACAACACCAGCACCCATCGCGTCTTATGTCTCTTCGGCAGGAAAAACCTCGCTCGCCGGTACTACACTATTCGCCGCTGTTCTTGCTATTTTCTTGTTGTAGTGATATCTTTTTGATTGGTTTTGCTATCAGTTCGTCAGTGGTTATGTTCGAAATATTGGGTTTTAGAATTTTGTCGGGAAACGTATGGAACAAGAGCTGCAGAAGACTGTCATCAAGATGGTACCGTGGGCACGAAGGGATGAGAGTGCTGTTGAGCAAGTCGTTTGGGTTGTTGAGAGTTTATGAAGATATTTTGAGAGAATGATAAGAATTGATTAATACGTTTCGTTTTTGTTCGATGTTTCGCGCTCTCCAAATCCAATCTCACACGCATTATGCTGATATTGATCAGTCTAGCAATTCGTCTTCTTTCAAGGTTTCTCCCTGCTTGCATTGGTTAAACCCGAGCTTGTAATCTACTTATTCTTCTGAAAAGCAAGTCATCTCTACTTGAGTACTAACGCTAGGATCACTTGATTTAGGTTTGGCACGAATACCCACAACGGTACCATCAAGGAGCTGCCCGAACCAATTCCATTACTTCATTCTTCAGGCATGTGCCGCTCATACTGTACCGTGCCGAATAGAACATGGGTATCCGAGATACAACGCCGTTTCAAGCAGGTATCACTGGACTGAACCAATCACGGTTCGTGATGAGTCGCGAGACAGCTGAATGGCCTGTAGCTGGGCGGCTACATGCATGGCGTTTCGGCCCACCATGTCATTTGTTCCCAGTTTCACGATCCAGGGCACACTGAATATGTACAGTTTGCAGTCGCATTCGGACTCGACATTTTGAGCGTTATATGCCTGTTTCGCGATTGTTTTTATCTTGCAGACGTCTATCGCAACCCGATAGAACCGTAACACAGCAGCAGCATCTCTCAGCGCCGACAGATTGTTTCCCGGATCTGCGACAACCCACCTGCACCCCCCCGCAGCCTGTATGCGAAAGGCCGTCCCTCAAGTCCTCCGATCACGACTGTATACACCTTCAGCGCAATGAGTGCTTCCGGCCGGTATGGTAGGCCGGAAGATGAGATGTTCCTTCGGAAAACCAAGACGACGAACGAGTCACCAGTGATCGAGCCTCTACGCATTCAGAAACGCTCTTCGGGAGGATCAACAGCATCCGGCACCAGCCAGCAGCAGCCGGGTGGCACGAGCTATCCTATGCCTTCGCTTCCATACCCTGATGATGCAGCAAGGCAACAGCAACTCCAGATGCAAGCTGCACGCTCACAAGTCAATACGAATGGGTCGTCTATCTATCAATACCCGGATCCGAGAAGAGTGGGATCGCCTCCGCAAAGCATAGTCAATACAGGCTCGCCCCTCGACCCTACGCAGAGAGTGAATTCGGCGAATTCAGGAAGGACGCAAGAATCGATTTATGTCACACAATCTACACTTGCAGAAAGAAGAGGTAACAATGTTCCCAAACCGCTCCCAGATTCTCCAGGTCCAGATGCACCAGACAAGGACTTGTTTCAACGGCCAATGAAGGCAGGCGTATCAGCTTCTACAGGCGCTGGTCAGCCTCTAAACTTTCCAGCTCCGACTGTGGGAAATGCAGCACAGGCAGCATTCGCAAGACTAAATATAAGAGACCCCAGCACAATCAACAGGATCGACTCGACCGCCTCTACCTCGACCACTAGGGCGACGAGAGGCTCACCCCCTCCTCCGGAAACCCCTCTCATTCTTGAGCAATCGCAGGCCACGATAACACGACCTTTGACAGACATCGAGCAACGTTTTGCGAACTCGGGTATTGCAGGCGCAGGCACTCTGAACGCCTTACAAGCGCAACAAGTTCAGAGTGCGGCCGCCCAAGCACGGAATGCCAACTATGGTGGTCGCAATCCCAGCTTTGGGCAAAGCCAGCAACAGCAGCCTCCTCAGAGGCCGTGGACGCCTACAGAGCTTCCCGGCGCATCCCCACACCCAGTACCTATTGTTTTCCAAGGCGATGGTGAGGTCATCTCTCAAAGTCCACCATCACAGCAACGACAGCAGGCACGTAGACAGTCGCAGTCACAATCCCGTGCCAATGGTCCACAGTCCCCTGGGCTACAGTTCCGGCCAAATGCGGCCGAGATCGATATTCATAGATTGCCAGTGTCTGAAGAGCCACCTCCAGCATATTCCTCAGTAAGCGGTGCTCGACCTGGTAGTCAATACCCGCCCGAGAAAGGTCGACGAAGCACAATGGGTCAGAATGCGACTCCAGCGCCAGCTCAACAACAATCGCAGACCCCTCAACCAACCCAGCAGCCTATCCAACAGCCACAGCCTCAGCCTCAACAGCATCCAGCTTATGCAAACGAACCACAGTATGCTCAAGGACCTACACCTGATCCACAGCAGAATGGGATGGCGTCCCCTGTGCAGTCTACAATACCTCAAAGACAGCCGTCTCAACAATTAGCGCCAGCCTCCCCTCCACCACTTCCCGAAGGCTGGATCGCTCATCTCGATCCCAATTCCGGCCAATACTATTATATACACTTACCAACTCAATCTACACAGTGGGAATTTCCGAAAGGCCCGACACCGCTCAACCTTGGCGAGACACCACTATCCCCAACTGGAACTCTTGCACCTTTGCAATCTCCTGGCCTCTCTTTCATGAGCAAACCTCTCAACTCACCTGGTATACCCTTAACTCCTGGCTTTGATCAACAGAGTGTCATGAGCAGCTCGTTGTCCAATCCTGCTGCTTTCACAGGTCCACCTCCTTCTAGTGGTGTTGAATTATACAAAGTTGCAGCGACCAACAATGTATATTTTGGGCCGTATCTAAGATACACCAACATGGATCTCGAACTCGGATTCTGGTATGGTTCAATTCTGCTTGTTACCGATGGACCTCAGCCGCCAACGATTCATATACACCAAAGCGCTGATCTGTCACCCAATCCAAGGCAACTAAAAGCTCAGAGTATCGCGCAACATCAGCGATGGACATTCTATAAGTATGATATTGACCTAAGAATGGAAATTGATGGGCCTGCGAAATGGACGTACGCTATTACCTCTCATCTTGGATGCACTAGATATGAATTCCTGGTAGCTGGCCGATACGAGACGAACTGGCGCTTTATTGCTACGTCTGGAAACGACTTTTCAATGAACACGGGCGCGAATGAACGAGCAAGACTTGGAGGTGTAGGCTACATGTGGAAGGACATCATGCAGAAACATGCAGAATGTGGTGGCTTCCACGCGCAGCTTGGTCTTGGAGGACAGATCAGTGCAGACAGAATGTGGAAAGAAATCCCGTCACTCAAGCAATGGCTCGGTACGAGCGGGAAGGAGAACAGAAAGACCGCTCCTTGGACAGCAGCTCACGAGGAGGATGTTTCGCATGCATATTTCCATTACTATACCAGCCATTTCGATCAACCATTTTTGAGAGAAGCTTTTGCACAAATACCTTTTGTCTGCACGATTGACGACCATGATATGTAAGTACATCCCCAACACTTTCGAGAACGATGAACTAATTGGAGGCAGATTTGATGGGTTCGGCTCATACCCCGACTACATGCAATTCAGTAATATGTTTAAGAATATTGGACGTATAGGTATTGAGATGTACCTGCTCTTCCAACATCACACGACGCTTGAGATTTTACGTAATGTCTCTGATGACAGGGATTTATTTACAATTACAGGCACGGGCTGGCACTTTGTCAAATTCTTTGGGCCGGCAGTAGCCGTGGTCGGACCAGACACACGGAGCGAACGAAATCCACACCAGGTAATGGCGGGTCCAACATATCAAGGTATCTTCCCGAAGATTGCGATGCTGCCGCAAAGTGTACAGCATTGTATTTTAATGATTGCTGTGCCGATTATCTATCCCCGGTTGGAGAGCATGGAGCAGATCGCATCGACTGTGGCGACTGGAAAGAAAGCGGTAACGGGCACATACAATATGCTTGGCAAGGTTACGAGCTCTGTTGCAGGCATTGTGGGTGCCAAGGGTGCGGTCGGTTCAGGATTCGACTCTGTAAAGCGAGCTGTCGGAAAGTCAGGTCTGATGGGTGGTATCCTCAATCCATTCGGAGATATCGATATGCTCGATGAACTCAAGGACCACTGGACCCATGATTCCAAGGTAAGCATTTGCGCAAATCCAACATAAAGAAATCACAGCTAACATGTTCATTTCAGGATCTCGAACGAACATACCTAATCCGCACCCTCCAAGGCATAGCCCACAACCGCAACATCCGCTTCACATTCCTCTCCGGCGCAGTCAACACCTGCGGCGCCGGCCTAGTCCACGATCCTTCCCACCCAACCGACCACAAAACAATGTACCAACTCATATCGGCCTCCGTCGTTGCCGCCCCGCCCAACAGCTACGTCCTCAAAGTCTTGAATAGCAATAAACCGCTATACATCCCCGCCAACGGCCAACGCTCAACACCGCATATTCCCACAGATACGAAAGAAGATATGATGGAGATCTTTACGGTTGATGTTGCGACAGGACAGCCGAATCAGGGTAATAGACGGTTGATGGCGAGACGGAATTATGTGGCTATTGTGGCGTATGATCCGGAGCAGGTGGGTAGTGGGTTTGGACGCGCAGATCATCTGGGGGGTCAGATGCAGGGGAGTGGGAAGTTGAGTCTTGCGGCGGACTTTTTGGTGCAGGGGGATGGGGCGTACGGTGGGGTTATGAAATATGGGCCTGTTGTTATTCCGAGTTTGGAATTTGGGAGGTGAGGAGTGTTGGGTACTTTATGTACCTGTCCTGATTGACGAGGTCGTATCCTTTAGGCAAATAAGACGTTACAACTTCATGTCTTCGTTCACACCGATACGGAAGATCGAATGGAATACATTTGATACAACTTCATGTCCGGGACGATCGTTGACGTGTAAAGTGGCATCGAGGGAATGCTGATTGAATGAACATACATATGCATACATACAGACATCCAACTCCTAGTACTGGGTCCGTGAGAAGTAGAACTAGTCCATACTGTACGTAGCTAAAATGGCTAGTACGTACTTAGACTTGACCAAACACAAAGCACATACATAAGGTACGTAGGTGCGGTAATTGGTTTAGGTCCGGGGCTTTGTTATATGTGTTTGAACCGTATGAGATGAGGATAGATACGTACGAAGTGCGCTTGTGTCCTGCGTGGTGCGTACGTAACGTGTGGTGTGTGGTGTGTCCGATTATAATTAGTAGATGAAACGGGATTATGGATGCTGCGTCATCCTATTATATCATGATTTGTGTCGATGGATTTTGATTTGGTTGGGTTGTGGAGGGAGGTTGGTTTTGGTCAGTGTCTTGGAGAGGCTGGATGGATGTGGCGAGTATTGATTAGATGGGTGGTTGTGTTACGGTGGTTTCAATGAGACATGGCTGGCGTCGACTAGTTGGTCATCCAATCGGGATGTGGTTGGATCCTCCCTGGTAGCTTTTCATGTAGGCAGTATTTGCTCGGCTACGTATATCGAGGATACGTCGTTGCTGTATGCAAGATCAATCCCACGCATGAAGGGAAGTTGGGTCACCTGGCTAGGACTTGCGCTTCGTAATCGTGAAAGCCAGCCGATGTGCTCTCGTCACACGCGTCACCAGTCAGTCAGTCAATCAGTGAGCCAGTCGTAACGATACATCATGACTTTCGCCTCACAACAAATTCATGCTCGAAAAGGATTTCGCGCATCAATCAGTGAATGTCCTTCACACTCGGACTCGAACACGTTTCAAGCTTGCGCTCGCCAATCCTAAGCAAGAACTCGATCGTTCCAAAATCCTTTTTGGAAACATTTTGTTGACTTTTGCGGAATTCGTTCCTGATGACGCGTTCGAAGTTTGGGCGCGTGGCGGTTGGTTTTGTGCGTGCTGTGCGGAGACAGCGGCGGTAGAAGTGTAGGACTTGGCGGGCGAGGCCGGTTGCCATACTTGAGGTGTGTTGTGTTGGCTGGATGAAGGGGTGGTGTAATGGGAGGAAGGGGAGAGAGGTGGACGGATGTTGATGAGGCTGAGATCACTGAATTTATTATTTTGAGTTTAGGGAGGCGAATCTTCGGGAACGTTTGTGAAGATGCCCATTGTGCACCCAAATTTCAGCACGGCCTATTACAATATTTCGATAGCGTTTTCTTGCAGATCAGCAGCACTACGTGTTGTGATTCAGGCCGGGTCGGAAAGCTAGAAATCATTTCCAAGTGATGTGTTGAGACGTACACTTGATGGAGCGACTGCCGACCACAGCGGACGGGGTACGTACTTGCCAAAAAGATGCGTGAGACATCGACTTCAACAGAATAATACTACACGGTTCTCTGACTTAGGCAAGAGGTACCTGATCACTTCGTGACTCCAGCAAGGAGCTGCTGCGACACTTTCAAAGTATTTGTCTTAAGAAGTGTCCATGTACAGTGCGATATCTTACGGCCTAATACGTAGACCCTTATAAGCCAGCGGAGATCTGCATGGGGTGGCTACGGAGTACTCCAGGCCCAAAATGAAGTGAGTCGCTTATGCTGGCACCAGGCTCTACTTCGGCTCACTTCACTCGGGTGAGTTTTGTTCTGAGCTCACCCACCTGTGACCTTCAAATTATTCATGATGTTCCGCCGAGTTTAAGCTGTAGGTGCTTCTCGTTGCGAGATTGAAGTTTGAATTCAGTAGGCCAATCCGATCACCTTTGTAACAATCAGGAAGCTGCGTGAGTTCAGTCGTCCTTAATCTAGCACAGATAGTGACCTAATTTGGAATAGTCTTCATAATGCCTCCACTTCTACGCCGCTTCGAGTCCTCGATGAAGGACCCTATCTGCATCAGCACTACCAGGGCCGGAGCAGATTCAGACTTGGGGGAACATGGCTACGATAGGACGGTCTGCCATACTGGGTGGGACAGATCTACGCATTCCTCTCACCTGAACATGTGACTTGGTGTCTAGCTGACGAATCTCATTCCCGGTAAAAGTGGCAGGTCCAAACGATTGAACGGTATAAGACCATCTCGAGCTTCGTAGAAAGCTGTTCCTGTCAACGAAACTGCTTTGTCGAGACATCTTTATTGATACCTTTGACCATGGCGCCCGACCTGAATTCCATTGCAAGATATGCGATTTACAATAATGAGGTCGCCTCCGAGTACAAGACACCCAACCCTACCAAGTGCACGCGACTCCTGAGGTTTTGTCGTGAAGGCGATGATCTGCCTTGCGATCATTGTGAAATGGTATAAATGCTGCGCAAACCTGTGCAGATGTTATGGCCACACGGAAAGAGTTTTTCGAGCGAGGCAAGCACAGGCATGAATCAAGCAATTGCCGTTTACTGCGTTCTGGATTGAAGGATTCGGTCAATTTCGCAGTTTCTCAGAAGGCAATACCGAGTTGCGTTCAGAGTATACTGTCCACAAGATACTGCATACAAGCTCTGTAGGTCAATTCCTTTTGGATTGTCACGGCGGACAGAAGTTGGGGTAGCCGCGATTTATACGGCCAACCATTCATTGGCACTGGAAGACGAACGGATAGCTAAGGCATGAGAAGACAAAAGTAAGGCACAAGTTAACCAAGAACACTTCAAGCTATAAGATCAAAAGACATTGGGCCTAATGTACTAGGTACTAGTAGTAAGTAATGATATTCGAGGCTAAATCCAGCGAGCGCGTAGTACAATAGTAGCTCAGGGGGAGTAGAACGGACACCGTGTAGAATATAGATACTAAAATCGACAGACCTTGCCGATTGTACCAACATCATGACAAGTAGGAGGTGTATCAGCAGCAGGGGAGAAGCGAGTAAGGAAGCTTTGGAATGACCATATACAGGCGATTGAAGAAAAGAGAGCGCGATGCAGCTGTTCTTCATCTTTTCTTGCTTGGAATTTACTTTATGTAGGAACCTCGGCTCGAAACTCGGATCTTAGAACAATGGTGGGTACATCTTCTTGCTTCAATTCTGAGATGATACAGGATTGAGCATGTAAAGTCCATCGAAGACGTCCTTCGAGACGCTCCATCATTTGAAAGCTCATTCGGGAGATCAAAGTCGCAGCACAAACCATGACCTCCTCGAACCCCCCACTGTCATCATCTGAGGCTAAGAACACCCGCCAGAAGGAGATTCCAGATGGCGTTGCGCCCGCTGATGTCGCTCACTTTGCATCCCTACCGTTATCCAAACCAACATTTGACGACCCCTCCTTCAAGATGATAGCCATGTCCCGTGCTTTAACCCACAACAAGCGAGGCCACTCTTTAATGGCAGGAACATGGAACACGCCGTCGACAATCACACATCTCCTCTCATTCTACCGTCCAGCATCCTCACCAGAACACATCACCTCTACTATTGAGCAGCAGCGTGCCGAAGTCCGGAGGTTCTACGCCTTCGGTACAGGTTTGAATGCGCATCCGAATCTGTTGCACGGCGGCGTGATAGCGACTATACTGGATAGCACGATGGGGAATGTTGGAGGTCTGTGCTTGCGTGAGCTCTCTGGGGATGCAAAAGCTAGCCAGGTCACGGCGCAACTGAATGTGAAGTTTGAGAAGCCGGTGGTGACGCCGGGGAGTGTAACGGTGAGGGCCTGGGTGGTCAGAGTGGAGGATGGTGGTAGGAAAATGTGGATCGAAGGGATTGTGGAGGGAGGCACGAAAGGGGAGGTGAGGCATGCGCGCGCTGAGGGGTTGTGGTTCAGGATTAAGCCTGGCAAGGGTAAGTTGTGAGGAGAGGACGATAGAGGTAAAAAGTGGTAATTCGTCAAAGGGCCTTATCTGGACTCGCACCCGACAGGACCGAAACTGATGGGATCTTCGTTAAGGAGACCACGGATACCAGTAACGTGGGTGGTCAGCACCACAGGACTTGTGTTCTCTCTGAACTGCTATTCCACCACTATTTTCTCCTGATTCTAATCATTGACTATGGCCTGTCTCGCAACATACGTAGAAATCCGATGGTCCTCTCATCAGCCTTTGTACTGATTGGACAAGCTCAGGGCGCAATTTTACAATAATGCCGTCGGCATCAAAAGTATCACAAAGATACACCAGGCTGAGATCAATATAGTTCTACGAGCCGGTGCTGAGCGGCTAGAATGAGTATACCCGGTTACTGTGATTAGCGACTGGGGTTCTTCCTGTACCTCGAGTAACCGCGGTCCGATGTGGCACGTTTTAAGCTCCTGGAAGTTGGCTGAGCAGTGGTATGCTAGGGGGTGGTGGACGTTGATATGGATATATGAATGATTGTGGATCAGTCATGGCGGAACAGACCCTACCTAAGTCTAACAGATGCAGTCTGGTGCCTGTCAGCCGTCAAAGAACGTGGCCTGCACCGGCAGTGTCTGGCACAGCAGCACAATCGGTGCAGCAGGAAACAGCTGCTATGGCTCATCCAGACGAAGAACCATATGAATCAACTCCGAATTAGCAGCTCCGAGGTTGATCTCCTCACAAGACACGATATAGAACTAGAGTTGTCAACCCTGTTCGTCAGCACGTTGAACGTGCTGATTGGTATGGCGAGCAGTCTGCTCCTCCTGGTTCCATCGCTGAGCTACAAAGATGAGTAGAAGCAGGAGCGAGGAAAGAATATTTGTGGTCAACAGATGGACATTGCCAGTGGAGCAAGAACGATGCGTGGTTGACACGAGGCTAACGGGTTAATTATCCGAAGTTCCACCACTTGGTGCGTACCTAGACCGATCGCTGGGTCCTAGTACAGTTATGTAGTATACCACTGCCAGTACACGATGCAGATGGTGTCTAACGACTCCTAATCGCTGTTGCGAGGCTTCTGTGCAATGTTCACATGGCATTTTGCTGCAGTACTGGCGCTGCTCTTGCTGCAAACTTGTGCATATGCGCCTCTGTCCGATAACACTCTGAAGCAGAGGATTCCTCGACCGGAGACTAACGACTTCGACATACACAATGGTCCTATACTTGCGCCAATCCTTATACCCAGAGTTCCTGGCACACCAGGATCCACCAAAGTGTTGAACCACTTCGTACAATTCTTCCAAAATGAACTGCCTAACTGGACGATATCCCTGCAGAACTCGACCTCGAAGACTCCAACGCATGGGAACCAGGATGTTCCCTTTCACAACTTCATTGCTACCAGACACCCACCGTGGGTCACTAGTGGTAACGCAGGCTATTTAACACTTGTAGCCCACTATGATTCGAAATACACACCCGAAGGTTTCATTGGGGCTACGGATTCCGCGGCACCATGCGCAATGATCATGAGTGCAGTTCGCAGCATCGACAATGCGCTGACGCAGAAATGGGCAGCAATGGAGGCTCAAGGTTTCGATCTGGACTTCGACGACGAACAAACCAGAGGCATACAAGTCTTGTTTCTGGATGGAGAGGAGGCGTTCCAGTCGTGGACGGCCACAGACAGCATTTACGGCGCGAGATCGCTCGCTGAAGAGTGGGACACTACAATGTACCCTGCTATGAGTACCCACAAGACGATGTTGAACTCGATAGAGCTCTTCGTGCTCCTGGATCTTCTTGGTTCTGGTGAGGATTTACCTATTCCCAGTTGGATGCAAAACACGCATTGGAGCTACCAGCATATGGCCGAGATGGAACAAAGGCTTCGGAAATTGGGGTTGTTCAAGAGCTCGCAAAAGCAGACCTGGCTTCCAGACAAAGACAAAAAGAACGATGGAATGTTTCAGCAAAATATTATGCAGGATGACCACATACCATTTGTCGCTAGAGGAGTTCCAACACTTCATTTGATCCCGTCACGTTTCCCTAGACAATGGCATCAGATTGGTGACAACGCTGAATACTTGGATATTCCTACGGTTGAAGACTGGACACTTCTGACGGCTGCTTTTGCTGCTGAGTATCTGGAACTGGAAGGTTATTTCGACCCAAGGCCACAAGCTGCTCATGCTTCACGGGATGAATTGTGAGTGCAACTTTGCTTGGAACATGTACGTATCATTAATGTATTCAGGCCTCCTTGAACAACTGCCGAGCGGTGTTAATCATTATCATTATACCTCTGCCAAACAGGGGTTGTCGTCCTAGCTGCAATGCACTTGCTTCGAATATTTCAACTATGTCCTTGAAAAGGACACCGCAATGGATCACAGCTGAACATCAGAGAATTTCGGGCTTTCAAATATACGAGGTGTCACATTGCAAGCATCCTAGGCCTTCCAGGGGAGCTCTGAAGTAGTTGGACGTCTTCTACCAGCATGGCGCATGTAAGGTCGTCAATGCTGAAGGCACATCCACAATCCCTCCTCGAATCGTGCTCAAGTACTCGAGTGTGGACCAGCTCGATCCGCCTGGGGACGCACAGGTTTCCACAGACGGATGTTAGGTCCCTCACTAACCCAAGGTAGTAGCGTCGACATGATGCGAGGCAAGGCATCTTCCTGTGGACTCACGAAAACGATTGCAAACAACGATAGACAACCGACGGTACTCATAGGCCAAACAGAGTATGTGCTTGCCGTTCGAGATTATAATATCATCCATGTCAAAGCTCCTGTATACTCCTTAACAGACATAGCACTGTACAATAGCTTTCTCCATTACCCTGACTATATCCTCCTCCACGCTTCCTTTGTTCTCCATGCCCACATTCCAGGCCCCCAACCTTCATTCACAACTCTCTCCCTCACACTCTTACTCGAGAACTTGTCCTCCACAGCTCCCTTTACCCTTTGCAAACTCTCCTTCGTCTCTCTCACCACATCCACGGCCTCATTTTCCATCTGCGTAACCCTATCCCTCCAAGCGCGATCCTCCACATCTCTTGCCTCCAATTCCCTCAACCACTTCTCTCGCTTCTCAAGCGCCTTCTTCTCCTCCAACGCCTTCTCAAAAGTCCGTCTCTTCAGCCTCTCATCCTGATAGAATATACTACCCGCCACTATCGCAACAAGAGTAAAACCCTGTGCATAGATACGAGCTCTGAACATGCGATTTGTCTGATGGTGGTCGCCTGCACGAATGGATTTGGTGGCCATGTACAATGCGTAGCAGGTTGCTAGACCGCCGAGAGGAATGAGAGGTTCCTGGCGGATTTTGCGCCAGAGTTTGGCGGCACGCCCTTCGTCGAAGAAATCGGGGTCGTCATCGAAGGAGGATGGGATTTCGCCGGAGGAGAGGGAGACTGGTTCGCGTTCGCCACGGGACATGTTTGCTTATTTCTGTAAGATTGTTCGAAGATTGAAGACGAGTCTGGTGTATTAGGTGCAAGGTTGGTGCGAATTCGAACTCGTAGTTTGCTTCTTGATACAGGATTGCTAGTGGACAAGTCGTGATGTCAATGTGCAGGCTGTAGGAAGACGAGCCAGAGCAGATTACGGCGTGACAGAGCTGTACCTTCGAGTTGATGAGATTGCTGAACAGGTGGGATGGGTCTGTGATGAGATCTTGGTATGCTTGCCAGTCACACGCATGGATGAGAGACTTGCTATCTTCGACTGCTCCACACTACAGTACAGTAGTGGCAGCTCACTGCAGAGAGAGTTGCGGAGCCTCGTGTTCGCGTATCGGAATTATAGCTCAGCCTCACTTATCGATAAGAAGCGGGCTTGTGATCGCGAAGCTTGAAGAACTTTTGTAAACAAGTCGGTGAAGATCACGCTTTACCTCGACCAACCTATACTTCGCAGGAGACTCAGAAAGACCTTTTCTGGCAGCCAAAAACTATACATGATCCGAACCACCATTAACTGGATTAGTCGTTCAACTAGGGAGTATCAACCTCTTACAGCACGAGTATTTGCGGAACCATTGTACACAGCTTTCCAAGCCCCGTCTTCGTGATCGACTCGGTATCTCACATCGGAGTTGTGAACGAATACAAGCCTCACGGCCAGTAGTCCACTATGGACTCGGAGCCTTCTTCAAATGGCACACAAACGCCAAGTACACCCAAACGAGTATCTACGCTCGCTCTAACAGAGTACACTGCCAATCCTACTCCGAACCGGACACCACCCTCAGAACGGACCCGAGTACCACTCTATGACCTACCTCAAAACTACATCCTACCGAATGGCTATCCAGACTACCTGCGCCTTATTCTCACATCTCGAGTCTACGATGTTATCACGGAGAGCCCTCTGTCGCACGCGGTTAATCTCTCGAACCGGTTGGAGTGTAAAGTAATGCTGAAGCGTGAAGATCTGTTACCAGTATTTTCCTTCAAGTTAAGAGGTGCATACAACAAGATGGCACATTTGACATCACAGCAAAGGTGGAAAGGAGTCATTGCGTGCTCTGCAGGAAACCACGCGCAAGGTGTGGCATATTCAGCGCGGCATTTGAAGATACCAGCAACGATAGTTATGCCCTCTGGAACTCCAGCTATCAAGCACAAAAACGTTAGTCGAATGGGCGGCAGTGTAGTCTTACACGGTCAAGATTTTGACTCGGCTAAAGAGCACTGTCATATATTGGAAAAGCAGCATGGCTTGACAAACATACCACCTTTTGATGATCCATATGTAATCGCAGGCCAGGGAACGATAGGCTTGGAATTGCTGAGACAAACATCATTGCAGAACCTCGAGGCTATTTTCTGCTGTGTGGGAGGGGGTGGTCTTATCGCAGGTGTTGGTATCTACGTGAAGCGAATTGCACCACACGTCAAAATTATAGGCGTTGAAGCCAACGATGCTAACGCTATGGTTCAATCCCTAAAGCTCGGCCGCAGAGTCTTTTTGAAGGAAGTTGGCCTCTTTGCAGACGGCGCAGCAGTCAAAACGGTCGGTGAGGAGACTTTCCGAATCTGTCAAGAAGTAGTCGACGATGTTGTGCTCGTTTCGACGGACGAGATTTGCGCGGCAATCAAAGACACGTTTGAAGACACGCGTTCCATCCTTGAACCAGCAGGTGCCCTGTCCCTGGCTGGTCTCAAGAAATGGGTCGGCCAAAACCCATCTGAAGACGCAAATCGAGAACTGGTCGCCGTTACTAGCGGTGCAAACATGAATTTCGATCGACTTCGCTTCGTCGCCGAACGTGCATCACTAGGTGAACAAAAGGAAGCTCTACTTACAGTCGCTATCCCTGAAAAGCCAGGCTCATTCGCCGCACTCGTCGAGTCGGTACTACCAGCTGGAGTCACAGAATTCAGTTACCGCTTCTCAACAACAAATTCCGGCCAAGCTCATATCCTGATGGGCATAACACTCACGTCCGCCACAGCACGCACCTCCGAGCTCGAATCACTCTTCACACGTCTCTCCGCAGCCGGCATGTCCGCCAAGGACGTCTCCAACGACGAGCTCGCGAAGACACACATTCGCTACCTCAACGGTGGGAAGTCCGGTGTCCAGGATGAAAGATTGTATATGTTCGAATTCCCTGAGCGACCGGGTGCATTGTTCAACTTTTTGCAGACAATGCGCCCAGGACAGAATATCTCGCTGTTCCATTATAGGAATTATGGAGGCGATGTTGGAAGGATTTTGGCGGGTATACAGTGTCCGGAGGAGAAGAAGGGTGAGTTACATGCCTTTCTTAAAGATATTGGGTACCCGTGGACGGAATGTACGGAGAACGACACGTATAAAACGTTCTTGAGAGAATAGATGTCGTCCGCAATCAGCTATGTCATCCAAATTATTTAGAAAAGCACATGTACCTACGTACGTATGTACTATAGTAAAGCGAATGCTTCTCACGAAGCACAAAAGTTCACGAATAGTCTGCATATAAACAGCCTTTCGAACAATAGGATGAATTTACCCTTATTTGTAGTGCTTCATAAAATACCTAATGCTTATTATTTCTCTAAATAAAAAGCATCCTGCCACTCTCCCACATGCTCAATCAGAGGACTATATCTGATGGGTTGAGAAATTAAGCTTTGAAACGTGCACAAATCGCGAACAAAAACCTCAGTTCCATGGTGTAGTGGTTATCACGTCTCCTTTACATTCGTTGCAATACACTTTGTACTGTTAACAAAAATGTTGGCGGAGAAGGCCGAGGGTTCAATCCCCTCTGGGACTACCAAATATTATTGCTGTTCTTTTTGTTGATAGATTAGTCTTTTTGAAAATTTTTCGTTTTTTGGGTAATTGAGAAGGGTATCTATTTAGTGAGTTTAAGAAATAAAGGTTGGCGTA
>Ga0115854_10010_pt1 | contig 39972 bp, 36 predicted proteins | sample InSIn2SAF170_FD_83868 | JGI IMG/M metagenome (GOLD analysis project Ga0115854, IMG submission 83868)
GTACGGAAAAGTATAAGGCTAGTTTTGTTGCTCGTGGTTTCTCTCAGAAGGAAGGTATAGACTATGATGAGGTACTTGCATGTGTTGCCAGATATAAGACCATCCACTCAATCATAGCCCTTGCAACTTCACAAGGATGGAACCTACATCAGATGGATGTCAAGACTGCATTCTTGCATGGTTCAATCAAAGAAGAGGTCTACATGGAGAAACCCGAAGGATTTGAGATTTATGACCAAAAATCTCATGTATGTAGGTTGAAGAAAGCTCTCTATGGGTTGAAGCAAGCACCTCGAGCATGGTATGAGAGGATCGATAGCTACTTGATGAAGCTGGGATTCATTAGGAGTGAAGCTGATCCTAACCTTTACTTTAAGGTTGAAGATGACAAACCTCTCATACTAGTGTTGTATGTGGATGACCTCTTCCTAACAGGCACAGAACCTCTCATTCACAAATGTAAGAGGGAGTTGGATTTTGAATTTGAAATGAAGGATCTAGGGCTGATGCACTATTTCCTAGGACTTGAAGTCTGCAAGGAGCCAAGGGAAATTTTCCTATCTCAAGGAAAATATGGGGTGAAGACATTGGAAAGATTTGGTATGGTAGACTGCAAGCCTGTAAGTACCCCGATGGAGCTTGACTTCAAGAAGTTAAGTGATAGTGCTGTTAGACCTATTTTACGAAATGCTACCAAGTGTCGGCAACTCGTCGGAGCATTAATGTTCTTAGTGAACTCCCCTCCAGATATATGCTTCGCAGTCAACACATTGAGTAAACATATGGTTGAACCTCACCACATACATTGGATTGGTGCCAAGAATCTGTTAAGATATCTTTTTGGCACAATTACATATGGGTTAAGATATACTGTCGGAGATGTGAGACTACTTGGATACACTGATGTTGATTGGGCAGGCAATGTGGAGGATCGCAAGAGCACTTCCGGGTGCTGTTTCTCCTTAGGATCTGCTTCGATATCCTGGATGAGCAAGAAGCAGAAGTCGGTGGCTTTGAGCACCGCTGAAGTATAATATATTGCTAGCATGGCCTCTTGTGAGGCAGTCTGGTTGTGAAAGCTCTTCAGTGAGCTGTTTGGATTTACATTGGATACCACCGTGATCCTATGTGACAACCAGAGTGGATTTCGTTTATCAGATAATCCCGTATTTCATGATCGCTCCAAGCATATCGATATCAGGTATCACTATATTCAAGATATGGTGTAGTGGGGAGCTATAAGGCTCAAACATATCAATATAGATGAACAGGTCGCCAACATTCTGACAAAGCCCCTAGGGAAAGTCAAATTCCTGAACTTTTTGAGAACAACTTAGTGTTGTTCAAAGACCCTTTGATGAGGGACTTGTATGATGCATTGAGCTCTGGGAGCTTCGTGGGGGTGCGGGTTACTTCTTGGAGTGACATATGACCACAACGTGACTCACCATCCCCTGGTGGTATACATGTACACCCCGTGGCGACTATGTAGCAGGATGATTGATTCTCTTGTGAGGTTTGGATGGTGTGTTCTCCATGACAACTATGTAGCAAGATGATTAGTTCACCTGTGAGGCCTAGATGATGTGTTCTCCATGGTGTTTATGTAGCAGGATGATTAGTTCTCTTGTGAGGACAGGATTGATTAAGTTCTCCTGTCAAGGCATTCTACCCATGTAGTCTGGGACTCATGGGAAGTACCTTTCATCTAATGAATGGGCAAGGAAATGAGGATAGGGACCACAGTAGTACCGATGGACGCATCGATATATCTACCGTACTCCCTATGCTAGGATAACCTTCATTGATCTGGGATCAATGATATTGGTCTAGGACCAGTGGTAGGAGTGGTACACACTATGATGTTGACTTCGAGTCAGTTGACACTGGTTTGGGACTAGTGGTATGCACTCTGAGGCTGACTTTGAGTCAATGGAGGATAATTCTGGTCTGGGACTAGTGGTAGGAGTTTTACCCACTATGACGCTAACTTCAGGTCGGTTGAGATTGGTCTGGGACCAGTGGTACATAATCTAAGACTGACTTTGAGTTAGTATGATACATCTGCGATCATTTCTTCCTCTTCATAATTCGGACAATGCAGAGAAGAGCAGAACAAAGAAGAGCAAAGTAGATCAGAACAGGGTAAAATAGAACAGAGCAGAGAAGAGTAGGCAGGATAGAGCAGAGCAAAGAAGGGGTCCAGTTGTACAGGGTAGTGCATTTGATGGATGAATAGTAGCGACCGACAGACAGATTGCAAATGGAGTTCTCCCTAGTTGAGAGGGAGTGTTAAAATTGGAAACTAGGGCCAAACTCCATGTGGGTCATCTTATTCATGGCTGATAATATTTTTATTAGATTCTTCTCGTTGAGAGGTGTAGGATTGATCTTAATATCATCCGTTTCTGATAAGTATTTATGGAGATATGAATTTATTTTGATTATGGAATTATTATCAAGCCGACCTACAACTCATGTAGGCTCAGAAAACCAACAATCACATCTATTCAAACATCAACAGTTGTGTATAAATATAGGAGGACTTTTCCTCATTTGCACTCACTCATCTCATCACATCTCTCTCTCTCTCCTGCGTAGAAAATAGTCTCTTCTCTACTATGCAGAAAAGAGACTCTCTCTCACACATGTGGAAGGAACGATGTAGTTTTGGGGCAGCAACTGCAGAACCAAAGTTTGACCAGTGTTGACCAGAAGACTCCCTCCTCAAAATTGCACTGTAGGTCTATCTAGATCTCCTATGAAGGCCACATTTATGTACTACTTATCTCTGGTGGATTATTGAAGATAAAGGAAGATTTGATCAAAGGGTTTCCCCACATTGGGGTTTGTCCCTGGCTGGCTGCCACATCTTGTGTCTCTTGTCTTGGCTTGTTTTCTGTCGAATGTTTAATGTTTGATCTACACTTTACTTTATGTACATGTGATTGCTAATCTGTGGATAATAATAAGAAAGATAAGTAAATTGTTATAAGCATAGAACATACCATAAATTAACACAGATCTAGAGAATTATATTAATCAGATCATGGGTATTTAAGAATGTGGTGCAAAAGTTGGGGGATAGGGATATACGGCCATATTACCTACCCTAGTAGTTCCATTGTACACATTGCTTTGAACACAATGTTTATTTAAGGTTTCCCATTTGGTTTACAAAGATGTATGTTAACACAACTAATGCATTTGTGAGAGAAGACGACTTGGAGGTTATGCTTTGTGAAGCTTTTGAACACCCAACAAGTGAAGGTATTATGTTATGGGGTTTTAGGGAACTCATGTCCAAGGAGCAAGGATACCTTCACCTTGTTGATTAGGATGGGACACATAATGAACCAGGAAAGAGATTCATTTCTCTAATGAAAGAATGTACAACAAATGTAAAGAGCCATACGAATCATGAAGGCTAGTTTAAATTTATAGTCTTTCATGGGACCTATGAAGTGGAAGTCTCAGTACATTCTGAAGAGATAAAATGGACTTTCACTATTGATAAGGGTGATTCTCTTATTGTGGTAGATATTTGTTTGTAATCATTTTTTGTCTCTCTTTATTATGGAAAATAATGTAAGTCATAAGTTCGCAGTGTGTATATGTAATTCTTATGATTCTTATCCTCAACTATATATACAATAAAAAAATGATTGAACATGGTCTATTAATAGGGTCATTGATAACAAATGACATTGGTTTTTAAAATTGTTATGTACAGGGAAATTGGCTTGCTTATCCTTGTATGTATATTCATTGTCATAAATATATAGCAGTTTGCACAACCCTGTTCCTATATGGACGTGGGCTTGAACTTCCTCCCCTAGAGAAGGTCTGAGGGGCCTTCCCCACAAACCTTGTCTATTGTGGAAAAACAACCATGTTTACCCCTTTCAATTCCAAGCGCTCCTCTACATAGTGATCATGTTCAATAGCTTCAACCACTGAAGATGGCTTCCACATCTGAATCATTACCATAATATTAGGGTTCAATCCATAAACAAAATGATCTACTTGGAACTAATCAGTATCCATGTAGGATTCATACTTAACCCATCTTAGATTTCAAATTGGAAGTATACTCCATAAGTGTGAAACATCTTGTAATTCCTCCAACTAGGCTTCTGCTCGTTCGATGGCATGAGCTCTAGAAAATTTTGGAAGCTTAATTTTCCATAGCCCCCTAGTAATGTCCTTAGTTGGAGGTCCTCTATCAAAGTCCCTTGATTCTTTGTGGTTTCCTATCCCTGGTGTAGGGTGCTCTATTTCCACCCCAATTGTTTGGTGCCTTATTAATGTCATTAATTTCCTCTAGTGAGCATAAGCTGAGAGCTAACTCCAGTGATGGTAATGGGTTATTTGGAGGAGGTGGTCCTTGGGTCGACCTCCCTCGACCTTGATTTCCTCACTTCCTCACCATTTTGGACTGCTTAAATATCTACATGACACATAAGACTTATTAGTACAACTTAGGACCTTATCGATTATTACTCGGCTCATACATGTTTACAAAATGATAGGCTTTTTCATTTTAATATACTCTTAAATGAGCATTACTGATACTGAGAAAATCCTCATGGATTTACTAAATCCTCTCCCCATCACTGGCTAAGCAAGTTTTGTGATGCACTACTAGTCGCCCTCAAACATCTTCCTAGAATGAAATTACTTTTTTTAGTGACCCTAATGAATGTTATAAAAGACATTTATTTAATTACATTAAAATTAAGTAATGTAATGGTTTGATGTTTTTTTTACTATTTTTTTTTTCAATTAATTAAATTACATACTAATGTGAATAATACCATATATATATATATATATATATATATATATATATAGATATATATAGATATATAGATATATATAGATATATATAGATATATATATATATATATATATATGCCCCAAGAGTTAGCTCAATCGGTCAAGTTAGGGCCTCGCCGTTTGGGAGGTCACAGGGTCAATTCTCGAAAGCTCTTGGGGTCAGGTCTTGCATACAGGCCGAGGGGCGTTTTGCCCTAGATTTTCCCCGTGGACGTAGCGCCACCCGCTGACCGAAGGTGTCCATGAACCACGCCCAAAAAAAAATAAAAAATACCATATATATATATGATGTATAATATACCTCCTTTTTCTTTTTCTTTTTCTAATTTTAAAATTTTATATAAAAATTAAAAAAATATAGTTTTTTTTAATAATCCAAACTAGATATAAAAAAGATAATATATCTATATATATATATATATATATATATAATGAAAAGCACATGGCAACATGCTTGATGGCCCCAACATAAAATAAAAAAATGAAATCCCACACTGGATGGCATGCATAAGCCTTACATGCATGGTGCATGTGTGTCCTCTCTTCACAAATGATTCAAAGTGCCATGTTCACCTACGAATGTTTGTCGATGATTCTTGTTGGGAGATTATGTAGAGATGGGTATGATGTTGTTGTATTTGTCTTTATTTTCATAACATATTACAATTATGAAAGATTTGCACTAGATAAAACTCCAAAACCCTACAATAGTGGCATTGCACAGTGATGCCCTACATTCCCTTCAAAATTTGTCCACTCAATCCACAAAACTCTCACCACTCTCCTCTTCTATTTTTGACCTAGCTACAGTGGTTAGCCATGGAATCCATGTTATTCTTTGGCATGATTCAAATCACATGTCTACTTGATAAAGGGTCTCAACATCAAAATGAGGAAGGTGGGGATGTAGCTCAATGATAGAGCTTGTCATTAGACCAAATTCCATCTACAAAGTCCAAAAAATGCAAATCATAAGGGAATTTGCATATCGGTAGAGCACTCCCTTGTTGTAATGGGTGCCCCCGATGATGGCAAAGCAACCAAACAGGAAATGGTTGATTGCTATGTGAAAATCCTCGCTACCATCTTGGGAAGGGAGGATGTGGCCATTAAATATATTTATAATGTCTCTACAAAATGGTATAATGGGTTTGGATGCCAGATTTTAGAGGAGATTTATATGTGGTTCGAATCTTTTGAGACTTTCTTTCTGGAAGGTAGCTACATTCTCCCCCATTTTTTTGGTTTTTTGGCACAGAGTATCTCCCAATTTTTCACATTGGGCATTTGCAAGGTATGGGATTTATAGAAATTTCACATGTAGAAGAAACCGATATATGCAATGTCCTAAAGCATAATACTTGTTCTACTTCTACAAAACATTAAGCGGAAGCATAATCAAATTCATTAGCAACATCAAGTAGAAACATGCATAACTGATCAAGAGAAATAATCACACATAACACAAGATATATCCAGTGGAAAGCACCAGCATAAAACCCCAACCATGTATTATCAATCAAGTGGAAATCCTCTTCAACATACAAAAATAATAAGCTCAATAGCTATCTTACTCTCTCTGTACTCTGATGATCTTCAATTAGAAGATGAAAATCATGGATTGCCTAGGCCTCAATATATAGGCCACAAGTCCTCCAATCTCCTATAATAGATCCTTCTCCATACAAGGAATACTTACTAGAAATATCCAAGCATCTAATAGTACACTGTCCCACATCTGATCTCAATTAGGTCTCTAACAGAACTGACATGCAACAATTATCCTTGAGTGAATTCTCAGTTATGTAAAATAATAGTTGTCACTGCATGCAAGCATTAACAAACTATATTTTATTATTTTAACAACTTGTTAAAATAATCTAACTGGACTTGACTAGTTAGAACTAAGTCAACTGATTTTCTCAATATAGAACTCATACTTATTCCCTCAATCAGTGGAGGAAATTCCTCAATTAGTGGGAAAACTCATGTGCATGCTCACAAAGACTTCAAATTCAAATTTCCTTAACTAATTAACTCAACTGAATTAATTAATTAATATTTCCAACTGTTGTTAAGACCAAAATTAATTTTACTTCCTATAGATAGACTAGGGACTGCTATATATAGGAAGGGACCTATAAATGCTATTTTTAGAACTTTCTATTTTTAGCAGTTGCACCTCTCACCCATTGTGGCCAATGACCTCACTGGCCAAATTTCTATTTTTAGACATGCTATTTTTAGCACATTCTAAATTTAACATTTCTTGTAGCACATTTTTCAACAGGATTCTACTCAGCATGTTGATTTTAGACTATTAGCCTTGGTGCATGATTCCTTGATGTATGGTCACTTGTCTCGATAGATTTTAATTTTGAGATAGGTTAGGCATCCCTCAAATGGCCTCCCACATTTTTCATCGTGGCTTGGGAGGGATTCAATATGCCTAAGGAAGAGTCTAAGAAAGAAGAATTGCTCTATGTTGCAAAATATAGCATGTGGCCTATTCCAAAAAATGGAATGAGAAGATATTAAAGAAGCTAATTATAGAGTGTTAGAAAATATATATTACAGAGAAATGGAAAACATAAAATATTGCAGAAATATAAACATATAAAATGCATAAAATAAGAGAGAGATAGATATACGCGTTTCACCCAATTTGGGCTACATCCATCAAGAAACAACCAATCCTTCCTTTTTTATTATCCAACAAAATGAATAAGTGCAACCTACAACAGATCTGTTGTAATACCCTCTTTGCTCTTAATCTCCTCTCTCTTCCTCGCCCAGAATATAGATCTACATAGACATAGTACAATTCCCTCATATATAGTGAGGGGTTGCCTTCTAGGGAAAAAAACCCTAAATTAAACATAAATTCTACCTTCATATTTCCACCTAATGAATGACCTAGATTGACTACGAAATTGCAACATTTTACAAGACAATTTTACATCTATTTTCAGCTTCGGCAGTGCTATCCCCAATCCCTCACCAGAGGGGGCTCCAAATAATCAATGCCAACCCCCCTGGACCCCCCTGGTGACACACATTTATGGGCGGTGTTGCCGCCATATTACGAACTAGGGTCCAATGCGACGATACCTCTCAATAAATAAGATAATCAGACTCCACACCCAACAATCTCCCACTTGGAGACTGATTATAGCAACTCCACCGCTACTTCATTTGTTGGAAAATGACTTTACTTTGGACTGTTGTTTCTCATCTTCATCATCATACTTGAAGACCAATTGAAACCAAGGAGAATCTCAGTGTCTCTTGGTTACAACTTTTGTTAACATATCTATAGGATTCTGACTAGTGTGTCTCTTTTCCAGCTTCAATTGTCCATCTTACAACACTGATCGTATGAAATGGTACTTGAGCTGTATATGTTCAGTTTTGGAATGAAATCTAGTGTTCTTTGCAAGTTGTATGGTAATATGGTTGTCACTGTATAACCTGCCCAACTCTGACTTCTTACCCAATTCATCCAAAAACATTTGTAACCAAATCATTTCTTTACTAGCCCCTATAGCAGCAACATACTCTACTTCCATTGTTGAGAGTGCGACAACACTTTGCAATTTTGAAACCCAACTGATAGTTGTTCCACCTACATTAAACACATACCCTATTGTTCCACCTACAGTAAATGCATACCCTACTGTGCTCCTCAACATATCTCTATAGAGCAATGTTTGAACCACCAAGGCATAATGCTTGATTTGTGGTACCTCTCAAATACCTGATAATCCACTTCACTGCCATCCAATGTTATTTTCCTAGATTATTCATGTACCTGCTTACAACTAGTCCTACTGGATGTGCAATATCAAGCCTTGTGTAGACCATTGCATACATTAAGCTTCCAACTGCTGATGCATATGGAACTTTAGAGATATAAGCCATTTCTTCCTGACTCTTGGGACACACCTCCTTACTTAGTTTGAAATGGCTAGCCAAAGGTATACTAATTGGTTTTGCATTTTGCATATTAAATCTTTTCAACAACTTTTGTATGTACTGACTCTAAGACAATGTTAATTTTTTATTCTTCCTGTCTCTAGTTATTCTCATACCAAGGATTTGTTTTGTAGCAACCAAATCCTACATTGCAAATGAGTTTGCCAATTTTCTTTTGAGCACATTTATTTCCTGCATGTTAGAACCTACAACAAGCATGTAATCTACATACAATAATAATATAATATAGATGCCATCATTTTTCCTTTTGAGATAAACACAATGATTAGAGTGACATCTAGTATAACCTTGTTTCGACATAAACCTATCAAATTTTAGATACCACTACCTTGCAGCCTGTTTTAAGCCATATGAGTTCTTCTTCAACCTACACACTAGTTTCTCCTTCCTTTTACCTCATATCATTGTGGCTACTTCATATATATCTCTTCCTCCAAATCCCCATGGAGAGAGGTTGTCTTTACATCTAACAGCTTAAGATGAAAATCTTCAACTACTACTAGACTTAAAATAGTTCTAATTGAAGTCATTTTAACAACAGGAGAAAATATCTCATCAAATTCTATACCCTTTTTCTGTGCAAACCCCTTCATCACAAGTCTAGCTTTATACATTTTCCTACCTCCATCTTCTTCCTTCAACCTGTAAACCCATTTATTCTACAATGTTGTTTTACCTGCAGGCAACCTAACTAAGTCCCAAGTCTGGTTGTGTACTAAGGAGTCCATCTCTTCTTTCATAGCTTGCTCCCACTTCTTCCTAGTTTCTACCTGCACGGCTTCTTCATAACATTTTGATTCACCAGAATTAGTCAACAATACATAATATAATGAAGGAGAGTATCATTCAGGGGGTCTACTTATTTTGGTAGATCTTCTAACACCAATTTCAGGTGTTTGAGGTGCTTGTTGCTGTTGTGGTTTTTGTTGTTGTTATGGCTATTGATCATTATGATTTCCAGGCACATTCACTTTTTCTGTGATCTCATCAAACATTGTGTATTATTTGTTTTCTTTTTCTTGTTTCTTTCCCTACATCTGATCCTTATACAATACCTTTTCATTGAATATGACATCTTTGCTCCTAATGATTTTATGTTTTTCATAATCGTAAAAGCAATAACCAAAATCATTAACACCATATCCAATAAAGGTACATTTCTTTGATTATGCCTCAAGCTTTTTTCTGTATTCTTTATTAATGTGGGCAAAGGCTTGACAACCAAAAGTCTTTAAAAATGAGTGGTTTACCTTTTTATTTGCCCATTCCTCCTCTAGAATACCACCATCCAAGGAACTTGAAGGCCGTATGTTTATTAGATAAACATCAGTATCTACAGCATCTGCCAAAAATTGTAAAGGAAATCCTGCATGCAATCTCATGCACCTTGCACTCTCCATGATTGTCCTTTTCATCCTTTCTGACACACAATTTTCATGTGATGTTCCTGGAACTATCTTCTCTCTGTGATTTCCATTATTTGAATAGTACCTATCAAAATTTTTGCTACAATATTCACCTCCATTTTCTGATTTGAGACACTTCAACCTTTTTCCTGTCTCATTTTCAACCAAAGCTTTCCATTTCTTGAAAGTATCAAATACATCATATTTATTTCGAATACAATAAATCTAGGTTTTTTCTGGTTATATCATCAATAAAAGTAACATAATAACGGAGCCACCGAGAGATGATACCTGAGCAGGTCCCCATACATATGTATGCACAAGCTCTAATTTTTTGCTCTTATTTTCTTTCCAACTCTCAGGAATCTAACTCTCTTCTATTTTACATCAACACAATTCTCACAAAATTCCAAATCAACATGCTTCAAACCTAGCAACAAAATTCTTGAGTGGAGAATCTGCATCCCCTTCTCACTCATGTGCCCAAGCCTATGATACCACAATGTCGTATATGCTCCTGTAGAGGTTAAAGCATTAACATAATTAGAAATACCATTGCATAAATACAATGTACCAGCCTTTTCTCCTTTTGCTATTACCAGGGCTCCTTCAGTGACCTTCCAAGTTTTATCTGTAAAAGTAGTTACACATCCTTCACCTCCCAACTGCCCTGTTGAAATCAGATTTTTCTTCAGATCTGGAACATGCCTTAACTCTCTTTTGTTTTCCATAAACACAATTATCACAGAATTCCAAATCAACATGCTTCAAACCTGGAAACAAATTTCTTGAGTGGAGAATCTGCATCCCCTTCTCACTCATGTGCCCAAGCCTATGATGCCACAATGTCATATCTTCTCTTGTAGAGGTTAAAGCATTAACATAATTAGAAATGCCATCGCATAAATACAATGTACCAACCTTTTCTCCCTTTGCTATTACCAGGGCTCCTTTAGTGACCTTCCAGGTTTTATCTGTAAAAGTAGTTACACATCCTTCACCTCCCAACTGCCCTATTGAAATCATATTTTTCTTTAGATCTGGAACATGCCTTAACTCCTTCAATAGTCATTGATTTACATTCTATTGTTCTGTGAAAACTGTACCCATTCCAATGGTTTTATAGGGTTTATCATCACCCAATCAAACCTGTTCAAAATCTCCTTGAACATAGTCAGGAAAATGTTTCCTATCAGGTGTTTCATGGAATGAGACCCCTGATCTACCACCTAGAGATCAATAATATTTTCTAATGAAAGAATCATTGCATCTTGCAACACATCACCTGCCACATTCACTTCATGATTATTCTTTTGTTGTGTGTCTCCTCCTTTTCCCTTCCGAGATATGCAGTCTTTCTTCAGGTGTCCTTTCTTCCCACATTTCCAGCACACTATCCCTGATCTGGACTTGGATTTGCCTTTCCTTGACTTATTGCGATATCCTGGGCTCTTTCCTCTTTCCATTTTTCTTCCCCTAGTCTCTGCAGTCAAAACATTACTTGATGGCTCACTAGAGCTTTTTCATCGCATTTCCTCGCTAAGGATTACAACCACAACATCATTAAACTTTAAAGTACTATATCTAGAGATAGAATTACTAATGACCATAACTAAACCATTACAACTTTCTTGAAATGAGCATAGAAATAATAGAGCCCTAAATTCATCATCAAAAGTTACCCCTACAAAACTTAACTGACTAGTAACTGTATTAAATTCATTTAAATGATCAATAACAGATCCACCTTCTGACATCTTCACATTAAATAAATGCTTCATAAGAAATACCTTATTTGAGGTTGAGGGTTTTTCATATAGTTTGGCCAATGTTGACATTAACCCCTTTGTTGTCATTTCCTTTGAAATATTAAAGGCTACCGACGCTGCTAGGCACAACCATATTGTTCCAAGTGCCTTTCTATCGAGAATATCCCATTCTTTGTCTATCATACTCATCGAATTCTTTATATTTCTGCTCAATGGTAGGTACAAATCTTTCTGGTACAAATAATCTTCCATCTGCATCTTCCACAGCTGGTAGTTTTGGTTGTTAATTTTTTCAACCCTAAACCTACCATCTTCTGCCATTTCTCACACTCGAACCAGGAACCCTTCTCTCCTGCGAGTTTATCAGCTAAATAGACCTCCGGCTCTGATACTAGTTGTCAGAAAATTATATATTACAGAGAGATGGAACACATAAAATATTGCAGAAATATAAACATAGAAAACACATAAAACAAGAGAGACATAGATATACGTGGTTCACCCAGTTTGGCTACATCCACTGAGAAACAACCAATCCTTCCTTTTTAATTATGCAACAAAATGAAGAGATACAACCTACAACAAATCTGATTTAATATCCCCTTCGCTCTCAATCTCCTCTCTCTTTTTCGCTCAGAATACAGATTTACATAGATGCATTACAATTCCCACATATATAGCAAGGGGTTTCCTTCTAGGGAAAAAAACCCTAAATTAAACATAACTTCTATCGTCATATTTCTGCCTAATGAACGACCCAGGTTGACTACAAAGTTACAACATTTTACAAGACAATTTTACATCTATTTTTAGCTTCGGGGGCATTATCCCTGATCCCTCGCCAAGTGGGGGGGCCTCCAAATAACCGACGTCACCCGCCTGGACCCCCTTGGTGGTGCACTTTTATGGGCAGCGTTGCAGCCATATTACGAACTGGGTTCCAATGCAGCGATACTTCTCAATAAAGAAGATAATCAGGCTTCACACCCAACATAGAGGAGGAGGTATCTGTTAGGTACTAGGACCTTTTGTGCCTAGATTAATAAGATTAAGGCATCGTTCTATGGAATCAATGAAACCAATATATCCTTATATTGGACTAAGATGATCACACCTCAAATAATATATATGGCCAATTATACATTCATAAATTTATTTCAGGATAGGGTGATGTCGCTCATTCTAGGTCACTTTCCCAGAGTAAAGGCACCTATGCTCTGCTTACGAATTTTATTTCTACTATTTTGTTTTTCATATTTTAAGTCAATCAAAATTGGTCCTTCCAAGTGACTCTTTGTAGAAACTCCAAGGGAGGGTTTTTCCTATTATACAATCTAGGGGAAAATAACTCCTTTCTTGGTGGGTGGGTGAAGCCTTCTTACCTTCCTTACCTCTCCACTCACCCACCTTCTTCATGACCTTCACCCTCATTGTCATTGTGTATTTATTACATGTAAGTTGATGTAATAATGTAACATGATCTAGGTGGATATTGGTGGCTACCCACCTATTCCACTTGGATCACAACACAGTTTCTTATCAGTGTCCTATTTTTTAGGACAATTTCCTATTTTGGCATTTTTCAGGTCCTAAACTTCCAGAGTCATTTTTAGGCCCTACATGACATTTTTTGGAGAAATGAGAAAACACGAGTCTTTAACTAATTTTATCATTCAGAGGTTGTTCTCCTCAGATGTACCTTTATAATGGGTTATTCTTTGTGTCAAACAAAGATCGTATGCCAAAGTTATGACCTTGATCAGTTGACATTCTAACTTACCCTATTAGGGCCCATAAGCCTTTGGTTCTTCATTTCCTACGGCTAGGGTTTTGGATGTTTATTGCTTCTCATTGTTGATTCATGATAAAAAGGCCTCTAAGTCTCATTGTAACACAATTCAAGGAGACATGTAGTCATCACATCTCTTCTCAAAGATAAGTTACCATCATTCAAGCTAGTTTATTTTCATTCTTCATGTAAACAATTTTCAACATTTTCTATTTATTAATTGAAGTTTATTTTCATTGTATCTTTGTGTTTCTATTTTATATCGAAATTTTATTTCATTCCCTTCATAGATCCAAATCAAAGGGTATCAAAGTGGTCTGCTCTTTCTCTATTTTTCTATGCATGCCCCCAACAAGGTCAAGATATAAGGAGTTGAGAGTTGCACTGCTTGAATCCTTGCAATATTTTCCTCTTCAACCTGATGGCCTCCCATAGAAGAAGAAAATAAATATGAGGGAGCAATAGACCTTATCAAATTGTTTCTCGAAGAGGCCCTCGAGCGATAAAGGAATGAAATGATGGATATTTTTTCCCAAATCATTTGAAAAATACCAATAGGTGACACATATTCAACCAAAATCCACTTTAGAGGCATCAACCCATTTAAGGTACAAGTTTATTTTGATATTCCTATAGTTAAAGGAAAAATAGATACAGATGTTGTAGATAAATGGTTAAATCTATTGGAAGGATTCTTTCTAGTGCATAATTTTTCCAATAGAGAGAAGATTACTTTTTCATTGCTTAAAGTCACCCCCCAATGTCAAGGACTGGTGGGAAAATTACTATGAGAAAAGGTTTATGGAAGAATCAACACTATTTTAGTCGCACCCTCTTGGAACTCTTTCATGGATGCTATTAAGGAATAATAGTACATTGTGGTAAGCTTTGAAGACAAGTATATAAAATGGACCATAGTATGATAGGAAAGGGACTAAGAAGTGCCAGAGTTCACAAATATCTTTCATACCTCACAAATGGAGTTGGGTTTTGAGGACTTCAAGTGACATATGGTGCTCAAGTATCATGGTTGTTCGCACAAATAAATCCAAATAGAAATGGAGTTCATGGACATTTCCTCATTGGGAGTAGCATACCAATATGCTGCTAGAATCAAGTAAAATTTTAAACAAAAGAAGAAATACTTTGGATCTGCGAAAATGAAGAAGGAAAAGGTGCCACGAAACTAGATAAAAAAGGACGTAGCTAGGGTTGAACCCCCTAGGACAACCCATCAACATTGCAAGAAAAAAATAACATTGGGAAGACAAAGAAAGACATGGTAAAGTAGTGCAAGTTCCACAACAACCCCACTCATAATATAAATGAATGTCGTGCAAAGTAGTAATTGTGGCTGAGCTGAAAGCTTCGCAGTCACATGACGGTTCTGACCCTGAACCAGGCCTTGAAAAGGGGAAACAAGTCATTGATGAAGGACCCAATGCCACCGTTGCTACCAGCAGTGTTTAGCGAAGTGAGCTTGAAGATCCGAAGGAAGATGACCATCTCTTCCACTCAAAAATGTGGGTGAAGGGTGCTTCACTTCATTTCATTGTCTACAACAAGAGTTAAAAGAACCCCATCTTAGCAAAGGTCATTAATGATCTGTTATGTAAACTTGAAGGTGATGGAAAAATTTGCAAGTAAAATTTTATGTATTTTAGGCAATGGATCACTTTGGAAAACACATAAAATAATGGTTTTAAAAACTTAGTTAACATAATAAACCAAGACAAATCTACCATATGAAAAACACATAATAGTCAAAATGATAAAGCAGTTCACTACTCTCTTGGGCTACATCTCCTAGTCCAGCTTCTAATGTTGGGCCTCTTTCATTAAGTGCTCAAATTTGTGTTTATATGGATTTAAAGTGCTCAAAATGTAAAATTATGTCTCCAATGGCTTCAGAACAGTAAAAAACCCCCATTTGGGTTCTTCTTGGGCTCAATTTGGCCAAAAACTAAAGAAGTTATGCTCTCTAGAAGTTTTCTCTGCTAACTACTGCTAACTACTCTACAAACTCCACTAACCTACTAACCATTCTACGAATTTGCCTACTATGGAACCTCCAAGCGATAATTTCACCCAGCGCCGGTAAGATTTAAGCTGGATTGGGTGCAATTTGTTGCCTCATTTAGTTTCCCAATAACTCCCGTGAGTGGAAAATTTGGGCCACATGGGCCATGTGGTCGAGGGCCAGGGCCAACGGCCCACCCCTGCCAGCTTAGTTGCTTAAGGTTCAGGGTTGTGGCCATTTGGTGTCACATGTGATTTTGCTACGTTCTAGTAACATGAAAGGCCATATGGCCTGGGCTAGGGCCCAACCCTTGCGCCGTTTGCCGAGCAATATGCTAAGGTCCTGTGGTGCCATATAACCTGGGGCTGGTTCCCATTCTTTTGATCCCGACACCATAGCTCCAAAATGATCCACCTCTAGTCATATAGTTTAGGGTAGACCTTAGGCTAGGCTTAATCTTTACCCCTTACGAGTGTCGCTCCAAACTCTCCTAGCTATGGTTACATGGTAGTGTCGAGACCATGGGCTAGTCCCCAAAGTTCCGCCCCCTCAACTGTTGGTGCTTCAGGTATTACTGCAGTCTGGTGGTTATAACCTGTGGGTATCGAAACCTTGGGCTGGAGCTAAGCCCAGCCCTCAACTCCCACCTTCCTGCAATCCCGTGGGTAATGAGGTGACTAGGGGCCAGAGCTTAGCCCCGACCTCTTTCCCCAACACAACAATACATAAAGTTTAAATAGAAATGTGTCACTATAATGGTTAAGTCACACCCATGGCACTGTAGTAGAGCATTGTGCTTCTAGTTCAAAAGTCTTGTGTTTGAATCTCCTGGAGGCCCATTTGGCCATAACTAAATTTTGCCAGCCCATTGGGAGGCCATATGGTTTCCCACCATTGGCCCATGTCCAACAAACCAAAAAATTGACCAATCAAAACACAAAAATTCAACTAATGCGGTGAGGCCACTTAGCAGCCTACCATTGGCCCAAGAAGCACAGTCAACCTACCTAGTCAGCATATGGACTGCCCAGTTAGCAGTCCTACATCCAATCTACAAATTTTTTACCTGTTTGGGAAAATGATCAAAACACAATATCAAGAGCATAAGACATCAATTTTGAGTGATTTAAGTTTTGTTGGATTCAAGTCATCGATATCTATGCTTCGGCATATGTTTTGAGCACTTTTTAACACTTTGTCAAACTTTACTGATCCCCTAGATCATTGCTCCCAAATGGAAGCTTTTGGACCTCCAAAACACTATTTTAAGTCAACAAACAGATGAGGGTACAGTTCCCTCACCCTTCCAATATTTATCCATTTAGTGTTGCTTGGATTTGTGCCTCTGAGCCTCATACGAAGGTGCTTCTCGTTCCTTTTTTTTCCTGCCAAGGATAGAATCTTGCTGCAAATCTTGAAGATTTTCAGGAGAGGAAACTTCTATTCAAAAATCTGAACATTCTCTCCTAGGTCTTCAATCAAAAAAGTCTTACCAAATTTCAAGTTCCTTTCACCTTGAAGTTTTTCTTTTGTGATTCAAAGCCTTACTTCCTCGCCAACCTAAAAATTGTGGTCAACACGATACTTATCATGTCTAGCCTTGTATTTGGATTGAATCTTCACCAAATGTGATCACCATTGCCATGCACCATCCTTCCTCAAAGCCAAAACATTAGGATACCCACAAGATGTAGTAGAACTAATTTTCCCTTTGTTAAGTAGCTCTTACATCTACTTCTTGATTCCTGCATTCTCTAAAACTGGAAACTTGTTCATACCAATGTTCAAAAGTGAATCATCCTGCTGCAATTGAACTTCATGTTGTTTTCCTCTTTTAGGAGGCAACACATTAGATTCCAAAAACATCTTATCACATTTGTTAACAACTTCAACTAAATCATATTTTAATCTTGCATCACATTCTGGGAAGGCTTTTGATTCATCAACATCTTTATGTTTACTCATTAACAATGCAAAAAATTGAGTAGCATTTATAACAAACCTCTTCATTTGTCCAAAATTCACAAAAGACAAATTCAACTTCTTGCGATGTGCTCTAACAATATACTAAATCCCATTTTTAAACAAATGATACTTTTTCTCAAGGCGATGAAAGATGGTTTTCGTGTCATATAAGTATGGTCTTCCCAAAACAATCCCACAAATGTCAAGTGGTACTACATCAAGTTCTACCTCATCAATAAAATTTGTAGTGATCAAATTTAAGTATACATTTTCTTATCACTTTCATTTTGGCATTGTCACATACCCAACAGAAAGGATAAGGATTAAGAGGAGGAATGGTTTCCAAATTTAGTTTCTTGACAATGTCTTCTAAAATGAGGTTTTCTTGTGATCCACTATCAAACAAATGATCTACTTTGTTATGTTTTGTGATGACTCTAATATGGAAAATCTCTATTCATTCTCTTTCATTTTGAGTTTCAATGGACTTGTTACAAGATCTAGTACTTGCAATTGAATCCTTACCTGTCATTCCCATGGCTATGATTTGTGTTACATCTCTGGAACTAGATCCTAGATCTTATTGTGTAGTTGCAACAATATTTTATTTCTCCTTCTTGTTGAATTTTTTTGGGTCTTGTTGTAGCTTCCATTGTTATTTTCTTCTTATTTTTAGTTTTATCACAAAAAGAAATAAAAATCAAACCATTGTTTAAAGGCCATGCAGGTTTAAGGGGCATGGTCAAGCAATAGCTTGATGAGTATGATGAGGTGTGTTGTAGGAAAAGAATAAGCCCGAAGGTTAATTAAGACTCAACCCTCCTAGTTGACCACGAAGTGAGCATGGTTGACCACAACGTGTGGCCTAGAATCATTGCGGGGGTTCGTTCTCAATGTAGTTCCCTTATATGCTTTACCCCCGCAAAGTCTAAAAGAAATGAAGTATTTTGTTTGATTGACGAGATGGATTTGAATGTTGGTAATCGCACAAGTTAGCTTGAATGGATTTGTTTCAGAAATCTGATGCGATGGTATACTTGCGAGAAGATCTGGGTCGTTTGATCAATAAGCCACAGATCCAACGGCTATCGAGCAATAACTTATCAAACGCGATGGTATATCAAATGTAATTCAAGCTTGCTGAAGTCTAGGCCAATCTCAGCCATCCATCCAAAAATATGGGATCCAAAGGATATCGAGCGGATAAATGATTGGGTTTTAGTGCTAAATTCAGACCTGATAGATTATTAACTGGTGGTATATATTTCCCATCAGGTCTGTATGGGAGTCAACGGAGCGTTGAATAGGCGGACTCGATAAGATTTATTTCAAATGGGTTTAAAATATCGTGAGTTCCAGAGGATCAGACCGTTGATTGAACGAATGATCAGACAACTCATGCACAACTAAGGTGGACCCGACGGGTTTATGAATCAAAATGTTAAGTCTTTCAGTTCCATGGCAAACTAATGTTTCACGTAAAATAGTTGATTCCGTTGTCTAAGTGAGACAATCAGAATTAGCAATGGATGAATACAACGTCAAAGAAAGGTGATTGGCTGGGTTTTCTTGTGTTTTGGCTAATCAAAACGTGCCCAATACATACGTAAGCCCAAGTTCACGCGTGGGGTTTTGTCAAATTTTATTATAATTAAAATGGTTTAATCATTATTAAAGTAATGACAGAGAAACTCAGTAGCCAAACACCAGAGCCAAAATGCTAACAGTTATTATTATTTTCTAACTTCCGTTACTTCCTTTTATTCTATGTTCTTTAGAATGAGGTGTCTTTTACCCTCTCTGTAGTGTTTTGTAATAATTTTTACTCTGGATAGTTAGGAAAATAATTAAGTAGTTTGACAATTTTGGTGATCACCAACTGCCTTGTAATGTATAAAAGGAGGTAAATTTAGAGAGAAGGGGTTCGAATTTTGGGGAACCTGGAGACTAAGCTACTGAATTCCTGGATACAACTATTGATTAATGAAGAAACAAAAGTTTTCCATACGTTGTTGGGTATGATTTTATGTCTTCTCTGTTATGTGTCATCTTATGTTTTCTTCCTTTGAGTATAGTAATTGAAGTTGCAGGTTTTTATTTGCCTATGTAAATAAAGTTAGATTCCTTAAAGAGTGCTCCTATACTTGAAGTTCTCAATTTGCAATTCTTCTAAGTTATATATAGTAGTTTCTGTATAAAATAACATATTATCTATCACTTCTTCCAGTGTCATAGATAGTAGATCCTATGTTAAACAACATATTGTCTATGAATTATTCAATATTTCTTCATTCATCATTTATATTCAACAATCAAATGGCATTCTGATGTTCTCATGTCACATAAGTATTGAGGATCAAGAACCAGATTTCCCAGGTCCTTCATTTGAGAACACAATATATAATTGAGTGACAAACAAGTGACAATCTTTGTAATCATTAATGTCTTAAGCACAATTTATATACAGCCAGGAAATTGGTTTCTTAAGGTACAACATTAATTGGCGCTGCTGCCAAGGAGAGAAGAGAAGAGCACTTTTCCCTGGGTTTTCAATATTTTCCTCTGGTTGTTCAGTGAGGAGGAAATATTTGGTTGTTTTGAACAAAAGCAATAACTTTGGCTCCAAGGAGACCCCATACAAGGTCAGATACCTCACAGTAGAAAGTTCAAGCCCTTTCAGACCTTGAAAGGCTAGTTTCCAAGAGGTTTAGAAGGCCTAAAACTCCACTTACACCAAGTCCTACACTGTCTGCACCAGGCAACAATTCATCACATCTTTCACATTCATCTTTTATTGACCAAGAGTTACCTTTTACATCCAATTCATTTCAAGAGCCCAACTATCAAGAACAGTCTTTAGAGTATGTTTCTTTTTCAGTATATGCTATAGTTATTCAGCCTAAACCTATAACTGCATTACCACCTTTGCACACTCCATTTACTCCTCGGTCAATTTCCACATCTGTTGGTAATCATGGTTCAGTAAATTTTGGAGCAAACATGGCATCCCCTGCATTTTTGATGAATAGATATGCACCTCTTCAACTGCCACAACCATTGAATCAAATGCCACAAGAATACCTCAAAATCCTTCCTCGCTTTATAGGGGAAGATGAACAAACAACTGAGAATTATGTATCAGTACTTTGTAACTTTGCATAAAACCTAAATGTTGAACATCTAGATGTTGTTTTAAGACTTTTTGTTCAATCCTTGGATGGAGAAGCGAGAAAATGGTTGAAAGGGATTCCTAATAACTCTATTCCTTCTTGGGAAGAGATGGAGCACCTATTCACCCAGAGATGGGGAGAAAAAAGAGACCATGGGTATTCATTAACAGAGTTTAACGCTATAAAGAAGAAGTATGATGAAACTATAGTTGAATTTTTCAAAAGATTTAATAAATTGTACAATAGTCTTCTAGTGGAGATTAAGCCCCCTCCCGCTAGTGCCAAAATAACTTTTGCAGGGGCTTTTGAGTCAGATTTTGGATTTACATTGAGCAAAAGGAGATCCCCAACCCTTGATCAGATCCAAATAGATGCATTAGAGATCGAAGCAAATCTGATGGCTGCAGGCAAAACACCAGAGACACAGCCTATCCAAGACAAGGGAAAGGCAAAGATAGAATCCTCTCAAAGTCAAACACTAGAGGATATGAGTAATGTAATTAAAAATTTGTCAAATAAATCGATTAAATTAGAATTAGAGAGTAAGAGTTCTTAGAGACAAGTAAAAAAAATAGAAATTTTAATCCTCAAGATAGAAGACAACCTCTGCAAATTTTACAGAGGGAGATAAAAGATCAAGATCAGATTCAAGCACCATTGTATATAGAGGCAAATCCCGATGGAGTACCAGGGCATCCCAAGGATCATGATGACCATATTTTCACATTGTATGCGGTAGATGAAGATGAAATAGGTGTAGAGGTAGGAGAATATAGAGAAACAGATGTCATCTATGATGATAATGAAATTGATGAATGTTGGAAGCGGTTTTCTGATTTTATGCAAGCAATACTACATACAAAATATGACTTGAGATCAAGGAAAAGATCTAGAAGTCAAGAAGATGAAGGTGAGTAGCAAGTTCCAGCTCCCTTACAAAAGGCAACTCCACAAAAACAAGAATCACAGCCTGCTAAACAGTTGAATAAAGGAAAACAATAGTAGGATACAAGTAGCAAGACTCAAATGCTTCAAGGTGAGTCTTCTCAAGACAGAGGTGAAAAAATTTCTTTAGAGAAACTTGTTTCCATTCCACGAGAGATTTCAGTCATGAAGAAAAATGAAGATGAGAATGAAAGGAAAACTAAACAGAGCCATGTGTTTAGTTTCACAAAAGAGTTAGAAAAGATCAGAACTCAGGTACCCCTCATAGAGTTAGTCAAAACACCAGCTTATCAAAGAGAAATTATAGAGTTTATCAATCCATCTTAGAATGTGAATATAAATGACATTGTGAATTTGCAAGAAGATAAACTAGTAGTGGTTTCTCGTTCACATGTGGAGGAGGTAGATTCTTCAACACATTCTTTCTACATTTCCTTATTGGTTCATGATTTATTCTTGCCCAAATGTATGTTTGATTCAAGAGCCTCACATAACCTTATGCCATTATAAGTGATGAAACAACTAAGCTTATAGGTTACTAAACCTTACAGAAACTTGTATTCTTTTGATTCACATAAAGTCAACTGGCTGGGGGGGCATTAAAGATATGGTGGTGTCACTGCCCCAGATTCCAGCTAAAATTTTGGTAATGGATGTAGTGGTAGCAAATATCCCTGCTAGGTTTGGAATGTTACTTTCTAGGTCATGGGGGGCTAAATTAGGTGGTGTTTTGAAATTGGATTTTTCTTATGCTATCATACCAATTTTAGGTGGGAAAGAAAGGAGGCTGTACAGATAAACAAGGTTTATTAGAACAATCATAGATGATGAAGCAAGTAATTCACCTGTATATAACCAGGAGAAAGATGACTTTTCTTGCTTCATGTTGCATGATAATGCAGAATTGGTTGAAGATAACCAAAGACAGCTTGCTTCAGCCTATGTAAATACAAAGTTGCAAATAGAAGGGGTATGGAAGTGCTTCTTTGATGGAGCCTATGTCAAAAATGGAATAGGCACTGGTTTCCTTTCATGGGATGAACAGATTCAAGCTCATAATATTGGAATTAAGAAGGAGCCCAAGATGGTCAATTTATTCAAGGAAGTTTCATTCAATTATAAGTAGAGATATATTAGGTTTTTCAGGAAATACACTGATGTTCTGGCTTGGTTCTATGAGGATCTAGAAACATATGATGAAAACATGTTCAGTAAACTTGGATGCCCTGTCAAAGTCATAACAGACAATGCTCAAGTGTTTAGTGCAAGTAAGTTTGTTGGATTTCATCAAAAGTCTAATGCTATGCTATCTCATTCAACTGTTATCATCCACAAGGAAATGGATTGGTTGAATCCATTAACAAAACTTTGATGAGAATCCTTACGAAGATTGCTGCAGAGAATTTTGATGGTGAAACTCTACAACTACCTATCAATGGGTAGTACCTCAAGCATTACTTCCAGTTTTGAAGCATAAGCATCCTATCATTGTAGATACCAGAGTGAATTTAGTGTACAAATGCCATAGAATTTGAATTGGTTGCAACATATGACTCCATGCCTGAGGTGAAGGCACTGATCTACAGTTCTTAGTGCTTCTGTGGCAAAAGCACTATCCCCAAGTGGAGGCAAATGTTGTAGCTTCCATTGTTGTTTTCTTCTTATTTTCAACTTTATCACAAAAAGAAATAAAAATTAAAAGAAATGAGAAATCAAACTATTGTTTAAAGGCCATGCAGGTTTAAGGGGCATGGTCAAACGATAGCTTGATGAGTATGATGAGGTGTTCTGCGAGAAAACAATAAACCCGAAGGTTAATTAAGGCTCAACCCCCACAGTTGACTGCGATGTGAGCATGGTTGACCACAACATGTGGCCTAGAATCATTGCAGGGGTTTGTTCTTAATGTAGTTCCCTTATATGCTTTACCCCCACAAAGTCTAAAAGAAATGAAGTATTTTGTTTGATTTACGGGATGGCTTTGAATTTCGGTAATTGCACAAGTTAGCTTGAATGGGTTTTTTTCGGAAATCCAATGCGATGGTATACTTGCGAGAAGATCTGGGCCGTTTGATCAACAAGTCACAGATCCAACGTCAATCAGATGATAACTTATTGGACGTGACGATATACCAGATGTAGTCCAATCTTGCCAAAGTCCAGGCCAATCTCAGTCATCCATCCAAAAATACAAGATCCAATGGATATCAGGCTGAGAAATGATCGGGTTTTAGGACTAAAGTCAGACCCGATAGATTATTAGCTGGTGGTATAAATTTCCCATCAGGTCCGTATGGGAGTCAACGGAGTGTTGAACATGAGGAGTCGATAATATTTATTTCAAACGTGTTTAAAATCTCATGAGTTATGGAGGATCAAACCATTGATTAAATGAATGATCAGACAGCTTACACACTGCTAAGGTGGACCGACGGGTTTATGAATCAAAATGTTAAGTCTTTCAGTTCCATGGAAAACTAATGTTTCACGTAAAATAGCCGATTTTTCTATTTAAGTGAGTCAATCAAAATTAGCGGTGGATGACTAAAACTTCAAAGAAAGGTGATTGGTTGGGTTTCCTTGTGTTTTGGCCAATCAAAACGTGTCTAACACATATGTAAGCCCAAGTTCACGCACAGGGTTTTGTCAAAATTTATTATAATTAAAACGGTTTAATCATTATTAAAGCATCTACAGAGAAACTTAGTAGCCAAACAATAGAGCTGAAAAGCTAATAATTATCATTATTTTCTAACTTCTATTACTTCCTGTTATTCTATGTTCTTTAGAATGAGGTGTCTTTTACCCTCTGTGTAATGTTTTGTAATAATTTTTACTCTAGATAGTTAAGAAAATAATTAAGTAGTTTGATAGTTTTTGTGATCACCAACTGTCTTGTAATGTATAAAAAGAGGTAAATTTAGAGAGAAGGGGTTCAAAATTTGGAGAACCTAGACACTAAGCTACTGAATTTCTGGATACAACTATTGATTAATGAAGATCAAAAGTTTTCCATATGTTATTGGGTATGATTTTGTGTCTTCTTTGTTATGCGTCATCTTATGTTTTCTTCCTTTGAGTATAGTAATTGAAGCTACAGGTCTTTATTTGCCTATGTAAATAAAGTTAAATTCCTTAAAGAGTGCTCCTATATTTGAAGTTCCCACCTCTACAATTCTTCTAAGTCACATATAGTAGTTTCTGTATAAAACAACATATTATCTATAACTTCTCCCAGCGTCACAGATAGTAGATCCTGTGTTAAACATCATATTTTCTATGACTTATTCAATCTTTCTTCATTCATCATTTATATTCAACAATCAAATGGCATTCTGATGTTATCATGTCACCTAATTTTTGAGGATCAAGAACCAGATTTCTTAGGTCCTTCATTTGAGAACATAATATATAATTGAGTGACAAAGAAGTTACAATATTTGTAATCATTAATGTATTAAGTACAATTTCTATACATCCAGGAAATTGGTTTCTTAAGGTACAACAGGTCTCATCTCAGGATGAAAGTTTCCAACAGTGGTCTTCATCATGGCCTTCTTTTGAACAATGTTTACATGTGAGTTTTTCTTCCTCTTTCTTGACTGGAGAATTTTTTTATCCTTTCCTTTAAACTTCCCTTTTCCTTTGTTTCCAGACTTAAATGACTTCTCACTAATTTCTTCAAAAATATTCTTCCCTCTTGCTTCTAAATGAGTTGCCTGTACACAAACTTCATCTAGCTTTGTAGGGTTAAACATGAGAATTGTGTGACTTAAATAACTATGTAATCCTCCAATGTATTTCAGTAGAGTATCTTGGGAGGATAAATCTATACCAACAATAAAATCTCTTTTCCTAAATTCCTGAGTATAGCTTTGCACATTTTTACCCTTAGCTTGCCTAAAGTTTTGCCAATCCATTATAGCTTTTTGCATGTATGCTAATGGATAAAATTGTCTTCTTATTGCAACAACAAAATTATTCCAAGAGGATAAAACCTTACAAATTTTCTTCATTTCCTCTTGAGTTTTGGCCTCCCACCAAATAAGTGTTGCACTTTCCAACCTAAGAGAAGCAAGTTGAATTTTTGTTTCATCATCCTTGATTCTTTGTATCCTGCAATACACTTCAATCTAACAAATCCAATTATCTAATTTCTCAGCATTTACCTCTCCATCATACATAGGAAATTCATACTTTATGTCAAGCTTTAACAAAGGAGTTTTACCACGTCCCTTTGGAGAATTTGGAGGTGTTTTTAAAAGGGTAGAGCAAGTAGAAGAAGAGGAGGATGAAGATGAGGATGAGGATGAAGGTGAAGGTGGTGGCTTGTCACATTTCATCCATTCCCTTTTGGAGGTTTGTATCCTTTTCCTCCATATCCTTTTAGAAGTTTTGAGATCTCCCCTTCCAACCTTAAGTTCCTATCCTTATAAAGGATTTTTTCCATTTTGAACATTTCAACGAAAGATTTTCTAAAATTTCTCTCATCTTCATACATCCCTTCAAGAACTTCTTCATGTGCCATGACTAGTGAAGCTTGAGGTATGAGTGTTCTCCTTGAAACAATTTCATACCTTGGCTCAACAATCTCTCCTTATCCTCTTTTGAGCTTCACCCTTGTAAGCATCAGAAAACACTTGAAAAAAAATCAAACCTTCAAAATAAAATTGAGCTCTCATACCAAATTGATCTGTTATGCAAATTTGAAGGTGATGAAAAAAATTGCAAGTAAATTTTATGTAATTTAGGAAATGGATCACTTTGAAGAAAACATAAAATAATGGTTTTAAAAACTTAGTTAATAGCATAAACAAAGAAAAATATACCATATCAGAAATACATAACAACAAAAATGATAAAGGAGTTCACACCTCTCCTGGGCTACATCTCCTAATCTAGCTTCCAATGTTGGGTCTCTTTCATTAAGTGCTCAAATTTGTGTTTACATGGATTTACACTTCTCAAAATGTAAAAATTATGTCTCCAATGGCTTCAGAACAGTAAAAAGCCCTCATATGGGCTCTTGTTGGGCTCAATCTTTCCAAAAACTGAAGAAGTTATGCTCTCTAGAAGTTTTCTCTACTAACTTCTTTACAAACTGCATTGACCTGCTAACCATTCTATGCATCTGCATTTTCTAGAACCGCCAAGAGACAATTTCACCTGACACTGATGAGATTTGCGCTGAATTGAGTGCAATTTTTTTCCTTGTTTAAATTTCCAATGACCACCGTGAGCAGAAAATTTGGGCCACATGGGCCATGTGTTCGAGGGCTAGGGCCAATGACCTGCCTCTGCCAGCTTAGCCCCTTAAGGTTTGGGGTTGTGGTGATTTGGTGCCCCATAGGGCCGAGGGTTAGGCCAATGACTTGCCCTAATCATTGGAGCCCCTGCTTTTTCTGCACGTTGGTCACATGAAAGGTCATATGGCCTCGATTAGGGCTCAATCCCTGCACCCTCTGCCGAGCCCTATGCCAAGGTACTATAGCGCCATATAACTTGGGCGTGATCCTTATTTTTTCGCGCTTGACGCCATAACTCCAAATTGATCCACCTCTGATCATATATGTTAGGTGTGACCTTGGGTTGGGCTTAATCTTTACCCCTTATAACTGTCATTCCAAACTCTGCTGGCTATGGTTACATGGCAGTGTCAAGACCGTGGGCTAGTCCGCAAAGTTCTGCCCCCTCAACTGTTGGCACTCCAGAGTATTGTTGTGTTCCGGTTGTTATAACCTCTGGGTGTCAGAACCTTGGGTTGGGGCTAAGCTCGAGTCCTTGGCTCCCACCTACCTGCAGTCCCTTAGGTGATGAGGTGATCGGGGACCAAGGCTTGGCCCCAGTCCCTTCCCCCAACACAAAAATACATAAAGTTTAAATATAATTGTGCCACTATAATGGTTAATTCACACCCATGGCATTGCGGTAGAGCATTGTGCTGCTAGTTCGGGGGTCTTGTGTTTGAATCTCCCAGAGGCCTGTTCTTCCATAGCAAAAATTTGTCAGCCCATTGGGAGGCCACGTGGTTGCCCACCATTAGCTCACATGGCTCCCATCCATTGGGCTAACAAACCAAAAATTTGACCAATTAAAACACAAAAAAATTGACCGATGCAGTGAGACCACTTGGCAGCCTGCCATTAGCCCAAGAGACACAGTCAACATGTCTAGTTAGCAGTCCTGCATCCAATCTGAAAATTTTTTACATGTTAGGGAAAATGATCAGAACACAATATGATGAGCATACGATATAGGTTTTTACCGATTCAAGTGGTGTTGGATTCAGGTCATTGAGATCTATGCTTTGGCATAGGTTTCATGCACTTTTGAACACTTTGAATTTTGAGCACTTTACTAATCCCCTAGATTAATTAAGTAGTTGGCCTTAACAAAAACACCACATCCACATCCATACACCATTAGATGGATCCACCAAGGGTGATATCTTTGTGTCATCCAACAATGTCACATGTCCTACATCATCAAGCCCTTCATGAATGAGGTAATGTGTGATTTTGCTCCCCTTGAATTTTGTGATGTTTTGTTGGACCAACCATACTAGTGGAAGCATCATGTTATGTATGAGTCCAAACCTCATATTTTTCTTATCATTTTGTGAAGAAAACTATACAAGATACCAAAGGTAGCCTCGTCTACTGCCATTTCTTTGGTATTTGCTATGTAATGTAGAAATATCATCTCCTAGACTGGGAAATTTATCTTCCTTGTGATGCGCACTAAAAATAAAGGGAAGATCGTGACCAAATCCATGGCTTCCAAATGGGAACCCTATGTGCAATATAGAAAATTGGATAAGGTTGTGGAAGAGTACAAAGAAATATTCTCTTCACCCATGGGAGTACCTTTGCATTGTCAGGTCAAGCATTCAATCGATTTATCCCCTAGTGCACCTCTACCTAGTGGGCCAATCTACCATCACTCTCTTCTAGAAAACAAGGAAATTAAGAAATCGATTCAAAATCTGCTACATTTAGGGCACATCCAACCAAGTTCTTCGCCCAATGGGATCCCAATTGTACTCATGCAAAATAAGTGTTGGGTCATTAATTGTGAATTAAGTTACTTAGCATTAAATTATCAATCCAAGGTTGGTGTTCTTGTGAACTATACTTGCACTATATATGTTAGGCTATCAACTTTCAATTAACTTATGGAAAGGATTGCAAATTTCAAATGAAACCTACTTATGAAAAGATCTAAGTGAGCACACACACACACGTTCTTTCTCAAAGACTATATTAAATAAATCATCAAATTTAGAGCTTGAAAAGTAAAGAAATTTAAAATAAATCTATTTTGGTTCTATGCTATGAAAGCTTTGAAACTCTATTCAATTGAACAAGAAATGAAACTTTTTCTATTGGACTTTGAAAATAAATCTAGTATATTGAACTTTGAAAGGAAATCTAATCTATTATGCTTTTTGAAACAAATCTAGTCTATTGAATTCAAATACAATTCTAATATATTATACTTGAAATCAAGTCTAATCTATGAATCAAAAACATATCTAATCTATAATAATTTCAAAGTAAATATATTCTAAAAATCAATAACTAGGAAAGAAATAAAATTTTACTCTACAATGAAAAGAAAATGACAAGAATTAAAGTGCATGAAGCCTACGAGATTACTAATGTGTACGTACTAAATGAGAGTTAATCATAATTGTCAACTATAAATTCGAGACTCAACGATAAAAGAACAATGAAGTAAATTTTTGATACTTTGAAAGCAAATATATTCTAAAATTTAATAACTAGGAAAGCAATAAATTTTTACTCTAGAATGAAAAGCAAATGACAAGAATTAAATTGAATGAAGTCTACGAGATTACTGATGTGTGCGTACTAAACTAGAATTAATCATAATTGTCAACTATAAATTCGAGACTAAGCGATAAAAGAACAATGAAGTAAATTCTTTCGGTTGTTTTTATCTTTTTCTCAAACGTTTGACTTGTGGGAAAGCAAGACAAATAAGTAAAAAGGCAAGATAAAATCCTAATTGAGAAAACGAAGAATCTAAATCTAGATCTTACAAAGTATTAATCTAAGTGCAAGAAAAAGAGCATAAAAAAATCAAACGAAGAGAATGAAAAACATCTATATTATTGAACTCATACATATTTTGTTTGGGGGGGGGGGTGGGGGGGACGCTCCTAAGGAATGCCAAATGCTAGAAACTCAGATCACGAAATTGAAATCACCAGCAACAATTAGAACAATGTCATAACAAAGGTTTGTATTAACTACAATGCATAAAGATATTCTTCTAGAACAATAAGTTGTAAAAATAATATTAACTTCTGAATTGGGTTTTTCTTCTAGGTGAAGTGTTTATATAGAGTATAAAATTAAACATCTTTGATAATTCATTGCCTAATAACTATAACTCGAAAATTAATCTCTAAGACTTGAATTGACATCTTAGTTTTATGACTAGAATAGGAGACTTTCTTCTCACGATTTTCTACTGAAGGAATGAATTGTGAGAAGACACATATTAGCTTCAATTTTATCTTCAGATCTTTATCGGTTGATGATAACCCTCATTTCTTGATGATAGAACTAATTCCCTTGATTTTTTGTGTGCTTGCTACAAGTGCATTATGGCTTTTTTGACCGTAAGTTTGACTGAAGAGATACGGTGAACCTGTGAACCTCCACCTATGGATAATAGATGGATATCCATATTGTAAACGTTTGACAGCCTCCCATTTTCTTTGGCTGAATTTTAACATGTATGAACCTATAAAAACTTCAATTTGGTTGCAAAATGTTAGAACAATTGCCGAATACGCACAATTCAATAGTTATTGTCTAGTTAAACCAATTTGACAAAGTAAAACATATATACTTGGGATGATAATGGAAATTTACCTTATCAATGTATTTTCATGACCCATATGACTCTTAACCTATGGAGAAGATGAAATGGAATGGGAGTAGGTAACAAAATAAGTGAAAAAAGGAAAAATAAACTATCAAAAATAGGACAAATTTGGAGGCTCAATAAGAAGGATGGAACATTAAGACTTTGCAATGATTATTGGACCCTGAACAAAATCATAGTCATGAATAGGTATCTAATTCCATGAATTGATGACCTTCTAGACCAGCTCAAAGGGGCCAAATACTTCAGCAAGAATGATTTGAAGTACGAGCATCACCAAGTTCCAATAGAACCCACGAATGTGTGGAAGATTACTTTCAAGTCCAAGGAGGGTATTTTCAAGTTCTTGGTCATGCCCTTCGGTTTGACGAATGCCCCTACAACTTTCATGAGTTTGATGGATGAAATCTTGTGGCCTTTCACTAGTTCATTCATGGTTATATATTTGGATGCTATTATAATCTTCATCAAGAGTTGGGAAGAGAACTTGCGATATATTCAACAGGTCATTTACACTCTGTAGCAGTACAAGCTATGTGCTAACTTGGAAAATGCTTCTTTGGCATGGACAAGGTCCAATATCTAGGTTTCATTATTGATGAGAAAGGTGTGCATGTGTTTATATTTCTCTATAGATTCAACAGCTTGTGTGATATACTAAAGCACAAGACAGGAATCTACTCTACTTTTCTTAGCGGAAACCAAAAATGATCAATGAAAACAATAAGAAGAAAGAGGAAGAATATGAATCAAACATAACACAATATTTCTATGGGGAAAGCCACTATTGAAAACCATGACTATATATATTGCATTAACTAGAAGATATAAGAAGAAAATACAATGCTTATTCACACTAGAACAATCCCTACGCAAGTATGATCGAACTCTCTTCCTCACAATCCAGCTCAAGCCAACACTTAGCCAATTCCATTGTCTGCCAAGACCCTACTTCCTTATCCAATTCCTGAGAGAATTAGTCCATACTTAGTTGGGAAATCCTTCATCCATAACTATGCAATCAAAACATAGGTCCTCAACTAATTGCATGCACCATCTATACAACTCTGAAAATTGTATAACTAATAGCACATTATCCCTGCACTCCAGTCTCAACTAGGTCTTCCTATGAATTGACATGCATGAGTTATTTATGAGTGAATCTTCAATTAGTTGGTGTGGTACTGGGGATGCATTGGTCCACTACTCCACTACTAGACCTCTACTAGTTCCTCCAACAGTTAGAACTAGTTTAACTAACTACAATCCAGTCGGATTGATTTATCTAATTACAACTCCAAAGAACTCAATCTGGAACCCTAAAATTTAGGGATCACTCTACATGACTCTAGATAGACTTCCAACTCAAATTTCCTAAGTGAATTAAGTCAATTTAACTTAATTAACTGTTACAAGTTGCTATGAGAATAGAATTACAATTTTAATTCACAATTTATTTCAAGGAAAAATTAAATTGGAATTTCTTGTTGCAATTTTTAACAATGTGGACCTAGCTAGTATCCAAGTCATTCAAGATTGGTCAACCTTGACGACTCTAACATAGATTTGGAGATTCTTGGGCCTTGCTAATTTCTATAGAATATTTGTGTTGGGTTTCTCTCACATCACTTGTCCATTATGTCAAGTTATAAAGCGTAGAGAAAAAGAAAAGATTTTTTTTTCTATCCAAGTCACAACAGAAGGAATTCATTGAACTAAAACACTACCTTTGCTCTACACCGATCCTCACCATGCCAAATCTGAAAAAAGAATTTGAGATATAGATAGATTCCTATGACTATGTTATCGGCGCAGTCCTCTCTCAACAAGGGGATTCAGTGGCCTATCACTGTGAGACAGTATATGATACTGTTTGAGGATACCCCACCTATGATAAGGAGATATATTTCATCGTGCATGCTTGTCAACAATGGAAACATTATATTCTAGGGAAGGAAATGATCATCCACACATATCACCGGCCTCTATAATTTATGTAGATATAGGGCGAATTTACAGAACGATCGCCATTAGAAATGGTCCGCATATCTGCAACTACATTTGAGCATTAAATACAAGAATGGTCACACCAATCACGTCGTTGATTACCTCAGTTGGCCCCTAGTTGTGGCATTGGCCATTTGTTACAGGGATTAGTGTCCACATAGATCTACTCTATCCCACTAAGGAATGGTAGTGCCTTAGAAACTGAAACACAATGAAGTCTAACTTGATTTCCTTTTATATGAATAGATAGAAGAAGAGAGAGGGGGCCAACCTGTGTCTTCCGTTTGATCTCTTCACTTGAATCTTCCTCCTTCTTGTAGCCGTTCGGTTCTTGTCCGCTTCTATGCCCAGCTTCTAGGAATATCTACGAAATCAAAGCAACCAGATACTATGCAAGAACAAAGATCTATCATATAAGCAATCTAGGGTCAGTGTAGATTAACCATTCACATGTATAAGCATAAACACATAATGCACAAGTAAATGGAAGGAACAAGAATAGCTTTATTGATCAATAAGTCAAGAGTGTTACAAGCAGCTGCTCTGACCCAGCATCATCCTCTTGACATGAAAGAGTTCTCTTAGAACCTCATACAAAAGCAATCACCCAACAAGCTCAAGGATTTCCTCTAGAAACTATCAGTACTTCCTTGAAATAAGCCAAAATTCCAACCTCTGGATCTCATGGAAAGGGATCCATTTATAGGCATTTGACAAGGTCATGAGTCAGCTTCCATGATTGTGATTAGTGTCCTCCAACTGATAGTCCATGCTTCCACTTGGTGAATGAGCATCTATGACTCATCCAAGGTCGAATTCCAGGTAGCAAGTGTCACAGGAGAGAGTTATGGAAGATTCCATGACTTTCCACCTTGCAAACCAACTCTGCCATTTGTCACTTCCCGGACCAGCGCACCCTGTAGAAGGGCTACCTGCTCTTAAACGCAGGTGCCTAGTGTTCTGCCTGCTCTTAAGCGCAGGCAAAACATGGAGCAAGTGCTCTGGCTCAAAATTGACCTGTTCTGAGTGGTTTTTGAGAGGGACTTTCTTGGAGGAGCTGTAATCCTTTGACCTTTCTCCTTTAGGGGCTGAAGCAACCAATTTAGGGACTAAGAATCCCTTGAATTATGGATATTTATAGCTTGGAGTCGCAGGACCCAAAAATATCTATAACAGATTGCCCCCTAAAGCATGAGGTCGATATTTTTTTTATTTTTTCAAAAACTGTCGGGTGAAATGCTTTATAATGAGGATTCAGAGTTCTTTGCCAGCCAAGAGGAGACCTGTAATAAGATACAACACAATACATTATCTTCATATATTTTTCATGATCTAGCTGAGGCGGGCATTCCCATGCTCAACATTTATAAAATCATACTCATGTACATAGGATAGACAACTGTCTAAAAGCAGACTGATGATTCTGGAAGAGCCATCACCCTGATGGGATGATTATCTGTGCCATAATGCTGTACATCTGATGTTTTTATTATCCTGAATATATCGCAGCCCGGATGGTTGAAACTAGATCCGGGGTCTTCAATCTCTTCCGATATTCACTCAAAGTACAAGTCGATCCATGTGAAAAAGTGAACCGGAGTCGAACATGGAAAGACATCGCTTGATTACCGGTCAATAATGTAAACCGTTAACAAGCGCGAGAGGAATCACCGATAATGATGATGACCCTCAAGGTACTGCAGTACAATCTACGTGGTGTGAATAAATGACTTGGCATCGAACACCACGCGGAATCTTTCGGTCGAAGGCCAATGATGAGAACCTATCGCCGAAAGTGAGAAACCTGCCATTGAGGCATGCAAGCTTCAAAGTACTGAAGGGGGTATTCCTAGATCGACTTCTTGGATAATGAGCTGATGTCGACAAGAAGCGATCCGTCACAGGAGGGCCTTAATGAATCCCACATCAGTGACACGAAAAGAAGCTAATGATTTTATGGAGGTGAAAACTGACTGACGATATGAGGGTTCAGGATGGCGGTCATGAATGGATGAAGGATAAGTGTATTGTGGTGGGTGGAACAGGTTGAACTCTCTGAATCTCTTGAACATGTAACGACACTGACATGATGGATTGGTAGCATTACCCCAGATATGGATGGCGTGAGGAGACCATGGTGAAGTGACCGGTGAATGAAACAACCCAACCCGACATGGATGCGGAACGAAAGTGTCATGTTCAAGAGTGACTTGCTACCAACAAAGTTTCTTCAAGTTACCTTCCCAATTTTTCCCCAGTCATTGCTGACCAGTACCTCTTTATTTTTGTCAAGCTTGAGGAGGATAACATATGCTTGTTCTATAATCCGCCCTTCGGGTGAACCCATCGCTTCGTTTTAGCGAGCTTAGCGATGGTGAAACTCATTCTTGCCTGCCACGGACAAGTTTGCCGCTATTAGTTCTTTAACGAGTTTAACGACAAAGACAACTCGGTCCTTTTCAATTTTAGAGAGTCTGAAAAGGTACGTAAAGCAAACTCCATTGTTCCTTTTTCGTCATATAATCCCTTAAGTCCGAAAAAGTATAAAACAATACAGAAGGGATGAATTTTCGATCCTTTTAACGAGCCGAACAAAACAAGCGCTCGATCTTTTTGTGTAATAATCTCTCAAATCCAAAAAGATTAAATTTTAGAGGAGAGATAGCACTTCCGATCCTTTTAACGAGCTGGAGAGGCCAATAGCTCGGCGATCTTTTCATATTTAGCGAGTCAATTGAAAATAGCTTAAAGAAGACTCGTCTTTTGAGGAACGAGTGATGAAACGGGTAGCAACTGACTCCAGGTAAGGCTTGGAATTTTCCAATCACGACAGTGATACAAGGATGGCTAAATGATCACTCTTCGCAGCTGTTCCTCAAAATGGGTAAACAATCAAATGGAGGTGAATGATCGGCCAATGCAAAATGGAGGTGGTGGTGCAAATCACATCCAAGGTCTTTAACAGGCTGAAAATTTAAATTCACGATGGTCATTTACCGGAGGGTGGTTCATTTTTTAATGAGCTTGAACTCAACTGCTCATTCGCTTTTCTATTTTTTAACGAGCATGGATTCCACGGTAAAACTGCTCGATGATACCAGTCATGCAACAGAAATGTCTTATATAATAAATGGCAAGGTTTTCAATCGTAGCCCGACATCCTTTCTTTGTGCAAGCTATCATACGACCAATCCTATGAGTTTAAAGGGTTAGCCTACAGGTTTAAAGGGAGGACCTAAAAAACTAAAAATAAATGGTCGTAGTTTGCATTGCACGCCAAAAGGTTTGCATGCCCCCAGGTATAAAATATGGTTTCAAGGCTCGCCCTCAAAGAGCGGCAAACCTCTTACTGGTTACCAAAGGGTGTATTTTCCGCATAGCGAAGTAACTATCCCTTCGGCGTAGTCTATCGAGATAGACAACGAGAAACGATGCTATGCACTCACTCATAACCTTGACAGGAGTATCTTATTCCAAACCTACCCCTTGTCCAGATCCTGGATGGGAATTACGGAGGTTAGTCCTACCCAATTCCACCTTCCGGACGGGAATTACAGAAGGTCATATACTCTCGCGGAAACCTATTTTATACCTGCAGAGTTTTCCTGCCGAAGCAGGCTAGGATGCATGCCCCCTGTGTTCCAGTCACGTCCCCAAATCACTCGCCTTCATCAGGCTGACGGACTGTGTGTTGAGACATTTCTTGAGGTAAAAGACCATTTAGGAACGGTAGATGACTATATGTTGCGTGTAAACCGGGGAACGAAAGTTGGTCTACGAGCCTGACCACTCTTCCTTCATGCGGAAAACACATCACTCTAAAGAGTGAGGAAACAATTGCACCCATGCAATAAATATAGTCTCGACCAAGGAGTAGATTATAATCTAACGGACCTTGGACTACCATCACATTCATTTGAACGGTTTTCCCTTTTAATGTAACAGGTACATTGGGGAGAATACTTAACGGTCGACTGGTTCCTTTATCAAAGCCTGTTAGATTTCTCATTTCAGGCAGAAGCGCTGGCGAACCAAGCGCTTTCCAAGCAGTTGAGGAAAGGATACTCACAGACGCCCCTTCATCTATGATGGTACCGGCCATAACCATTCGATAGATTTGAACTATAATTCGAAATGGTATGCTCGCCGGTAAGCGGGGTCTGCCTAGTTGATTCCAATCAAATGAAACAACTAGGTTGCTCAGAGGTGGGACCGAATATACGGCCAAATAGGACTCTGATGAACTTCCTTCCTGTGGTAAAGGAATGGGAAGACTATTCCCCTGATCATTAGAGTCTGCATTCACGAACAGAATTTGGACGGTGCTATCCTCATTCTCTTCGGTGAAAGTATCGTCTAAGGATAGAACTTCTGAAGGCATGACCGGGTCAACTGCCGTCTCGACCTTTTGACTTTCGTCAGGTATGGATTCAGATAGTTCATTGTCGACGATGGACACTTCGGCTGACCACTTCAGAGGGACAGCCGGATTTTCGACTAGTGGTGGACTTGGCGAGAGTTTTTTATATCCAGGTGGAAGTCGTATAGGTGAAACCAGATGATCTTCCAAAACTCTTTTTGCCTCGTCTAAGAAGGGACAACGGTCGACGGCGTGATCGCCTTCGCACAGTCTACAAGGAAATTTAGTCTTCCCTTTTTGTCCGTGGGCTTCACTCCCACTAGTCGACGGTGTGCAGTCAACATGAGGTTCAGAGGTTGATGCAACCGGATTGTGCAACCGAGGGGACCAATCCCTCAGGATTTGAGGGATAGAGGGGCAGTCTCTATGAAAATGGTCCCCTTCGCAAATGACACATGGCATTTTAGGCCTGGTCGGTGCAGTGTGTGGATTTTCGCTATGTGACTTCCTGTTGCCCCCACTCGTTTTAGGCTCCTTTTCTTTCTTCTCCTTCTTCTTCTTTTCCTTCTTCCTTTTAGGTACTTGGTTTTTCGCCTTTCCAGCTTTACCAAGCAAAGAGGAAGGAAGTGAAGAAGAGTTGGATGAAGTGGAGGCCTTGGGGGCGACATGCGGATCGTCTAACTGCTGACTAGATTGCTCAGGAATAGCGGTGGGCATAACAACTGAAGTTGAGAAGAGCCAGACTGGCAAGCCTATTGTCAACCCTGGAAGTGACAATGTGGCCATGTGGGGTGCACCGATTTCTCCCCATGAGGAGAAAGGACTAGGATTTCCACCAAGGGGCATCCCTTGGTCGGTAGACTCCATTTTCTCAACTTAAAGATCAACGTAGGAAAAGAGGTGGCAATTTTCGCTTAAAATAAATTTTATGACACTTGGACGCAACTTGTTTTTTCAATTTTAAAGAGTCGAGAAAAAACAAAACATGACTCTACTCGCCTTCGATGTTTTAACGAGCCCGAAGTGACAAATGCTCGGATGGACTTTTTCCGTTATAGAGTCTGAAAAAGCCAAAAGGAACTGCTCTGGAGATCTAGGAATAGAGGTGTACCAGATCAATCACAAAACTGCAGAATACGTTTTACGGTACGACAGTCAATCTTCCCGAATGCTGTGTTCGGTGCATTGCGATCGATAAGGCGGCAGACACGGCTTCCTATGGATAAAGGATTAATCCTAAGGTGGTCTCCCAATATATACGCGACGGTACGTGGGAGCTCAAGTCCGTATTGGTAACTATCGATTCAACGTGGAGGAATCACCCAACCACTCCTCGACAATTACCAGGTTTAAAGACACCGGAACACGTCTCTATCCTAGACCTCTAGATGTTGCGTTAGATTCCAATGCGTTGTTAGATTCATTGAGTTTATTTTAAGGTTGATCTTTCTTATGAAGTTTTCCTTTTGAGGTTCACCGCGTGATGATGGATGTAATTCCTAAATGCAATCTAAAAGATGATAAGCAAATTTTATCTTCTTTTCAAGTCATGAAAATCCTAGCTACTAAGGGAAAGAGAATCAAATTCTTTTCTCAAAGAGCATAGAGCACACTCTACAATGCACCTTTTTTAAACCAAGTCACGCAAACTGTCTAAAATGTTAATGCACAATGCATGTATTTCTTTTCCGACTTTCTTAATGTTTATGCAAAAGAAAGCTAAATGTGCAAATTCGAATTATTTCAAAAGCGAAAGCGATTTAACAATTTCCTTTTCAGAGAAGAGAGAGGGTAGAAAACACTCAACAATTTTCTTTTCGAAAGGAGAAAAAGCTTTGCGACTCTTTTAAAAAGCACCAATTCGAATCAAAAACAAAAGTAGAGCATGTAATCAACACTTTTAAGGGTGTTTGGCTGCCTATGGCTGAAAGCGACAATTACGACACTTTACAAAACACAAAGCGACAGCTTGATTAAACTACTTTTTGCCAAAGAGAGACTGAAAATGATAAAAATACAATGAAAAACACTAACAGTCCTTTGCACATTCGGGGTTGGAATTTATGCAAGGAAAAGATGTTTCTGAACAGAGGGACACTGATCTAAGGCTGTGAAAAAACAGAGAATAAGACTGAATGAAGTGAAGCTAGGAGCCAAAACAGTGACAAAAGGCTCAGAGGGCCTAGCGCACCTGTTACACAGGCTACCTGCGCTTAAGTGCAGGAAGTCCTTTCGTGAACTGCGCTTAAGAGTAGGTGGCTAGTTTAGTACCTGCCCTGGTCCTGTGACGAGACTTTTGACTGGCTCCGAGTCACAAATTTCAGTTAAGTTCAGTGTTTTAAGTCGTGTAAAAGACCAGTAAGCTGGATAAATAAGGGGGATTTGAAATGAAGGTTCTAAGCTACCATTAAGAGAACCGAACAGAGAGTTTGTAGATCGATTTTTCAAATCATAAACAACCCGGAGATCGACTGAAGGAGCTTTTATCTACTATGCATTCGCAAGACGAATGCAGTTCGAAGGCTAGCTGGCTAATCTTCAGACTCCGTCTATGTGTTTATAAGATAAACAATGACAAATAGACAAACAAACTATAAGCAAGTCCTCCCCAGCGGAGTCGCCATTTTTGTTACAGGGATTAGTGTCCACACGGATCTACTCTATCCCACTAAGGAATGGTAGTGCCTTAGAAACCGAAACACAATGAAGTCTAACTTGATTTCCTTTTATATGAATAGATAGAAGAAGAGAGAGGGGGCCAACCTGTGTCTTCCGTTTGATCTCCTC
>Ga0115854_10011_pt1 | contig 38340 bp, 20 predicted proteins | sample InSIn2SAF170_FD_83868 | JGI IMG/M metagenome (GOLD analysis project Ga0115854, IMG submission 83868)
AAACTCAACATGAGGAGGTGCACATCCATATTCCATGTCCGTCTGCCAAGAATGTGCCCTGTCCAATCATCAACATTCGGGAAAGACCCCATCATGCGGCATCTTTAGGCTCAAACTCTTTGTCGATGTTTGTTGATTGCTACAATTTCCCAATGCTTCACCTTGTGATGAGCCTGTGGTTGCCTGGATAATCGTTCTTTCCCCAAAAAAGCATAGTCCCGAATTTAATGTATCAGCAAGGAATAGCTATTCCTCACATCCATGGTGGACGAGGACATCACGACTTCTTCCATAATGCTGCTCGTCGTTCTCCCCATTGACTCGATTGGTAACGATAGAGAGTTGAATCATGCAAGTTTTACCTCGCGATTGTGAAGGGAACTCGGAAGCTTTGTTTGTGGAGCTTCCGGAGGATACCCCAGAACTCAATTGCTGCATTGCACAAGTTGCAAAAATGTGACTACTACTAGGTAGATAGCATCAAAGCTCACTAAGTGTATTTAGTATCTGTCGTCCTTATATACTAGGCAAGGGTTGTTCTGGAGACATTTCTACCTACTATGCATATCTGCCAGACTAAACCAGCCGTCCTCCCTTAACCCCGTCCGCGGTCGAAACCGTGATAATTCCGAACGACCAACTCGATGGGTGTACAGATCTCTGATCTTGACACACGTGTTTTTATTACTGATATTATGTACTCACTCAATCAGCTGCATGGAGGAGCATTGGAACTTTGTTACTGCTCTTGGCTTCCGGTCCCAGGCGACGACATTTGTCCCTGCTTGTCTGGCCACCCAGATATTACAGTATAGCACTGTTTTTGATTCGAATGATGATGACTTTATCATGCTCACTAGGATATTGGACGACTCCAATTGGTGCAGACCTCAAAGCTCATCCAAATATGCTTCCGTCATCGCAGACCATTGCAACTATTACCAGTTGAGACGCTGACCGACTGCCTGACTTAAAAGTTGGCATTGCATACCTCACTCTCACAACAGATAGCACAGATTACGTCGCACTGTGGACAAAGATCGATCTCGGAACAAGCTTCAAACGTGCACCTGGTCTCAGCGTTTTCGATTGGATAAGAGGAGCTGCTTCTGAGTCGTCTATGCCTGACAACTCCGATAACAGGTTGTAAAACAGCTCAACATACACAAATATAAACCTAGCACTCACACACGAGGGTCTGGAGTTCTGTGGATGTTTCATGCCAAGTGGCCATATTCACCAGACCCCTTGACGTGTCGCAATACCTTGCAGTGAACCATGTTAGCAGATAGCGATAGCTCTTGATAGTGTCATGAGTGAACCACGCACCATCAGCCTTCTGGTCCAGGGGAGCACCAAAGTATCCCGGTGGCAACCATGCAGATAAGCTTCAAGCAGTACTGAAGCACCGTTGCCGCCCTATCATCAAGCGGGTCAATAACTAGTCTTGGAATTGTTTCTGTATGCACGATCTTGGCTAAGTATATCGACAATTGCCATCCGATCAAATGAGTCATCCCACACCGCATGCTGTTTTTGAGAGTCAGGACTGGAACAACCCGACGTATCGATCGGTGTGTAGTGAGTGACCTGACAACCACGAGCATCCAGAAGTGTCCGAATATGTTGCCGTCACAAGAAAAGGAAGTATCGAGAACAAGAGCCAATTAGGGGATAGTCAATGAAGAAGCGCTTCTCTTAAAATGCAGAACTCCATGAACACCCACCTTGATACCAGCGTCCTTTCCCCCATCATGTCGTGGCTGACTGACTTGTGCCATTTCGGACGATGGAATATGGATGTGCACCTCCTCATGTTGAGTTTGATGTTGGAGATATTGCCGAAGGGAGCAGTCATGCAAAGAGCTGTCTTCCCAAGGTCGCTGGAGTTCAACATTGGCACCAGGTCATTGTCGTATTGCCTCTCACTCTTGCTGTTGCTGTTGGTACGAACTTGTATCTGTGAAGATGCAAGACCTTGGTTATCGATGAGTCGAGACAATGGCAGGAATATGTGATTGGGTCCACCACTTCGACCGAGTGAAAGTCGTCTTTGGCCATGAGTCGATCCCGAATACCAACCATTCTCAGCCTTGTACGAGATCAATATTAGACACGGCTGTGAGTGTCTGAGAAGACTGTCACAAAAGGCAGCACAAGCAGGAAACTGGAGCCTTGTGAGTTCACATTCACACCGATCTCAAGCAGGACAATGATGCTAAGCAGGAAGTGACAGTCTGCGCTGAGCTGATCCTTCTACCATTTCCCTGTCACCAAGCTGGACATTTGCCTTCTCTTCTACATCCTTCACGTCCTCATCGACCGATCTTTGCCTGTCCTGTCCTGACCAGACAGGTCGATCGATCCATAATGTCAACAATGATCTCTCCAAACGTCTTGATAGAGGGCACAGACCCTGAAGCCTTCTCGATTTCGATCAACCAAGCAGTCGAGTGCACAGCAACTCGAATTCAACCAATGGCACCTGATCTCAATCGTTACAACCATTTAGGTCAACGACGACTGGTCCCTCAACCTCGACTGATCATCAGAGATCACAACGCTGAAGCAATAATAACCACACAGGAAGACGCTGTGACTCAGCGAGGACAGCTCCTGAATGAAGGATCATCACAACTTTCATCCATGCTACCATATCTACCAAATAATACAGCACAAAAATCGCAGGACGACGACCTTTTCGCATACCCGACACCAGATTTCTCGCAATCACCTCCGGCCGACGACATCAATATTGTATACAACCCATCACCTCTGTCCATCCAAATCATTCCCAACCTCCAAATCCCCTCTCCAATCCGTCCAGTCGACCCCCTAAACGCATCCACAATCCACCCAGCAATGATGCAACACCTCCGCCTCACAAGGCCCCGTCTCTACCACACCTACCTCTCCCGCGAACTCCACAACCCACGACCCAAAACACCACAGTGTCCGCCTCCAATCCCATTCCCAGTCCTGCAGACATACCATGTCCAGCGACGAACATTCTACTATCGTCAAGGTCTAGCATGGCAATTCCTCAAGGAGTTAGACGAGAATGGCTGGATAAGCTGGGAAAGAACGATGCTTGATGTCGATGCTATCGCAAGGGATTTCACGGAGATCTCTGATTGGGGTGGTACTAATGAGCCGAGTGATGCTGAAATTCGTGACCTCCTTGCTTCACAGCATGTCGAAACGCCTACTGTAGAAGCTCAGGATGCAGCGATGGTTCGATATACGGATGGTGATGAGATTGAGGAAGATGAATCAGAAGACGAGGTCGATGTCGCGGCCGGCGTTGAGAATGCAGCAGAACAGAACGCCTCCACTGCCAATCTGAACATCGAAGATATAAACGCCATGACAGAACACGAGAAGAAAGTAAAAGCCATGGACCTCGCGAGACGAAGGAACGATAAGCGCGTTGCGTTGTTTTTGGCGGATGTCATGATTGAGACTAATCGGATTAAGGAGATGGGGTTTTGAGGTACAGTATCCTGCTGCGGGGAGATATGGAGATTGATGGTCGGACTTGGTGCCGGCCATAGTTATAATCGACGAAGAGAGACTGGTATTCGAAAGGGGAGTTAGGAATACTTAGTACTGGGCCTGCAAATTGAAAAGGAGTTATCCAATATGATGTGATTGGTTGGACGGGGTGTGGAGTCCTGGCATAGCGCTTTTTGGAGTATGCGAGACATGAAGTCGAGGTGTCAGTACATCCGGGTTGGATGGGTCTAATATCGACATTGGAAGACTCTTGGATGCTGCTAGACCAAATAGTCTGTGAGTGAGTGAAACGTCACTCAGAGCTCTATGGTTGCTATCCAACGAATGCCACGAAAGCAAAGAACTCAAGAGTTTATATGTCTATCCTGGTCCACTCTACACCTTCTGTCCAACGTATTAACACCCTTCGACCACACCCAATCACCCCATCAACCTCAACATCACTTCTTCAACAAATATTCCCTCCTCTTCTTAACCTTAACGTCCCACATCGTCTCCAATATACCCCTAACAGCCCTCTTCTTCCTCCAATACCCCATATCCGCTTTTAGCTTATCATACACATTCGGCAACGTCTCAGCCCTATACTTCCGTCTCATCTCCTCATAAGTATCCCTCCTATAAATTGTCCAGAACTCCTCTTCCGTGTAATAAGTCCGGGCATACAACAACTTCGCACCCAGTAATTCACTAGCTTTGAGTTCAAGTTTCCGATTGAGGTCTATGAATTTCTGGTGATTGCGTGGACCGCGGCCATACACGCCAACTCCAAAGATGCGCTGGGTACCGACATTCGCAACGGCAGCGTTGAAGCGCGTGTCGATATGAATTTCCTGAGCTGGTTTGAGCGGACACAGGAAGATTTGGCACTCGGGCATGTTGTCGCTGACGTATTGGATGAATTGAGTGACGGTGGAGGACGGGATGCCGAAGTCTTGCACTACGTATTCGTCTGCTAGGCCGGATTTGTGCAGCGCGTGGTAGCAGGTGCGGGAGTCGAGGAAGGGGTCTGCGATTGCGCGGGTTAGGCGGTTTTGCGGGACGTGGAAGTGTTTGAAGGCGAGTTTGCCGCCCCAGAAGGCGCCGTGGTCGTAGCGGAAGAGGTAGTCTGTTAGCGTTAAGATGACAGGAGGGATTTCTGCTGGTGCGGTTAAGCCGGTTGGTTTTTGGGTGGTTGTTGTTGTTTTGGTTTCGGAGTTTGTGAGCATTGAGATTGGGTTGTGGTGTTTTTTGAGGTGGGCTTCGATTGTGTCGGCGAACCAGTGGACTTGTTTTGTTGTCAGGAGGGGGGCGCGAGTGTCTCTTTGGTTGTAGTTGATCATTTTGCCGAACATTACGACTGCTGAGGAACGGTTGAAGTAGATACCGTCTATGTAGTCAATTTCTGGATCTGTGGTTGCTTCTTCAAATATCGCTGGGACGGTAAGGGGTTCTGCAACTGGAAGGAGCTGGACTTGGACATGGGAGGTTGCAGGGAGGAGCTCAATGGTGACGAGAGTGACGAGGCCAAATGTGCCGAGAGATCCACCAGCTTCATGCAGTAAATCTGTATTTCTCTCACGGTTGGCGATCTCGAGAGTGCCATCTCCAAGAACGATCTCGATCTCCGAGCATATGTTCTGGAATAGACCATAACGATACATGCTGGATTCACCGGACATACCACTGAAGCCACCACCACAAGTTATACCTTTGAACTCCATGACTATCTTCGGCACCCAACCAGCTGAGATGCAATGGGCAGCTAAATCGTCCATGGGAACATTGGGCTCAGCTTTGACTGTCCTTGTTATTGGGTCCACGGGAAATATGCGATGCATGTCGGAAGTGTCGACAATGGCATCTTTAGTAAACGAAAGTGGTCGGGTAGAAGAAGTTGACCCATGATAGACTCTGAAGTGTTTCTTGTTGTCATGAAAATATTTGACTTGAGTCTGAACACGTTTCACAGCTTCTTGGTGCTCTTGGAGGAGCTTCTTCACGTCCATGGCTAACAGGACATGTGGTAACGAAGCGTTCGTAGTTGTGTTCGGAGTTTGGAGGTATGAACTTCAATTGCTTTCTATACTCTAAAGCCAAGGAAACCCAGAAAGACCAGCGCAATGCTATGGGCGGACGGTGAAGTCAATGTAAATGTGAAGTCGAAATCTCCACCAAGGTTCGAAGCTGACGCGTAGCGCAGAAATAATTAGGCCACCACCCTCGTACTCGCTGAATGATTAATCAATGGCGCTGTCGAAGTACTACAAGCTTATGGAACGATAGCCAAAACAAATGAATTGAGAAATTGTAGCAATCAACAAACATCGACAAAGAGTTTGAGCCTAAAGATGCCGCATGATGGGGTCTTTCCCGAATGTTGATGATTGGACAGGGCACATTCTTGGCAGACGGACATGGAATAGAAACTCGAGAGTACTTCCATACTGTACCTCATCCTGTAGTCACTTGCCCACCCACCCTTGCCCGCTGCTTTCGTTCCCCGTCTCTCCTCCACCCTTTACTCTTACCTTCTTCTTATCATGACCCATCACATCCACGTACTCATTTGCCTCGTTGCGCCTGCACCGTTGTTGCTGGCCATATCAATATGTTGTAAAGACTATTACACCATGTCAGTCCATACTGGTGATCAATTCTTTTGACTACCAGCTAGAAAGTAGAATCTGAATTCGTCGTATGTATTTGTGTGACTTAGTGGCGGTACTTAATGGAGACAGAGTGTGCGTAAGGTCGTGGTGGAAGGTCAATGTGTAGGCGGACGGAAGGTCATTTCATTCGTTCTTGCGTTCCACGGAAACTCTAATTGAGCACGCTTACGCATTAACGCGTTTGGCGGAAATGTGGGGTAATAGTCGACTGCTGCTTCCCGATGGTCCATACCTACAGTACTTCATGCGCTATATGCTAGATCTTTGACCGCTCCATGTCCATCGGTAGCTCGCAGCTTGCAGAGTCTTTGACCGACTCTAGCTTCTCCAGAACGTACCTGACTCCCTTGAACAATCCGTACCAGCAAATTCACACCACTACAAACGATCCTAATGTCCTAGCAGAACGGCGCCGGAAGAACGAGCTACTTGCGCAGAAGAAACCATTCGCCTTCAACAGAAAGCGGCAGTCGCACCTACTGCAAATCATTCCTACAAAGTCCGCAACCAAATTTGAAAAAGACAGCTCTGCTAGTTTTCTTGAACAGGGAACAGCATCAGTCATGGTAGATCCAACCACAGAAGAGGATATATTTGCACCACCAGAGAGTAGCGATGAGGATGCAACAATCAATAAAGAGACGAAGGTAGCCCTAGAACTGCAAAAGCATTCACCACCAAAGAGACAGTTAGAAGAGGTATCGAGCAATCGTAGGTCGAAGCGGCGAAAGAAGGATGAGGCCGGAGAGTCCCGAGACGGGGAATCAGAAGAACCAGAAAAACCAGAAACGTTGAAGCCATCTCAAGAAACTCTCCCCAACTTTCTATCACAGTCGAGTCAGAGCAAGAGAAGGAGAGGCTATGCCGGATCATCACAGAGGTCACACAACTCATGGCAACCACCACCTTCGATAAACCTTGACACACCGAAAAAGAAGGTGAGGCATACCGACGTTGAAGGACTGGGAAGTTCGCCTCTCCCAACACGCACAGTGAGACCACCAACCTTCAGAGTACCATCTGAAAGTCCCGACCCTGTGAAGAGACCGAGCTTAGTCATAATTGGCGGCTCAGATGCTGAAGACGATGATTTAGAGCCCAGTGCTGAAAGCGTTACCTTTTCCAACACCCGTCGTGACTCCACATCCTCGCTGTCATCCGTCGATTCGCTTCCAGATTACCAGCTTGATGCGACCTCGAAGAAACGATTAATGACAGATGCACAGGATCACGACTTGCTTGCACATCTGCCTAAAGGCCATTTCTTCTGTACGATATGTCAGAACACGAGCTCTCTGGATAGTCTTGATGTGCCGTTTCTTCGAAAACAAAAGCAGAAGCACGACTTGACAGTTTCTGATCTGAGAAAGCTTCCCATCCCAAAGTTGCAGGCTCTGTGTCGTGCTCACCGCATTCGAGATGCTCAAGCTACCTGGAAAGTACGTGACTACCCAACTATCACTCCTGAAACCTGGGCCACCTTATCAGATCGTGTATCAAAGCACATTCCCCATCTATCTTTGGTCCTTCGACGGAAGAATACTTCGTATTACCTTTCCCACTTGGATGATGCCATCACTTCTGCTCGTGGCAATCAAAAAGCTATCAATACTTACTTCAATGTCACCGTCCTCTCGCTCATACATCATGGATACTACGGACCTAAAGGTTCAAAGATTGTGGCGCAGGCTCTCCTCAGTGACAAAACGCTTGAGAAGATGCTAGGCAAGCAGAACAAGAGTGATAAGACTATGAGAATAGCAGGTATCGGAAGGTTGGTCGAAAGCGTACTTGTACCAGAAGTGCTCATGAGATTAGTAGGCGAAGACATGGGAGTTCAAGATGAGCAGGCAAGGAAGATCCTGGAAGAAAGTGCTGATCTAGGAGTGTTACTCTGTGGAGACGATGACGAGATTGATGTACCGGACGAAGATGAAGACTAGACAAATCACAGTCCACGCACATTGTAAGAATGATAAATGATATCCTGTGCAAGTATTATGGAAATATTAATGATTCCCTACCACAAACCTCTCTACCACCAGAAGCAATAGGTATTGTGTAAACGACATTGCAGACCTCGCACCATGCACGCACTACCACCACCAACGTGATGACACAATCCGCACCAGTCCACTTAGCAGAGAGTATGAACCTTACCGTTCCCTCCACCACCCCATGACGCACCAACACTTCATTTATCAAACCAGCACAGCACCTTTCCACCTCTCAAATTTCTTCCTACCCCGCTTGGCTACATCAAACTCTTTGAATGAACGAAGCGAGGCATCTTCTATAGTTTGGCAGACTCCCTCAGTACTGCACCTCCTTGGACGCGTCTGTCATCCACAGCCGCGGCGGTACCTGATACTTCGTTTCGAATAGATCGAGCGCCCGTTGATGCTCGCCGACCTTGATTGACCTGCATTATGCACGGGCAGCCAATTGACATCGGTATTATGCTTCTCCACTCTGTTGTCCACGTTCATGTCTTCAAGGACGGCTTCGAAGCCGATCCACGTTGAGTTTGGTGTAAGAGCACGGGCTTTTTTTCATATTGTATCCTATGCGGTTGCCCTCGATGGGTATCCTCAGGTGCTTGAGATTTGGTTCGGTAAATTTGAGGTTGGGGTTTTGATATCGTTTGTTGTGGGATATATCGACTTGATGGGGAGGATTGGTATGGGTGGACGTTGATAGGTTGTTGATTTTGAGGTGAGCCATTTTCGCATACATTATTGTAGCTAAGGGACGTATTGGAAGGGGATGCAAAGCGGTTAGAGTCATGCATCAAGTAGGAAGGAGGTGATGGGAGTGTATATAACGTGGTGACCAACGCCGTTCTGGACATGGAAGAAAGGGGTTGTACATCCTCGGGCGCCTTTGATTGGTGTCGAGACTCGTGTTGGCATGGTGGATTTATTTGAGGAGGAAGGGGATATCTGGGTAGGGTGATGGGGAAAGTGTCAAGATCAAGTGCTGTTTTAGTTTGTAGGTTGTTTTGTTTCTGATCTGACCATCCTTAGATGGTTTCAGGGAGGTAACGGAGTTCTAGAAGTCAATGACGTGAGAAAAGAATGACAGAGTCGGGTCAAGCAAACACGTTCATTATATGTATCTTCCCGAAAGACCGCAGATATAATAACGTTTCTCTGCTACCTCACCTCAATCTGTATTTACAGACACCATGGCTTCTTCCTCCATCACTTTCTCGAGTGTGTACAATTGTATCCTGCTAATAAGCCATTCGTCTAGTCCGCCAATCTGTGTTAGGTCCGTTAGCGATAAATTACCAAAAGACTAGAGTTTGATGCCCTTACCATGACTGCTTTAGTAGTACAGCATCCCAAATTGCGCACCAAATTCACTTCTGAGAGTCTTCATAAGTTTTGATGATTCCATCAAGCTTCTGCTCTGATGGAGCAGTAGCACCCTTATCTCCAGAATAGTACTTCCCGTCAAGAAATGTGTCTTGACTGATGTGTGATCGAGAAAATAGCTCAGGTCTCTCTTCCTTTTCGAGTATACTCTCCATGTCACTGACTCTGTCCCAGGACTGCTTCGAGGTCTGAGACGATTTGGACATGGTACGTGGCCTTGTCGGTATTGATAAGGGCTTGAAAGGAGGCGGCAGTGTCTTTGATTGGGCATCTGTAGTGTGTAGATTGGTATTGAACTTCTCGTATTTATTCCGCTGGAAGTTGCTGGATCCTTCGAAGACCCCAGGACCCAGGAGGACGCCTTCTGCTTCCATCTTTCAGGTAAAGCTACCGACCAACTCGAACTGCGCTTTATCTCGGCGGGACTAGAAGATTTAGGTGATGACTCTGTGCCAAGTGATGTCGTGGCAGATGATTTGACGTCCTTGGTGGACTCCATTACTGCTGATTATGTGCTGGTTTCGAGATCGGATGCCTTTGTGATTTTCTCGTAGACGTACAACTTGTATCGTTGAGAATGTAGACCGGTGGGAGGTAATTGAAAAAGTAATTCGAAGCTGCGGTGCAATTCCATTTTGTAGCCTCAAGTGTAGGCTGAGTGACGGTGTAAGTGTAAACGGACGCGTCAGTCACGAGTAGTCACCCCAGTGAATGGCCAGTCACCTCAAGTAATATAAATAAGGATATATGTTTGTGTTCCTGTTGTTGTAAACAAGCATGAACGGCACAGACTTCTGTGTCTAGTATATTCATAACAAAGACATTTAGAAGTTAGTGAACCCTTCAGCTGAACAGGTTTGTTGAGCATACACGGGAGATCTTCTTGACTACTACTTATGTGTTGGACGATTTCATGGTTTGACAAACGTTACTCTTGCCAGCTCTGCTGTTGTTTGATAGTCATTGTGGAGATGCGTTGGCCTGCCTTTGTTGTCGCCGTTTGCCATAATGGTGATTCAAGCCGCTTCTATGCAGAAGACTGTTTGGAGACGGTTTGTTCATCGAGAAAAAACATTAGTCAACCGGATCAGTCTCCAACAGCAATAAGAGTGAGGAAAGGAAAAACGGATGCATTGATGTTGAAGAAGATAAAGGGGTAAACACCAATCAGATTAACTTTCGTGTCCAGATCTCTGATTGGTCGGTTCATGACTACTATGCACTATCTTGACTACCACTTGACTATTATCTTGTGGAACGTCTTATGATAAGACTATCTGCCTCTGCTATTTCGAGTTGTTCGACTACCACCCTACACGGAAAGTGGTAGAAGTCGCTCCTTCATTGGGTATCACATACATGAACTAGAAATGGTTTGATCGAACAACTAACCTTCCATTCCAACTCTCGGCTTTCCCTGCTGATAAACGAACCTTGGTAAGCTCTCACATACACGACTCAACCAAGCGTCAGCAAGAGTAAATATCCTGACAGAGAGTCCTGGCAAACTACATTGACCTCTATCTCTTTCCAATTCCTTGGCTTCTGACTGTAGCACCACCAAAGTTCTAACATGCTCCTGAAAGATCCCAATGACCTGGTCACCTGATTTCTGCCTATGCAACACGTCTGTGTCCCGATATCGTGGCATACGTGAGAAACAGGATCTGATCATGCACTCTTCTGCCATATGTATGAAATTCCTCCTTGAAATGGGTCTTGACCGATCGTTTTGACTGTCTCCTGTTCGAGGCTATTCTCTCTGAGACCAAGGAGCAAACGCGTGAAAAGCCGAACCGACAGAGGCACATGCTCACATGAAGATTTGTCATGTCATTGTGAGGATCGGCACAAGTTCCGTGGTCGTCGCTCTCACTCCATCGTTAGGTGTGACAATTTGACTGCCACCCAAACAACGATCTCGGCCCGCAACTCGAAGGGATATATTAGAAGTCTGTAAATAATTTAGTCGCAAATCAGGCCAAAGGCCCAAGAAATATATATGTACACATATATATACATATATCAAGGATGGCTTAACGGTTAGAGCGCACCTTCCGAAGAGTGAGTTGCAGTTAGCCCTTAACCTCCTTTGAATATTCCTTGATGCTTGACCCACGATAAACGTGTCGCCGCAAATACTCGTTCCTCCCACAGTGGAACAACCCAAATAATGGAAAACGACGTCGTGATGTTGTTGTAGATCAGACCTTACAAATTTGGTTCCAAAAATCCCCAGTTCGACCCACATTCAGGTCAGAATTTCTTTTTGTGTTTTTGCTGGTTGTGGTGTTTGCTGCACTCACATACGGCTAAGCGCCGGGACTAACGGAATGACTTTAAGGAAGGGGTGGATTGGTTTTCTTGCTCGTACAACTCGTTGAGCAGTTCGATGATGGAAGTGATACCGGATGTCACTATACTTCCACTGTGATCTTCACGACCTCAAAGCTGCGACTATTAAACATTTGTTTGTCCGAATGCAATAGCATGTGTTTAGCACTTGTACACCCTGCTGAGAACAGTGGTATGAAGGATTTTCATCTTAGCGAAGCAGATACACTCGCTAGTGGCCCAGCCATCCATGTTCACTGGAAGGATGGTGGCCACTTCGTGTGTTTCGAACCTTGGAAACGTCTTGATGATTATTCACTTTAGTCTGTTTGCTCGCATAGACGATTTGCTGTGTCACAGTTAAACCTGGAATAAACTGCGTAGTGAATGTTGTGGCTACACCGCGGGTGACAATCAGGCTGGGCGCTTGGGAAACCCCCAGCCCCGTTATCAGAGGGAATTTATTATTGTTTGCGCAAAAAGTAGTCACAAATCAGTCAACAGATCCATCAACAGCAAATGTGGCTCAATGGTTAGGACATAGGTTTCAAAGAAATCAAGGTGGGTCGCAGCGCCTCTGAGCCTCTTCTTGCCAGCATCTGTAGTTCTTGATCTGCGGCCACCTTCCCGCCAGAACCACTCGTTCCTGTCACCGTAAATGTACGATTGCTGAGAGGGGACGTCGTGGTTGTGTTGTAACACAGATCACTCAATTCTAGGTTCAAATATCTCGAGTTCGACCCCCGGAAAGGTCATGATTTCTTTTTGTTTTTGCTGACTATGGTGTATACTCCACTTTCAAATGGTCGAGCACCAAGACTGGCGGAATAGTATAGAGGAGGTTGAGCGGGAAGTTCTTTAGCACGTGTATTTGAGTTTTCTTATCCTTATTCTGACCATGAAGCATTCGGTTGCGAAAGTGACAGCTGATGTTCTGTGCTTCCAACATATATCCGTAAGTTCTCAGAACTGTGGCTGCTGGACACATGGCCACTTGTATGTGGTAGCCACATGCTTGCGCTTGATAACCTTACAGACAAGAATCATATGCAAGATCTCTAGGCTTTTAAAGCGGATACAGGTAGACGTATTAACCGAGGCTTAGTCGAAGATCTCCAATAGTAGTTGTTATACGCCTCAATCAGTCCCCTGCTTGAACACGACAAGGCACAAGATTCAACCAGTGCTGGCAACAACGTTGTGGTTAAATTGTGCCATGTGTGCGTGTGAAGGGTCTTGCCACCACGTTCTTGTTGCTGAATTCTAGAAAGCGCAGGTCTTGAGCCCAAACAGTGTGGCGAGATGGATCGGACCTGGAGAGTCGCTGTATGCTATTGGACGAAGGGTAGGGCTAGCCCGTGCTGGAGTGAAGAATGAAAAGCCTTGGATAGATTGGGTTAGTGGAATCGCTGCGACAATATGCAGTCCTGCACCCTTGCTGGCTTGCGCCATCGTATAGTAGAGGTGACATAGAAAAGCTGGAGATTCCAGGCTGAAACCTCAAAAGGATAATATTGAAGGTTGAAGTATAGAGGCAATCTCGCCAGAGACTGTGGTTATGCCGAGATCGCGTTTGCCACATTTCAGTACGCGGTGTTCCAGTTGTGTGAGATCATGTTGTTGTCAAATATAAGATCATGACCCAAGCAATGCCCTCCGAGCTGGCTGCTTCTTGATGCCTCCACTTTTGTTGTATTGCACTGCTTTATGGTTTCTTTCCTCGTAACCTGCATCTTTGCCCTTGTGTCCATCAAGCCAGCAACCTGTACAATAGAGGTCGCCGTCACAGCCTATGCAGCGTAGTGTTGCATCATCGTTGCATATGACACACCACGAGTCTATTTCGTCATCAGTGTAGCCGTTGTGCGTCGCCTTTGGCGTGACGTTTGATGATGAAGACTTGATCGTCCTCGGCACTGAAGGCAAGCCAAGATTGGCAAATCTGGACGTCAAGTCGTCGTCAACGGTGGCCTCAGAATAAGATGGAGGAAGCTCTGGTTCCTGCATTGGTGCCGATGGCAGATCAAATGGGTCTGCTGAATTCACGTCCAAATTCACACCTGTAGTAGTCCTTTGCACAGGTTGTGGCTGCTGCTCATGTCTGTCCGAGTGCTCATCAGGAGGCGTCGGTTTTGATTCGTACTTCAATTCTTCAAGCACTTGAGCCAGATAATCATCTGCATCACGATCGAGTTCTGCCTCGGAAGGTTCTCCTTCCTCGCCGAACGTTGTCTTGTGGGGCAATGGCACCTTGTTGGTTTCGCCCTCGGCTGCTTGAGCTCTTGCACTAGCAGGTCCTACAACTTGTTGGTCGTTAGCATCGTGAAGTGTCTGGGAATGTCGCAGAGCTGAAGCAGCAGAGGTTAGCAGGGCTTTTATTTCAGCTTCTTCATCATTCGGAAGACTCCATGCATCTTCAGGTCCAAGCTCGGCCAAAAGATCCTCTACAGTCTTCCCGTCTTCATCAGCGGGTAACTCTATCTTATTCGGTCCAGATTCGGGCTGAGTACTGGAAGTGGTAAACCCTGATTGGCCAGTCAGGGATTGGAAGCGGCCAAGCAGATCTGCGTGTAAAGCGCGTGCTGGTGCTGGATCAAGTGGAAGGTTGGTTGATGTAGTGGGCTCAAATGGTGGTCTGAATCAGCACGTATTAGTTGTATGTAAGTAAGACGTAGACTAGAAAGCGTACTTTTTGGCGTCGAGATCTATTGTAGACCTCTTCAATGCGTTTAGACGAGCGAGCAAAGCATGATCATGGGATGCATCATGCCCATTCATAGCGTAGATGTAGCACGCCTTGGACTCCTTGCCAATCGCAAGTAAATTGCTCGTAGGTTAGCGATCGAGGTGTTCCGCGACTCTGAATGGTTGCTCAGAGTGATATGGAAGGAGAGTTACTCTGGAAGGCAAGACTGACCAAGCGCTTTCATCCGAGAACGATGACGTAGCCCTTCAGCGCCTAACAGGGTTTCGATGCCCGTGGACTTTCGGCACCTCTCCCCTAATCATACATCAAGAATAACCTCAACACAGCGTTCGCATAATTCACGAATCTGCTCACGAGGGAAGGGCTAGTAATTGCATGGCGTTCTGAAATGCTGCCATCACTCTGCCATCTGTAGAGGTTAGGTGATTCTCCAGGATCGTTCGGCACCTTACTCACAATGCTGATCCCTCTCTGCGAGCTTACTCTCTGAGCCTTGAACAAGACATGACTGAGTTCTGAGCCTGTAGCACCGTCAGACGATATGCATTAATTCCTGTTTCAACGTCATACCTTTTGAGTGCTCGTTCTGTTTCTTTTTCGTGGGAGACTTGCATCCAAAGCATAAATTGCTGGCTTATCAGTATAGACGTGATCCCAGAAGTGCGAGGCTTACCTTGAATCGAGCGTCAAACTCGCGCATGATATCATGCTCCTCCGCCACCATCCTTCCGGCTTCCTCTTCGTACTCATGTTCGAGTTCTTCCCAGTCAAGCTGTTCTAGATCTTCGTCCCGAGGTCGTTGTTCCAGTTGCGACTCAAATTCCTGAAAATTTTGATCCAGCTGACGCTGATACTGTTCTAGAGCCTGGGTAAAGGTCCGTTCTATGCTCGATAATGGTGGTGCTTGTGTAGTAGTTCCATTGTTGTGTGCTGGACTATCTCTCCGCAACTCGTTCTGTTCAACGCCAGTAAAACCAGCGTCTTCGAAACTCTGGCTTCTAGGCTGAGACTGTTGTGGTGTTGGAGGCACCACTGTCGCGTCTGAGGATGAAGGCTGGGCACTGTTCTGCTCATGCTGCATATCAGCCATTGCAAGCATCGACACCTTTCTCCAGGGTCATTCAATCGTAGTGATGGTCAATATTCATACGCATACGAGGCAAATTCCCGGGATCCTTGAACGTAGAATGATTAAGCCGTGGGAAGGTGGTAAAGAAGGAAGAATGCACGTGTCACGCGTCGCAACCAGAAACTGAACCACGGTATCACATGACCATATCTCTACTTTAGAACGACCACTGACAGATGACATCTGATCCGACCGCGAAGCACGCTCGACAGATTGGCACAGGCATCCGAACCGCGAATTCAGGGTGATAGGAATGGTTTGATGACGATCATAGTAGTATCCGGAGCACAATGTTTCCGCCTCTCAGTCTTGATCTGCTCTGGGTCTGCAACAGGTGGACAAAGCGACTGCAGCCTGTGCTTCCCATGAAGCCTGGTTGATCTCTTTTACCACACACTGAGAGATCTTCGACACGATCAACATGGAATGCGATATATGTGAGAGGAATAATGAGCAGGCTCTCAACTTCTACTGTACAGCTTGTGCTCGCAATGCTGCCTACCTCCCCCGCCTTGAGCATGCGCAAGTCCTCCTCGAAAAAAACGTTCTGAACAAAAGTGTCGAACAGGCAGTCTCAGACCATTCTGGTGATGGATTGGTGTCGCCACAGGATCCGTTGGAGGATGATGGCCACAATACCTGGCAAGCCAAGTTGAAGCACCTAGAGACAAATGAAATCAGACAAAGGTTGGACGCCACGAAAGATGTCACCAGTCTACTCAAACAAGAAGTGGAGGGGATGATATTGCAGGTGCAGGAATTCCGGTCGAAGATTGCCTTGAAGAGGGAGGCTTTGAAAACGGTTCGGAATGCAATACCTAAGAGCCAGGCGGAGAAGTTATTGGAGATCTCGGAGACGAATACCAAGACATCTTCTTCAGTCGGTCGGTTGAGCGAGAGATTCAGTTCCAACAGGGCCATTCTTTGTCGCGAGGCGGCTTCTCTGATGAGGCTTAGGCAAAGACGGAGGCAACGGGATGCGCCTGGTCGAGAGCAGTATTCAATTGCTGGTCTGACACTGCCAGATTTACGTCAAATTAGTAACGTGAGGTGTATGGATCTAAGTGCAGTTCTCGCAAGCGTTGCACGACTTGTGCTGCTCGTGGCATTTTATCTCGGCATCCGCTTGCCAGCAGAGATTACTTTGCCACATACTGAACATCCATTTACGACGATCAGTCTTCCAAAAGGCTCATATTTCGGAAACAAGCACGAGCTCTCACCTGTAAATGTGCTGACGACTGAGCAGAGCAGCCCTTCTGCCTCGAAGCATGAATCAGCAACCCTTGCGCTTCCTCGACCATTGTTCTTGGGTAGCGCCAACAAACCGGATGAGCGGGTGTTTCAACTCCAGCAGAAGCAAGAGCATGCATTCAATTTCTTCATTGAAGGCATTGCGCTGCTAGCGTGGAATGTTGCATGGTTGTGTCGAAGTCAAGGCTTCACATCTGGTACCAATACTTGGGAGGAGGTCTGTAATATCGGCAAGAATTTACACCATTTGATCATCATACAGTCTCCCGCACCACCACTGGCAAGAGCAGCTTCTGATAGGGGTATGCCGAAGAGACCTCAGCAGGGCAGAAATATGTCTTCGCCGTTATATACACTACGTAGAGATCTTGGAGCAGGACTCGGCAAGTACTCGGACCTCTCCGCGGTGAACTATGGTTCCAAAGCAGAAAGGTCTGAGGTGCTACTGTCCTGGAAGTACGTTGGTTGGCAAGCAATTGCCGCTCCTTTGAGAAAAGTCCTATATGAGGAGAATGTCAGTGCTGAGTGGGAGTTGTTGAAAGATCAGGAATGGGACGATGGAGGTGAACAATTCGACGAAGCCGTTTTTGTTAAGTCGAAAGCCCTGAATGGTCAGCAGTATGACGATGCCAGAAGCATAATGACCGCCAAAACACAATTCGAGGATGATGCAACTACTGCATCCCGTGTACCTGGCACCAGCGGTTGGACGAAGCTAAAGAGCAGAGAGAAGCCATGATCCTTCAGACAACACATTGGACAGTCCAGCTTGTGCCGCTCTGGATTGCTATGAGCGAAAGCATATTAGAACTAATAGCCACAGACTTCGGTGATTCCTACCAACACTCACTACGGAAGCAGCACCAATGCAAACAGAAATATTCATGTCATTACTCTGCGAATTTTGTACTCATATGCTCTGGCCAAGGACGTTTGCACTTGTCAGGGCAACTTGAGTGATTCAAGAAGCTATTTTTGCCTGTTCTAGTCTTGGCACGATCATCGACTTGTCCAACCTGTTTTGCTACGAAGGACACGGCTAAGGACTGGCTGACAAAGGAATACTTGCATCTCAAATTTGATCACTTTGTTGAGCATCTGTCTGTGGGATGTGTTACCAACGGATACACAAGCCTAGTCATGCATTGCTAATCATGTCCCACAAAAGCCTGTGGCTTCACAAAGTATGACTGGTTGACAAAAAATTCTGACGAAGTGTAATACCCAGTCAAGCTCAACGACAAGATCACTAAGGATCGGCAAAGCACGGGTGTCGTCTGAGTGATCCAGGAGTACCTCGCCGTGACAATACACCATCCAGCCGCCTTTCCCCAGACTCGTAATTTTCACTATATTGATATCCTTTACCCGCGTGGCTAGCAGAATATCATATCAGTCTGTTACACTCTAGATTTGAAGCATTGGAACTATCTGTCAACCTTGTCACTTATCGAGCCGCGTTGTGCCTTGAACATAACACGCAAACGCAAGACAATCCAAATCTTGGTATAAAGTCGACTACTTTTCGCCTTTATCAGCATCTGGCTCACCACATTCAGACCTGAAATCTGTACCTAGAGGCAGATCGATTCTTATCCTTGGTACAAAAATTGTTCAAGTCAATCAACCGATCGAATGCGGTATCAACTCGCATTAGCAGCCCTGGTTGCTGCTTCAACCACCACTACCCTCAGTATCGCTCATGACGCCGTTGCTCGTAACGCCGATGGCTTAGCAGTCCAGGCTATCTCGTACATTGGCTGGGGCTCTGCCGGTACATACCAACAAGTCACCGGTATGTTGAGCAATGGCACCTGTACATATGAACAAGTTTCTTATGCTGGAGGCATGGCACCACTTGACAAAGAGGTTTGTGCTCGTGGTTTATTCTTAGAAAAGACGTTCACTAACTCAATCTCTAGATCTCATGGCATTTTCGAGGGCCCATGCACTTGAAACAATTCGCCTATTACTCTCCCGAAACATCCAACACAAAGCGAGATGTCAAACCGAGCATTCATGAAAGGCGACACTTTCACGCTCAGAGACATGTTCAAAAGCGTGCTCTAGGAGATTGGATTACAGCAACTATCAATGGCCAAGTAGTATCATGGAAGAATAATTACGATGGTTCATCAGCGGCAATGACGACACAAGCAAATGCGCCTGTTATTACAGCAACCGTCAACGGCGAAGTGGCCACTTCGCCGTTGACGGTTGCTGTAATAACAGGCGCATTTGCTTGTGTCGTCATTGCCGCTGATGAACCATCGTAATTATTCTTCCATGATACTACTTGGCCATTGATAGTTGCTGTAATCCAATCTCCTAGAGCACGCTTTTGAACATGTCTCTGAGCGTGAAAGTGTCGCCTTTCATGAATGCTCGGTTTGACATCTCGCTTTGTGTTGGATGTTTCGGGAGAGTAATAGGCGAATTGTTTCAAGTGCATGGGCCCTCGAAAATGCCATGAGATCTAGAGATTGAGTTAGTGAACGTCTTTTCTAAGAATAAACCACGAGCACAAACCTCTTTGTCAAGTGGTGCCATGCCTCCAGCATAAGAAACTTGTTCATATGTACAGGTGCCATTGCTCAACATACCGGTGACTTGTTGGTATGTACCGGCAGAGCCCCAGCCAATGTACGAGATAGCCTGGACTGCTAAGCCATCGGCGTTACGAGCAACGGCGTCATGAGCGATACTGAGGGTAGTGGTGGTTGAAGCAGCAACCAGGGCTGCTAATGCGAGTTGATACCGCATTCGATCGGTTGATTGACTTGAACAATTTTTGTACCAAGGATAAGAATCGATCTGCCTCTAGGTACAGATTTCAGGTCTGAATGTGGTGAGCCAGATGCTGATAAAGGCGAAAAGTAGTCGACTTTATACCAAGATTTGGATTGTCTTGCGTTTGCGTGTTATGTTCAAGGCACAACGCGGCTCGATAAGTGACAAGGTTGACAGATAGTTCCAATGCTTCAAATCTAGAGTGTAACAGACTGATATGATATTCTGCTAGCCACGCGGGTAAAGGATATCAATATAGTGAAAATTACGAGTCTGGGGAAAGGCGGCTGGATGGTGTATTGTCACGGCGAGGTACTCCTGGATCACTCAGACGACACCCGTGCTTTGCCGATCCTTAGTGATCTTGTCGTTGAGCTTGACTGGGTATTACACTTCGTCAGAATTTTTTGTCAACCAGTCATACTTTGTGAAGCCACAGGCTTTTGTGGGACATGATTAGCAATGCATGACTAGGCTTGTGTATCCGTTGGTAACACATCCCACAGACAGATGCTCAACAAAGTGATCAAATTTGAGATGCAAGTATTCCTTTGTCAGCCAGTCCTTAGCCGTGTCCTTCGTAGCAAAACAGGTTGGACAAGTCGATGATCGTGCCAAGACTAGAACAGGCAAAAATAGCTTCTTGAATCACTCAAGTTGCCCTGACAAGTGCAAACGTCCTTGGCCAGAGCATATGAGTACAAAATTCGCAGAGTAATGACATGAATATTTCTGTTTGCATTGGTGCTGCTTCCGTAGTGAGTGTTGGTAGGAATCACCGAAGTCTGTGGCTATTAGTTCTAATATGCTTTCGCTCATAGCAATCCAGAGCGGCACAAGCTGGACTGTCCAATGTGTTGTCTGAAGGATCATGGCTTCTCTCTGCTCTTTAGCTTCGTCCAACCGCTGGTGCCAGGTACACGGGATGCAGTAGTTGCATCATCCTCGAATTGTGTTTTGGCGGTCATTATGCTTCTGGCATCGTCATACTGCTGACCATTCAGGGCTTTCGACTTAACAAAAACGGCTTCGTCGAATTGTTCACCTCCATCGTCCCATTCCTGATCTTTCAACAACTCCCACTCAGCACTGACATTCTCCTCATATAGGACTTTTCTCAAAGGAGCGGCAATTGCTTGCCAACCAACGTACTTCCAGGACAGTAGCACCTCAGACCTTTCTGCTTTGGAACCATAGTTCACCGCGGAGAGGTCCGAGTACTTGCCGAGTCCTGCTCCAAGATCTCTACGTAGTGTATATAACGGCGAAGACATATTTCTGCCCTGCTGAGGTCTCTTCGGCATACCCCTATCAGAAGCTGCTCTTGCCAGTGGTGGTGCGGGAGACTGTATGATGATCAAATGGTGTAAATTCTTGCCGATATTACAGACCTCCTCCCAAGTATTGGTACCAGATGTGAAGCCTTGACTTCGACACAACCATGCAACATTCCACGCTAGCAGCGCAATGCCTTCAATGAAGAAATTGAATGCATGCTCTTGCTTCTGCTGGAGTTGAAACACCCGCTCATCCGGTTTGTTGGCGCTACCCAAGAACAATGGTCGAGGAAGCGCAAGGGTTGCTGATTCATGCTTCGAGGCAGAAGGGCTGCTCTGCTCAGTCGTCAGCACATTTACAGGTGAGAGCTCGTGCTTGTTTCCGAAATATGAGCCTTTTGGAAGACTGATCGTCGTAAATGGATGTTCAGTATGTGGCAAAGTAATCTCTGCTGGCAAGCGGATGCCGAGATAAAATGCCACGAGCAGCACAAGTCGTGCAACGCTTGCGAGAACTGCACTTAGATCCATACACCTCACGTTACTAATTTGACGTAAATCTGGCAGTGTCAGACCAGCAATTGAATACTGCTCTCGACCAGGCGCATCCCGTTGCCTCCGTCTTTGCCTAAGCCTCATCAGAGAAGCCGCCTCGCGACAAAGAATGGCCCTGTTGGAACTGAATCTCTCGCTCAACCGACCGACTGAAGAAGATGTCTTGGTATTCGTCTCCGAGATCTCCAATAACTTCTCCGCCTGGCTCTTAGGTATTGCATTCCGAACCGTTTTCAAAGCCTCCCTCTTCAAGGCAATCTTCGACCGGAATTCCTGCACCTGCAATATCATCCCCTCCACTTCTTGTTTGAGTAGACTGGTGACATCTTTCGTGGCGTCCAACCTTTGTCTGATTTCATTTGTCTCTAGGTGCTTCAACTTGGCTTGCCAGGTATTGTGGCCATCATCCTCCAACGGATCCTGTGGCGACACCAATCCATCACCAGAATGGTCTGAGACTGCCTGTTCGACACTTTTGTTCAGAACGTTTTTTTCGAGGAGGACTTGCGCATGCTCAAGGCGGGGGAGGTAGGCAGCATTGCGAGCACAAGCTGTACAGTAGAAGTTGAGAGCCTGCTCATTATTCCTCTCACATATATCGCATTCCATGTTGATCGTGTCGAAGATCTCTCAGTGTGTGGTAAAAGAGATCAACCAGGCTTCATGGGAAGCACAGGCTGCAGTCGCTTTGTCCACCTGTTGCAGACCCAGAGCAGATCAAGACTGAGAGGCGGAAACATTGTGCTCCGGATACTACTATGATCGTCATCAAACCATTCCTATCACCCTGAATTCGCGGTTCGGATGCCTGTGCCAATCTGTCGAGCGTGCTTCGCGGTCGGATCAGATGTCATCTGTCAGTGGTCGTTCTAAAGTAGAGATATGGTCATGTGATACCGTGGTTCAGTTTCTGGTTGCGACGCGTGACACGTGCATTCTTCCTTCTTTACCACCTTCCCACGGCTTAATCATTCTACGTTCAAGGATCCCGGGAATTTGCCTCGTATGCGTATGAATATTGACCATCACTACGATTGAATGACCCTGGAGAAAGGTGTCGATGCTTGCAATGGCTGATATGCAGCATGAGCAGAACAGTGCCCAGCCTTCATCCTCAGACGCGACAGTGGTGCCTCCAACACCACAACAGTCTCAGCCTAGAAGCCAGAGTTTCGAAGACGCTGGTTTTACTGGCGTTGAACAGAACGAGTTGCGGAGAGATAGTCCAGCACACAACAATGGAACTACTACACAAGCACCACCATTATCGAGCATAGAACGGACCTTTACCCAGGCTCTAGAACAGTATCAGCGTCAGCTGGATCAAAATTTTCAGGAATTTGAGTCGCAACTGGAACAACGACCTCGGGACGAAGATCTAGAACAGCTTGACTGGGAAGAACTCGAACATGAGTACGAAGAGGAAGCCGGAAGGATGGTGGCGGAGGAGCATGATATCATGCGCGAGTTTGACGCTCGATTCAAGGTAAGCCTCGCACTTCTGGGATCACGTCTATACTGATAAGCCAGCAATTTATGCTTTGGATGCAAGTCTCCCACGAAAAAGAAACAGAACGAGCACTCAAAAGGTATGACGTTGAAACAGGAATTAATGCATATCGTCTGACGGTGCTACAGGCTCAGAACTCAGTCATGTCTTGTTCAAGGCTCAGAGAGTAAGCTCGCAGAGAGGGATCAGCATTGTGAGTAAGGTGCCGAACGATCCTGGAGAATCACCTAACCTCTACAGATGGCAGAGTGATGGCAGCATTTCAGAACGCCATGCAATTACTAGCCCTTCCCTCGTGAGCAGATTCGTGAATTATGCGAACGCTGTGTTGAGGTTATTCTTGATGTATGATTAGGGGAGAGGTGCCGAAAGTCCACGGGCATCGAAACCCTGTTAGGCGCTGAAGGGCTACGTCATCGTTCTCGGATGAAAGCGCTTGGTCAGTCTTGCCTTCCAGAGTAACTCTCCTTCCATATCACTCTGAGCAACCATTCAGAGTCGCGGAACACCTCGATCGCTAACCTACGAGCAATTTACTTGCGATTGGCAAGGAGTCCAAGGCGTGCTACATCTACGCTATGAATGGGCATGATGCATCCCATGATCATGCTTTGCTCGCTCGTCTAAACGCATTGAAGAGGTCTACAATAGATCTCGACGCCAAAAAGTACGCTTTCTAGTCTACGTCTTACTTACATACAACTAATACGTGCTGATTCAGACCACCATTTGAGCCCACTACATCAACCAACCTTCCACTTGATCCAGCACCAGCACGCGCTTTACACGCAGATCTGCTTGGCCGCTTCCAATCCCTGACTGGCCAATCAGGGTTTACCACTTCCAGTACTCAGCCCGAATCTGGACCGAATAAGATAGAGTTACCCGCTGATGAAGACGGGAAGACTGTAGAGGATCTTTTGGCCGAGCTTGGACCTGAAGATGCATGGAGTCTTCCGAATGATGAAGAAGCTGAAATAAAAGCCCTGCTAACCTCTGCTGCTTCAGCTCTGCGACATTCCCAGACACTTCACGATGCTAACGACCAACAAGTTGTAGGACCTGCTAGTGCAAGAGCTCAAGCAGCCGAGGGCGAAACCAACAAGGTGCCATTGCCCCACAAGACAACGTTCGGCGAGGAAGGAGAACCTTCCGAGGCAGAACTCGATCGTGATGCAGATGATTATCTGGCTCAAGTGCTTGAAGAATTGAAGTACGAATCAAAACCGACGCCTCCTGATGAGCACTCGGACAGACATGAGCAGCAGCCACAACCTGTGCAAAGGACTACTACAGGTGTGAATTTGGACGTGAATTCAGCAGACCCATTTGATCTGCCATCGGCACCAATGCAGGAACCAGAGCTTCCTCCATCTTATTCTGAGGCCACCGTTGACGACGACTTGACGTCCAGATTTGCCAATCTTGGCTTGCCTTCAGTGCCGAGGACGATCAAGTCTTCATCATCAAACGTCACGCCAAAGGCGACGCACAACGGCTACACTGATGACGAAATAGACTCGTGGTGTGTCATATGCAACGATGATGCAACACTACGCTGCATAGGCTGTGACGGCGACCTCTATTGTACAGGTTGCTGGCTTGATGGACACAAGGGCAAAGATGCAGGTTACGAGGAAAGAAACCATAAAGCAGTGCAATACAACAAAAGTGGAGGCATCAAGAAGCAGCCAGCTCGGAGGGCATTGCTTGGGTCATGATCTTATATTTGACAACAACATGATCTCACACAACTGGAACACCGCGTACTGAAATGTGGCAAACGCGATCTCGGCATAACCACAGTCTCTGGCGAGATTGCCTCTATACTTCAACCTTCAATATTATCCTTTTGAGGTTTCAGCCTGGAATCTCCAGCTTTTCTATGTCACCTCTACTATACGATGGCGCAAGCCAGCAAGGGTGCAGGACTGCATATTGTCGCAGCGATTCCACTAACCCAATCTATCCAAGGCTTTTCATTCTTCACTCCAGCACGGGCTAGCCCTACCCTTCGTCCAATAGCATACAGCGACTCTCCAGGTCCGATCCATCTCGCCACACTGTTTGGGCTCAAGACCTGCGCTTTCTAGAATTCAGCAACAAGAACGTGGTGGCAAGACCCTTCACACGCACACATGGCACAATTTAACCACAACGTTGTTGCCAGCACTGGTTGAATCTTGTGCCTTGTCGTGTTCAAGCAGGGGACTGATTGAGGCGTATAACAACTACTATTGGAGATCTTCGACTAAGCCTCGGTTAATACGTCTACCTGTATCCGCTTTAAAAGCCTAGAGATCTTGCATATGATTCTTGTCTGTAAGGTTATCAAGCGCAAGCATGTGGCTACCACATACAAGTGGCCATGTGTCCAGCAGCCACAGTTCTGAGAACTTACGGATATATGTTGGAAGCACAGAACATCAGCTGTCACTTTCGCAACCGAATGCTTCATGGTCAGAATAAGGATAAGAAAACTCAAATACACGTGCTAAAGAACTTCCCGCTCAACCTCCTCTATACTATTCCGCCAGTCTTGGTGCTCGACCATTTGAAAGTGGAGTATACACCATAGTCAGCAAAAACAAAAAGAAATCATGACCTTTCCGGGGGTCGAACTCGAGATATTTGAACCTAGAATTGAGTGATCTGTGTTACAACACAACCACGACGTCCCCTCTCAGCAATCGTACATTTACGGTGACAGGAACGAGTGGTTCTGGCGGGAAGGTGGCCGCAGATCAAGAACTACAGATGCTGGCAAGAAGAGGCTCAGAGGCGCTGCGACCCACCTTGATTTCTTTGAAACCTATGTCCTAACCATTGAGCCACATTTGCTGTTGATGGATCTGTTGACTGATTTGTGACTACTTTTTGCGCAAACAATAATAAATTCCCTCTGATAACGGGGCTGGGGGTTTCCCAAGCGCCCAGCCTGATTGTCACCCGCGGTGTAGCCACAACATTCACTACGCAGTTTATTCCAGGTTTAACTGTGACACAGCAAATCGTCTATGCGAGCAAACAGACTAAAGTGAATAATCATCAAGACGTTTCCAAGGTTCGAAACACACGAAGTGGCCACCATCCTTCCAGTGAACATGGATGGCTGGGCCACTAGCGAGTGTATCTGCTTCGCTAAGATGAAAATCCTTCATACCACTGTTCTCAGCAGGGTGTACAAGTGCTAAACACATGCTATTGCATTCGGACAAACAAATGTTTAATAGTCGCAGCTTTGAGGTCGTGAAGATCACAGTGGAAGTATAGTGACATCCGGTATCACTTCCATCATCGAACTGCTCAACGAGTTGTACGAGCAAGAAAACCAATCCACCCCTTCCTTAAAGTCATTCCGTTAGTCCCGGCGCTTAGCCGTATGTGAGTGCAGCAAACACCACAACCAGCAAAAACACAAAAAGAAATTCTGACCTGAATGTGGGTCGAACTGGGGATTTTTGGAACCAAATTTGTAAGGTCTGATCTACAACAACATCACGACGTCGTTTTCCATTATTTGGGTTGTTCCACTGTGGGAGGAACGAGTATTTGCGGCGACACGTTTATCGTGGGTCAAGCATCAAGGAATATTCAAAGGAGGTTAAGGGCTAACTGCAACTCACTCTTCGGAAGGTGCGCTCTAACCGTTAAGCCATCCTTGATATATGTATATATATGTGTACATATATATTTCTTGGGCCTTTGGCCTGATTTGCGACTAAATTATTTACAGACTTCTAATATATCCCTTCGAGTTGCGGGCCGAGATCGTTGTTTGGGTGGCAGTCAAATTGTCACACCTAACGATGGAGTGAGAGCGACGACCACGGAACTTGTGCCGATCCTCACAATGACATGACAAATCTTCATGTGAGCATGTGCCTCTGTCGGTTCGGCTTTTCACGCGTTTGCTCCTTGGTCTCAGAGAGAATAGCCTCGAACAGGAGACAGTCAAAACGATCGGTCAAGACCCATTTCAAGGAGGAATTTCATACATATGGCAGAAGAGTGCATGATCAGATCCTGTTTCTCACGTATGCCACGATATCGGGACACAGACGTGTTGCATAGGCAGAAATCAGGTGACCAGGTCATTGGGATCTTTCAGGAGCATGTTAGAACTTTGGTGGTGCTACAGTCAGAAGCCAAGGAATTGGAAAGAGATAGAGGTCAATGTAGTTTGCCAGGACTCTCTGTCAGGATATTTACTCTTGCTGACGCTTGGTTGAGTCGTGTATGTGAGAGCTTACCAAGGTTCGTTTATCAGCAGGGAAAGCCGAGAGTTGGAATGGAAGGTTAGTTGTTCGATCAAACCATTTCTAGTTCATGTATGTGATACCCAATGAAGGAGCGACTTCTACCACTTTCCGTGTAGGGTGGTAGTCGAACAACTCGAAATAGCAGAGGCAGATAGTCTTATCATAAGACGTTCCACAAGATAATAGTCAAGTGGTAGTCAAGATAGTGCATAGTAGTCATGAACCGACCAATCAGAGATCTGGACACGAAAGTTAATCTGATTGGTGTTTACCCCTTTATCTTCTTCAACATCAATGCATCCGTTTTTCCTTTCCTCACTCTTATTGCTGTTGGAGACTGATCCGGTTGACTAATGTTTTTTCTCGATGAACAAACCGTCTCCAAACAGTCTTCTGCATAGAAGCGGCTTGAATCACCATTATGGCAAACGGCGACAACAAAGGCAGGCCAACGCATCTCCACAATGACTATCAAACAACAGCAGAGCTGGCAAGAGTAACGTTTGTCAAACCATGAAATCGTCCAACACATAAGTAGTAGTCAAGAAGATCTCCCGTGTATGCTCAACAAACCTGTTCAGCTGAAGGGTTCACTAACTTCTAAATGTCTTTGTTATGAATATACTAGACACAGAAGTCTGTGCCGTTCATGCTTGTTTACAACAACAGGAACACAAACATATATCCTTATTTATATTACTTGAGGTGACTGGCCATTCACTGGGGTGACTACTCGTGACTGACGCGTCCGTTTACACTTACACCGTCACTCAGCCTACACTTGAGGCTACAAAATGGAATTGCACCGCAGCTTCGAATTACTTTTTCAATTACCTCCCACCGGTCTACATTCTCAACGATACAAGTTGTACGTCTACGAGAAAATCACAAAGGCATCCGATCTCGAAACCAGCACATAATCAGCAGTAATGGAGTCCACCAAGGACGTCAAATCATCTGCCACGACATCACTTGGCACAGAGTCATCACCTAAATCTTCTAGTCCCGCCGAGATAAAGCGCAGTTCGAGTTGGTCGGTAGCTTTACCTGAAAGATGGAAGCAGAAGGCGTCCTCCTGGGTCCTGGGGTCTTCGAAGGATCCAGCAACTTCCAGCGGAATAAATACGAGAAGTTCAATACCAATCTACACACTACAGATGCCCAATCAAAGACACTGCCGCCTCCTTTCAAGCCCTTATCAATACCGACAAGGCCACGTACCATGTCCAAATCGTCTCAGACCTCGAAGCAGTCCTGGGACAGAGTCAGTGACATGGAGAGTATACTCGAAAAGGAAGAGAGACCTGAGCTATTTTCTCGATCACACATCAGTCAAGACACATTTCTTGACGGGAAGTACTATTCTGGAGATAAGGGTGCTACTGCTCCATCAGAGCAGAAGCTTGATGGAATCATCAAAACTTATGAAGACTCTCAGAAGTGAATTTGGTGCGCAATTTGGGATGCTGTACTACTAAAGCAGTCATGGTAAGGGCATCAAACTCTAGTCTTTTGGTAATTTATCGCTAACGGACCTAACACAGATTGGCGGACTAGACGAATGGCTTATTAGCAGGATACAATTGTACACACTCGAGAAAGTGATGGAGGAAGAAGCCATGGTGTCTGTAAATACAGATTGAGGTGAGGTAGCAGAGAAACGTTATTATATCTGCGGTCTTTCGGGAAGATACATATAATGAACGTGTTTGCTTGACCCGACTCTGTCATTCTTTTCTCACGTCATTGACTTCTAGAACTCCGTTACCTCCCTGAAACCATCTAAGGATGGTCAGATCAGAAACAAAACAACCTACAAACTAAAACAGCACTTGATCTTGACACTTTCCCCATCACCCTACCCAGATATCCCCTTCCTCCTCAAATAAATCCACCATGCCAACACGAGTCTCGACACCAATCAAAGGCGCCCGAGGATGTACAACCCCTTTCTTCCATGTCCAGAACGGCGTTGGTCACCACGTTATATACACTCCCATCACCTCCTTCCTACTTGATGCATGACTCTAACCGCTTTGCATCCCCTTCCAATACGTCCCTTAGCTACAATAATGTATGCGAAAATGGCTCACCTCAAAATCAACAACCTATCAACGTCCACCCATACCAATCCTCCCCATCAAGTCGATATATCCCACAACAAACGATATCAAAACCCCAACCTCAAATTTACCGAACCAAATCTCAAGCACCTGAGGATACCCATCGAGGGCAACCGCATAGGATACAATATGAAAAAAAGCCCGTGCTCTTACACCAAACTCAACGTGGATCGGCTTCGAAGCCGTCCTTGAAGACATGAACGTGGACAACAGAGTGGAGAAGCATAATACCGATGTCAATTGGCTGCCCGTGCATAATGCAGGTCAATCAAGGTCGGCGAGCATCAACGGGCGCTCGATCTATTCGAAACGAAGTATCAGGTACCGCCGCGGCTGTGGATGACAGACGCGTCCAAGGAGGTGCAGTACTGAGGGAGTCTGCCAAACTATAGAAGATGCCTCGCTTCGTTCATTCAAAGAGTTTGATGTAGCCAAGCGGGGTAGGAAGAAATTTGAGAGGTGGAAAGGTGCTGTGCTGGTTTGATAAATGAAGTGTTGGTGCGTCATGGGGTGGTGGAGGGAACGGTAAGGTTCATACTCTCTGCTAAGTGGACTGGTGCGGATTGTGTCATCACGTTGGTGGTGGTAGTGCGTGCATGGTGCGAGGTCTGCAATGTCGTTTACACAATACCTATTGCTTCTGGTGGTAGAGAGGTTTGTGGTAGGGAATCATTAATATTTCCATAATACTTGCACAGGATATCATTTATCATTCTTACAATGTGCGTGGACTGTGATTTGTCTAGTCTTCATCTTCGTCCGGTACATCAATCTCGTCATCGTCTCCACAGAGTAACACTCCTAGATCAGCACTTTCTTCCAGGATCTTCCTTGCCTGCTCATCTTGAACTCCCATGTCTTCGCCTACTAATCTCATGAGCACTTCTGGTACAAGTACGCTTTCGACCAACCTTCCGATACCTGCTATTCTCATAGTCTTATCACTCTTGTTCTGCTTGCCTAGCATCTTCTCAAGCGTTTTGTCACTGAGGAGAGCCTGCGCCACAATCTTTGAACCTTTAGGTCCGTAGTATCCATGATGTATGAGCGAGAGGACGGTGACATTGAAGTAAGTATTGATAGCTTTTTGATTGCCACGAGCAGAAGTGATGGCATCATCCAAGTGGGAAAGGTAATACGAAGTATTCTTCCGTCGAAGGACCAAAGATAGATGGGGAATGTGCTTTGATACACGATCTGATAAGGTGGCCCAGGTTTCAGGAGTGATAGTTGGGTAGTCACGTACTTTCCAGGTAGCTTGAGCATCTCGAATGCGGTGAGCACGACACAGAGCCTGCAACTTTGGGATGGGAAGCTTTCTCAGATCAGAAACTGTCAAGTCGTGCTTCTGCTTTTGTTTTCGAAGAAACGGCACATCAAGACTATCCAGAGAGCTCGTGTTCTGACATATCGTACAGAAGAAATGGCCTTTAGGCAGATGTGCAAGCAAGTCGTGATCCTGTGCATCTGTCATTAATCGTTTCTTCGAGGTCGCATCAAGCTGGTAATCTGGAAGCGAATCGACGGATGACAGCGAGGATGTGGAGTCACGACGGGTGTTGGAAAAGGTAACGCTTTCAGCACTGGGCTCTAAATCATCGTCTTCAGCATCTGAGCCGCCAATTATGACTAAGCTCGGTCTCTTCACAGGGTCGGGACTTTCAGATGGTACTCTGAAGGTTGGTGGTCTCACTGTGCGTGTTGGGAGAGGCGAACTTCCCAGTCCTTCAACGTCGGTATGCCTCACCTTCTTTTTCGGTGTGTCAAGGTTTATCGAAGGTGGTGGTTGCCATGAGTTGTGTGACCTCTGTGATGATCCGGCATAGCCTCTCCTTCTCTTGCTCTGACTCGACTGTGATAGAAAGTTGGGGAGAGTTTCTTGAGATGGCTTCAACGTTTCTGGTTTTTCTGGTTCTTCTGATTCCCCGTCTCGGGACTCTCCGGCCTCATCCTTCTTTCGCCGCTTCGACCTACGATTGCTCGATACCTCTTCTAACTGTCTCTTTGGTGGTGAATGCTTTTGCAGTTCTAGGGCTACCTTCGTCTCTTTATTGATTGTTGCATCCTCATCGCTACTCTCTGGTGGTGCAAATATATCCTCTTCTGTGGTTGGATCTACCATGACTGATGCTGTTCCCTGTTCAAGAAAACTAGCAGAGCTGTCTTTTTCAAATTTGGTTGCGGACTTTGTAGGAATGATTTGCAGTAGGTGCGACTGCCGCTTTCTGTTGAAGGCGAATGGTTTCTTCTGCGCAAGTAGCTCGTTCTTCCGGCGCCGTTCTGCTAGGACATTAGGATCGTTTGTAGTGGTGTGAATTTGCTGGTACGGATTGTTCAAGGGAGTCAGGTACGTTCTGGAGAAGCTAGAGTCGGTCAAAGACTCTGCAAGCTGCGAGCTACCGATGGACATGGAGCGGTCAAAGATCTAGCATATAGCGCATGAAGTACTGTAGGTATGGACCATCGGGAAGCAGCAGTCGACTATTACCCCACATTTCCGCCAAACGCGTTAATGCGTAAGCGTGCTCAATTAGAGTTTCCGTGGAACGCAAGAACGAATGAAATGACCTTCCGTCCGCCTACACATTGACCTTCCACCACGACCTTACGCACACTCTGTCTCCATTAAGTACCGCCACTAAGTCACACAAATACATACGACGAATTCAGATTCTACTTTCTAGCTGGTAGTCAAAAGAATTGATCACCAGTATGGACTGACATGGTGTAATAGTCTTTACAACATATTGATATGGCCAGCAACAACGGTGCAGGCGCAACGAGGCAAATGAGTACGTGGATGTGATGGGTCATGATAAGAAGAAGGTAAGAGTAAAGGGTGGAGGAGAGACGGGGAACGAAAGCAGCGGGCAAGGGTGGGTGGGCAAGTGACTACAGGATGAGGTACAGTATGGAAGTACTCTCGAGTTTCTATTCCATGTCCGTCTGCCAAGAATGTGCCCTGTCCAATCATCAACATTCGGGAAAGACCCCATCATGCGGCATCTTTAGGCTCAAACTCTTTGTCGATGTTTGTTGATTGCTACAATTTCTCAATTCATTTGTTTTGGCTATCGTTCCATAAGCTTGTAGTACTTCGACAGCGCCATTGATTAATCATTCAGCGAGTACGAGGGTGGTGGCCTAATTATTTCTGCGCTACGCGTCAGCTTCGAACCTTGGTGGAGATTTCGACTTCACATTTACATTGACTTCACCGTCCGCCCATAGCATTGCGCTGGTCTTTCTGGGTTTCCTTGGCTTTAGAGTATAGAAAGCAATTGAAGTTCATACCTCCAAACTCCGAACACAACTACGAACGCTTCGTTACCACATGTCCTGTTAGCCATGGACGTGAAGAAGCTCCTCCAAGAGCACCAAGAAGCTGTGAAACGTGTTCAGACTCAAGTCAAATATTTTCATGACAACAAGAAACACTTCAGAGTCTATCATGGGTCAACTTCTTCTACCCGACCACTTTCGTTTACTAAAGATGCCATTGTCGACACTTCCGACATGCATCGCATATTTCCCGTGGACCCAATAACAAGGACAGTCAAAGCTGAGCCCAATGTTCCCATGGACGATTTAGCTGCCCATTGCATCTCAGCTGGTTGGGTGCCGAAGATAGTCATGGAGTTCAAAGGTATAACTTGTGGTGGTGGCTTCAGTGGTATGTCCGGTGAATCCAGCATGTATCGTTATGGTCTATTCCAGAACATATGCTCGGAGATCGAGATCGTTCTTGGAGATGGCACTCTCGAGATCGCCAACCGTGAGAGAAATACAGATTTACTGCATGAAGCTGGTGGATCTCTCGGCACATTTGGCCTCGTCACTCTCGTCACCATTGAGCTCCTCCCTGCAACCTCCCATGTCCAAGTCCAGCTCCTTCCAGTTGCAGAACCCCTTACCGTCCCAGCGATATTTGAAGAAGCAACCACAGATCCAGAAATTGACTACATAGACGGTATCTACTTCAACCGTTCCTCAGCAGTCGTAATGTTCGGCAAAATGATCAACTACAACCAAAGAGACACTCGCGCCCCCCTCCTGACAACAAAACAAGTCCACTGGTTCGCCGACACAATCGAAGCCCACCTCAAAAAACACCACAACCCAATCTCAATGCTCACAAACTCCGAAACCAAAACAACAACAACCACCCAAAAACCAACCGGCTTAACCGCACCAGCAGAAATCCCTCCTGTCATCTTAACGCTAACAGACTACCTCTTCCGCTACGACCACGGCGCCTTCTGGGGCGGCAAACTCGCCTTCAAACACTTCCACGTCCCGCAAAACCGCCTAACCCGCGCAATCGCAGACCCCTTCCTCGACTCCCGCACCTGCTACCACGCGCTGCACAAATCCGGCCTAGCAGACGAATACGTAGTGCAAGACTTCGGCATCCCGTCCTCCACCGTCACTCAATTCATCCAATACGTCAGCGACAACATGCCCGAGTGCCAAATCTTCCTGTGTCCGCTCAAACCAGCTCAGGAAATTCATATCGACACGCGCTTCAACGCTGCCGTTGCGAATGTCGGTACCCAGCGCATCTTTGGAGTTGGCGTGTATGGCCGCGGTCCACGCAATCACCAGAAATTCATAGACCTCAATCGGAAACTTGAACTCAAAGCTAGTGAATTACTGGGTGCGAAGTTGTTGTATGCCCGGACTTATTACACGGAAGAGGAGTTCTGGACAATTTATAGGAGGGATACTTATGAGGAGATGAGACGGAAGTATAGGGCTGAGACGTTGCCGAATGTGTATGATAAGCTAAAAGCGGATATGGGGTATTGGAGGAAGAAGAGGGCTGTTAGGGGTATATTGGAGACGATGTGGGACGTTAAGGTTAAGAAGAGGAGGGAATATTTGTTGAAGAAGTGATGTTGAGGTTGATGGGGTGATTGGGTGTGGTCGAAGGGTGTTAATACGTTGGACAGAAGGTGTAGAGTGGACCAGGATAGACATATAAACTCTTGAGTTCTTTGCTTTCGTGGCATTCGTTGGATAGCAACCATAGAGCTCTGAGTGACGTTTCACTCACTCACAGACTATTTGGTCTAGCAGCATCCAAGAGTCTTCCAATGTCGATATTAGACCCATCCAACCCGGATGTACTGACACCTCGACTTCATGTCTCGCATACTCCAAAAAGCGCTATGCCAGGACTCCACACCCCGTCCAACCAATCACATCATATTGGATAACTCCTTTTCAATTTGCAGGCCCAGTACTAAGTATTCCTAACTCCCCTTTCGAATACCAGTCTCTCTTCGTCGATTATAACTATGGCCGGCACCAAGTCCGACCATCAATCTCCATATCTCCCCGCAGCAGGATACTGTACCTCAAAACCCCATCTCCTTAATCCGATTAGTCTCAATCATGACATCCGCCAAAAACAACGCAACGCGCTTATCGTTCCTTCGTCTCGCGAGGTCCATGGCTTTTACTTTCTTCTCGTGTTCTGTCATGGCGTTTATATCTTCGATGTTCAGATTGGCAGTGGAGGCGTTCTGTTCTGCTGCATTCTCAACGCCGGCCGCGACATCGACCTCGTCTTCTGATTCATCTTCCTCAATCTCATCACCATCCGTATATCGAACCATCGCTGCATCCTGAGCTTCTACAGTAGGCGTTTCGACATGCTGTGAAGCAAGGAGGTCACGAATTTCAGCATCACTCGGCTCATTAGTACCACCCCAATCAGAGATCTCCGTGAAATCCCTTGCGATAGCATCGACATCAAGCATCGTTCTTTCCCAGCTTATCCAGCCATTCTCGTCTAACTCCTTGAGGAATTGCCATGCTAGACCTTGACGATAGTAGAATGTTCGTCGCTGGACATGGTATGTCTGCAGGACTGGGAATGGGATTGGAGGCGGACACTGTGGTGTTTTGGGTCGTGGGTTGTGGAGTTCGCGGGAGAGGTAGGTGTGGTAGAGACGGGGCCTTGTGAGGCGGAGGTGTTGCATCATTGCTGGGTGGATTGTGGATGCGTTTAGGGGGTCGACTGGACGGATTGGAGAGGGGATTTGGAGGTTGGGAATGATTTGGATGGACAGAGGTGATGGGTTGTATACAATATTGATGTCGTCGGCCGGAGGTGATTGCGAGAAATCTGGTGTCGGGTATGCGAAAAGGTCGTCGTCCTGCGATTTTTGTGCTGTATTATTTGGTAGATATGGTAGCATGGATGAAAGTTGTGATGATCCTTCATTCAGGAGCTGTCCTCGCTGAGTCACAGCGTCTTCCTGTGTGGTTATTATTGCTTCAGCGTTGTGATCTCTGATGATCAGTCGAGGTTGAGGGACCAGTCGTCGTTGACCTAAATGGTTGTAACGATTGAGATCAGGTGCCATTGGTTGAATTCGAGTTGCTGTGCACTCGACTGCTTGGTTGATCGAAATCGAGAAGGCTTCAGGGTCTGTGCCCTCTATCAAGACGTTTGGAGAGATCATTGTTGACATTATGGATCGATCGACCTGTCTGGTCAGGACAGGACAGGCAAAGATCGGTCGATGAGGACGTGAAGGATGTAGAAGAGAAGGCAAATGTCCAGCTTGGTGACAGGGAAATGGTAGAAGGATCAGCTCAGCGCAGACTGTCACTTCCTGCTTAGCATCATTGTCCTGCTTGAGATCGGTGTGAATGTGAACTCACAAGGCTCCAGTTTCCTGCTTGTGCTGCCTTTTGTGACAGTCTTCTCAGACACTCACAGCCGTGTCTAATATTGATCTCGTACAAGGCTGAGAATGGTTGGTATTCGGGATCGACTCATGGCCAAAGACGACTTTCACTCGGTCGAAGTGGTGGACCCAATCACATATTCCTGCCATTGTCTCGACTCATCGATAACCAAGGTCTTGCATCTTCACAGATACAAGTTCGTACCAACAGCAACAGCAAGAGTGAGAGGCAATACGACAATGACCTGGTGCCAATGTTGAACTCCAGCGACCTTGGGAAGACAGCTCTTTGCATGACTGCTCCCTTCGGCAATATCTCCAACATCAAACTCAACATGAGGAGGTGCACATCCATATTCCATCGTCCGAAATGGCACAAGTCAGTCAGCCACGACATGATGGGGGAAAGGACGCTGGTATCAAGGTGGGTGTTCATGGAGTTCTGCATTTTAAGAGAAGCGCTTCTTCATTGACTATCCCCTAATTGGCTCTTGTTCTCGATACTTCCTTTTCTTGTGACGGCAACATATTCGGACACTTCTGGATGCTCGTGGTTGTCAGGTCACTCACTACACACCGATCGATACGTCGGGTTGTTCCAGTCCTGACTCTCAAAAACAGCATGCGGTGTGGGATGACTCATTTGATCGGATGGCAATTGTCGATATACTTAGCCAAGATCGTGCATACAGAAACAATTCCAAGACTAGTTATTGACCCGCTTGATGATAGGGCGGCAACGGTGCTTCAGTACTGCTTGAAGCTTATCTGCATGGTTGCCACCGGGATACTTTGGTGCTCCCCTGGACCAGAAGGCTGATGGTGCGTGGTTCACTCATGACACTATCAAGAGCTATCGCTATCTGCTAACATGGTTCACTGCAAGGTATTGCGACACGTCAAGGGGTCTGGTGAATATGGCCACTTGGCATGAAACATCCACAGAACTCCAGACCCTCGTGTGTGAGTGCTAGGTTTATATTTGTGTATGTTGAGCTGTTTTACAACCTGTTATCGGAGTTGTCAGGCATAGACGACTCAGAAGCAGCTCCTCTTATCCAATCGAAAACGCTGAGACCAGGTGCACGTTTGAAGCTTGTTCCGAGATCGATCTTTGTCCACAGTGCGACGTAATCTGTGCTATCTGTTGTGAGAGTGAGGTATGCAATGCCAACTTTTAAGTCAGGCAGTCGGTCAGCGTCTCAACTGGTAATAGTTGCAATGGTCTGCGATGACGGAAGCATATTTGGATGAGCTTTGAGGTCTGCACCAATTGGAGTCGTCCAATATCCTAGTGAGCATGATAAAGTCATCATCATTCGAATCAAAAACAGTGCTATACTGTAATATCTGGGTGGCCAGACAAGCAGGGACAAATGTCGTCGCCTGGGACCGGAAGCCAAGAGCAGTAACAAAGTTCCAATGCTCCTCCATGCAGCTGATTGAGTGAGTACATAATATCAGTAATAAAAACACGTGTGTCAAGATCAGAGATCTGTACACCCATCGAGTTGGTCGTTCGGAATTATCACGGTTTCGACCGCGGACGGGGTTAAGGGAGGACGGCTGGTTTAGTCTGGCAGATATGCATAGTAGGTAGAAATGTCTCCAGAACAACCCTTGCCTAGTATATAAGGACGACAGATACTAAATACACTTAGTGAGCTTTGATGCTATCTACCTAGTAGTAGTCACATTTTTGCAACTTGTGCAATGCAGCAATTGAGTTCTGGGGTATCCTCCGGAAGCTCCACAAACAAAGCTTCCGAGTTCCCTTCACAATCGCGAGGTAAAACTTGCATGATTCAACTCTCTATCGTTACCAATCGAGTCAATGGGGAGAACGACGAGCAGCATTATGGAAGAAGTCGTGATGTCCTCGTCCACCATGGATGTGAGGAATAGCTATTCCTTGCTGATACATTAAATTCGGGACTATGCTTTTTTGGGGAAAGAACGATTATCCAGGCAACCACAGGCTCATCACAAGGTGAAGCATTGGGAAATTGTAGCAATCAACAAACATCGACAAAGAGTTTGAGCCTAAAGATGCCGCATGATGGGGTCTTTCCCGAATGTTGATGATTGGACAGGGCACATTCTTGGCAGACGGACATGGAATATGGATGTGCACCTCCTCATGTTGAGTTT
>Ga0115854_10016_pt1 | contig 35596 bp, 31 predicted proteins | sample InSIn2SAF170_FD_83868 | JGI IMG/M metagenome (GOLD analysis project Ga0115854, IMG submission 83868)
GGAATGGATTGACTTTTTCGAAGCCTGTGCGACTGATCATACGGAGTTGGCAGATCGCAGCTCAGTTCTGGTTACACCAAAAGTGCTTTGGTGTTGGCGCTGTATGTGCTAAGGCATTAACTTCGCTGACCCATCAACGCCAGCAAGGTTTATATTGAGTTGAGTATCCAGAGTGTTGCACTGAAGTGATATCCAACGAAGGAGACAAAACAGTCCACTTTCACATTTCAATAACAGCTTCGTGTTTATCAGGCTGAAAACCATGAATATGTGCTGATCTGTGTTTCGGAAGTGCACACTATACTTCGTTCTGCTAGATGCTCTAGAAGTGATGAACACCCTGATCAGACTACTAGTACTGCTATTTGGTTCGGGAAGCTTCGTCGTTGTCGTACAGTATTGAATCAGACGTGAAGTCGAGGGCATTGCTTCACGGAACAAGAATCAGGTAAGTTGCCCCACTTACCAAGGGGAGACTAGTCAGAATGGGATGCGGGCCACTTTCCAAACTCAATTGTTGCCTGGCAGGCAAGCACGATCGTCCTGAACTCAACTTGTTGGGCATTATCAGATCATGATCGAATACAAACACTGCAAGTATGACAGCTTCGACCGTTAACTACACCAAGTTCTGTGAATTCCTTGCATTGGCTCCCACTGAATTGAGCTTGCTCCGCTTTCAAGAGCTCAACATCCGAAACTTACTGTTTTACCAGGCTGAACTGATAGACTTGGAGCGCCAACTTCGGCAGATAGAGGAAATTGATGCCAGCTTGTATCCAGATCTCGAGAAGAGGGTCAACTATCGATGGACCGAACAAATGGCATCAAAGTCGTCCTTGATAACCCAGCCTGCAGCGATACCCTCTAGTAGCACAAATCAAAACATTCCTACACAGGCGAACAGCAACTCCACTACTTCAGTCGCAAACAATCCCGTAACAGATCTCTACATAGAAAAAATAATGCAGATCCGGACCACTTTGATGGCATATAGTAAGCAAATTGCATAATCCGCATGGGTTGTGTATGCATTAATGCTCTCACTACCAGATGAAGCTCTCCAGTGCTATGAGCACCAACAGAAGCTTCCATCTCCTCCTCGAAACACAATCAGAGTGGTGCATGAATGGTTACAACGAAGTGACTTCGGCGCTTCCTTCTTAGGCGGTACGTCCCAAGATGTGTGGGATCTGCAACGCGACATTCACGACTTTCTCACTTTCGGCCCATCCGAAGGACTTTCCGCAATGCTAGCAAGAGCATACATATCACTACGGCGGAACTTAACGCGATCCTCCGATCGTGTCTACCATGTGGACAGCTCAGAAGATGCAAGCCTTGCCCAAGGTATATCGGTGGTCATCTCAAGCATTCTCCCTGTCCTTCCCATTGTGGTACTGTTCTTCATAAAGAGCCTTCTCGTTCGCATAGGCTTGATACTAGTTTTCACAGCAGTATTTGCCGCTGTATTGGTATTTGGACTTAAACTGGGACCTGAAAAAGTCCTAACAATCACTACTGCGTACGCTGAAATCTAAATATTAGCTAAAGTCTTGGCTAACACTTTCAGAATTGCAGCGGTCCAAGTCGTATATGTAGGAAGCACAGCGAACGGCGGTGCTGGCACCACATAAAAACTGACTGCAAATTCACATACAGGCATACCTTCGGGTGTAACTATACTGTTGCACGATCTGCTTAGCCAAAAATCAAACCACATATTATCCTTCGATACATACTTTGACACAAACCCATAAAATACTGACCAGGTAACGAACGGTAACTGCATTCTTCACAGCAGATACGGACTAAAGACACGTATTGACACCGTTCATGAGGCCCCTCAGGCATCTATAGGTGTGACACGGCATGTACGAGGAACTGGCATGAGGCTATATACTAAAATTGAAGCCAAGACCCCAGATGTAGCCTAGGATACCAGACAACTATACCTATAAATTAGTAATCTATAATAGTACATGCTATACCTACGTAGGTAGTACCGCCACGTAAATCACAGATATACCTAAGTATACGTATCCTAATATATAATCCTGAAGTTCAAATCTGCTACGGAGATTGAGCTCACACGGTTTCCCTTTTGTAGCACCAACGCATAATCCGTAGCTAGAGTACACTTACCCAAATTGGCCCCTCCATTTCTTACTTCTTCTCAAAGCCTCTATCCAAATACAGCATAGACAAACCAATCACTGAACACAACCCACCACGCAGCATGTAAATCGGTAACCATCCCATCACAAATCCCCCAAAGCTCTACGTACCAAGTACAGTAATGCAAGATTACGTACCTAAGCATTAAGAACATCGAGTATAACAGCTCTGTAGACTCGGACAGAATCTGCAGCATGGAAGTGCTAAAGGAAGGTACAATCTGTATGTATATGTACCTGACGTACGCGAAGATAAATGCATACATACATATATACAAACCTAAGGTAGATGTATAATACATATGTACGTACATGTATATAGTAGGAACCCAGCTAGCTCTATGCAAGTATCTTCGCGCATTGCTAGAAGTGTTCTATCAATAACCTCTGAATCTTTCAAACATATACTGTATACACACGTGAGTATAGCCATGTCCATGTAGATCATCTCCCAAAAGACATTCTGTACTATCGTGCGCCCTGCTGTTATAAAGTTCGTTATACCTTTATAACGTATACATATACACACGCAGGTCCATCTATTTTCTACATTCCCAGCTCGAAGACGTAACACAAGTCCGTACACACACACACACGAACGCCAAACCTTCCAATCACCGTTCCATCTCGCAGTCCTTGTCTCATTAACAAACCCACCAAAAAAACAAAGCTCTCTCAAGAACAAAACTCCTCTAAGATTAAGAATACAAAGTTCCATCCCCTCCGTCAACGAAATCGAAGAGCAATCGGAGTATCAGTCGCACTCTCAGCAGTCGTATTAGTAGTAGTAGAACATTCCGACGCCGTCGTAACAACAGTAACAGTATCCATATCCGGATCCGTGTACGTCTGCGTAACTGTCGTGACTTCTGTTTCTGCGTCGGACGCTGTTGTCGTTGTCGTTGTGGTGGATGAAACTGTGACGACACTGTCGTATGTCGTTACTGGGGGACCGTAGTTGGCATTGCGGCGCGCTAGGGTCTTGGTGGAGGAGGGGGAGGGTGATGGAGGTTGTTGGAGAGATGAAGAATCGCAGGGACAGACGGTTTTGGTGCGGGTTATTTTGACTGTTATTGTTGTTGCGTTGGGGTCGTAGGTTGGGGCGATGGTGGAGATGTTGTTGGATGTGCTTGGAGTTTGTGCGGAGATTGAGGACCAGGTTGGGATGGAGCTTGTGGTTAAGGTGGTTGGGGAAGTCGTGGAGGACGTACCACTGGTTGTACTGGTGCTGGTGGACGTGATTGGCGAAGCGGTAGTGTCCGATGTGGTAGAGGTGGTGCTATCGTATGTCGTGGTAGTGCTAGCTGATGTCGTGGTGATAGGTATCGTGATCGAGGAAGTGGCGAAGACCTTGAGGGCGGCATCAACCCGATCACTGTATTGACCATCCGCAACGGTGCCTGACAACAAGTAGCAAAGTCCATCGTCTTCGTAGAAGTCTACAGCTGTACAATTCGTGTTGTTTCCGCAGTACTGGTTAAGGCAAATAAGCAGAGCATCCACTTGGTAGACGGCGAGGATGTTTTCGGTGTTGGCATTATACGCAAAATTGCACTGAACTGTGTATGTAAAACCATTGGAAGCCATATAAGTACCTGGAGTACAAGTAGGTGAACCTGTGGTCGTTGTAGTTGACGAGGTAGTAGATGTGGTAGTATCAGGTGTCGTAGTACTAGAAATAGTAGTATCAGGCGTCATAGTGCTAGAAGTTATAGCACTAGATGTTGTACTAGTATCAGGCGTCGTAATGGTGAAACTGGCGGCGTCGAATGTGGTTGTCGAGGAGGCAGTGATAGAACTAGTGATATCACTAGTACTACTCGTGGCAGGGTTACCGACTATCAATATTGGAGCAATAGTATTGTCAATTATACTAGTGGTACTAGTTGTAGAATCAGTTGTGCTAATGCTGCTAGTGGTCGGAACAGGATGGGTAGTGGTGGTAGACCCAGCGGTGGCAGTAGTGTCAATTATAGTGGTTAGCGCAGTAGTAGTATCAGATGCCATGGTTACATCGGATGTGGTGGTTGTGTCAGAGGTAGTAGTGGTAGAAGGCTCAAATGAAGTGTCAGTCGTGGTAGTGATACTAGATGCGGTGGATATAACAGAGCTAGCAGTTGAGGAGTTAGATGTGGTAGTGGAAGAGTCGGACGTGGTAGTAGAAGCAATAGTGTCGAAAATTGTGAATAGGTCAGTAGTGGTAGCAGAGGTGGTGGTGAAAAAAGGAGTAGTACTGTCGGTTGTGGTGGTTAGAGGAGCCGTAGTATCAGATGTCTTGGGTATATCGGATGTTGTAGTGGTATCAGATGTGGTTGTGGTTGTGTCTGATGTGGTGATGGTGTCCGCCGTAGTGGTAGAAGAGTTAGATGTAGTGGTAGTATCCGAGGTCGAGGTCGCGTCAGTTGTGGTAGTGATATCAGACGAAGAGCTGCTACTAAATGAAGAGACGATGTAGACAGCGTTGCACTGGTTACCCTGAGACTGGTCGTACAGATTGTAGAAGTTTCCGTTTAGGCATTCGTAAAAAATAGCACTGCCACCGAGAGCAATGGTACCGTTTCCGCATATCGAGAAACCGGAAGTGTAGATAGCACCAGCTTGTACTGGATTATCAAACTGAAACTGTCGGTTGACAGCGATGTAACCAGTTCGGCCAGACTGATCCTTAAGGACACCGTTGTTAAGGGTAAGAGTTAAGGTACTATCAGAAGAAGATTGTCTCTGAAACAGTATTAGCTATGTTTATAGATATATGTTTACTGATTACTCACGTTCTTAAGATCTCGCTTTTTCGAGTTTGTAACGTTCACAACGCTAATCTGGAATGAGCTCGATGAGGAAGCCATACAGCCGGATGGGGCAGCAGTTTCGATTGTAGTGGTGCTAGTAGTGGTAGTAGCAGCGTCGGATGTAGTATCAGTCGTAGTAGTGACACCAGATGCGGTAGATGTATCAGAGGTAGTAGTTGAGGTGTCAAACGTGGTAGTCAAAGTAGTAGTATCGGACGATGTAGTTGAGGCAGTAGTGGTATCAGAGGTAGTAGTGAAGAAAGAAGTAGTAGTATCGGTTGTAGTGGTGCTGATAGTGGTAGTAATAGGATCGGTGGTCGTAGTAGTAGTATCAGTTGTACTACTAGTGGTGGTTATGACATCTGTGGTCGTTGTAATATCAGAAGTAGTGGAATCAGTGGTCGTGGTAGAGGTCGTACAGTCAGTATATTGTGTGGACGTTGCCGTGGGAGGTACTGTCGTCGTTGTCATTACGGTGCTCGTCTCGGTCGGAGTCACTGTGTCCGTTGCAGTTGTGACGACCGTGGTGGTTAAAGATGACGTGGCGACAACAAAGGCAAAGCTGGTGCCAAAATCAAAACTGGCGGTAGCGGCTTCATTAAAGGCGGTGAAGCCGATTGTCACCGTGCCTGGCGCAAGTGCAGTATTGGCATAATCCTTTGCAATCTTTAGCTCCAAGTCGTATCCGCGAGTTGGCCTTGAGAACTTACACAAAGAATGGACGTCGTAAGCACTTCACTAGAAGAAGAAATGGACGAAATAGGCGAGCAGAACACTCCGACAGTACCTCCGTCAGCAGGGAAAACCGCGGTAGGAGTTATGGCAGATACGGTTAAATAGGGGTAGCTAACTAAGGCCTTGTTAGTATTGTTGAAAGAAGTTGAGATTAGCTTACATGTAATAGTAGCCAGAACACCGAAGCTGTTGGTGTCATCAGATGCGAAACCGTAGGAAGTGGTGAAAGGGGCCGTAGGGCTGGCGGACTCGAGGGTCGATAAGCCTGGATCACCTCCAGCCAAGTCCGGGGATGAAAAGTTGATGCCCATAATGAGGCACTGGTTGCGATCCAACAAATTGTAGGGAGCTGCGCAGACGACAACGAGCGACTGTACTGAGGTTGGGGCCCATATACATCCATAGATGGACCCCTGCCTGGTGCATCTTGAGTTTCTGCATCACAAAGTATAGTAAGAGTGTTGAGTGATCTCCTTCACTCGTTTTCCAAGTTATTGCCTGGACAAGGCATCGATGTTTCAGTGGGACAGGGGTGAGCCCGGTCGAGTCAAAGTACCAGGAAGGTCAGTTGTGGCTCTCATAGGTATCGTTAGGAAGAGATTGATGGAAAGAAAGATCTGACTGTCTCTGCATGGTATCTCCAGAGAAAGAGCTGCGTGCTGGACCGTGAAGCCATGTTAGCAATGAACGAAGAAAGTAGCCGAGATAGAGGCATCGATTGTACAACAGCTCGAAGGTATGTGAAGTGATGAGCGGGAGACTACTTGTCTCAAAAAGATTTAGTCTCCTTGTCAGATCCACCTCCCCACATATGTCAAATATCAAGCAAGACCTTCGCTCCTCATCTTGACCACCCCCTTGACAAATATGCTTTCGAATTGTCTTCCGCTGCCAGTAGATGGCAGATTAGCTACGTTAAATACGCAAACATTTGCTGAAATTAAGCACTACTCAAGTACCCAAGAAATGGTCAAACTTGCAGGAAACGTACGCCAGTGATCAACATGCCTCAACATAATTCTCTTTGTGGGCTCACTGTCGTAGTGTCGCTCTCATTAGGTTATGTATGTCCTCGATAGTTGATTTGTGCCGTCTGCTTCCGATGGCCACGTAGAAATTGTTATCCAAGTGGTGCACCGACTAATTTTCCAACCTCTTGCTCGTTTACTGCCACCATTCTTGTGCAAAATCTCAGTCATGTACTACCTCTGAACCTACAGTTGTTGACAAACATCTCTGGCGGCTGCAGCAAATTTGAAAACGTGGTACATGATGCCTCGTAAACTGACCATTATATTACTCGGTCCAATGGATCCACTGTACGCAGTGGGCCGTAACGTGATAGAAGAATCTCCGCTTACTCACATAACAACACATCTAGGATTCGCACCCCCGTCCGCTGTCCCTTGTCTCTCCAGCGACGTGACCGCATGCTTTCCTCCCATACCATCCTGCTCCGCAACACTCGGGAGCTCCTGCGACGCCTTCAACCGCTCATGCGTGATGATATAGATTTGCGGAATCTGCTGCTCTTTAACCAGCCGATCGCAAATAGATTCGTAACTGCCAGGTTTGTCGCCCTCTTCCGCAAGCATCATCTCCACTACAGCTTTGCCGCAGAGACTGGCGTTGGGCATTCCGTGGCCAGTGTAGCCTGCGCAGAGCCAGAGGCCTTTCTCAAAGCCTGCTGTATTGCTGTTGCTAGTTGATGGGACCTTGCCTACCCAGGGCATGTTATCTCTCGAGTAGCCTTTTATTCCAGTCCATTGGTGGCTAGCTTTGAGTTCCTTCATATTTTCGATTCCGTCCCCACCAAGATCAAGCATTGCCAGAAGTGAGCGGCGGAGGTAAGCTGCTTCACCGGGGTCGACGATATCGTCTTCTGTTTCGCCGATGCAGTTGTACAACGCGAAGCTGCGGCCGCCGCCAAACATTAGGTGACCTCCTCGGCGGGAACCGTCGTTGTTGGGGGAGTCGTAGAATGGGCGTTGGATGAGGTAGTCGTCGTGGTCGATGTTGCCGTTTTCGAATCCGACCATACCGTAGGAGTTTGGGAGCCGGGAGGAGTTGGGAGGGGGATGGAGTGCTGACATCTCACAGCGGACAGGTACGATCAGGTCCGTGAAGGCGTTGAGGAGGTGGGATGTGTAGCCGTTGGTTGCGAGGATGACGTGTCGAGCGGAGATCTTGCCTCGAGGGGTGGTGAGGCACTGTTTGTAATGGGAGTCTGTGGTAGATTCGATCTTGGTCACGGGTGTGTTGGTTTGCACATTGATTCTGCCTTCTCGGACAAGTTTCTCGACGATGAATGTAACATATTTGTAAGGCCATAGTTGACCGGCACCTTCTGTGAGAGTGACTCCCTTTGCATTGGGATTGACCCGGTGCTGCTTCATTGTCTCAACGTCACCATTTTCAATTAGAGTGACTTTGGAGGCAAGACCTTTATCAATCTTGGCCAGATGTTGAATTTCCGTCTTGGCAGCATTGAAACTATCATCAGTCCAGAAAGAACGGCAGCCACTCACATCCCGCCATTCGCAAGGAACACTGTGCTCCTCGATGTAGGATTTGACAGCATGCACATTCTTGACTTCGAAGGCAGCAACGTCTGGTGTTCGATCAAATAACAGCGGTTGACAGTGGCCGCCATTCCGTCCAGTGGCACCCCAGCAGATCTCTCGCGCTTCAAGCATGACGACGGATAGTTTAGATGCCCGTGCATCAGCAGCCAGAAAGCGAGCGACAGATGCTCTGGTGATGCCGCTGCCAACGATGACAATATCGGCCCTACTCGGCAGATCTTCTGTTGTGCGATGGCCATAGAGGAATGTGTTAGGCTCCGAATGCCAGAAAGAGGCTGATGAGTTAGAGCAGGGAAGACCTGCGGGCTTATTTATATGCATGGTGGATGAGGAACTGGTACTGTCGACATTGGGAACAACGACTTGGCTTGTGAAATTGAAATTCATTCTTCGTGACTCAACAACGAAATTTAATGACTACGAGGGAGTTTGAATTGATACATAGTAACCACGATGAGCGTATATATATCTAAGGTCGGAGAAGCCCGTGGCTCGGCACCCCTCTCGCTGGTGGTTACGCCCTCTCCAATAAGCTTCGACTTCGCATTAAAATGAGGCAGCGGCGTACATGCTATATGTAACACGTGACGTCAAACGCCCGAACACAGGTATCTAGGTTGGTAAAGATATATAGAAATTGTTAGATGTGATAATGTAATCCGAACAGCTAAGACTAAAAATCCCCTACCTAATACGCACTCTCTCTTATGATCGAGAATACGCCAATACGCCACCCCCCCTTCTATACAGTCATATTCCTCTATTTTCATCTTCAGTGTGGTCGCTCAGTGCTGATCACCCATTCCCATGGCATGAGCACGATCCGTCATCATTTTCAGAATCGCTTTTTCTTCTGCGGTGAATTCGAATTTCTTGTCCGGATCTGTCGTCAAGCAACACATGTTACTTTGTGCCAATTGCCAGGCTCCAGGCTCACGAATATCTCGTGGTTCAGCGAGATAGTGGTCGAAATTGGCGAACCTTTTCTTGGCCTTATCGGCGAACTTGTTGTGCAAGAGCCAACCGTTGAACCAAAGGGGTTTGCCGTTCACATCCAGATGGAGGAGTTGTGGTGCACAGATCGTGTAATTGCTGGGTTCTTGGTTAGCTAGCGAATTGTTGCCAGCTTCTGTGACATGGAAACCCAACTCCGCTTGATCGTTGTGCTTTGACGTGGCAGGTTCGTCTCTCTTCTTCAGTTCTTTCTTGTGGTCCTTTGCTTCGAGTTCTCCCATAATACCGGCGTCGCCATTGTGGAATGCATATTCTTCGTCACCTGCGAGCAAAAATCCTATCCAGAAAGTCTCCTTGTCGCCGTACATCATATCGTAAACACCAACGATACCTTTCTCCTTGTTACCATCACGATCAGGTCCATTGAGTCTCGTCACCAACATCATGGCCATGAAATGCTTCCACTTGTCAACAACAACCACGCCTGACTCTTGCTGGTGACCTGACTCGCCAGTCCAAAATCGAGATAACTTCGCTAATTTCGGTATTGGCTTGGGCAAGACCTGCTGAAGCCATCGTTTCTTGCTTTCGGGCATGATGAGTCGATCTCGGAAGAACAAGGCGCCATGCTTCTTGTAGTCTGGATCGTCGAATAGTACCTCGGGATTGTGAAAGAACAAAGAGTCAGCGTCGATGAAGATGACTTCACGGAAACTGGAAAGCAAGATAGCGAATGGCTTGGCAGCCCATCCTGCAAGTTTCCATCCTTTGTCATCTGTCATTTGAGCAATATCTCGGGTTGTAACACCTGGGAGACTCTCCAATTCCATGCGGTAATCCTCACCAAGGTCCTGATCACCTAGGTACATGACTTCAATTGGCAGAGTACAGCCAAGTTGTCGGAAGGTGAAAATGGTCGTCAAGAGATAAGGTGCTTGATCATCTCCAACAGTTAGGACAATACCACGCCCACCCTTTTTGAACGAAGTATGCAGTGTCATGTGATCGGCGAAATATGGGGCTGTCCACGGGAAGAGCAATTTTGCAAATTTCAGCATGAATGCACGGAATGCTTCGTATGAACGAATGGTCTGCGCGAGGTTGATGCCATCAATGCTGTCCTCGCTGAACTGGTCACTGCCGATCGACTGCCGGCTTCGAAGATATTGAATAACATCGTCACGAATGTATGTCGCTCCTTCAGCATCCGTGGTAAGATGTAGGTCTTCCCAAGCATCAAAGTACATTTTGTATGCTCGAGTTCTCAAGCCCATCTCCCGCATTCGTTCCTTGCCGGATATCTCAATAGGTCGAATTAGCTCGCGCATGTGAACCTCATCGGGAAGCATCGAGATGACCTTTGCGAGAGCCTTTTCGAATTGTGGACGGTCTGACCACTTCTCACGTTTGGGGGCTGCGCCGAATTTGTCGCTGTCAAGAGATTTGTCGCCACCTTTAGGCTTCCCTGCTTTCGTGGTGTAGGGTCCGACTTCGTCCTCGACTTCCTGTTTTTCCTGCTTGACCTTTTCAACAGACGGTTGAACGGCAGGTTTTTGGTAAACATCGTCCATAGGTTCCCGGACTGGCTTGTAGACAGGTTCTTTCGACTTGTCATCAGTTGATAGATCGTCGAGTATTTTGGGTTCTGGTTTCTCATCCAAGACTGGCAATTCAGCATGAATCTCGTGTACGTTGGCATCTGCCGGAGGGATCTGGGAGTTTTCGTTTAATAAGGCATCGCTAAGACCACCCGAACCTGGTTTGGGGTTAACGGTGGTTGCGGCCGAGGAAATAGTGCCGGCCTCAGAGTTTAAAACGAAGTATCCCATCAAGATACAGACGGCGACAATAAGTACAACTGTCACCTGTCGTTGTGAGAATTTGCCTCGCACACCATGATTTGAACCAGTGTAAAGTAAGCCGGGAGGCGACCGGCCTTCTTTTGGGGCTCGAATTGGTTTAAACATTTGAAATGTAAGCTCCTTGAGCCAGTTCCGTGGTTAAGATGCTGCAAGACGATGTTGTGAGATGTGGTGGCTTATAATGTAAAGTGCAAAAAGCTCAGAAGAAATATTAGTAATCAGTACAAGCCCCAAAACATGCACAGCACGTGGTTAGGTTTGCGAACCAGACACGAGCCTGATTTCTTCTAATATGGTCGATGAAATGGTGTCGTTGTCGATGGTGCCTTTCCAGACTTGAGAGACACAGTAAGCAACAGCTGAAACGAGCGACTTGATATTTGAAATTTGTCCCAAGACGGACGTGCTAGGCGGCGATCATAAATGCACCTCCCAGATCTTAAAGCTCGATAGATAATACTCGATGCTGTTGACAAAATTCGATGAAAAGATGTGGTATAATGATACGATGGAAATGGGAAAGGTGTTGCCAAAGATGAAAGGGATACTGCTGACATTTCAAGGGAGTTCAGCTGGACCCACAAAAAGTGGTTGACACAGGCTTGACAGGTCGATCCCTTGCAGCAAAGGGACGGCCATCCCATATCTCGAACACTGATTGCCTTCAGCCACACCCACCTCTAAATTGAACTATTTTGAGCGCCAGAACAGTCAATCGCAGCCGGTCTCACACGCTAAGGACAGCCGAGCGAATCACGGAGATGCCTAGACACAGTCATTCCCCGTTAAGCACAATCATCAAGCATCCACTGCCATCAGCACGTTGCATTATTCTCTCCACGCGCACTGCAGTTAGCGTCTTGTTTCGGATGCTGCAGGAAGATACTACTCCGTATTCATGAGCCTCATCGATGCGTCGTTCCGTACCAAGTCGAAGAAAGCTGGTTAAGAGGAACGACTTCTATCTAGCCACTATTGTATGTAGAATCGGGTTGCGCCTGCCGAATATACGATTACGCAAACCACATCTCAAAAAAGCCACACACATCTCTATGCAGCTGAAAACCTGTCAATAATTTTGTCCCTTTTTATTGTCCATTCTGTCGCACAGTATCCTGCATCCTCAGGTGACCGCTCAGCACCAGATGTATAAAGGTGTCTGAATTGTCGCTGACAGTATCCTGAAATTGGTGAAAGATTGTTGAGTTGAGTTGAGTTGACGGGTGTGCGCGATGGATTGACGGGTTTCAAAAAGCTTGACTGGATCCACTTTTGAAGAAAAGGGATGGCCAGGAGAAACTGAGGCACTCCTGATAACATAAGGAAGGTACTGTACTGTACTGTGGTGAACTACACGCACTGGATTGTGTATGCCCAGGTACATACCCATTCAGACACTGTAACTCGAGAAAGCATATGTCCTTACCTCTACCATATCTAAACCTTGCTCGGTCTTGTTGTTTCGAGCTCTCAAACGTCTCCGACTACCATGCCATACCAGAAGTACTTATGTAAATGACCACAGTAAAGTACGATATAGTAACCAAAATCGGCCATTTACAGCCTCACACAAAACTCAACCATAGATCGACCCCATCTCTGCCTCAGTATATGGACTCCTCCGCGCACGTGTAGAAGAAGATTGTTCACGGATGACATTCATCTCAAATACATACTTACACACACATGCACGCATGCATTCATCGAGTGTGTGCATTGCACATACCATCCCATGCCATTCCATCCATCTACCACCTAGTATTATCATCACATCACACCTTAATCACACTCGTGTCCTACCGCGTGTACAGTGCCATGTCAGGCCGCCTACACCTTCACCTCCACCTTCCCTTCCCCTTCTCTCTCCACCCGCCTCTCTTTGACCGGAAAAATCTCCGCCATCAACCCGGGCAGAAATGATTCAAGTCTCCAATTCGTCTCCCGCCATAAATGCGCCTTCATCTCCTCGTCCTCGTTCCCACCCTCCGCCATCGTTTCACTGCTACTGCCTTCCGGCCGAGCAAGGTATCCAGAATCGCCCAGCACAAGCAGTACGTTCTTCACTCCTTCGCCTTCAGCTTCTCCAAGTGCTTCGCCTTCCTTAGTCCCAATAGCAGCGTTCAGAAGTCGGTCGAGCAGTTCTAGCGTTCGCGTCCATACTGTAACGATGAAATACTCTTTCTTCTCGACCTGTCTTGTTCTCGTTGCCACATTCTCGGCCTCTGCGTCGGTTGGACTTGAAGCTGTGGGTGGCAGTGCTTCCTCTACAATGACTGTGCGTGCTGGGATTCTGGCAAGAAGCTCGAAGTAGCGTAAGAAGACCTTGCAAAGGACGGTGACCATCATCATCCTTGTCTCGCCCATGCCTACCTGGTCGGTCTTGTGTACGTCGGGTCTCAGAAGTCGTACGACGAGGGGAAAGAGCACATCGGTAAAGATGGCGGTCCATTCGTTCTTCGCCTTTATCAAGTGATTTTCTTCACCTTGCTTCTCTGCCTCGTTTTCAGCATCATTGCTCACATCATCCACTGCATTCACGTCTTCTGGTTTCACCAAACCCTCACTTAGCAAGACACGCAACAAGGTGCTCACACCTCGGTTTCGGAGCTCACGGCAAGGAGAGACACAAACCTCGGCGACCAGACCACGGAATACAACGCCCCAGTACGCTCTCCACGCCTCTCCTCTGCTCAAGTGACTTTGTGATATCAGTCGTGGTGCTAGTGTAGACAGTTCATGCATCGAACTAACTGCCCTAAGACCTCTTTGTACCACCGCCACTTGTTCTGGTGGTGGCGGACGTGGTTTTTGTCCACGCGAGCGTGCTAGGTCACGACGCTGCTCAATCATGGACCCGGGCATACTTGCAGCAATGGCAAAGGAGGTACAGAGCTGGAGGGCAGGGGTATAGGAGGAGGGATTAATACCAGGCCAGGTTGTCGTTGTAAGCTCCAATTTGGTCTGTGAGGTAGAAGAGGGAAAAGACTCTGCCGTAAGTTTCTGTAAGACTGTGAAAACGTTATCTGCTTCCGTTTTGTGAAGGTGTAGACGCTGGAGGATGGACCAAAAGTCGGGAGATTCAGTAACGTCGCTACGCAACGGACCAGACTCGGCGATTGCAAGACTGAGACCTGACATTACTGCTGTCGCTGTCTGGTCCAGCGTTGTGTCGTTAAATGAGGATATGGCGTGCAGGACAACAGGCGCTCGCATGAAATCGTGGTCATAGCTATGTCTCAGAAGATCCAAGAGATAGTTCACGACACGGGATGTGGCTGTTGGATGAACGTTTTCAGCATTGCGAACAGCAGCCTGCAGCGCATTCGTTACAGCCTCACCTGCTGCAGCCAGGCTCTCTTCATCACGCAGTGTTAAACGTGTTGCAAGTTCGAGGAGGAAAACGCTGCCGGGGTCGTATTCAGGGCCGCCGTGTCTTGTTGTACGCACGCCGTTGACACGGGCTGTAACTGGTACAGGCCGGATGTCCGGTTTGACCACTACAACTGGAGAGGGCGCGTCTGGCAGCTCGGAAAGCAGGGCATTAACCAGTCTTTCGAGTTGCGAAGATGGAAGAGTGAGAAGGTTTGAGAAGACCAGATTGACGTTACAGGCTTCGATACAATCCACAGAGGACGCAGTATTTTCCAGTTCCTCCTCAGAAGGTTCAGGTGGTTCGTCGACAGCGTAAGAGGAGAGATACGATGTGAATGTGCTGAGTAAGCCGCTGTCGCTCAGCTTGTCTTTCTCTACGACCTGAGAAGGCGGCTGTAACGGAATAGATGTTAGTTCTGATAGCTTTGTTTGTTGATCCGGCATTGATATAAGACCATTGACGAACAGGTTTCGCAGTATGCGCACAATATAAACCCATGTTTCGCCTACTGCAGCTTCATGACCGTTGAGTGTTCGGAAAAGCAGGACCATAGAGAGTTGTGCTCGGTAGTCCCTGCCTAGACGAACAGCAAGTTCGCTGACCATGACTCTCTGTTTGCCTCGCTGAACTTCGGTATTAAGAGATGTGGAAGGCGGAATCTCTGCAGCAAGGGTACTGATTTGTGAAAGGCTGTAGATAATTCGGTCGAATGCTTCAGGGGCATCGTATTTCGCGGCCAGTTGGGCACATTGGTCGAATCCTACTACTATGCGGGAAAAGACTGCATCATCGGAGGCGGACATGAAGACATAACAGAGGGTAGCTATGATAGGCTTCCATGTTGCGCTATACATCTCTGCGTCAAAAGCGTTGGTATCACATGGCTCGAGTTGTCCTGAATTTTGCGTGTTCATCAATAATGTCTTCCAGACGTGGTCAAAAGCATGCTTATTGTCATGCTCTTCCGGTAGAATGATTTCATTCTGTTCAATCGCGTCGTAGATGTCTTGAAGATACTCGAATGGGAAATCGCCGCCTGCATTACAGCCACGAAGATTCCTGGCGAAGTCTTCACAAGTCATTCTCTTTTGGGTCTTCTTAACATTTGGATTGTACAGCTCCGTATTAAGCATGATTATGGCATAGGTTAAAACATAACCTGCATCCTTGTCTGCAACGCCTTCCGGGACACTACTTTTGATATATTTGTCGACAAAGACTTCCACGATCCGTTCTATCAGCGCAGATTCTCCGGGTAGCCGAAATGATGTAAGAAGATGCCGTAATGCCTCATCGATACGCTTGCCATTGAAGTCGAATAGTGAAATGAATGCTGTCAATAACTCTTGATTTGTCTTTTTGGTGATGAACTCTCCGAGAACCTTCTTTGATACATGACTTGTACTTTTGAGAAATTTCGCTATTTGTACAGGGTCGTCTGGATTTTCTATTATGCCGTTCTTGGTCAAGAATGCAATTCCAGCTTTTGGATTGTCATTAAACTTGAGGGAACCACTCTTGATGATCTTCTTTCGTTTTCGCTGATTTCGTAAATGCTCTATCCTGGAATTTGTGGTTGCTCCGCGAGGTTGGTCTATCCTTTCGGCCATAGACTGTATAAAAGTCAGTAGCGAGTCCAAACACAAGGGTGGCACATTTGTCGTGCTCCAAGTGGCAGCATCAGGAAATGCGTTGCGTGATAACAACCCGATCATGTCTTCGCATAGATCCTGTCTATCGACATCGCAGTCATAATTGACGAATAGTTCTGCCATGAAGTAGGGCATGCGGACCAGAGTGCCGATCGCCTCGACCATTGCTTCTCTTGCTTCCGGTCGTCGTTGGCCACCTTCCAACCCTAGTGAACGCCTATCCTTAACGGGAACAGGGGTCGAACGGCCACTGCTTGGTTGTGATGGAGCAGGCTTGACCAGTTTGGGAGCTTGTGGTATGCCTTCATAAAGCAACGGGTCAATTCCAGCTTCTTGGGGTATGTCGACCTTGGGATGGAGACAAGCTACCAGGTATGACAAAAAGAGTTCCTGCTGTAATTTGAGCAGCTTTCTGCAGGTAGTAAGGAGTGTCCCAGCCACCCGTAGCGAGCTGTTGAGCAGAAATATATTCTCTGATCTGACTAGCTGGAAGAGATGGCGGCAGAGGTCGTCCTCGACCAGCACAGCTAGAGTAGGTTGTGCTGCGATGAATGGACCCGCAACTTCCAAGGCAACATCAATGATCCGAAGGGCCATTATCCGCATCGGGTCTGTGTGCTCCTGGCTGTGTGGGTCCAGCAGATCGATTAAGACTCTGAACAATTCGCGTATGCTGGGAAGCGCATAAGGTACTGCTTGTTCCTCGTCATCATCGTTTTCTGTTTGGCCATTAACTTGACTGTCAGCGGCGAGCTTTTCTGGCGCCAAAGTCGATTCATAGCTTGCTCTGTCGTCAGTGCTAGGCCTTGGTTCAGCACCATTCCCCATAACGCTCCCATCCAGCGGCGGTTGTATCTTCATCTCATCGCTAGTCTGTACAACGGATCTCACAGTGTTTGATCTACTTCGCCCTGCAGGAAGTATGGGCACCTCTTCGATCTTCAGCGCAACCAAACGTCCAAATACTATTTGACACATGGTGACCATTGCCATTTCAGCGCTACGCCTTAATACCTCAGATAATCTTGTTTGACAGCACATACTAAGTCCTGTGCTCATCATCTCACATATGCTCTCGTCGCCCAAAAGTGAACCCTCAGGTCTCGTGATGACCAGCTCCATCAGCCTTAATATTCGCAGTAACACCACCTCATCGGCAGCTGTGTCACTAGCCTCAAACCGACAATGGGTGATGGCTGCGCTTAGAAGATGCATGGCTGTGCTAATCCTTGGGCTGTGTATTGTAACGAGGTTGTAATTGAGGAACTTAGTGATGGAGATGACTGCAAGACTGGTAATGGTGGCGCTGGTTGAGGAACTTCGTATGACTTGCAGAAACGGATGTAGTAAGGCAGGTGCATCAAATTGAGAAATGTCTTTGGTTGTTGCCAGATCTCTTCTCAACCTTGCAAAGGCAGATAGAAGAGGATTGTCCTGTACACTTCTCCCTTTCTTCCCTCTTAGACCCCAACGATTGGCAAGTGTCGCTTCCTCCTCCACAGATGGGCCGCGGATATGCCCTATCGGACTCTTGCTGCTCACAGTATCAATTTTCGGTTTTCCGGTGCGTGAGTTACTTCGATGTACAGAGGTTTGTTCGGGTACAGTGAGGGTATCGGCCGAAGCTCCGCCACCAAGAATAGCCGATATAGAACTCTGCGCCCAGCGAGCGTGTTTGCGCATTGCTGAGGTGAGCGTGATACATTCTTGCGTGACAAGAGCAACCGGCTCTATGCGTATGCCAATCTGCTGGCGTGGTGCCGGATTGGCGAACGAGCTTGATTCATCGTGGTCGAACGCATAGGCCGATGGTAGGATGGTCGCGGACCCATGGTGCTGTGTAGAATCCAAGGTAGCCGTCTTCGTATTTCCATCAGCTGGTTGTTGGGTCCTGATCGACATGTTCGCCATGGTACTGAAGTCGTCCACCTAGTATTGGCCTCGAGGAAGAAGTGAGCATGCGACCCAATGCGCTTAAGTTGCTCTCATCTTGTGAATCGCCCATAGACCATTTCGGAGAACGTGAAGGGACTAAGGTGGTATGTCGTTGTTCCAAACTTGTATGCCTATTAAACCTGTTCTTTCAAGTTCGAGCATATGTGTCACAACTGTTGTCCATTGTCGAGATTCTGATAGTGAATGTCCTCCGCAGGCACAAGGCTATTGAATTGTCCTTCATGACCGAAAAGGAAGGTGCGGCGAATTCTAAAAGTGTCCTTGGTGGACAGCTCAGACTACACATGTACTTAATAAATAAGCAAGTTGTCATCTTCTCAACGATTCGTATTATGAACTGCAGTTCGAGTCCCCAGTTTATCAATCTTGCTACGTACAGAGCACCATCATACAGGTTGTGCAGAGCATAGAAGTTGTGATTCCAAGATGACTTATGTGGCTCTCACTGGCCGGCACAGCTTTCACTCAATCCTGTCACAACAATCTCAATGACCTTAATTGGCGCTCGCTCTTGCGACATCACGGTTCAGTCAGGTTATACGCACATCCAGAGACTGTTGCCGTCTGTTTGTACCTGACTTTGATGTATCACTGTCCACGAGGACAAATGTTTGGCCCGTATAAAAGCTAACTTTTCGATCTTTTTATGAGCAGCTATGTGCAAAGGGTAAGGTCGCTATTCCGCACGATCTGCTCACATGGGATAGCTACGGTAGGTACAGACGCCGCCCCATGGCGTGACGTCTTTTGCCGTGCACGCCTTTCTAGGGTGGGATACGACAAGCGAAGTGCTATAGGTATACAGCTTTCGAGCCAGCCATTCTGCATTCTCACAGTATTCTGTGACCAGTCTTTCATCTCCAATCCTTTCGCGATACCTTGCATGTGGTTAAGGTCATCGTAGTCAAAGGCACCATGACGTCCGTGATCACCAAAAAACCTAGGTACTGTTTGCAAGAACAAGGGATCCTGCATTGGTCCTGTTCCAAGCCGTCTCCCACCCTTTGTTTTGCTCTATCTCGTGAATTTACCACGCATCACTGGACACATGTAGGCTGGTACATGCCTGTCTACTTAGGAACACTGCCAGTAGGCAGAACTGTGTGCAGGTTCATGGTGGTGACGTCCATGAAAGCCACATCTGCCAAACAAGTACAACAGGCACAGATCATCTCTCATCCCTTTTTCCCCAGCATCAAGTCAGGCTACCAATACTTCCACTCCCAAAAACAAACACTTCGCTATCACTCGACACTCCACCGTCACTACTCAAAGCCCTTCCTGTCAAATGCCGAGACCATGCATTGTTCACGGCCGCTCGCATCTTCGTAGACCGTCACTACAGATCGTCACTACAATATTCCCGGCACAAGGCACAGTATTTCACACACTACGAGATCCGCACTTCCCCTGACTGCCACCTCGCCTCAAAGTCGTTGTACGTCTCTGACCAACCAATCTTCCACCAATCAAACAGCAAGACCATTCAAATCTACTACCCCTTAACAATCCACTCCCAGACGGGGTGACCTGAAAATATGTCTAAACACCCCAAAGCATGCAAAGAGAACAAAAACTTCCACAAAGAAACAACTCGCAAGCAGAAGCAAGCTCGCGCAGCATTCCAATCAGAACTTCGCAAACTCAAAGAACTTGTTCTCCCGTCTCGCGGTGATCACAACTGGTAAGTACCACACTCTCCCCCTTCTCTCTTCCTTGTCACACCCTTCCCATAGAAGTCACACCAACAACACATTCTAGCCCCCACAAAGACGCAGGCCACAATCACCGCCTAAACCTTCCCTTCTGCCTCGTCAAGAACCACGTCGGATACTGCGGCATCTGCGGCATACTATGCAGCTACGTATACGGCTGTCCACGACATCATGCCGAAGGTGCAACGGGGGAGAACTTGTTCGGTGAGGACAGTGCGGTGCTAAGGGAGATTGTGGCGGAGAACAGGAGGTTAGGCATTTTTGAGCCCAAAAGGAAGATTGCTGCTAGGTATGAGGCCGGACGGATTGTGGAGGTCGTTGATTTGGAAGGGGAGGAGAAGGATGAGAGTGAGGAGAACAGGGCTGAGACGGTGTGATGAGGGGAGTGGTGATTGAGGGTCTGAGAATTGAAGTACTGTGAATAGACGCGAATGCGAGGGTGAGAAAGGGTATGAGAATAGGGATTGGAAGTGATTGTGTGAAATTGGGAATTGGACTTTTGCGTGATCGTGGTTACTGAGGTGGCCGTGATCCATGCCGAAGGAGAAAAGGGGTGCGCACGGCAACCTCTTTATCAGCGGCAGATTTCTGGACTAGGATTTCTGAATTAGAAATTGGCCTTCTGTCTCAAGTTGTCTAGCTTGGAGAATCATGTGAGTGACACACGTATTGAGATTTCAGATCGCGACTGCCTGACTACGAGAGATTCTGCCAAATGCGGAACAAGTCAAAGAGATTTTGGTGCTCAATGGACTAATTTCACTTTGTTTGGCACTGTCTTCATGCACAGCTCTGACCCTAGAATATCGAGAAGGCCAGGGATTGATGGACTAATGCTACTTACATTTCTATCTTGTCTATTTACACACACGCAACAGGTTTATTTCTGCGCTATGAGGATCTTCAAGCAGCAATTTCGAAGCACAGTCGAAGCAGGCAATCATTCCAGACTGATCACACCCTCTTGAATACCTTCTTAGCCACGAACAGCCTCGCAATAATCACGAACAACGAACTGAACGTCGCCAGACCACCAGCATAAAAGATAGCACCTCGATAAGCCGTAGCTCCAATATCATCGATCCCAGCTGCCCCAGTAGCTTCCAACAAGTACCCTGCAATCGGCGGGCCCATAAGATATCCAGCAGTCCATCCGGTGATGCTCATACTCATGGCAACAGCAGCACGGCTTGGATCCACCATGGACGCTACCACTGTTGGCAAGGTGGTGAAGAAGGCGCCGTTGGCAATGCCGTTGAGGATGATGAAGATGACCAGTACTGGCAGGGTTGACGACACGGACCAGACGGCAAGGATGGTTGCTGCGTTCAGAACCATTGTTATGACGAACGTGTTGAGTGGTCCAATGCGATCGCATAGAGGGCCGGCGGCGAAGCGGCCGACCGTAGTACACGCATTGAAGCCGGCGACCAAGCCCGCGCCCACACTGTCTGATAGACCAATTGATCGGGCGTACAGTGGTAAAAAGAAGGGTGGAACAAACAACGTGAATGTCGCGGTAGCGCCGGCAATGAAGATGGCAATGAAAGGGACGTTTTTGAATAATGCAAGATCCAAAATTGGTGTCTTTCTCGGAGGGGTACGTTCCTTGATAGCCATGGCAGCAGGGACACCAGTGGCGAGCATCACGAGGCCAAGAATGCGGAACATCCAAGCAACACCAACTCGATCGATCAGCGCATTCAGGCTCACTGACAAAATGGTAGCACCTAACCCACCTCCCAGTTTGATCAATGCGTTAGCCAGGCCTATACGACGGGCAAAGTATTGAGGGGGCATGACGTTGGAAGCCGTGTAACACAAGCAATCTCCAGCACCTAGGACCACACCGTAAGTTTGGAAGAGACCAGCCACATTTGTCGTGGTGAAGCCAGATGCTAGAGTGCCAACACCCAACAGCGTGATGCCGATGATAGCAGCAAGACGTACACCGGTCAGCTGCATGAGACGTACAGCTACGAGACCAAAGGCGACGCATATTGTAATGCCGAGACTGCCGACGAATGCGGTGGTGGAGCTGGCGGAGCCTTTGAGTGTTGACGAGAGCAACGCGGCTTGGATAACACCCCATGCACCAGTGAGACCACTCAACCAGAATGTTAAGATTGAACAGCAGAACACTACGACCCAGCCGTAGCCGCCGTCTGGGACGGCTGTAGCAGCATTCTCGGGCGCAATTTCGTCGATGTTGCGTTGATTAAGCTCATTTTCAGTTGAAATTTGAATGTCTCCGGACCGGGTGGGTAGATTGACATGTCGATGCCTGTTCTCCAGCTCGATGGTGGTGGTTGTCGACATAGTTGTTGTTTTTCGATCACCAATCAGAAGCCTTCTTTGATCGTTAATGTCGAACGACGCACGAATGGTTTAGTAGGCATTTAAGGATTCATTGAGAAAGGTATACTAGAGGAAGGAGACACGATGCCAAAGATAGGCACTATCAGCGACTGCACTTGGAGCTTGTCGATTGAACACTTCGGGTAGATAAATGAGTCAAGATTGTGTACCTTCGTACCCCATACCACAAGCTCCGCACCGGCCATTTTGATTGGCTACAGGCTGACGAAGCTAAGCAACATGTATTCACGTGCAGCATAAATTTAAAATGGCTGTTCGATCACCAAACCCAAGTAAAGTACTGAAGCTTTGATGATGTTCTCTCTTTGGTTTCGGCAAAACCTGCTGATACGGAAGATTTCGAAGCTGGCTCCATTCTGATGTGGCCGAAACAAGAAAGATTCAGCTGACTCACCACCGCGTACGGCTCTACTGAAACCCGTTCCGCTCCCGCAGCACAACGGAAGCCTTACCATGTCAAGATGTAGCTTCGGCTCAATCTCACTGGCTGAAACAGGAGGCTGGGAGGTCAGGAGTTGACAACTGGAGAGGATAGACGCAAGCAAACAACTCTCGACCACTGAAAGCACGGAGAAGGTGTTTGATATTCCATAAAAGAGTCGGATATCGAAAATGATGCAATCAGCAGAAGAAGGTAGGTGCTCAATTTACGCCATGCTCCGAAACCACACGGCTGATCGGTTGGTGGTCGAGCATGGAGGACTTGATTTGCTTGTTCCGTCTGTACTACTAGCCGTGCTTGGAAAAAATACAGCTGAAGATACATGAAGTACCATGCTGAATGTTTGCTACTTGTGGTACTTCCTGAACCCGGGCTGAGCACTGCCCACATGTTGAACTGACTTCTGGTGTCTGCTTGAATTTACGTTCGTCTATATATACAGAATGCCAACCGAGTAGATTGTTCAATTCTTCTGCAAGTCAAACCATACATTCTACCCTTCCAGTCACAAGTTCGCAGTCAGCTCACACTCCTTGCTGCATGGCCCCTCAGGGGAAGGTGCTCCAATTGCTCTCACCGCACACCTACAGCAGAACAGACTTCATTCAACACAATCGAGTCAACAATCCAATGCACGAAGGCTGGCAGGACTGCATCACCTTTGCAGTACGATAGCACAAATGCTCGTCCGGCAATCAGGCCGACACCGATTCAATGTACTTGTTTTAGTAAATTTCCCATCAGCACACAGCGAAGCATTTCCCATTTTTGACAGATGCAGGCTACCAATTCGGCGGTCTTGGACGCCCTGATCATCCACGTACTCAGGCAAATAACGTCCTCACCAAACCCAAGCTCTGACACAACCACATGAACCAAGGACTCCTCCTAAATCTTTGGAAATGCCATTGATGTGAGGTTCAACATCAACGACAATGGCTCAAAGTCTGTCAACACCAATGAGCCGCACGACCAGCTTCAGTACCTTGCAACCAAAGTGCCTTCATGCAATCAATATCTCGATCAGCTAGCTGGACAGCTGTACCGGTCGAAGGCTACTTACAATTCCCCTCACCTCACATTCCCTACGCACGAGATGAGGGGCTCCAGCACATCTTTTATATATATTTATACCGCAGATGGTGTGAGCAGTACCGGCAAAGCTCATACCTTGCGAAGGGCGAAATGCCATGGTGGGTGAGATGCTGTCCTGAGCGAGAGAACAAAGGAGTGCTGCTGGTCAGGGCGACTCCGTGGTGAGTATGGTCTTTGATCATGTGAAGAGTATCATTGACGGTACAGGCAGGCAGGCACTTAATGCCAGCCAATGCCAGTTATTAGCTCAACTCAATACGCACTTTCAAGGAGATATGGATAGCAGTCCATCACAGCCATCAAGAGCCGGCACAAGTCGCAAGAGACGACGGGTCGAAGCAGCTAATGATAGCGGCAACAGGACCAAAGGCAAACCGACGAAAAACTTGGTGAAAAATATGACCATACCCAATGAGGTCAAACAGCTCGTTCTGAAAAAACAAATACCGACGAAGTTTTACAGCGATATGTCCTTAGGCAGATTGGAGCCTGTTGGAGTGCGCATCGCGCGATCACACCTATGGCTGCCAGGATTGCCATCAGAGTAAGTGCTCCGATCCCTCGCAACCGAATGTGCATACTAATCTTCCACAGGTACGCCTGACACTCCACCATCGACGTGCTCGTAGGACCAGAAAGAACTGGTTCCACGTGTACAAAGCTCTCTTCGCGACGAGACCACCATATTTCCGCACCTGGTGCAAGAGCTACTGGAAAACGAACAACAAGATCGAAAATTTTGTATTAGTTGACATTTCGAGCGCCGGCTTCGCTATCGTCCTTGATTGGATGTATACCGAGCAGCTGCCAGAACGGATGAGAGAATACTCACAGGACCTTGATAGCACCCAACAAGCTTACAAGGCAGCGGAGTAGTTACAGTACAACCATGCCACCTTACAAAATTACGAAGGAGGCCGCCAAACAACAAAGAGCTGCCCCATACACCAACGCTACCAGTGCTTCCCCGAGCTCCCTCGCCAGCTCCAACGCCGACCTCCCTCCCAGCAGTCGAGCCACGTTCAATCGCTATGCTGGAGCACTGTATCCAACCTTGAACCCTAGATCAACCTCCTTTATATATATCACTCTCACCAGCTTCTCAGGTCCATAGGCTCCTCTGGCGGAAGCCAACAGAATCCAAGGCATTTGCTATGTCGATACCCAAACCAGGGGAAAGACGACCTGATTGTCTCGCTAATATCAGCAAGAATGTTCCATACAATCACAGGAACAACTACAATCCACCACCTCAAGCTTATCTCATTTTGACTGATGCGTTCCGACTACCATACTCCTGCAAGATCAGTCCACGAGGCCATTATTTCCTCGACAGAGACGGCGCAGGATCCTGCTGACATTTCCGAGACTGTTTCGAGCGTACCACTTCCCGATGCATTCACGAATGGTATTGGTGACATAGCCTCTGCGAATCCTCTAACCCTTTCTAGTCCGATCAACGATTGTTGCGCAATAGGTTCATTACTTGTTGGTCGTTGATCATGAACTCATCCATCACAATCAAAGATCATGCAGAGGATTGGCAGCAGGAAGTTGAGCCGCCCAGGGCAAAACATGCCAGATAGCAGCAGAGGTTACGAAGGCAGTTGATGAAGCTGGACGACAAGCAGACAGGTGTCTTCGTCTAGTACAATCCGCCACCACCGGTCGATGTGGACCCAGCAGAACAGGAACCTCATCTCGAACCTGATCAGCCCAGAGACGAAGAGCAAGATCGTACGCCGGACTTCTTGTCTGCCACCTCGAGCGAAACGAGCCATGAGGATTCATCGCACTCTTCTCAAGATTCACTCCCCCTCGCACTCCAGATGCAAAAGGCTGCCGAAGATCGAGCTGCCAAAGAAGAACGATGGGCCAGAGAAGACCGAGCTTTCGAAGAAGAACAAGCTGTTGAACAAGAAAGAGCTCGCGAAGGAGAGCGAATTAGAGAAGCAGCATATGCACAAAAACACGACGTCTCCATGCAAATAATAGTTGAATCAATACTTACTTAAGACGCCACTAGTCGATATCAACCTAACAGTACTAGCACCAGTCTCGAAGATAACCAGCCTAGGGACACGGAGCAAGACGATACATCAACGACGCCAGTTCCTTTCCAAATTCCTCCACGAACTTCAACGACGACCTCCCTCCCAGCAGCCGATCCACATTCGATCGCCATGCCGGAGCACATTATTCAACCTCTAGCAGCATCGAGCTACCTAGGCCAACCTTGAACCTCAAATCAACATCATCTCTATATATATTCCACCAACTTCTTTGGTCCACGGAGCTAAGGACATGGGCCACTGGATAATCGAACAGAACATCCATGGCCACGAGTGTTACAACGCTCACCCGTTCACCTCGACGACGCCTTCCACTGCTGACGACAAGCAGAAGGGCATCTTCGGATACGGCACAGTCTGTATCAGACTCCTGCGCGACAAGAGCAGCAGACGTCCAGTTAGATTGGTGCTAGAGAACGTCGGATACATGAAGACGCATCATGTCAACAAAGCAAACCGCCTCCACCAGCGTCACCTGGTGTGACCTTCCGCCGGGATCCCGAGTCCAATAGCCACAGGACGACCTCGCAACAAAAGACAGCGATGCCATTCTGTCAATGGAGTCTGGTGTGTACGCAGCCAACGAATCAAATTCTCCGCCTCACCTTCTCCTGAGCTGGAGCCTGTCGTCCGCATAATATACGGACGCCGTGTCTCAAGCATATTTGCACTACCTGAATCATCCGACGATTCCGAAGAGTCTGCCAACGAGGCTGTAGAGCCAGAACAGGATGAGAATTCGGGTTCGTAATGGACGCCATCGTCGCCGATGAGTGCGATGCAATAGACGCAGACGACTGACCCATACCCACTGTATTCTCCCATGGCTTCGGTTAATTGGGTTGAGTAAGACGAGCGAGGTCTGCACCCATTGCCGCCATGAGATCATTACGGTAAACACGGGCGATTACGTTGCGAGCGAGCAGACTGTCAACGGCGAGAGCGAGGCTGAAATGATCATCCTCGGCAAAGCTATCACCTCTGTGGACGAAATCGGAGCATTCGAAGAATGGGTGGCGTGGCTTGAACACGTCGAGAATTTGGAATGGTCTCTGGGGTTTGGAGAATCCGCGAAGAGGATGATGAACAGCGCGAGGTAGAAAAAGAAGACACAGAAAGCCTCACTCCCAGACCACGTTAGGGCGGGCTCAAGAAAAGCGAAGCGCAGACCAAGCAAAGTCAGAGCACGACGAAGGAGCTCCGAACGAAGACGACAACAAACAAGGGAGGAGACAGTGACGATGAATCAATTGAGGATGAACACATCAGCAGAAAGACGCACGGTCATGGACAAACCAACGAAGCTTTAGCCTTGGCAATGCCGGAAAAGCAATTGAGAAATCAAGCACACCCCCTTACTTACTTACATACTTGCAACACCAATAAGAGAAACATACAAGAAATGAATTCTTTCCTTCCATTTTACCATGCCCTTGATCCTTTCTAGCCCAATATACCTTCGTCACCACCGTTGTAAGTAAATCCTTCACATCTCTAACTCCTTCTCTTTTCTTCTCTTCTTTCGTCCCCAATATCACAGCCCAACCCAACTCAACCAGCAGCACCAATCACTATCTCAACCACAAAACACTCACGTCCAATATCAACAACACCACTACAAAATGCGAGACTGGCACAAACCACACGTCTACAAAAAATCCTGTTCTCCACGTGAAAAACACGCCGGCAGTTTGCCCAATCTGCTACAATGTATGCCACTACTGTATCTGAAGGGCTGCTCCGTACACAGAGAGTATAGGAAAGATGAGCTGTTGGGGGATTTTGAGGACTGGGGCTGGGAAACGGTGAGTAATGAACGTGTTTTCTTTTGCCAACATTTTCTTTTCTTACTGTAGTCTGAATGTATTCCGACATACAGTATCTCTCCCTTGCTACGCAGGTACTTTCCAACGTATGTGAGCCTGTTCGCGCAGGTGAGTCTACCATACTCGTTGTACCTTTGTACCTTTGTACTCACAATACATCACACCAACCCAGCCTTTCATCACCACGCTTTCAACGCCTTCTGCATCCATCACAGCAACGTACTCCATTGTACATGTGCGTCTTGTTATATCCTTTCCCCTTTTTTTCTATTTGTCGAATACTCCCATGGTCCAATCTTTCGAGACACCCAATGTCTGGCTGTTTGTAGTGGTGCTTCTAGAAACCTTTGTACTGCGAAACTGCATGTTCTTCAATCCACGGTTCTACATAGACGACATGGTATAGATTAAATGGGTCTCAGCGTCTGTGTTCAACTTGGTGCATTGCGGATGTAAGGAAGGCTGAAAGTGCTGCGTGGGTACGCCCACCTATCTACTAAACTGGTTGTAGTTTCCTTGCTTGATGTGTTTACTTTTGCCGTCAAAAGTGCCGAGTAATGACTTGAGCGTCTTCTGGTCGTGACCTATTGTTCGTAGCTTGTATGATGTTGTCTCGCAACGTGGAACGAGGTCTCGCAAGGCGTATCACTGAAGAATATGATGGTGGTGGTGATTGGATGTAAAGAGCTGCAGACGTATAGGAAGGTAAAGTGAGTGATAAGCAAGAATCGGTAGAACTGAAAGGATAGATAGATTTAATACCCGGACGAAGCTTATATAAGGCAACTACTGTCCATCTAGGTAGTAAACTCTCTCTCTCTCTCTGCATCACGGATTGATTAGAAAACTTTTACAAACTTCCATGGATCTACCTAGTAACTTGGGCTGAATTTCAATCTTGAATAATATGACCTCTTTGAGCAAGACGCTTCGTCACCTGCTTAGCAACCGTATCCTCTCGACTTTCAAGCTCCTTCCTCAAATTCTTGATTTGAAGTTTGATCCCCCTCCAAAGGATGTACTTGTCGAGGTCGTCATCATCATCGCCATGTTTGTCTTCACCAATGATGTTGGATTCGTCTTTGCTTGTGCTTGCCATTTCACTCTCCTTGTCAATTAAGTCCCAATCTGCTTCGTTGTCTTTCTTGCCAGACTGTCTTATTTGCTTGGCCTGTTCCACCAGAGACTGCGTCTTTGTGACTGTCTTGATGACTTCGACTGAGTAACTGGAACCTTCCTTATCCTTATCATCCGTCGCGATCTTCAACAGCGCACTTATGAATGCTTCCTGCATATATGCAAAACTGAATCCGTCTGTCAATCCTGCAATAGCTGGGCACAACTTATCTGGAAACTCCACATCTTCATTGTCTTGCAACTTCCTCTGCCAGTATTGACAGTATTTGGTTCGAAGCTCCAGATCTGGATCCCCGAAGAGATACTTCCTGTCAAACCTACTCGGTCGCTTTGCTAGGCCTGGATCAAGCCGTTCGATGTGATTGGTGCTTGCAACCATCAATATTCCTTCATTCTCGGATACACCATCAACGGTATTGAGAAAGAACGAACGTAGATCACGGGTGATCAATGAGTCGATATCCTCAAAGACGAGATAGCAGGGTGCAGTGGCGCGGGCCTGGGCGAAGATCGCAGAAATGTTACCTGTGGTATAAAGAGACTTGACGTACAGTGTAGGAATGCTTGGTTGACGGTCAAGGAGGGTTTTCATGGTGGCTTTGATGCTTATAGTCTTGCCGTCCCCGGGTGGACCGTACAGTATCAGACCGCGTTTCCATGGTACACGCAGCTTTGCATATGTGTCTCGTGAGTCGTAAAAGCGGAGAATGGTTTTGAGGAGATCTTCCTTGAGATCTTGAGGAAGAATGACATCGCTCCAATGTGACTTTTGTATCGCAGCATAGAGCTCTGAATCCTTGCGCCAGTAACCTTCAAAGACCCAGAGTTCATTGTGAAGGCTGTTTTGCCAGAGACCTACCGTTTTAAGTAGATTGTGAGCAGCGCTCAGGTCTGAGGTTACGATGTATTGCCGTGGCGGTCTGGACATTAGCCCATCACGGCCGTCCACAATGTAGATCAGGAATTCATGCTTTTTCCATGTTACAAGGAGTTTCTTGAAGAGGGTTTGCTCGACAATTTTGCCTGGATCATTTTCGAGGCGACGTTTGGGAGGAACGTAAATTGTCCAGTGAAGGGAAGATGGTCGCGAAGAACTGCTGCATATGGATGGAACTGACTGACCGGTGTCAGTCAAATGAGTAATATTCCCGTCGCCGGTGGCAGAAATGTAAGAGGTGATGTTGCAGTTACCAATGCCGGTATCTAAAACATTCACGTCTGGGTGCAGGCGCTTTATGGCATTATATATGTAGGCGTCAGTGTTGATTCGCGGAGCAGAGGCATTCTGGAAGAAGTGGGACGCTATGTTGTCGGTTGCGTTGCGGTGACGCTTGAGGCTGTTAGTAAAAGGCGATGAACATGGTTCTGGCCTCTCTGTGCTCGCTCGGTCAGGCATAGGTGATGATTCGACATCGCCATCACACTTGGCTTTGTCGGTTCGCTGCTCATGAAACCGCGCTTGTTTTCGCTTGGTTACATGGCCTATTGAATCGTCCGAATCGTCGACAGCCGCCAGCCACTGCTCTTCCGTCAATCCATCGCCATATCGTACTTGAGTCTTTGTTGAAGCACCGCGTCCAGCAGCTTCTTCTTCTACTTGTTCCATGGGTTCATCATCTTGTAGGTAGATGTCTGGTCGTTCGTCTTCACCTATGAGATATGGAAGTAACCTCTGATGGTGAGACGTCATAACGTTGAATTCTAGGAAAACGAAAATATAAGACGCCTGTCTTCACGAAGTTGAAGGACAACACAGTTTGCAAATTCTTTGAGCGAGCTCCCTCACAAAGAAATTGGTAATGGAATAGACTAGGCAGCAGCTTGCAGCCTGATTTGACCGGGTGGTCAAATTAAGGTCGAGGACAATTGGAACCATTTTCGGTGAGGTCACTGTGCTTTGCATGGAAGGACAGGGGGTACTGCGGCGCTGGCGGTTACTGGTCTGGCAGCCACTCAGGATGGTTCTGATAGGCGTCTATTGGATATCAACGAGCATTTAGGTTTCACCTGATCCTGAATTGGGGGCTATTTGGCTGCAATCCAAAGAGGATGCCTTGGGTATCTGGTCGGTGGGCGGCATAGGAGTGTCATGGCTGCCGATTTGGGAGGCTTGTCATTTGGGGGCCAAGTCGGCTCACTGCACATCCATATTGAGCGCTTACAAGGTTGTTGCACACCTTGTAACAGGTAGACTCGTACACGCCGAGCGGGCTGTTCTGCTGTTAGTATTAGTAGCGTCGAATCACCTTTGATTCACTGTCAAACCTGATGCCAGCATTTACTCACCTCACCAGAGCTTCATATTCCGTGAGTACTTGTGTTTGAGCATGGACGCTAAGTTCGAGTCTATATCAAATTTGGTTAGCCAGTGCTCAACGTGCCGACCACGCGTTCGCGTTTGGCGCTAGAGCAACCCACGTAGCATTATCCTCTTTGACTACTCTGTCACAATCTCTAAGACGAAAGCACGGCCTATACCGTCTCGTCGAGATATAAGTGAGCACAATTCTTAGCTCTCAGCACACGAAATGGTTGAAATTCATCAATTAAGGCGAATGCAATATGATCATCCACAAACCATATTCTTCAACAGTTATGAAGCTTGCTTCACCAATTTGTTACTTGGAACAAGTCCTAGGTGCATACCCGCAGGTCTGAGCACGACCTGAATACCATCACTATCACCAATACTACAAGCCTGCCTGGTTATCAAACCGGTCTGTCCAGAATAGGCACGTGATTCGGATGTGTTTCCACCACCCAGTGTTTATACGTCATGACAAAGACCATTGTTAGTATTTGATGATATGACAACAGTGTTGTGCTGTGCTAGCGAGTTGCCGGCAACAGGTACAGTCTGGTACTAGCGAATTCCCTGAACCCTCGATTGAAGAGCACAAGTGTCAGAAGTCTCCGAGAAACCTCAGCATACTTCAACTCGTGGAAACAAACCAAGAACCACAAGGCTCACACAACTACCTTACCCTCTACACCAGCCCAACACACCCACCAACATCAACCTCCACCCCAAAACACCCAACCATGATCGTAATAACCTGTGCCTCCGGCCGCCAAGCCTCAGCCTTCCTCCCCGAACTAATCTCCACCTCAACCACCCCAATCCGCCTCGTAGTCAACTCCACCACCTCCCAATCCCGCCTGCAATTCCAATACCCCACCACCACCGTCATCCAGGCCGACCTCACCCACCCAACCGACTGCCAAAAAGTCACCAAAGGCGCAACAACAATATACCACATCCTCCCCCCTTTCCACCCCTCCGAATACGAAATAGGCAAAACCCTAATCGACGCTGCTGTCACCGAATCCCACCGCCCCGGCAACGTCTTTAAACACTTCATCCTCTCCACCGTCATCCAATCCCAACTCCGCAAACTCATGAACCACGACGTAAAACGGTACGTAGAAGAACATCTCATGGAATCCGGCCTGAACTACACCATCCTCAAACCAACCGCGTTTTTTGACAACTTCACTCCCGCGTTACAAAACCTCGTCAAACAAGCAGACACCGAAAAGAAACAACAGTTGGAATTCACAGCCCCTTGGAATCCAAACACTCTGTTCTCCGAAATCGCGCTTGACGACCTTGGGTCCGTAAGCTTAAAAATCATCTTCGAAGGTTCAAAACACTACTTCGCCAGCTACGATCTGACATCCACGCTCCCGCAACCCTGGAGGACAAAAATCGACATTCTGGCCCAAAAACTAGGTTGTGAAATTGTTATTAAAGCGGGGAGGATACAGGATGTTGTGCCGGGATTTGTGAAGGGGTTGGTTGGCGGTGATGATGAGGATGAGGATGGGCACAAGGGGACGACGGATGGGGTGGAGAGGATGATTTTATATTACAATCGACGAGGGATTGTGGGCAATCCAGGGGTTTTGGAGATGGTTTTGGGGAGAAAGGTTATGACGACGGAGGAGTGGGTTGAGAGGAGGGTGGAGGAGGCGAGGGGGCGAGATGGGGGAGAGACGTGAGGATTTGTTGGTTGGCGATTATTGAGGATGTAAAGGTGTAACACTGAACTGGTGTGGTTGACGAAGTGCTAGGACTATACCTTCATTGGTGGTCTAGCTTGAGTGGTTGGAAGCATCCGCGATCCTAACATCGATACTTAGACAGCACCGTGGAGTGGTTGATCAAGAATGGTAGATGGCTGAGACCAAGATATGAAGGTCTTCAAGATAGATGCATTTGATGAATAGAACAGGACGTATTGCAGACGTTGAGATAGAACATATAAAATCCCTATATATGAGTCTTTCCTACACAATTGTACTTTCTATCCTTCAAGCGTCATGGTGAGAGTCCGGTTGGAAACTAACCACCCAGAGTAGTCCATCATTTCTTGAACTGTACAATAGAAATATCTGTGCAGAATTAGGGGTTGAGATGCATTGGCGATAGCCAGTTCTACTCCGGAATGTACATCGAGGGACCTCTTCGTCGAGCTGGACACGGAAGTCTTGGAAGGTCGAGAGCGCGACTAGTCGGAAGCTCAAATGGTGGATCCCGAAGCAGAACCAGATCAGATCCGATGTATGGAGTATGGAGTTGAGGTGTTTTGCCTTCATCCTTGGAAATTGGCGAGCGGTTGAGTCAATGCCACACAGATCGCTAGCTTGCGATAGGCGAGAGCATTAGTGCGGGTATGCCTGGTGAACAGCCCGTATCGTCATACCCGTGCTTCGTGATGGAATCGGCGATGTGGCGGTGAACAGCTTTTGTTCGGACTATTTGCTGGACCTCTCTCTTGAGGGTTACGATGATGTGGTTGCAGTTGTTCCTTGATTTGTGACTTTTAGTTTCGGAGTACTTGAAGATCGTCAATCATTCATCTGTACATGTCGAATGCTTTCTCTTCTTCCCATCTCTTTCGTACATTCTGCATGATTTCTTCCTCATAAAGCTCGGTCAGACTCTTGGATCCCTTTAATATTTCTCTTTCATGCTTTTGTGCTTCCTCTTTAGTCATCAAGACAAGGTCTCCGAGTTTCAGGTTCGAAGTCTTCTGTCCCTCGCTTACATATACTTTGTTCATGTTTGTACCGGATGGAGGTCTGTTCCATCTAGTCAATACAAGACGTGTGGTCAAACCACTAACCACGCTTTTGCCGCGAAATACCTCTTCAGTGAGATATGCAATATCGTCTCTCGAAATCGGCACTTTCAGACCAATAGCATCATCATTGTTGACACTTCGCGCGAGCCTCTCCTCGAGACCTTGCAAAGCTGATAGCATACTCTCGTACATCTTGTCTCGACCACGATCACCAACTCTGTATTCCATTGGATAGTTCGCAATGCTGCAGATGACGTGGTTAGCCACCGTGTAACCAAACATTGCAGGCATAGTGCCCAGAACGGGCAATATTCTGACACGGAAATCTGGAAGCACTCCGAGATCGCCAACGTTGCCTTTCTCAACTTCTTTCTCAGAGACGGGTAGCAGCTCAGCTTTCCCGAGGCCTGGTTTCTCGGTCGAGAACACGACTGGTATACCTGAGGAGACACCCAGTAGCTTCAACCTTCTTCTCGTAGCCTTGGATAACGGATCGTCGGTACTGGTGGAAATGTCTCCAACACAAATTCTTGTTGGGTCACTCTTTATTCCTGCTCCCATAGCACTGATCACTTTGATATTATGCAAAACACAATACTGCAGCAGTCCCACCTTAGTATCAATGTTGTCGATCGCATCAACCACCCAGTCTGGCTGTCGTCCTCCCCCCTCTCCACTGTGTAGCTCATAATCCCAACCATCCAATAATCTTTCAGCATTCTGAGAACTAAACAGTTCATTACGAGCTTCAATCCTAGCCCATGGGCAGATCTGTTCCAACCTCCTCCTCACACAATGTACCTTTGGCGTGCCCACGTCTGCCAACGTAGCCAAAGAATGTCTGTTCAGACTACTCAACGTGACCTGGTCGAAATCAATGATGCGAACCTTGGACACACCACTCCGTACCAGCGCTGTAACGCAGTGACTACCCACTCCTCCCAGCCCAACCACCACTACAAAAGCATCCCTCAATTTCTGTAATCCCTCATCTTTCAGAAAGACGCGATTCCTGGCGAGCTGCTCAAGAATAAGTTCCTCATCGTAATCCCCCCTTCGAGCTCGTGCTGCTATCTTCGCGCTGCGAGTATCCTCAGCGTTGGAGATACTTGGTTGGCGTGCAGCGCCATATTCAGTGAGCTGAACCGTATCTTGCGGGCGTGAAGTTGATGGGATAGAGTCCTTGAGGTCATTGGTAGCTTTTATCCGCCGCAGATTCTGCGAAGTGTAATAGATCGTTGTAGCTGTGACGGCTCCGCAGGTGAATGCGAGAGATATGTTAATGATTGATGAATTTCGTTGCAGCCATTGCGAGATGGACATTTCCACTTTACTGTCAAATTGAAGCCCACCCGATATCCACAGAGTCACCCTCCGGACTGCAGCACGAGATTTCTTTAGCCGAGTCCAGCTGAGCAGATATGGACTATCTCATAATATCAGCAATCCAGTCCGGAAATTCTTCGGTTCTGCAAAATAACGCTTTTCTCAAAAGTCTCGTGCCTATTCAAGTCCTACAAACATTACCAAGCCTGCATAGCAACAACTCCAAACACTGTCGCGCGCTATCACAGTTGTGTCAGATCGATTTAGAATTCTTCAAGGTGTTGAAAGGCGTCAGTGAAGCGCCATCAAAACTCCAAGCTGCCGGACGGCTCCCAATACAACCTTCAACGACTCGAAACTCTACATCCTCACTACGAATTCCCACTCAAGTACCTCGAAAACAAATTACTCTCTACCTTGAACCAAAAAATTAC
>Ga0115854_10017_pt1 | contig 34712 bp, 38 predicted proteins | sample InSIn2SAF170_FD_83868 | JGI IMG/M metagenome (GOLD analysis project Ga0115854, IMG submission 83868)
TGAGATTTCTCCTTTAATTTTGGTTTAGTTGACTTTATTTTAAAGGAAATCTCGCATGTTTTTTAGTTTAATGCACAAAAAGGTGCTAGCGAGGAAAATCCTCACCAACACCAAAAGTTGTAGAACCCAAAAAGCCCGCTCCATTACTATATCCGTAATGGAGCGGGCTTTTTAATGATTAGTATTCATCAACTTTAATGTGACTAATATTTTTTAGGTTTCTAATAGGCCGTATTTACCATCATGACGCTTGTAGACAATGTTCGTGCTCTCTGTCTCAGCATCCTCGAAGATAAAGAAGTCGTGGCCTAACATATCCATCTGTAAGACAGCTTCTTCGGCATGCATTGGTTTCAAGTCTAGTTGCTTCGTGCGCACAATCTCGACACCCGCATCGCTCTCTAATTGTTCTGTCTCTTCACCATCAAGACCTTCTACATGTGTATCGAGTAGATCCGGATCGACTGGTTCTGGTGCTTCAACGGTTTGGCGACGTTGACGGCGATTTACTTTTGTTTTATATTTACGAATTTGTCTTTCTAATTTATCACTCACTAAGTCCACACTACCGTACATATCTGGTGATGTTTCCTCAGCTCGAAGCACTACATTGGGGAGAGGAATGGTTACTTCAACTTTTGCCGTTTTGTCAGAATACGTCTTCAAATTAACATGCGCATTCGCTTCCGGCACATCTGTGAAGTACTTCTCAACTTTACCAACTTTCGCCTCTACATACTCGCGAATTGCGTCGGTAACCTCTATATTCTCTCCACGAACGTTATATCTTAACATAGTACTACACCCTTTCTATTATCTTGCTTATCTCAGTAATAGCTGCCAACCCTCAACCATTTACTGTACCTTTATTATATATGTTAACGCTTCAAATTTCAAGGCAGATCCCTTTTTCCTTTTTATCGAAAAATCGACAGGCTTCCTATGTTGTTAACGCCGGCGTTTAGTAAGGCTTCTTTAGCATGATAAATCGTCCGCCCCGTTGTGTAGACATCATCAATGAGTAAGACGGCAGGTGGTAATGAAGACCGCCTCGTTTCTCTTACTTGAAAAGGTTGCTTACTGCTGAGACGTTCTTGTCTTGTCTTAGAGGCTTGATTGGGACCTGATCCGACATGCTCTAAGACCGAATCATAAGACCGGTTCAGTGTATCTAACATCACATGAATCTGATTAAAGCCGCGTTTAGTCAAGCTGGACTGGCTACTTGGAATGGGGACTAAAGTAGCGTTGGGGAAATGGTCTGTTATTAATTGTTGGAGCGGTTCTTTAAAGACTTGTCCATATCGCACATCCCCGAGTCGCTTGAACGTATGCATCCACTCCCGGGCAAAGTCATTGTACGCATACAATGCTCGGTGATTGACGATCTGTTTCGGGAAGTGCTGTAGCCACCCCTGACAGTCCGAACAATAGCCCGCCTCATTCATCTGCCGCCAACATCCGGGACAGTTATGTGTCGTCAATAAGGGAGCAAATTGATTCAGACAGGCAGAACACAGCATGCTTTGGGCTGGTTTTTTTAGTAGTAAGATGTACATTAATGTCGGACGCGTCGTTAATTCCGTTCCACAATGTAAGCACGTATCAGTCATCGTTTAGCAATCCTCGCTTTCTTGCCAGTTGATTCATAGTCTTAATTTGTTTCATCGCACGTTTCATCGCTTTTGTCCATTGGGTGTAGTAATAGATCACATCCCCTGTTGGAAACTGTGGTGAACGTCCGGCACGTCCAGCAATCTGAACCAGTGAGGATTCCGTAAAAATACGGTCATCACTACCTACAACCAACACATCAATATTTTTAAAGGTGACGCCACGTTCTAAGATTGTTGTACTAATGAGGAAGTCAAGCTTTCCTTCTCGCATCTTGAGCACCTTCTCCTTCCGCTCAGGATCACTCGAATAGACCACTGCGAATGTCGCTTCGGGGAATGTCTCTAGCAGCTGGTGTTCCCACTTAAGCACCCACTGGATATTCGGGACAAAGACAAGAAAGCAACGGTTTTGATTAAGGAGTTCTGTCATTTTTCTCAAGATTATATTGGTCGTGCCGTTAAGCAGCGCAGTCTCCCAGTTTCCACAGCGCTTACCGATCGGAACGGGCAAGGGATGGGCGTGGTAGCGGGCTGGTAGTATGGTGGGCAACAGTTTGCCCCGCTTAACTTGACGTTGCATTCTCTGATCGGGTGTAGCTGACAAATAAATGAGGGCTGATTCCGGCTTGCGGGCTTTTTGGGTAGCGGTTTGGAGCGCTCGATCATTATGATAGGGGAACGCGTCAATCTCATCGATTATCAGCACATCGAACGCCTCCTGGAAGCGAAATAATTGATGCGTAGTAGCAATCGTCAACTGCCGATATTGATACGGTTCTTCCATATCGCCGTACAGAAGTGCAACTGGATGGTCCGGAAAAGCTGATTGCAAGCGCGGAGCCAACTCCAAACACACATCTACTCGTGGGGAAGCTAACCCAATTCGCAAGCCCTGCTGGAGGGCATAATCAATTCCTTTAAATAACATCTCGGTCTTCCCCGCTCCCGCGACTGCCCAGAGTAGTCGCGTCTGGCGTTGTTGAATAGTCTCGATAATATCTTGAGCAGCCACTGCTTGTTGTTCGGAGAGTGTTCCTTGCCAAGCGAGCTGCGAACAGCTTAGTGGGGGGAATTTATTGGGTTCTGGCACATGATAGAAGGTACTACACCGCTTCACCTTGCCCATCTGCAGACATTGGGTACAATACCCACACGCTGCTTCCCCACAAGTTAGACAATAGTTAGGTTCGATCGGTTTCACCACACTTTGGCAACGCCGGCACAGCCATTTTCCTCCTTGTTCAATCACGCCAGATAACGTCTTAACGTCTGCCTGTGCCAGTTCTGGCCAATACTTCTCGGGAATCTCTTGCTTTAACAGTGCACGTCCGTATAAGTAATCCATCATCTCTCACCCCTCATCTATTAAGTACACTATAATGAAAAATAATGGTTTTAACATCAAAAAACACAGAACTAATAGCGTCAAGCCATGAAAGTTCTGTGCTTCTGTCTCTATTAAAATAATATATTCTCTTACTCACGATTCGGGTCAATCGTCCAAGTAATGCCGATAGCTCCTTCACCAACGTGTACACCAATTACAGGCCCAAAGTAGCTCATATGAAAATCAATCTCGGGATAAGTTGCTTGTAACTCTGTTAACAATTCTGCGGCTTCTTCATCCACTTGGGCATGAACAATGGTTGCTTGTAGTGGGTAATCTACTTCTCTCACCATGTCATCAAAGTCGCGCTTAATATGTGCTACCGCCTTCTTCTTCGTCCGTATTTTTTCTTTTGGTACAATTTCGCCTGCTTCAAACGTTAAAACCGGCTTAATTTTCAAAAAGGTTGCCATGCTTCCCGCAAATTTTGAAATGCGCCCGCCCTTAATTAGGTTGGTCAAGTCATCCACAACGAATAAAGCATTCGTACGGTCAATCATTCGTTCTAATGTTGTTAAGATTTCATCCACCGAACACCCTTGCTCAGCCATCATTGCTGCTTGAATAACTAATTGGCCTTGCGCATAAGTTGTAATCTTCGAATCAACTGCGTATACTGTTGCTTGCTCAATCATTTCACCTGCACTCTTAGCTGATTGGTAAGTCCCCGAAATTTGACCGGATAAATGAATGCTAATAATACTATCATGGGTCTCTGCCAATGATTCATAGAGTGAGATAAATTCCCCAATAGCCGGCTGAGAACTGGTCGGCAATTCCTCTTCCTCGCGCATGCGCTCATAGAACATATCTGTCTGTATATCGACCGCTTCTCGGTATGTCTCTTGACCAAAAGAAATTGACAATGGTACTGTATGAATGGTATATGTCTGTTTATCTTCTTCACTCAGATAAGCTGTACTATCTGTTACAATTGCAATTTTAGGCATTTCTACTGCCACCTCCTCACATTACTATTTAAAGATCTCTTCATTTCTTGTACAATAGGATAGATGATCCTTCTACTATTATATACTAACTAGTCAATTTTTGAAAAGGTGAACGAAATGAAAAATTATCAAACAATCAAACAAGCTGGTAGTCACGAGATTGAGATTAAAAAATCACGCTTTATTTGTGCGCTCAAACGAACAAATAACGAAGACGAAGCGCAAGCTTTTATTGATAAGATTAAAAAAGAACATTGGAAAGCTACGCATAATTGTTCGGCTTACGTTATTGGTCAGAACAACCAAATCCAGCGTGCGCATGATGATGGTGAACCCAGTGGAACAGCGGGTGTGCCGATGTTAGATATCCTGAAAAAGCGTGACTTAAGAAATGTGACCGCCGTAGTGACGCGTTATTTTGGTGGGACAAAATTAGGAGCAGGTGGACTTATCCGGGCATATAGCGGTGCCGTGAATGAGGCTATTGATGCGTTAGGTGTTGTTGAACGCAAATTATTACAACAAATTTATTTAGAAGTGGATTATACCTTAAGTGGTAGCTTAGAGAATAAATTGAATAATTCTGACTTTATCTTACATGATATTCAGTATACAGAGGTTGTCACATTTGAATGTTTTGTTGAGGTTGGGGAAGTTGATAGCTTTAAAGAAATAACGACAGAATGGTTGAATGGTAATGGGGAGTATACGTTAGGAAACGAAGCGTATATAGAAGGAGATGTCCCCTCTTAAGGGTAGAACTGACGAATGGAGCGATAGGAATGATTTTATTACAAGCGTCGAATGTAGCACGACATTTTGGGGCAGAAATTTTGTTCGATCAAGTGAATTTAGAAGTGAAGAGCGGTGCGCGGATTGGTTTAGTCGGGCGCAATGGAGCGGGTAAGTCTACACTATTACACATCTTAGCTGGGATTGAGGAACCAGATGAAGGTCGCATCTCCAAGCGCAAAGACTTAACGGTCGGCTTCTTAGACCAACATACCGGCTTAGAATCTAAGCGTACAATTATGGAAGAGATGCTGGCAGTCTTCGAACCCGTTATTGAACTCGAAAAAAATATGCGCCGAACTGAAGAACGGATTAGCCAACTTGATCCTACTAGTGAAGAATATCAAGACGTGATGACACAATATGACAACATGCAAGTTCGCTTCAGACAACTTGGAGGGTACAGTTATCAGAGTGATATCCGGATGGTATTACACGGTTTTCGCTTCTATGAAGAAGACTTCGACAAGCCTATTAACACCCTCTCTGGTGGTCAGAAGACGCGTCTCGCCTTAGCTAAATTACTGCTCGAGAAAAAAGACTTACTCATCCTAGACGAGCCCACGAACCACCTTGATATCGATACCCTCTCATGGCTTGAAAATTTCTTGAAAAATTATCAAGGCGCCTTACTCATCGTCTCACACGACCGTTATTTCTTAGATCATGTCATTACCGAAGTCTATGAAGTCAGCATGCAAAACGTCCAGCACTTCCCGGGTAATTATTCAACTTATCTTGATCTAAAGGCCGAACAAATCCAAAGACAATGGAAAGAATACGAAAAGCAACAGAAAAAAATTAGTGAGATGGAAGATTTTATCCAAAAAAATCTTGTCCGCGCTTCAACAACGAAGCGAGCGCAATCACGCCGTAAAAAACTTCAGAAAATGGATAAAATTGAAAAACCAGAGGAAGATAACCAATCCGCTTCTTTTTCCTTCCAGACTGAACGCTCATCTGGTGATATTGTCCTCCAGACTGATGATCTAGCAATCGGCTATCCAGCTGCACCTCCTCTCGCAAGTCATATCGATCTTGATATTCGTAAAGGCGATCGCATTGCACTCGTCGGGCCAAACGGAATCGGGAAGACCACTTTGCTCAAGACACTAACCGATCAGTTGAAGCCTCTTGCCGGCCATATCTCACATGGAACTAAAGTCGATATGGGCTATTATGATCAAGAACAATTACATCTTAACCACCAAAAATCGATTCTAATGGAGCTGTGGGATGATCATCCACACGTTGATGAAGTCACGATTAGAACCTTGTTGGGAAATTTCTTGTTCTCGGGTGAAGATGTTGAGAAGCGAATCGGCACATTAAGTGGGGGTGAGCGGGCTCGAGTGGCACTAGCTAAGCTGGCGATCGAACAGAACAACTGCCTCATTCTCGATGAGCCAACGAACCACTTAGATATTGATTCTAAGGAAGTCTTAGAGAATGCCTTATCTGATTTCGATGGCACCTTACTATTCGTCTCGCACGACCGATACTTCATTAACCGCATCGCGAACAAAGTCTATGAAATCAACCCGGACGGTATCACGGTCTACTTGGGCGACTACGACTACTACTTGCAGAAAAAAGAAGAGTTGGAAGCTCTTGCTCATTTAGACCAAGATGAGCCCACATCTTCTTCTGCTGAGCCATCTTCTGTCACATCAGCAACACTTGATCGACAAGCACTAAAAGAACGCCAAAGTAAGCACCGTAAATTAACACGCCGTTCCAATGAAATTGAAAATCAACTAACCGAAATTGAAGAGGCTATCGCTCACTTAGCCGATGAATTGAGTGAGCCGGATATCTATCAAGAACCCGAACGACTGCAAGAACTCACTGACCGTACGCAAGCACTGGAGGCCCAGCAACTCGAACTCATGGAAGAATGGGAAGAACTCCAAGAAACATTAGAAACATTAGCTGTTGACTAAATAGCCTATCCAAATTTTAATTGAAAATTTTATAAAATTCCGTATAATGGAATTACTAATCACAAGGAGGATATATATGAGCTTATTGAGAGACCGTATTATTAACGATGGAAAAGTCATCGATGAAAAAATTCTAAAAATTGATAATTTTTTAAACCACCAAATTGACCCGGAAGTGATGCACGAAATTCAACAAGAATTCGTCCAGTATTTCCAAGACAAAGGCATTACAAAGGTGCTGACAATCGAAGCTTCTGGGATTGCTCCAGCGATTATGACCGCTGCTAGCTTCAATGTTCCCATGCTTTTTGCTAAAAAAACAACGCCCTCTACATTGAAGAATGAGACCCGTTATTCGACCGATATCCACAGTTTTACAAAAGATATCACCAGTCGTGTGATTATTTCCAAAGAATACTTAAGTGAAGACGATTGTGTCCTTATTATTGACGACTTCTTGGCCAACGGGAACGCTTCTCTTGGCTTAATTGATCTCGTCCGCCAAGCAGGAGCGCGCGTTGCTGGGGTTGGTATTTGCGTCGAAAAATCATTCCAACCAGGCCGTCAAGCACTAGAAGAGCAAGACATTGATGTGTATTCGATTTGCCGTATTGCATCGTTAGAAGGCAATCAAGTACACTTTATCGAAGGGCATTAATTAATGCTAGTCAAGTCATGCTATTACCTTGAAAGTAGGTGCTCTCTATATTAACGCATATTGCAGCGCTAACGATTGTGCTAGGATTATTTATCGCGCTGATCAAAACCGATCGCCGCAGCTTAATGTTTGCGGCCTTGTTATTAGCTTTTCTTGTTAGTTTGCTATTTTATTTATCGATTGTGTTTGACATCACCGCACTCTCTTCACATGCTGGATCAATAGGCTTGCCCGTCGTACTCTTCATCTCACTGGTAGCCCTTATTGCTCTCGGTCCTCTGTTGTTAATCGCTGTCTTAATTATCGAAGGTATCTTACTTATTAGGCGTCACGGCATTCGCCCCAAAAATTTGTTGTCACTACTCCTCGGTATCTATTTAATTATTAGCAATATCTTTTTTGTGCACATCATTACTCAGACAGCCCCACCCACTACAGGGCAATATATCCATCTCTTTTTGACAATTTGTGCTGATTATTTACTCCTACTTAGCAGTATCTATGTTGTCGCTAGTTGTGTAAATTTTGTCAATCTGGTTCACGAGGATCTAAAGTATATTATTGTGCTCGGAGCAGGACTGATTAATGGACGGGTTTCTCCTATCTTGGCTGGCCGAATTGATCGCGCTATGACGATTTACCGACGCAATCCTGACAGTCAACTCATCATGTCAGGGGGACGTGGACCTGATGAACCTCATCCCGAAGCTCACGCGATGAAGCAATATGCCATCCAACAAGGCATCCCAGCTGAAGATATTATCTTGGAAGAACATTCCTCCAATACATTTGAAAACTTAAAATTTTCAGCAGATTTAATGACTGAGACGAACGAAATTGCCATCGTTACGAATTATTATCACTTACTTCGAGCACTAATTATTGCCAAAGAGCTCGGCATCAGCTGCATTGGCTATGGTGCACATACGAAGTTTTACTTCTCAGTGAATGCCTTCGTCCGTGAATTTATCGGCTACATTGTCTTACGAAAAAAATTATACTTAAGTGTATTAGGTGGATTAATCCTTCTCTTCGGAGCATTCGTTGCTTACCAACAACTATGGCTTTAATAAATAAAACGCGCTACAGTAACTCTCTGTAGCGCGTTTTATTTATATCCTATTACAACATCAAGCCGGGCTTAGCATTCAAGCTCATATCAGCAACAGCATGGCTATCCGCTTTGTACTGGGCATAACCGGCTGCCCCGATCATAGCCGCATTATCACCACATAATGATAATGGTGGAATTAACAATTCTACATCCGGCAGACCACTTGTCACAGCAGCTTGCAACGTATCACGAAGTCCTTTATTCGCCGCTACTCCTCCAGATAACAATAACTGCTTAACCTCTTTTTCTTTCGCCGCACGAATCGTCTTCTCCACTAAGACATCAATAACTGCCGCTTGAAAACTAGCGGCCAAGTCATTCTTATTCAACGTCTCGCCTCGCTGATCTGCATTATGCACCGTGTTAATAAATGCTGACTTCAACCCACTAAAGCTGAAGTCATACGTCTCATCATGCAACATCGCTCGCGGGAAGTTGAATGTATCTTCTCCCTGACTGGCCATCTCATCAATATGCTTGCCTCCCGGATAGGGCACACCGAGCACACGGCCAATCTTATCATATGCCTCGCCTGCCGCATCATCCCGTGTCTCCCCGATCACTTCATACGTATGATCATCTTCCATATAAACCAATTCCGTATGTCCACCACTCACTGTTAAAGCTAATAAAGGAAACTTGAAGCTAGACTGGAAGCGATTCGAGTAAATATGACCCGCCATGTGATTAACAGGAATTAAGGGCAAATTATGAGCCAGCGCAATGGCTTTGGCTGCATGCACACCAATTAACAACGCTCCGACCAAACCAGGCCCATAAGTCACTGCCACCGCATCGAGCTCATCATAACTCACACCTGCTTCTGCTAGAGCATCCTCAACAATAACGGTGATGAACTCCACATGATGACGACTCGCGATTTCCGGTACCACTCCACCGAAGCGTTTGTGACTATCGATTTGGGAAGCAATAATGTTCGACCGAATACGGCATCCATCTTCTACAACTGCCGCACTCGTCTCATCACAACTAGTCTCTATCGCTAAAATTAACATCTATCTTCTCCTTTTACTTACTATCTACCTACTTAACTAAACACATCATATCTTACCTAAAACTGATAACTCCCGTACCATATGAACCGCATCCTCATTAGAATCTGAATAATAACCCGCTCGAATCGTCTCTGGCTCGAAACCTAAATCTTGATACAATCGTTGGGCCGACGTATTCGACAATCGCACTTCCAACGTCATCAGCTTCATCCCCAACGAACGAGCAATATGGGTGATTTGATTAATCAGACATGTCGCAATTCCTTGGCGACTATAACTTGGAATCGTTGCGATATTGGTAATATGACACTCACTTTGGCGGAACCAGGCACTAACGAACGCCACCGGATCCCCTTCATCATAAACTACGATAAAAAGTGAATCGGGATTATTGACCATCTCATTCACTAAGGCTTGGCGATGCCACGGTGCTCGCCCCTGATAACATTGCTCTTGGATTGTAATTAATGCCGTAATATCAGATAACTGACCAATCCGAACTGCTAAAACTGTCCGATCATTAATAATATATCGACTCGATGTTAATTGAATGGTCTCTGCTAGTGGTCTCTTAACATGCGGCCTCTGTTTAAACGAATTAATCCATGTGTTTAATTTTTTTAACATATTGATCATCTCGCATATCTCCATGATCTTGCAACCAATTCTCCTCAGCTTCAGCTAACTTCAAGTACTCCGGCACGAATAATGGAACCTCTTCTACCGGGCTCTCAGCTCCTAACCGTGCCAAATAATACGCACTCACGACTTGACGGTGTCGCTCATCAAACTGTGCACGCTCACCTAGCACCGCTTGAATGGCTTCCCAAAATTCAGGTACATCTTCGCCCACAAACGTTATTGGCTCATCGAACTGCGCTAAATCCGCCAACAACTCTTCAATACTGCGATGGCTATCTGAGGCGACTGCGGTCAACTTCCCAGCTGCTTCTTGGTGGTAAAGTCCAGCATAGACATTGCGTCGCCGTGCATTAAACAAAGGAACCACTAATGTGTGAGGTGGATACACTGACGAAGCTGCCAATGCTTCTAAGCTTGAGATCCCTACCAATTCACAGTTTAATGTCCACGCTAACGTCTTCGCAACCGTCACTGCAATACGAATACCGGTATAACTCCCCGGCCCTTTTGCTACCACGATACGGTCTAACTCACTGGGCTGCCAGCGGACTTCATTCAGTAAGGCCTCAATCGCCGGCATGAGTCCGACGCTATGATCACGTTTTATATTAATCGTCTTCTCCGCTATGAGTATCTCTTCTTCCACTAAGGCCACACTCATTGCTTTCATCGACGTATCGAATGCTAAAATCTTCATAAAATCTCCTCTTTATAATGAATCAACAAACGCACGGAATCCCGCTTGCCCCGCCTGATCTAACTTAAAGACTCCCGCATCTTTCAAGACACGAACAAAAATATTCCCTACCTCAGACTGAACAATCTCTGTTACATTATCTGCTGTAACATCTGTATACTTCTCTTTCATCCGCTCAAGCCATGGTTGATGAATCTCTGCCACTTCCACCGCTTGACCCAACAGCACATCTTGTACAGCTTGTAATTCAGACTTCAAGCGCGGTGGCAAAATTGCTAAGCCGAGCACTTCGATTAAGCCGATATTTTCTTTCTTAATGTGCTGTACATCTGGATGTGGATGGAACAACCCTTCCGGATAGTCCGCCGTCGTCCGATTATTGCGCAACACCAAGTCCAAGATAAAGCACTCACCATCACGTCGCAAAATCGGGGTCACCGCATTATGAGGCGTCCCTTCCGTCTGAGCCAAAATACCCAATGCTTCATTACTATACGCTCGCCACTGCTCAATAATATAACTTGCTGCCTCTACCATTGCTTCCTTATCCGCTGACTGCAAGCGAATAACCGACATGGGCCAATCTACAATCCCGGCCTTCACTGGATGGTCTTTCAGCTCAAATTCATACGTAATGGCTTGCTTATCCAGTGGGAAAGTATAATTTCCTCCTTGATAATGATCATGTGACAAAATTGATCCCCCAACAATTGGCAAGCCCGCATTCGACCCGACAAAATAGTGAGGTAAATACTCCAACACTTCGATCAAATTACGAATCGTTGCCCCATTAATATTCATCGGCCGGTGTTCTAATGAGAAAAAGATCGAATGCTCATCATAATATGAATAGGGTGAATACTGAAAGCCCCACTTATCACTACCATCTTCTCCCAGACCAAAACGAATCACTCGATGATTACTACGCCCCGGATGCGCAAGATGCCCATAGTACCCTTCATTTTCAATGCACAGCTTATTCACCGGATAATCTGAACTAGCTTGCTGTGCTAATCTAATCTCTTCTGTTGTTTTTTCTGGCTTCGACAAGTTAATCGTAATCTCAATCTCACCAAACTCCGATGCATAGGTGAAGGCAATATTTTTCGCAATCTCCCGTGTCTTGATATAATTGGTCTGCTGACTCAACTGATAAAAATAATCAGTCGCTACTTGCGGACTCTCCGCATGCTTCTCCCAAAATGTCCGGTTCACCTCTGAAGGTAGCGGAGTCGTCGTATCCATCAGCAGAGCTCCGAACGTATCCCGATCTGCTTCACGATCAGCAATAATCTCTGCTTCTACCGCATGCTGAATCAACTGATCTAAAATATCTAACCGACTCACCGGCAAAGGATCACTCGCTTTAACCGATTGCAATTCATTTAACCCAAAGATATGCAGTAATTTATTTTCCGTATAGATTCGGTCCAATGCATCTAATGTCCCGATCTCAATACTCTTGGCTACGAAATCTGTTATTAATTGTGAAATAGTCGTCATATTACTCCCCTTCTCTCTACTCACGTCCCTATCATTTTATCATAGATTCAGCTAATAGCCCATCTATTGCCTTATCCTTCCAAAAATTAAACATGACCGCCGTATTTCACTCAAATTTCTCTCATTAAAAAACATATTTATTCATAAAATTATCATATTTCCTTTAATCATTTATCTTCTTATCCCCCACCACTAGTGCTATAATGAGGATAATCGCGTTAAATTGAAGGCCTATAAAGGAGCATGTGCAATGTTTACCATATTCTATGATCCATATTTCTACATAGTCTTAATTGGTGTCGGTATTTCGACGCTAGCCAATCTATACATCCATCTGACCTATAATAAATACAGCCAAGTTGAAGCTACTAGTCAACAAACCGCTGCTATTATTTGCCGTCAACTGCTCGACGTCAATGGCCTCACTGATGTGCGCCTCGAAGGGATTCGTGGAGAATTAACCGATCATTATCATCCTGAAGAAAAAACCTTACGTCTATCCGAAAGCACACGACATTCCAGCTCCGTTGCAGCCATTGGAGTAGCTGCTCACGAAGTCGGTCATGCCTTGCAAGATGAGACTGATTACACCCCACTTAAAGTCCGTTCTAACCTCGTTCCAATCACGAACTTCGGACAAATGGCAGCCATGCCCATCCTAATTCTCGGTGTCTTATTCGGTCAAAACAGTGGACAGTACTTAATTGCCTTTGGACTCTTATTATTCTCACTAACCTTAATCTTTCAGTTAGTTACTTTACCGGTTGAATTCAACGCCTCCAAGCGTGCCTTAGCTATCTTAGACGAACAACAAATATTGAATCGACAAGAACTCCAACAAGCCAAAAAAATACTCATTGCAGCAGCGCTCACATATGTTGCTACCGCAACCGCTTCCTTCTTAAACATCCTCCGCTTATTTATCCTAAACAAAAACCGCCGCTAACTATCTTTTAAAACGAACTAAAAAACACATTGTATTGGGCAATGTGTTTTTTAATTATCAGATAATATGTATGGAGACAAAAAGAAAGTCAAGACACTTCGGCGGGTTGGCGGGGAAGTGCCTTGACTTTCTAATCATATTATAGCACAACTCAGAGAAAAGTCAAATAAAATTCAGGATAATTTGCATCATTCTCTCTTCAAGTCATTATTGTGATTATTTTGTGATTGCGCCCCAAATTGCGTATAATAGAGATATAGAAAGCTATTGGCAGATTATTGATAAAACTATTCAGCTCAAAATAAAATTACAATCTTATAGAAAGAAGGAACTATCATGGAAAATAAAAAAGGATGTTTGGGTTGTCTCGGTTGTTCAGGCTGCTTAGGTACCATCTTTACGATTATCGTTATATTAGTAGGTATTTCACCGTTTACTAGTAATTCTGACAACACCAAAGAAGCGCCCCCAGTTGAAGAGGTAGCTACTGAACAAGTGGTCGAAGAAACCGTGGAAACAGCTGATGAAGAATCCTATGAAGTGATTAATAATGAAATAGCTGAGTATATGGAAGAGAACAGAGGATACGCTCTTGGAACATTAGATAGTGATGGTAATCCCACAGAAGATGGTGAACCTAATTATGATTTTGCTTGGGCCTTATTCGTCCAAAAATTAGAATACAGAGGAAACGATCTCCTCTTACAAACAGATGACGGCTTCCTTGAACTAACCGAAGAAGAACGCTTAGAAGTCGCACACAATGCCCAAAGTATTGCGGGTTTTGTCATTGGCCGACACGAAGACTGGTCCCCAGAAGATCATCAACGTGGAATATTTACCACCATACAGAGTGGCGACCGTGTCATTGGAAGTTCCAAAGCTTTAAATCTAAGAGAGTTTACATGGCATGAATAAGTGATAAAATCAAATGTAAGGATGTGTGGATATGGATAAAATGTTAAAAAATAGATTAATTAATAAAAGTATTGAAGCTTTCATTATGGGGCTTGAAATTTATAATAAACCCACTATTCGATACCGTATAGAAGGTTTTAGCTTCTTTATATGTAATGCATGGGAGTTGATGCTGAAGGCAGAGCTATTGAATAGAAAACAAGAAATTTATTACAGAGATAACCCAGAACGGACGATTAGTCTGAATGAAACAGTGCAAAAAATATACTCAGATAAGAACACACGGTTAAGAATTAATTTAGAGAAAATAATTGAACTAAGAAATATTAGCACACACTTTATTACTGAAGACTATGAAGCTAAGTATGCACCGTTATTTCAAGCTTGTGTAATAAATTATACGGAAGAGTTGCTTAGATTTCATGATGAGGATATAACCAATCATATTGCACAAAATTTTTTAACAATAACAGCAGAAAAAGAGTTCCTAACCAACGAACAAATAAAATTAAAATATCCTCCTGAAATAGCAGAAAAACTTATGAAACAATCTAACGAAATTGATGTATTAACGAAAGAACTAAATTCGTCAAACTTCGCAATTAATATTGCTCAACATCTATATATTTCAAAGAAGAAAGGCGATGCCGATTTCACTATAAAGATAGATCAACATTCTAATAATCCTGCTGCTATTATAAAGGAACTGAAAGACCCTTCTGACACACATAAATACTCATACAAAAATGTAGTGGTAGCAGTTAACGAACGGCTAAAAAAGAAACATATAATAATGAACTATGATAAAGGCTTTAATAAGTATGTACTTAAATTATTTATAGATTTTTATGATATTAAAAATGATCCTAAATATGCATATAAGCATAAAATAGGTAATCATTCTCATTTCACATATTCACAACAACTAATAGAATTTATTGTCAAAGAGATAGAACGTAATCCTCATAAAGTTGTTAAAAGTTTAAAAAAATAAAAAAAGACAACCCCAGGCACATAGGAATGCTCAGTACTACATTTCAGTAGCACCTACCCCATTATGGGACCCAGCGTTTATCCTTCACGAGTTATCTTTGTTAAATACAGTATACAACGACACGTAATAGAAGTCAATGGAAATCAGGAAAATAAACCGATCAAATTCGATCAGTTTAGAAAAGTAGTTCGTGTGTTTTCTGCACACATTACCCAACTATTGGGGATTTCCCAATAGTATAAACAAAAACACCACGCCTTCTACTAGAACATACGTGGTGCCCTTACCCTTACCAATAGCCCGGTACAGGGCTATTGGTCTATTCCTATTAAATCAAAAATAAAAAGAATTACTGTGCCTAGCATTCTCAAAAATTAAAAATAGGGGTTAATTTTTGTTATATTTCTTACCATTATGGCAATCACGATGACTCCATCTTAAACATAACAGCATGCATGTAGCTAAAAATTGTTGCTAGTTTTAATTAATTAAATACAAGCTAATTCCATAAGTAATAGCGTACAATACAAAGGACGTTAAAATCCATTTACGCAATCCCCTAACATCAACATCGTATACCAATCGTTGGGTTAGCCAATAAACTCCTAAGATTAAAAACACTGCTAAAAGCAATAGTGACACAAAAAATAATGATTCTTTCATTTTCAACAACTCCTTCTTATTATTTTTAAGCTTCTATTTTGTTATAAATCGTGTTACATATCATAATGGTCACTGCTATCCAAATACCATGAATAAGCAATAACATACTTAATGGACTATCCCCTTTATAGAAAAAGGCAATTTGTAAAAACGGAATTATTTGAGCAACTGCATCTACTATTTCTAAAAAATATCTAATTTGTGCAATAATTAATGGAATAACATAGCCTAAAAAGACAAATAATCCTGTCGCAAAAATTTTATTGCTCAACACTAACTGTAAACTATATAGTATTACACTAGCTAAAATCATAGTTATATAGATACAACACATTATTATTATAAACTCTTTCACGGTAACTAGATCCAGTGAGTCTTCTGCCCCTGGAGCGCTTTCTAACAGCAAAGTAGCCGATATGATACTAGACACCGAATACAATACTAACATAATTAGTTGGATCATATTAATATAAAGTAAATCAGAAAAATATAGAATATTTTTTGTAATCCCTGATGACAAAATTTGTCGTTCAACGTATTTAGGTTTCACTGTATTCGCACAAATAACAATCGGATAGGCTAAGTAAAAACCAACAAGTATTAACATATATAACACGTATAAGCCAAATTCTTTTGTCAACGGCTCCGGTTGCTTGGGAGAAATCATTGAAAGAAAACCTGTTGTAGCTACCGGTAGTAAAATTGTTATGAAAAATAATGCGATATACATTCGAATATGTTTGATTCGGTATAGTTCTGAATAGATATATTTTTTCACCATAAGCTTTCTATCCTTTCATTATTTCTAGATAATAGTCTTCTAGTGTCACTTGCACTTCAGATATATCGTCAATGAGCTCTTTTTGAGACAATTGTTCAATAAATTGACTTGTTTCAAAATTTTTAACCAATTTTAGCGTATTCTTGTCGTCGATTGTATAATAATTCGACTGTAATACCTTGTCGTTTATTAGCGTTTCTATATCTTGTATCCGGTCGATATTCACTTGGTAAAACGTTCCGATATTTTCGTTTAATTCTGATTTACTAATATCTTTTTTGATCTCTCCACTTTTGATAAACACAAATCGAGTGGCGATATTGTAAAGTTCATTTATATTATGACTACTAATCAACATCGTCAATTGCTCTTCTTTGTTTAAAGTTAAGAGTAAATTTCGAATGTCGATAATCCCCTGAGCATCCACTCCATTTGTGGGCTCATCCAAAACCATAAATTCAGGATTCCCTAACAAACACAACCCTATAGCTAATCGTTGCTTCATCCCTAACGAATACTGTTTAAATTTTTTACGATCATTCGGTAACCCGACTCTTTCCAGTATATCTTCGATAATATGTTGATCTTGAATCCCTCTTTGAATGCGAAAATATTCTAAATTCTTATATCCAGATAGATAATCAAAGAACTCAGGTGTTTCAATCAAATTAGTTTGACGATTGGTCTCCCACTCAAAAGTTCCGGTACTCGCTTTAGTAATACCACTAATAATTTTCATCAATGTCGTTTTTCCCGATCCATTATTTCCAATTAATGCGACCATCTCTCCTTTCTTTATCTCTAATTCCACATCTTTTAATGCATATAGTTCCCCATATTTTTTCGAAATTAATTGCATACTTAACATCTTTTATCCTCCTTTTTAAAAAAACACACGTTATCCTAATTACGCCATGATAAAACTAGTCATTGATTTTCGAGTGAAAGACTCTTGATACTTCTCCCACAAGAAATTTATAATTCTTTCATTTTTTAGTCTTATGATAAAATTTGATCACAAGTGGATATTGTTCATTTATGAGCAAATGGTAATTAGTATAACTAGCTAGTCTATTATTTCTACTATGTAATTGTAAGTTATCCAATTATTCTTCAACTTTCAATTAATTATCGATAATATTTCGAATTTTATCTCCGTTTATTATACAATAAAACTATGGAAACTTATATCATTTAATACTCTTTTTTCTAATTCTTACAACTTTTTAACGCAATATTTATTCTTATTACACTATATTTAATAAAAAATAAATAATCACACGTTCGGTTGCGCTACAGAGGAACTTTAGGTATTAAAAAAGGAATGACCTACAATGAGCCACTCCTATTTTGTAAGCCAACTCCGGAATCGACCACCCTTTCTTATCTAAATACTTTTCAATTAACGGCCAAATCATATAATCGTCCTTCCTTAGTTATCCACATCCTGTTGATAACTCACATAGTTGTGTGATATACTTAAATTAAACTTAAAAAGAGAGTAGTGATTTTCATGAATGATTTTCTGATGACAACCCTTGGCGGTGTTGTTGGTGGTCTATCTGTTAAAGCTTTTTCCGGCCCATTAAAGACTCTTGAAGATGCATGGTTTTTAGCTGTAGGACATAAATTTGAAAACACGAAATCTAAACTACAAGCAAAAATTGACGCAGACTACGAACGACTAAAGTATGATATGCTTAAAAATATCCACCATACTCCAGCAGATCGGATTAAAGATCCTAATATGCAAATAGTTGGCCCTGCTTTAGAAGCAGCTAAATATAGTATTAGCAATGAGACACTTAGACAAATGTTTGCTAAACTCATTTCATCATCAATGGACACAGACAAGAATGAAATAATTCACCCAGCTTTTGTTGATGTATTAAAACAACTTTCTCCCTTTGATGCACAAGTATTGCAGGCCATTTACAATGGCAATGAAGCAGTAGCTAAAATTCTATTTGGAACTGACAATCACTCATTTAAAGAAATGGCGACAAATGTTTATATTGATGAATCACTTCCAAATAATGATCATAAGTTAACTTCTTCTTCACTTGACAACCTAAATAGATTAGGAATTATCAACATTGACTATAATCAAAATCTATCAGATTTATCACAGTATGATCCGATTAAAGAATCTATCACTTACCAGAAATTAAAATTAACTTTGGAAGCTTTAAAAGATATTGACGGATTTTCTGTATACACTTCTATAGAATTCCGAAAAGGAATTTGTCGATTAACGCAATTTGGACAAGACTTTTCTTTCATCTGTTTAGATTCTGATGGAGATTATTCATCTTGAAACTGTCTAATGATTTCTTCCCCAAAAGCGCGCATTCTCTTCATTTCTTCCACCATTAATTTATTCATCATATGTTTCGTTTGATTAATATGAAATAAAATCAATAGTGTTGAAACAACTAATGCAACAACCGCTGACACCACTATCGTCTGCCACATCTGCTACACCTCCCTTTTTCTTCCTTCCTTTTTTAGTGTTAAAGATTAATTGTGGATGCTTTCTTGTTTTCGTTTCGGTTACTTACGAGGTAAAAAAATTTCATGCATTGATTTTCTGAAAAACTTACTCAAAATAAACATCTCATCTTGAGTAAATGCATTTTTGCTTTGTTCTTTATTTCTATAAGAAACGGAGCTAATTCCTAATTTATCTGCTATACCTTTTTGTGTTAACCCCTTTTCCTTTCTAAGTTGATATAAAAATATTTGCAAATTAATCACCCCCTTTCTTTTTTTACCTTTAAAACAGCTTCATCAGAATATCAATAACCTTTAGCCCAATTACAACATATAACAATATTTTGATTGTCTTAATCTCTTTATCCATGATATAATGAGTGTAGCGACAAGTTCACGTGGCTAAGCCCCGTTGTCTTGTGCTTTTGAGGTTACAAAAGTCTGGTGATTAAATCAATTAACTTTTCGATTATCTCTAGTACCGCCAGTACTATGAGTAATTTAGTTAAGTCTGATTTGTCATCAGGCTTTTTCTTTTTGCCTTCCTCTTCACTCATTATCTCGCCCCCTTTCTTAACTTTCTAAATATAGTTTAACACATTAAACATTAAGCGTCAATACTTTTACTCAAAAAAGTTTATTGAGTTAAACATTTTTATTGATTCTTTGTTTAATCTATTGTACAATCGAATAAAGGAGATGTTTCTATGGAACTTGGTAAGAAAATAAAAATGCTTAGAACGGAAAGAAGAATGACAATGCAAGAATTAGCTGATGCTTCTGACTTGAGTAAAGGATACATATCTATGCTTGAAAAAGGAAGAAATCCTCAGACAAAAAAACCTATTGTCCCTTCACTAAATACAGTATCAAATATTTCAGAAGCTTTAGGGTTAAGTATTGAACAATTATTAGAAGGGGTTGACAGCGATGTAGAGTTGCCTGAAATATCAGTTATTTCCCAGATTAACAAGGTAACATCTCAACTCACCCCACCGCGCCAACAAAAAGTCTACCACTATGCCGAGGAACAGTTAGATGAGCAACAATTAGAAGAACACAGTAACATCTACATGATCCACGGGCGAGCTTCCGCAGCAGGATCCGCCATTGAAGTGGATGATAATGATGCCCGCATGAATGTGGTCAACAGCTCCACTATCCCTAACGGCGCAGATGAAATTGTCAAGATTACCGGTGATTCGATGGAACCCCTCATAAAAAAAGGCTCCTCTGTTTACATCAGGCACCAACCCACCATCGAGAACGGCGAAATTGCCATTGTCCGCATCGAAGACATCGGCGTCACCTGCAAAAAAGTCTACAAAAACAACAAAGAAGTCCGACTCAAATCGATTAACACTACATACGACGACATGATATTTGCAGCTGATGAAATAACGATACTCGGGAAAGTGTTGTTGTAGGGGGATAAAAAAATACCCTGTTTAGGGTTTAAGATAGAAAGGATATAATTATGACAGCAAAAAACAATACACAAATTCAACGTCAAAACATTTTGAACAACACATTAGCTATTCAAAAAGCTAAAGAAAACATCGATATAACGGGTATCTTGTATAACAGTACGTATTTTTTTACCACACAACAAATAGCTGATTTTTATGAAGTTGACTTACGAACTATAAAACGTGTTATTGAAAACAACAGAAAAGAACTAGAAGAAAATGGTTATCACACTCTCACAGGAAAAGAATTATCCGATTTCAAAAAAGCAATGTTTGAAGGTAGGGACATCAATGTCCCTACCCTTAAACAAACGTCGACATTAAGCCTTTCAACCTTCCGAACTGTTTTAAATTTTGCCATGCTACTCACTCAAAGTGACAAAGCAAAAGAAGTTCGACAAAAATTATTAGACATTTCAATGAATTCTATTGCTGAAAAAACTGGGGGAAATCCAACCTACATTAATCAACGAGATTCTGATTATTTAATGCAAGCAATCAAAGAAGAGACAGAACGTCAAAAGTTTACGAATGCACTTGATAAATATGTTCAAGGTGACAAACGAAAATATGGCATACTTACTAATCAAATATATGTCAGTATCTTTAAAGAAAAAGCACATGAATATCGTGATGTATTAAAACTTAAAAAGAAAGACAGAACACGTCAAACCATGTACAGTGAAGTGTTGCTATTAATCGCTAGTTTCGAGAGTGGATTAGCATATGAATTAGAGCGAGCCTACAACAAAAAAGGAGAGCAACTCACTATACAACAAGCAAAAGACTTGATTTATAACTTTTCAAGACATCCACTTCAAGAACCACTTATTACAAACGCTAGAAAAAAGATGAGTAGCAGAGATTTAGGATTAAGACAAACTTTACACCAAAATTTAAAAGAATATCTCGAACCTTTAACCGTTGAAGAATTTGATAAATTTATAGGCGAACAAAGTAAATCCTTAGAACAACAAATTCAAGAACATAAAGACGTATTTGAGCGATTGAAGGATAAATAATATGAATAAAATTACCTATTTTGACCTAGCAGACGTGATAAAATATCATGATTTTATTATTGAACAAACAACTGGATTGCCTGGCATTAAAGATAAAGGACAACTCGAAAGTGTTCTTTATCATATACAAAATGATAACTACTATCCAACTTTTGAGGATAAGTTAACTCATCTTGTTTATGCCATTGTTGAATTTCATATGTTTTATGATGGAAATAAACGAACTTCCATCATAATGGGTGCCTATTTTTTAGACATAAACGGTCTTGATGGTTTAACCGGTACATTTATTGAAGAAATGGAGAATATCGTGCTATGGGTTGCACAAGGACGAATCGATAAAAATTTCTTGCTTGATATCATTTCATCAATTCTGGAACATGAAAAACTAAGTGATGAAATCAAGTTAAGGTTGGCAATGATATAAAAAAACACCACCCATCCGCCAAGATAGTAGTGGTGTCCCAACAATAGCCCTGAAGTAAGCTTATTTGTCTATATTTATTTTATCAAAAACAAGGAGGAATTACTATGGCGAGCATCCAAAAAGATAAAAATGGTAAATGGTTTTGCCGTGTGTCTTATAAAGAGAATGGCAAATACAAAACCAAAACACGTAAAGGGTTCTCTACAAAGAAGGAAGCACAAGTTGTTGCTCCAGAGCTTGAACTCCAAGCAGAGAACGGCTTTAAAACACAAATAGAAGATATTATCTTCGCTGATTACTTCCAGGAGTGGGTCGAGCAGTATAAGATAGATACCGGCTTATCAACCATTACTGAAAACAAATACCTTTATAATGTTCAACTCGTAAGAGATTTCTTTAAACAGACCAAATTAGTGGAACTTACACGGCTCGATTACCAAAGATTCTTAAATCATCGTGGAAAAGATAAAGGGAAAGATGTTGTTTCAAAAACGCATTACGCGCTTAAGGGGTGCTTAAAACTCGCATTAGCAGATGGATTAATCACCAAAGATCCCACATATGGCGCTCAATTAAATCATGAACATGACTACAGTTCAAAAACAAAATTCTGGTCAGAACAAGAAGCGCAACAACTTAATCAATACTTCCTCAGTAACTGTGAGATAAAACATGTCATGCTCTATATCGCTTTGAATACAGGGATGAGAATAGGAGAAGTCTTCGCACTGGGTAAGAATGACATTACACGAGAAGTCATTACAATAAATGATGCTTATAATTATACGAATGAACATAACTTCACCGGTGGAAAGAATAAACACGCCATTAGAACAATTAAACAACCTTCCAATCAATTATATCGTTTTGTACAGGAATACAAACTCCAATATCAACAAGCAACTTCTGATTATCTATTCCTAGATAAACAAGAAAATCCACTTATATCCTATAACGCCTTACGCAAGCAATTAAAAAAAGCATGTAAAGAGTTGAACCTCCCCTACTACTCAATACACCCACTTAGACATACTCATGCATCTATCTTATTATATCATGGCTTAGATATCCATTATGTCTCAAAACGTCTCGGTCATTCCACAATTATAGAAACCCTAAAAACATATGCCCATATTATCGATGAATTAAAACAACGTGAAGATCAAAAACTTGAACAAGCCATACAGCAATTTACAGATTCAAAATAAGTGCAAAAAAATTCCAGAACATATGTTAACTGAGTACAACCCAAAAATAAAAAAAGTAGAAAAAACCCCGTCATAGAGCCATTCCTACTTTTACTAAATTAACGTATAATAACGTACTAGAGCCAACAACGGGATTTGAACCCGTGACCTCATCCTTACCATGGATGCGCTCTACCTACTGAGCTATGTCGGCATTATTAATCTCACAACAGTAATATTGTATCATGTTTGGTCCGTGAATGCAAGATATCGCCTTGAATTCTCCAGCAAATAATCAAATTTATTTTATTCTGTTGAGACTTATGATATAGTTAGGGTGGAATTAGAGAGATCATTTTGGGGTGCGTTATGCTGAGAGAGACCCATTGAACCTGTCAAGTTAGTGCTTGCGAAGGGAAAGTGATTGCATCAAGAGAGACTGGCCATCATTTTTCGAGCACTTACTTTTGGGTAAGGGCTTTTTTCAGTATCATCCTTAAAGTGATAACTATTTATCTAAGAAAGGATGTTTGTTTATGACAACATTTACCGATCGCGCTTATGAATATGTGCAGGAGACGTGGCAGGCAAGCTTTACTCATCCATTCGTCCGTGGGTTAGTTGATGGCTCGCTTAATCAGGAGACGTTCAAATTCTACGTTATTCAGGATGCGTATTATTTGGAAGGATTTGCCGCGGCGCATTCACTAGCAGCTTACCATACGGAGGATAAGCAGTTGGCACTGGCTTTCTCAGAGGGAGTTGTGAGTACCATTCAAGATGAGCTGTCGCTGCATGATTCGTTCATCACCGATCTGAATATTACTGATGAAGACTTAGCGAATTATATTCCGAGTCCGAATGCGTATGCTTATATGAACCACTTGAAGATTCAAGCTCAGACCGGTGACCCAGCCAAGACGGTTGCTTGCTTATTGCCCTGCTATTGGCTCTATGAACAAATCGGCCAGCACTTACTTGAAGAAGGCACTGATAACAAATTATACGCACGTTGGATCAAAACTTACGCTGATCCTGGATTCTCTGCTGTTGTTGAGAAGTTCAAGTCTATTATGAATGACTTGGCTGAAGACAAAACAGAAGCAGAAATTCAAGAATTACTTCACATCTTCGCTCAGAGCACGTATTATGAATTCCTCTTCTGGGACGATGCTTATACGCACAACAATTGGACAGTGGATTAAACAATTCCCTTAAACGCTATTCACAAATTCTATCCGCATATAGGATTCATCAAGAAGGCATCACTCCTTTGTGATACCTTTTTCCACAACAAAAGCCCAACTATCACCAGCTGGGCTTTTTTAGTATGATATTAAATTGTCTCTGACACGTGTGGGTGAATGTTGTATTTTTCCGCTAGATAGTCCGTTGAGATGTTCTCATAGAAGACAGCCGTGGACATGTTGACATACGGAATGACCCAAAGCAATGGAATCCCCAATAGGAAGAGCGATAGAATATACCATCCAACAAAACTGATCTGCAAAGCAAACAAATCAAATTTGTGCCCATCCATCATCTCACGACTAGCTGTAATCGCATCATTAACCGATATATCATGCCCGTTCTCCTGCGCATCGCGATAAATATTGTAAGCTTGTGAGTAAGAATAGCCCTTAATAATACCGGGAATGATAAGCACGAAGGTCCACAATATAGTATAGACTGTCTTCAGTAAGAAGACTAAAAACAGCTTCCAACCATAACCACTTGTAAACGCACTGAAAGCATCTTCAAGTGGACGGACTTGGTAATCTTCGCGAATATAGTCAATCATCGTATAGATAATCCCCACCGTTATGAGCGCGAAGAAGGCTTGCACGGCCCACTGAATGAGTCGACCATTATTCACTGTTGTCACGTACAAGTTAATTTCCCATCCGCTATTCTGAGTCAATTGATTGGGGTCAACCAGTTGTAACTGATCACCCAAAAAACCAACCGCAAAAGCTCCAGAAAAAAGCCATACAACAACAATCGCGAACAATGTAGGAACTAAGCTAAGTAACATCATTGACTTCCAGTTACCGGACAGTTGTGCCTTTGCTTCGCGCTTAATCGCACCTGCCCCTTCGAGATAATCTTCTGTAAAAAATGACATCAAATCACCTTCCTTAATATTTATCTCAATTATAACAAAGATATAGTTATTTCAATAATCAAAGCACTAATTTTTCAATTAATAACTTTATTTTCCGACTTCTTGACGGACAACTTCTGCAATACGTTCACAGTATGCATCCACTTCTTCTTGCGTTGGAGCTTCGGCCATCACACGAAGGAGCGGTTCGGTTCCACTTGGGCGTACCAATATGCGTCCGTTGCCAGCCATCTCTTCTTCAACTGCTTCAATCACTTGTTGGATGGCTTCGTTATTCAAAGCTTCCTTCTTGTCCACCACTTCGATATTCACTAAGCGTTGCGGATAGGTAGTCACTTCAGCGGCCAATTCAGATAATGGTCGGCCGGTTTTCTTCATCACATTAAGGAGCTGAATTCCTGACAGTAAGCCATCACCTGTCGTATGATGATCGAGGAAGATAATGTGACCCGATTGTTCGCCACCTAAGTTGTAGCCATTCTTGCGCATCTCTTCCACAACGAAACGGTCACCGACTTGTGTCTTAACTGACTGAATATCATGTTCTTCGATTGCTTTATAAAAACCAATATTGCTCATAACAGTTGATACAATGGTCCCTTGCTTCAAGCGACCTTGATCAGCTAAGTATTTTCCACAGATAAATAAGATCTTATCCCCGTCAATGATTTCACCGTTCTCATCAATCGCAATTAAGCGATCGCCATCGCCATCGAAAGCTAATCCAACATCTGACCCCGTCTCTTGGACAAACTCAGCTAATTTCTCAGGGTGGGTACTACCGACGCCATCATTAATATTAATCCCGTTCGGTGAAGCCCCCATAACTTCGAAGTCCGTCTCTAAATCAGCAAATAGGCGGTTCAACAATGGACTCGCCGCCCCGTTCGCACCATCTAAGGCTACTTTTAGCCCCGATAGATCACCGGAAATAGTCTGCGTCAAGAATTGAATATACTTCAAGGCACCTTCCTTGAATTCTTCCGATACGCCTAAACCTTCTGCAGATGGGCGCTTGTGTAGATCATTAGCTTCATCGATTAACGCTTCAATCTCTGCTTCTTGCTCATCTGATAGCTTGAATCCATCTGAACCAAAGAATTTAATCCCATTATCGCGGGCTGGGTTGTGTGAAGCAGAAATCATAATACCAGCTGTTGCATTTTGTTGCTTCGTTAGATATGAAACACCTGGCGTCGTAATCACACCGAGACGCATCACTTCTGCGCCGGCTGATAATAATCCTGAAATTAAAGCATACTCCAACATGCGACCACTCACACGTGTATCGCGTCCAATTAAGACATGAGGCACCTCACGTTTTGCATGATTAGCTAAGACAATAGCTCCGAATCGTCCTAACTTGAAGGCTAATTCTGGTGTGAGTTCCTGATTCGCAATTCCTCTAACACCATCTGTTCCAAAATACTTACCCATAATTTTATACTCCTTTATGTTCCATACTACTCATTATTTTCGCTGAACGTTAATTTTGACATTGACTTTATTACGACTCATCTCATCGACTCCATCTGGCATAACGATGGGCACTTCTCGTGTCGTTGATTCAGTAATCCCTGACAAGTCGACATCCACATCAATCTCTTCCATCGCGGCGATCTTATCATAATCCCCGGATACTTCTAATGTTGATAATTCATTCGTTGCGAGACTAATATTATAATCAAATCGGGGATCAATTTTGCCCGTCTGTTCTAAGTTGATGGCAACTTCTTTTTTGCGACTAGTAATGTTGACACTCGCATCCACCGTAGACGGCGAAACATTGACATTAAGTGGTTCGCCCGCCTTATTCAAGACCACGACACGGGCTTCCACATTGAAGCTCGAAGTGATATTGGTTTGGTTCGGTTGGATAATCGCCTTAACTTCGTGAATATTGCTTAAAGTACTCTCCGCCCCAGAAATAGTAACTTGTTTTTCTGAGAGATCAATTCCTTCGACATCATATCCTCGTGCCACATATTCATCGCGGTCAAAGTTTACATCTACATCATATTGTTGACTCAACTTCTCTTCCACACGAATGGTTGCCACGGCCGGGCTGAGGTTATAGTTTAATTCTTCTGAAAACCCCTCTGCGAATAGTTCGATCTTATGCGTCCCGACTCCTAATTCAGTTAAATCCGGTGTCTTCACCGTGAAATTCTGCGTCACGACGGTCTGTGTAATAACAGATTGCGGACCATCAAGGCGGATTGAGACGGCATTGGGAATTCCAGTGGCGAAATATTTTTCATTATCAATATCGACTTCTACCGGAATATTGGTCAATACTTCTGTTACGGAATGGCTAGATGAACCAGACATCACATTATCAGTGTGGCTTTTCCCTTCGTAAGAGACAAACATAAAGAGAAAAATCGCAATAATGACGGATAGAATCTTCGTTAACATTGGGTTATCAAAGTTCCATTTCATTCACCACGCACTCCCTTCATCACCCATTGATAAAGTCGATCAATAACACTTGTTGCTTCGTCCTCATCAATAATTAATTCCTGATCCAAGTACTCCACCAACTCATCGATAGTCAGATCATTTTTTAAGTTACCTAAGTGCGATAAACTAATATTGCCGGTTTCTTCTGAGACAATCAACGTAATCGCATCACTCACTTCAGACAAACCAATTGCCGCTCGGTGTCGCGTTCCGAATTCTTTGGGAATCGCTGAACTCTCCGACAGTGGCAAATAGCTTGCCGCCGATGAAATTTTGAAATTCTGGATAATAACGGCCCCGTCATGAAGTGGTGTATTTGGAATAAAAATATTCGTCACTAATTCCGACGAAATTTCTGAATTCATCCGAATTCCCGTCCCCACATATTCATCCAGACCGGTTTCCATCTCAATGGAAATCAGCGCCCCAATCCGCCGTTTACTCATGTATGTAATCGATTTTTTCAAGGCTTCAATCATCTCATGGGCCGGATCCGCTTTTTTCTTCTTCGCAAAGACGGAACCACGACCTAAATGCTCCAAACCTCGCCGTAGTTCAGGCTGGAAAATGATAATTAACGCTAAGGCTGACCATTGAATGACAAAATCAATCAAATATTCGGTCGTATGTAAATTAAAAACAGAACTGATCACCTTCACCGATAGAACAATAAAAATACCATTGAGAAGTTCATTAATGCGCGTTCCACGAACAATCTTAATTAATTGATAAATAATAAATGACACAATGACAATATCGATCAGACTGCTCACTGTCCCTAACGACAATAATGCTTCCCAACTCAAATCAATTTGCATGTCGGCACCCCCATATGCACGTAGTTATCTTCATTATACCACACCTTGAGTCGTTCCAAAATGTTTCCGGTCATGTTTTTCTTTCTAAAACAAAAAAACCATGTGCAACTGCACATGGACAATAACTGGGCTACCAGGATTCGAACCTGGGAATGACGGTACCAAAAACCGTTGCCTTACCGCTTGGCCATAGCCCAATATGATGGAGGGAGAAGGATTTGAACCTTCGAACCCGAAGGAACGGATTTACAGTCCGCTGCGTTTGGCCACTTCGCTATCCCTCCATATATGACCCCTACGGGATTCGAACCCGTGATACCGCCGTGAAAGGGCGATGTCTTAACCACTTGACCAAGGGGCCTTGAAGAAATGTAATATTTCTTAACACAAATACTATTATATAAATAGTTCGTGAAAAAGTCAAGGGGAAATTTTATTTTTTATATTTTTTTTACACCCCTCCATTGTCAAATTAAATGCAACAAAACATACGATTCAATAAGTACGCTTACGATTAGTTAAATGTGGGGGGATTCACCCCTCAAGGGCAACCATCGAAAAAATCATTTTTAATCCGGCTGATGGGCCAATAGAGAACATTCTTCTGGGATAACCCATCTAAGCAGGCTCGATACATACGGTTAATTAATTAGGATAGAATAAAATCCATTATATTTTGGATTTCTAATAGGTAATCTGTTAAAATGAAAATACAGGGATGGTGTTCCCTATAAATGCTATTGGTTAATAGTTGATGACCCCTATTAGATAAAATGAATGAGAATTTTTTTGATTCTACATCATTCATTTTATCTAATAGGTGTTTTTATTAAAGGAGATAGAAATTATGGCAACAAGTTTCGCATTAATTGCATTATTAGGGCTTTTATCTGGAGCTTTATTTGAGAGAATAAAATTACCAGGTTTGCTAGGTATGATCATTGTAGGAGGATTAATCGGTCCCTATGGATTTTCATTATTGAGTGAGGATATTCTAAGGACTTCTAGTGACCTTAGAAATATTGCCTTAATTGTTATTCTTTTAAGGGCAGGACTCGGAATAGAGAAAAAAGTTATTAAAAAAGTAGGAAAACCAGCAATTAAATTAAGCTTTATTCCAGGGATTTTAGAAGGGTTAACGATTGCTTTTCTGTCTGTACAACTTTTTGATTTTTCCTTTATTCAAGGAGGAATTCTCGGATTCATTATTGCTGCTGTGTCACCAGCCGTAATTGTTCCAGCGATGCTTGATTTAATAGATCGTGGGTGTGGTCAAGAAAAAAATATCCCGACTTTAATTTTAGCTGGCGCTTCAATTGATGATGTTTTTGCGGTTACTATCTTTTCTGCTTTTCTAGGGATTTATGGGGGTGGTGATGTCAACATTGGGACAGAAATATTTACAATTCCTTTATCCATTATATTGGGAGTTATCATTGGATTAATGTTTGGTTGGATACTTATCAAAGTCTTTCAACGCTTCGATATCCCAAGCACTCAAAAAATGCTCTTTGTTTTGAGTGCAGCCATATTATTGACTACTTTCGAAAAAGCAATCGAAACCAAAATAGAAATTGCTGGTCTATTAGGAGTTATGGCTATTGGCTTTATTCTCTTTGAAAAAATGCCAGCTGTGGGGAAACAGCTGGCGTCTACATTTAACGAAGTTTGGATCTTTGCTCAAGTATTATTATTTGTTTTAGTTGGCGCTCAGGTTAATATAGGATTAGCCCTTGATGCAGGTTTGAAAGGCATTATACTTATTGGAATTGGTTTATTGGCTAGAAGTATAGGCGTCCTCTTGTCTTTAATCGGAACAGAATTAAATAAGAAGGAAAAATTATTTTCTATAATCGCCTATATTCCAAAGGCTACTGTTCAAGCAGCTATCGGAGCAGTTCCTTTAGCAATGGGGGTTGAATCAGGTGATTTAATTTTATCCTTAGCTGTTTTATCTATCGTTTTAACTGCTCCATTAGGTGCTATTTTAATTAAAGCAACGAGAGATAGGTTGTTAGCTTAATAAGTGCGAATAATACTTTTTTATTTAATTGGCAATCCACTCTCATAATATTATCTATTGACTGAGATGGTGTTTCCTAAAATTACTATTCATTAATTGCTGATGACGTCTGTTAAATAAATTAATTGAATCCTTAACGATTGGATAAAAGTAAAATTGAGTGGCTTATCTCCGGTTAATTATCGGAAACAAGCCACTCAATTATGTACCTAATCGTCACTATTCAAAACTCCAACTTTTGAGGGTCACATCAATTTAATTATACAACTCATCATGTTTATTTGTTTTAGTACTGAATATCACTGTACTTTTCGGGTTTTTTCTCAAATAAGTTTACAACGTATGAACAAGTTGGATTAATCCGCTTGTTTTCTTCTTTTGCTACGGCAACAAGTGCATCCACTAATTTTTCGGCAACGCCCTGCCCACGTAATGAGGTATCTACAAATGTACTATACGCTTCAATATAATCATCGTGGTAAGCAAACTTAATATACGCAAGGTCTTGCCCATCTATATCTAAATAAATCATATTATCTTTTCGTTTAAATTCCATCATTATTCTCCTCCTATGATCGTAACCAACGAATCGCTGGTTCCAGTATTTCTTCCCAATATGGCCACGTGTGACCGCCTGCTTCACTGCGGAAAGTGTGTTTAATCCCTTGATCGCTGAGCCATTCGTGTAATGTCTGGTTTTCGGCAAATAAGAAGTCTTCAGTTCCGCACGTCAACAACAACTCGGTCTCATTCCGATCAGCTTGCTTGATTACTTGGTAAATATCCACTTCAGCTGGTAGCTGTTCGAATGAATCCACCTCTAAATAATGACGCAAGCGTTGATCAATACCATTATCATGCAATTTGTCGCTTGATGTTAAGATGCGTCCAGAAAATGACATCACCTTGCTAAAGGTGTCTTGATAATGATAACCCAGCCGCAAAGCACCGTAACCTCCCATCGAGAGCCCGCCAATAAAGGTATCTTCGCGCTTGTCCGATAACGGAAATAGTTGGCGTGTTTTTTCGACTAGTTCTTGTCCGTAAAACTTCCCATACGCGTCACCGCTTGCATGATCGAGGTAAAAACTATTCGCTCCATCCGGCATGATCACCGCTAGCTGAAACTTCTCAGCCAGGCGAGTAATCGTCGTATAATGTAGCCAGGAAACATGGTTCTCTCCCCAACCGTTCAGTAAATACAGCGTCCGCAATGGCATCGAACGCGGTCGGTCTATCGGAATAATTGCTGTAAAACTAATTTTTCGCGCTAGATGTTTGGAATCAATCGCTCCGGTCAAAACAGTCATCCTATCATCTCCTTCCATTCATTACTCAACATAAATCGCCGGTTCACGCTTAAATAATTGTTGCCACCCAGCTTCAATTGAGCTTCAGTCGTTCGCACTTGTGACAGTACTGGTAAATCTTCCCTTGAAAAATAACGAACGGCCTGCACTTCCTTATCAGTCTCGAAGTTCTGTCGGATCTCTCCAACCACCTCACAAGCAAATATAAACTTATAATATTGAAATGGCTGAATAATATCCTCGCGCAAATTCGTATCATAAACCGCACGCAATTGGGTCTCAACCACGTCTAAGCCCGTCTCTTCCTTAACTTCTTTGACAATATTAGCGGTAGGCGATAGCCCTACTTCCGCATAACCGCCTGGCAGGGACCATTCTGCTGTGTGCTTATCTTGAACCAACAGTACCTGTCCCTCTCGCTCAATAAAAGCGCGAACATCCACTTTTGGTGTCGGATAACCTGCTTCTTGCCCGAAGAGGACAGCTAGCTGTTCTGTTGACGTATCTGTCAAGTCCGCTAACAGCTCGAGAGCAATCTCTTTTATTTCTTGGTAACGCTCATGATCAAAAGCATCTTGACCATAATATAATCCCGCATCCGCTACGGACACTAAGCGCTTGTACAATTGCCACTTTTGTTCATTTGTCATTGCTTCCTAACCTCTCCATCGTAAGTTCATTTTTTCAACAAATCTATTTTATCACGAATAATGACTTTATCATAAGAAAAGCGCTGAATCTAAAATTAGGGGTTATATTTTCGCGTAATATTTATTATAATGAAGATAGCGAGGGCGTTTTCACTGAGGGAGAGGAACTTATATGAAAAAGAATCTGGAACAATTAAGTCCATTCGAGTTAAGTTTATATTTGGAAGATCTGCACAATAGTGAGCAGGCAAGCAAGGAATGGCTCAATGCCGGACGGGGTAATCCCAACTGGACGGCACCCATTCCGCGTGAAGCTTACTTTTTATTGGGACAATTTGCGACCCAAGAGACATATATTCATGGGCGGGACCGTTTAGGCTCGAAGAGTATGAATACAATTGGTCGGGATAAGCGCTTCGATGAATTCCTGAAACCAAAGGAATCGCTCGGAGCAACGTTATTGCGAAAAATTTGGAATGCAAGTGCTGATGTCTTGGGGATGCCCGCGAGTGAATGGTTGACGTATATGTTGGATTATCTGATTGGGGATAACTATCCGCATCCAGAGCGCGTTTTGCCTGGTTGTGAGCATCCGATTAAGCAATATTTGCAACAAAAATTATTCGACGATCGCAGTGCCCCATTCGATATTTTTGCTGTTGAAGGCGGTACGGCCGGAATTGTCTATACGTTTAATTCGTTTATTAGCAATCACTTGCTCGAGCCAGGTGATAAGATTGCGATGATGACGCCAACGTTTGCGCCTTATTTGGAAATTCCGGACTTGCCAGAATATCAGTTCGATGTTGAATATGTTCGCTCGAAGAGTATGGATTATGACGGCAAGGTAAGTTATCAATTTCCAAAAGAAGAACTGGACAAACTACGCTCGCCCGATATTAAAGCGGTCTTCGTTGTCAATCCGAGTAATCCAACTGCAACCGCGATTAATGATGAGTCTATTACCCAGCTTAAGGCTATTATTGAAGAAGATAATCCGGAGTTAATGATTATCTCTGATGACGTATACGGCACTTTTTTGAAGGAGTTTCATTCTCTCTTTACCGAAATTCCGTATAATACAGTCTGTATCTATTCTTATTCCAAGTACTTCGGAGCAACAGGTTGGCGCATCGGCACGATCTCAGTGGCGAAGGATAATATTTTTGATAAGAAGTTGCAAGAATTGAATGGACCCGTTGATGAGAAGATCGATAGTCGTTATCATATTATCGATTCTACGCCCAAAAATATTCGCTTCATCGATCGGATGGTCGCTGATAGTCGCTTAGTTGCGCTTAACCATACAGCTGGTCTATCAGCACCCCAACAAGCTATGATGACTATTTTCAGTCTCTATGCGTTGCTGGATGAAGGAGAGAATTTTAAGAATGATGTGATGTCCCTCTGCCGTAAGCGAGGCAATCTCTTATATGAATCGCTCGGCTTAACGTATCCGCTCGAATCCTTGAACACCGCCTATTATTGTGAAATCAACTTCGATTGGTGGCTCACGAAGCGCTTCGGTGAAGAGTTCCGTGATTATATCATTAACACATTTACAATGACAGAAATTGTCTCACGCTTAGCCCAAGAAGAACGGGTCAACCTCTTGAAAGCTGAAGCATTTGGTTCCAGTGAATGGACGGTACGCATCTCACTGGCTAACTTAGACACACCGAAATATGCCGAAATTGGCTTGCGTATCACCCAATTGATGACACGGCTCTTCCAAGAATGGTATGGTAATCAATTCGCTTAGCCCCTCTTTAACTCACATGAAAGGAGTTCTATCTATGTCATTATCACATCTATCGGATGACTTAACCCATATCCTAGCTGACTTATTTTGGGACAATGGGTATTTTGATGCCACTTGCTATTCCATTAGCTGAAGCACTGGATCCAGGCAATATGCAGCTCGTTACTGTGGTGTCAGCAGCGGTCTTAGCTGGTGCGATTATGGGTGATCACTCGTCTCCAATCTCAGATACAACAATTTTATCAGCGATGGGAGCGGGGTCGGACTTAATTGATCATGTGCGGACGCAGATGCCGTATGCCTTAACAGTTGGCGCTATTTCGGTGGCACTTGGCTATATTCC